>Ga0180877_1044_pt1 | contig 11037 bp, 12 predicted proteins | sample Deesub1362A_J573_FD_124316 | JGI IMG/M metagenome (GOLD analysis project Ga0180877, IMG submission 124316) | Candidatus Acetothermia bacterium JdFR-47 | reverse complement strand
ACCGGCTATAACCTCACCGATGCCTTTTGCGGGTTCAGGGCCCTGCGTTTAGCCCCCATCCCGGAGCTCGAGCTGACCCAGGACGGCTACGGGTTTCCGGTGGAGTTCTGGATCAAGGCCGCCCACAAGGGCCTGAGGGTCGAGGAGGTTGCGGTGCCGCTCATCTATCACGATTTCGACAAGGGCGTGGGGCGACATCCCCCGCGGGAGCGACTGGCCCACTANTTAGAGGTGGCAGCGGAGGCCCTACGATGGACATCCTCGTCGTAGCCGCCCACCCGGACGACGCGGAGATCGGCCTTGGNGGGACCATTGCTAGGCTGACCGCGGCCGGCCTCTCGGTGGGGATCGTTGACCTCACCGACGGAGAGCCTACCCCCCACGGGAGTCGGGAGACACGCCTTGCCGAGGCCCGCGAGGCGGCAGAGCTCTTGGGGGTGAGGGAGCGCATCCTCCTGGACCTCCCCAACCGCTATCTCCAGGACACCCCCGAGGCTCGCGCCAAACTCGCCGAGGTGATGCGTACCCACCGGCCTCGGGTAATCTTCGGCCTTCTGGGGGTTGATCAGCACCCCGATCACATCGCCGCCTGCGACCTCGCCCGTCACGCCCGCTTTTACGCAAAACTCACCAAAACAAATATGGCAGGCGAACCCTATTACCCACCGCTCCTTTTCCAATACGCGACCAGCCACCTGCGCCGGGTCCTCAAGCCAGCGGCGATCGTGGACATCAGCGGGACATTCGAACGCAAGGTCGCAGCTGTGCTCGCCTACCGCTCCCAGTTCGGCTGGCGGGAAGAGAGGATGCGCGAGGCGCTCACCACCATCGCCAGGTTCTACGGCCAGAAGATCGGGGTACGCTACGGCGAGCNGATCTTCTCCCCCGAGGAGCTCCCAATTTGGGACCCTCGCTCCCTGCTTCCATGAGGGACCTCGTCCCCCAACGGCACGGGGAGGTGCGCTGGGAATGGGGCGGGCGAGGGATGCTCGCCCTGGCACGGGCCGGGGCACGGGCGCTCGCAAGCGGGCCCTGGGCCGAGCTCCGCCAGCGGGCGCGAGAGGAACTGGGCTTCCCCCCTGGCCGCCCGGTGATCGCCTCCGGACACCAGCCCTTGCTTGTTCACCCCGGAATCATCCTGCGGCAATTCTTCCTCCACGTCCTGCCCCCCGAGGCATATGGAGTATGGGTATCCGTAGACACAGACGCCCCCCAAGACGTGGGGTTCCCCCTCCCCCTGCGTCGCAGGGCTTACACCCATCACTTCCTGGTGCTGATTTCGAACCCGGAGCGCAGGATCCTGGCCGCGATCCCCGCCCCCACGCCCGAGCTCCTCGACCAGGCTCGGCGGCGCATCGCCGAGCGGCTTGCCACCTTGCATAACCGGGCCATCCTGACCCGGGCCGAGACCGCCTGGAAGCGCCTCCCCCCACCGGAAGGGACATGGCCCCATTGGCTCGAGACCGCGAAGGCCAGGCTCTGCGGCCTCCAGGGCCTGAGGTGGCTTTCGGCGAAGGCGCTCGCTGAAACGCGGGCGTTCAGGGAGTTCGCGGAACTCCTTCTTGGAAAAGGGGACCTGTTTCTCGAGGCCTACGAGGCGGCGGCGAAAAAGGCGGGGATCGCGCCCCTCAAACCCGGGGAGCTGCCGTTCTGGACCATCCGTGGAGGCCGACGCCAGCCGGCACGGCCCGGCGATGGCCCATTGTTTCCCCGGGCCCTAACCCTCACGCTGTTCCTACGGGCAGTGGTGTGCGACTTCTTCCTCCACGGGGCAGGAGGGGCCACGTACGAGCCGGGTGTGGACCACCTGTTCCGGGCCGCGCTGGGTATCGAGCCCCCGTCCTGGGGTTGGCTCACCGGCACGTTCTTGCTTCCGGAGCCGTCGGCGGAGCAACGCCTCCCCGGACGGGAGTTCCCGTTCTTCCTGCATGACCTCGCGGAGGTAAAGGCCGCCCTTGCCGGCCCTCTCTCTGCCCTCTAGCGCACCACAGGTCCGTGCTGTCGGATGAACTCCTCCTCCTGGGAGGGCAGAAGATATGGCTCCACCCGCTCAAAGCCGCGCCTCCGGGCCAGGAACCGGGGCCAAGTGCGGCCCAGGTAGACGTTCCAGTCCACGGCGAGTTGGTTGTAACGCCTGCGGACAATGTCGAGCTCGTCCTCGGCCTCGGCCAAACGGTTCTGGGCCTCGCGAAGGCGCTCGGGGCGCTCCCTGGGAAGCCCGTTATAGGCAGCCCGGAGGGCCACCCGGAGCCGATCGTCCGCGTGGGCAAGCGCCCGTGGGCCCTCGGCCTGGGCGTGGGGGAGGGAGTCGACGACCTCCTCGAGCTCTTTCCGCGCCTCCGGCACCAGCCCTAGCGACTTCAGGGCGGCGAGGAACTCCTTCAGGGCAGCAAGCCGGGCCGCCAAGGCCTCCTCCACCTCGGCCCACGCCCGGTCCAGCTTGGCAGCGGTCCGCCGCAAGCGGTTGGCGGTGCGCCACCAGGCGAAGGCACCGCCCAGCACCAGAGCCACCGCGATGAAAACAACGGTCATGGCCATTTACCAGGACCCGCCACCACCACCGCCCATGCCGCCACCGGAGAACCCCCCGCCGCCGAAGCCCGACCCCCCGCTCCAGCCGCCCTTGGCGGCCGAGCGGGGAACGGAAGTGGCGGCTGACCGGGCGGCGTAATGGAAGGCGGCAAGCCTGTATCCCAACAGATAAGGGGCGAAGGTGGGGAACCTGCCGTCGTACCAATCGGGCGGCCGCTGGAGCAGACCCTCGAACTTGTGTGTCCACACCTCGGTGAGGCCGAGGGCCATCGCGTAAGGGAGCAGCTCCTCGAAGTGCTTCTCCGCCGCGGCGAACTCTATCCGCTCCACTTCGGCCCGCCGGATGTACTCCTCCAAGCCCAGGATCTCCCGCAGAACCTTCATCCCCTTGCGGGTCTTCCTCGGCATGATGCGGGCGAAGGCCCAGATGATCAGGCCGGACACGCCCACCGCCGCCCCCAGGTACAGGGATGCGAAGTACACCCCCAAGGCAAACCCCAGGACGATCACGCCCAGGCCGATCCCGCGGTAGAGGTTCCGCACCCGGTCCGGGTTGCCGGCGTAGTAGCCCTGTTCCGTGAGGCCCATGTACAGGCGGGCTGCGAGCCCAGGAACCTTCTCGTACAGCTTGTAGCGGAGCTCGGAAAGCCGCTTGCGCTCCTCCCCGGCAAAGAGGGCCTCAAGCAGCGCCTCCTCGAAGTCCGTGAGGGGCTCCTTTCCTTCCTCCCGGATGAGCTCAAAGTCGTCCGGTTCCTTCCCCCTCTCGTCCTCCCACACCTCCCGCAGGCGCAGGTGTCCCTTCACGGCCAAGCCCACGATGGCCGCGGACAGGTCCCGCGGGTCAAACCGGTCGTCCACCAGCACCCCAGCCTCCGCCGGCCCGATCCCCTTCGGGGGGGTGAACGCGGGGGCGATGGTGCCCTTCTTGGGATCCCGGCCCTTGTGCCACCACAGCACCGTCATCCCCAACAGCACCAAAAGCGGGATCCCGGCATAGAGGTTGTCCTGAAGGAACCACACAAGCTCCTGCCAGGCCCCGGGAAGAGCCACGTACCCCTTGGGGAACCGCACCGCCACCGTGACCCCCTGTCCCGGGACCAGGTCCTTGGTCTCCCCCACCAGCACGTCTCCTACCCAAGCAAGCTGGAACTCCTCCCGGGCCCCCAAGTACCCTTGATAACCCACAATGCGGACTGCATCCTGGGGTACCTCAGCAGGGAGTCTTACCGTAACCCGGGCGTGCTTGATCTGCCACGGCCATTCGGTCCCGATGGCGTTCCAGTAAAACTCCACCTCGTCCCCGTAGACCCTGAGCGCCCGGGCCAACCGGTAACGGATGGTGTAGGTGACGGCCCCCTTCACCAAGACGTCAGGATCGCCGATGCGCAGCTTTAGGTATTCCCCCTCCCGGGTCACCTTGACCGGAACCTCCGCTCCATTGGCCAGCACCTCTTCCACCGTGATCCGGAGCTTGTAGCGCTCCCCGGTGGGCAGGCGGTAGGAGTACGGGACCATGCGGTAAATGCCGTGCCGGGAGACGTCGAAGAAAACGGTAATCTCTTCAGACACGCTCACGTAACCGTCAGACTGGATTTCTAGGTCGATCAGGTAGTCCTGGATCCACTCCCCGCAGGCGGAAAGGGGAAGGAGGACAAGGGCTGCCAAAAGCAGATACCGCTTCATTTGGCGAACGAAACCTGGGGCGGCTCTTGCATTTCCTCGGAAGGCAGCGTGTAGAACTCCCGCTCGCGGATGCCGAACAGGTTCGCGACCAGGTTGGAGGGGAACACCTTTATCCGCGTGTTCAGGTCCCGCACCACGGCGTTGTAGAACCGGCGGGAGCGGGCGATCTCGGTCTCCAGGTCCTCAAGCGACCGCTGCAAGGAGACGAAGTTCTCATTGGCCTTGAGCTCAGGGTAGTTCTCCACCACCGCGAACAGCGTCTTCAGGGTGGCCTGGAGGAAGTCATCGGCCTCGCCCTGTTCCTTAGGGGTGCGGGCCTTGAGCGAGGCGGACCGTGCCTCGGTCACCTTCTCGAACACCTCCCGCTCGTGGCTGGCGTAGCCCTTCACCGTCTCCACCAAGTTCGGGATGAGGTCCGCCCTTTTCCTGAGCAAGGTGTCGATGTCCCGCCACGCCTCCTCCGCCCTCACCTGGAGCCGGATAAGGCGGTTGTAGGTGGCGGCCACCCACACGAACAGGACGACAAAAATCCCGAGGACGACAAATCCAGTCATTTCCGCCTCCTTGAAAAATCATTCTACGACACTGAGGTGGCCTGGCCAAAACCGGCGATCCCAAGTCGGCCAAGTAGCACGGCCCCGCCCGACCTGGCAGAATCACAGGGCCATGGAAGAGCGTTTCTCTCGCCAGTTGATCCTCCCCCAAGTGGGCGAAGAGGGGCAGCGGCGCCTCAACCGGGCCCGGGTGCTCGTGCTCGGCTGCGGCGCCCTGGGCTCACACACCGCCGCCTCCCTCCTCCGCGCCGGGGTAAGGCGGCTCATCCTCGTGGACCGCGACGTGGTGGAGCTCTCCAACCTCCAGCGGGTGGCCGTCTACACCACCGCAGACCTGGGCAGGCCCAAGGCCGAAGCCTTGGGCCAGGCCCTGAAGCGGATCGATCCCGAGGCGGAGGTAGAGGCGCGCACCGCCCACTTCGGCTCCAGGGAGGCGGAGGAACTGGTCCCCCGCGTGGACCTGGTGGTGGATGGCTTGGACAACATGGAGTCCCGGTACCTCGTGAACGACGCGTGCGTGAAACACCATGTTCCCTGGATCTACACGGCCGTGCTCGCCACCTACGGCATGACCATGCCCATCCTGCCCGATAAGGGACCGTGCCTCAGGTGCCTGTTTCCCCAGCCTCCGCCCCCGGGGAGCCTGCCCACCTGCGCCACCGCTGGGATCCTGGGGCCGGTGCCGCAGGCCCTGGCCGCCCTCCAAGCCACGGCCGCGATCCAGATCCTGCTCGGAAGCCCGGATCTCCACCCGGGAGAACTGCTGCACCTCGATCTTTGGACGCGGCGGCTGGAACGGCTGGCCGTGGAGCGGGCCGCGGACTGCCCCACCTGCGGACGGGGGGAGTTCGAGTTCCTCGGGAGGTCCTCCCGCACCGCCACCCTATGTGGGGATGCGGTGCACGTGCTGCCCCGTGATAAAACAGACTTGGACCTCACCGTCCTCGCCGAGCGGCTTTCCCAACTGGGGGAGGTACGACTGCACAAAGGGGTGCTCCTCGCGAATATCGAGGGCGTCTCCTTCACCGTGTTCCCGGACGGCCGGGCGATTGTGAAAGGGGTACGTGATCCGGACCGGGCCCAGGCCCTGTACGATCAATACATCGCTAGATGACCCGGGTCACAAGGTAGATGAGAAGGAGCACCACTGCCAGGGCGATGATCGGCACCGCGAGCATTGGAAGTGCCATCCTCTTAATAAGCTTCTTCTGCTCTGGGTTGAGCTTCACCGGACGGGGATAGCGAATCTCCAGTTTCTTCGCCTTCTTCAGCATCTTCACGGACTGGGCGATCTTGCCCTGCCGGCGGTATACCACCCCCAGGTTGTGGTGGGCGGAGGCGTGCTTGGGATCTTCCTCAATGGCGCGCTTGTAGGCGTATTCGGCGCGGGAAAGGTCGCCGGAGTCGAAATAGAGGTTGCCAAGCCGGAAGTAAACCTGGGCCTTTTCGACCCCGTACCGCAACACGTCCACCAGGAGGTCGATCCCCTCCTGGTATCGCCCTGCCCGGCGGAGTTCCTCCGCCCGGGCCAGGGCACGGGCGCACAGCTCCTCCCGCTCCGCCTCGGTCAGCTTGCCCGGGTCTGGGAGCGGAGGAGAGAGAGCCTCTCCTTCACCGTTTGGATATCCAGCCATGTCAAGTATTTTGGGCTTCCCTTTTTCTTGCTCGGGTTCCTGAGGAGGAAGCTGGGGTGGAACATGGGGAAGATCTCGATCCCACCCTTCCACCTGTAGAACCTTCCCCGCAATTGACCGATCCCCTCGGTCTTCCCGAGTAACCTCTGGGTGGCGGCGTTTCCTAGGGTGACGATGATTCTGGGCTTGATGAGGGCGACCTGGGCCGCCAGCCAATCCCAGCAGGCGTCCATCTCCTGGCGCGTGGGAACCCGGTTGCCGGGAGGGCGGCACTTCACCACGTTGGTGATGTATACCTCCTCCCTCTCTATCTCCACCGAGGCCAGGATCTGGGTCAAGAGCTGCCCAGCCGGGCCCACGAAGGGCCTGCCGGTCTGATCTTCAACCTCCCCCGGACCCTCGCCCACGAACATGAGATCCGCATGAGGGTTGCCCTCGCCGAAGACGAGGTTGGTGCGGGTTTGGGCAAGCCCGCACCGTCGGCAATCCTGGGCCCGTCGGGCGAGGTCCTCAAGGGAGATGGTCAGCTGTGTCTTGACTTTCATTTTCCGCAATACGACTTTACTGGCACCGCGTCGGAGGAGTCAAGGTCCACTGTTTTCTGTATAACATTCTTGCTAAGATAATTGGTTACGACTTGACTTTTTGTCGTATAATGGTTACAATCAGTCGACGATCGAGAACCGCTCGGCGAGGCCCGCTGAGCCGGCCTAAGGCCGCAGCGTTGGTTTCGGGGCGTCGCGGTGAGGGGGACCGGGACGCCCTCTTTCCTTTGTAAAATCTCCTTGGTATGGCCCTGTGGCGCAGTGAGGGCAGGCGCAAGTGGATCGAGATCCGAGCCCTTAACCCCTACTTTCCCCCCATCTACATGCGCATCTCCCCAGACAAAGCCCCTGCTCCCCGGTGGACCGCCGTGAGCCAGGGGGCCGCCCGCTACGGGGCGGACTCACTGCCGGAGCTGATCCAAGCGCTGCTCGCGGCTTGCAGGCGTCCCGGGACCAGCGGGACAAAACGCCTGTGGCGCGTAACAGAGGAAGGGCTAGCAAACCCCGTGGAGGCCATTGCCCCATTCCGGCCGGAAGAGATTTGGAAGCCGGGGGTCGAGCTGGCACGCCTCCGCCGTCCCCCCGACAGGTGGCTCATTACCCTCCGCGTGGCAAGGCCCACTCAGAAGGCGCTGTGGGCAGCNCAAGCAGANCGATACCTCGCCACCTGGCGGACTGCCTTGGAGGCCTTACTCGAGGCCTGCCAGGGCTAGGTCTGTCTAGTCNTCGCAGTCCCCGATGCAGATCTTGAACTTCAGGTGCCAGTGGCCATCCTGGTCCAGGTACCAACACCAACCCGTTCCGGAAGGACACTCCCCGATGAAGAAATGCCAGTTACCGTCTGCATCGCAGAACCAACCGGCACCCGGGGGCATGAAGACGGTCCCGAAGCAAGGCGGGCAAGGTCCCATGCCGAAGCAGGGCGGGCAGGGCCAAGCGCTGTAGCCGTTCCCCGGGAGCACGGTGAAGGTCGTCCAAGCGGTAGCGTAGCAACCACAACTCGGCTCCGGCACAAGGCCTAGCACGTGTGCCTTGCCCTCCTCCGGGGTGTTTCCCATAAGCGGGAACGGCTCATCCGGGTCCCCTGTCGGAAACGCGAGCGGGGTGGTACTGGCGATGATCTGTAGGGTTTCGGTCCCAGCCGGACCGGTCACCCGCAACTGATAAGTGGGGTTATCCGGGAGCACGTGGCTCCCCGCCCCCACAAACGCACTTGGCGAGTACACATTGGGGAAGAGCTGCCTCACCACCCCGGCGGCATCGATGTCGAAGATGTACACGTAAGCCGGCTGCGACACATAGAAGTGGATGGTGGCCAGCTCGCCCACCGTGTACTGCGGACGATCCGGCCAGATGGAAACCGACAGCCCGGGACTTGGCACAGGGATCAACCCCAATGGCGAAGCTCCGCCCTGTGCCCACCCCACCACCCCCACTGCCAGCATCACCGCCAACGCCGCGAGCTTCCTCATCTCCACCACCTCCATCGCATATACACGGCCAAAGGGGGCAGGTTTCAGCCCCTGGGTATACGATCAAACCATACAGGGCTTGCAAACTCGGTGTACTACCCGTATATGATTCACGCTCTTGACCGAGACGCTTGTAAGTGATAGTTTATAGTGCTAAAGACCATCAAGGGGGGAGGAGAAAGTGCAGACAACTATCTACTACAATGAAGAAGATCAGTACTTGATGGACTTGGTAGACCAGGTTGCTCGTCGGGAACGCAAGTCCCGCTCGGCCGTGATCCTATCGATCTTGGAAGAGTACTTCGAGCGGGGCAAGCGGATCGGGGAGATCTTGGTGGACATGGGGTTCCTCAGCCCCAGGGACATCGAGCTTGGCCTCAGCCGCCAGGAAGAGAGCCCTGAACCCAAGCCCCTCGGCGAGATCCTGGTGGAAGAGGGGCTTGTCCCACACGAGGCGGTGGAGCGCGCTCTTTCCATTCAGTCTCGGTTCCGCATGAGTTAAGGGCGGGGGCCAGAGCAAGGCTCCAGCCCCCTTTCCCTTTGCCTTTCACAAGGCTGCGACCTCTCCAGGCACCCGTGGGAACAGCCTTGCTTCCCCCACGTGTTTAAGTCCAGCCAAGAACCTGACCAGCCTCTCTATCCCGATCCCGAACCCCGCCGACGGCGGGAGCCCTTCTTTGGCCAAGGCCAGAAGGGAGGCATAGGCCGCCGGATCAAGTCCCTGGGTGCGGATCCGAGAGGTAATCCGGTCCAGCTCGTGCTCCCGCTCCCCTCCGGAGAGGGCTTCTCCGTACCCCTCCGGATAAACGAGGTCCATGTCCAGGAGNACTCCGGGGCGGGTCGGGTCCTCGCGGTCGTAGAACTCCCGCACGTCGATGGGGAAGTCCACGACCCAGATCGGGGTGTCCACATCCGCAGATAGCCGCTCTTCGAACTTGTCGCCGTAGCGCTCCTTGGCCTCCGCGTAGGTGATGCGCGGGAAGGGCGGCCTGAACTCGGGAAGGTCGCGTCCCAAGAGCTCAAGCTCCGGGGCACAGGCCTCCCGTACGGCGTCCACCACGTAGGTGAACAGGCGTTCCCCGAGGGCCATCACGTCGTCCCTGGTCGCATCCCGGACTTCCAAGTCCAGCTGCACGAACTCGAACAGGTGCCGGCCGGTCGTGCCCCACTCCGGGGGCTCGATGCGCACGTTCGGGGAGAAGCAGAAGATCTTCTCGCAAGTCCGCACCGCGGCCTGCTTATGGAAGATCATGCTCCGGGTAAGATGCCACTTGCCCCCGTATGCCTCGATAACGGCCCGATCGGTGTTATGGCGCAGGGGGTCGGTCACCGGCGCCAAGATCACCGGCAGGAGCTCCACGAAGCCCTCGCGCGCGAGGATCTCCCGCGCCGCGCCCAGTACCTCACTTGTGATCTTAAGGATCGCAGCTTCACGCTCGTATGCCACTTTTATCCCCCTTGGGAAAGACCAAACACATACCTTCGCCCGCAAACGGGCGGACAACACCGCTGGGACTTCTTGGGAAGGTGCTTGGATTTACGCCCCGAGCGGGGCGTTGGTATTGGCGGGGCCCAAGGGGAGGATAGGATCTTTCGCGTGCATCCATCTGGTCATAGACATCACCCCCGCCAATCTTGTGGATTTGGTCGCCGGCACCCTACCACAATTGGCCCTGTTTGTCAAGACCCAAGCTGGCCCCTGGGGCAAAAAGCGCGCCTATAATCAACCCGCCATGCCTCTCCGTGACATCCGCGAGCTCACCTATGAGGAACTTTCGGTGCTCCTTCGGTCCTGGGGCGAGCCCCCTTACCGGGCCCGGCAGATATGGGAGTGGCTATGGCGGCACTTGGTCTCGGACTTCTCCCAGATGACGAACCTACCTCAGGCGCTACGGACGCGGCTGGCGGAGGAATTCACCGCACGGGAGCCTGCTCCCGGGGCGCTCCAGCTAGACGCGGAAGAGGGCACGGAAAAGGTGCTCCTGCACCTCGCAGACGGAGAGGCCATCGAGGCGGTGCTCATGCGAGAGGACGACCGACGCACGGTGTGCATCTCCACCCAGGTCGGGTGCCCAGTGAGCTGCGCCTTCTGTGCCACCGGCAAGATGGGCTACGTCCGGGACCTCACCGCCGCGGAGATCGCCGGCCAGGTGCTCCACTTTGCCCGCAGGCTAAGGGAGGCTGGGGAGCGGGTGACCCACGTGGTGATCATGGGAATGGGGGAGCCGCTTTTAAACTACGAGGCCACGCTGCGCGCGGTGCGAAACCTGAACGACCCTCGGGGGTTCGCCTTGGGGGCGCGGAGGTTCACGATCTCCACCGTGGGCGTGGTCCCGGGGATATACCAGCTGGCGGAGGAGGGATTGCAGGTCAACCTGGCCGTGTCCCTGCACGCCCCTTATGACAAGCTGAGGGAAGAGCTGGTGCCGCTTGCCAGGAGGTGGCCGATTCGGGAGGTACTGGTGGCTGCCGATGCCTACGTCGCGGCCACCGGCCGCCGGGTTACCTACGAGTACGTGCTCCTCTCCGGGGTGAACGACGGCCTTACGGAGGCGCGGAGGCTGGCCAGGCTCCTGCGGGGGCGCCTGGCCCACGTGAACCTGATCCCGTTCAACCC
>Ga0180877_1190_pt1 | contig 11224 bp, 11 predicted proteins | sample Deesub1362A_J573_FD_124316 | JGI IMG/M metagenome (GOLD analysis project Ga0180877, IMG submission 124316) | Candidatus Acetothermia bacterium JdFR-47 | reverse complement strand
CCGGTGGAGTGTTTGTCCACCTTGGTCCCAGGAACCTCCGAGAGGTCTATCTTCCCCCCGCTTTCAGCCATGGCTGAGGTCAGGGCCACCGTCTCCTCCTCCGTCATCCCCCGGAAGTAGACGGCCATGAGGAAGGCGGACATCTGGTAGTCAGGAATGCGCCCGGCCACGTACTCCGAGATGAGCCAGCGGATCTCGTCTGAAGTGAGCTCTCCTCCATCCCTTTTCTTTTCGATCAGATCAACTGCTCGCATCTCTCCTCCTTTCTAGCGGCCGGACGCCTCTTCTGCGTCCTCCCGGAAGTGGACCCCGCGGCTCTTGCGGTTGTGCCAGGCGGCCTCGGCCACGATCAGCGCCGCCTGAACGCCGTTTCGCAGGCCCAGGAGGGCGTCGTCGAGCCGGGCCCTGCGGTATCCACGATGTCCTCCCACAGATGCCGAAGGTCCCGAATCGCCCGGGCGAGGCGATGGGCGTCGCGCGACAGGCCCACGTAGTACCACATGGTGTACTGGATGGAGCGCCAGTCGCGGTGGATGAGGGCGGGGTCGGCCGGAGCGGCATCCCTCGCTGGCTCCCAGGGTGGCACTTGACTAGGCCGGATGGGCTTGGGGGATTCCTCGGCAATGCGGCGGCCGGCCCGGTCCCCGAACACCAGGCCCTCAAGCAGCGAGGTGCTCGCCAGGCGATTCGCCCCATGCAGCCCGGTGCAGGCCACCTCCCCCACGGCGTACAGGTTCCGGATCGTCGTGTGCCCCCACTCGTCCACCCACACCCCGCCGCAGAAGTAGTGGGCCGCCGGGACCACCGGGATCGGCTCCCTCTCCGGGTCGATCCCGAGCTCACGGCAGCGAGCGTAGATGGTGGGAAAACGCTGGGGGAAGTTCTCCACTTGGGAGACGTCGAGGAGCACGTACGGGTATCCGCGCAGAGTCATCTCCCGGTGGATGGCGCGGGCCACGACGTCGCGGGGGGCGAGGTCCCCCCAGCTTGGGGCGTACTCGTCCATGAAACGGCGGCCGTCGGGAGTAAGAAGCTTTCCCCCTTCACCTCGGACTGCCTCCGAGATCAAGAAATTCTCGCCCTCGGGGACGGCGAGCGTGGTGGGGTGAAACTGGACGTACTCGGCGTTGATCACCCGGGCGCCGGCGCGGTGGGCCATGGCCAGACCATCCCCTCGCGCGCCGGGCGGGTTGGTGGTGTAGCGGTAGATCCTGCCCAGGCCCCCGGTGGCGAGCACCGTGGCCCCGGCCAGATACCTATGTACCTCACCGCTTTGCTGGTCCAGAACGTAGGCCCCGTGGCAGGTGATGGGCTCGTAGACGGTGTGAGGGTCGAGGGCGTGGTGGGGGAAGGTGATGAGGTCCACCGCCGTGGCCCCGGTCACGAGCTCCACGTTGGGAAGCTCCTTGAGGAGGGCATGGAGTCCCTTGGCGATTGCCTCCCCCGTGTGGTCCCCCACGTGGAGGATCCTGGCCACCGAGTGACCCCCCTCACGAGTGTAATGCAGATCACCCTCAGCCGAGCGATCGAAGGGGATCTGGGCCTCTTCGATCAAGACCTCCTGGACCAGCCGCGGACCCTCTTCGGCCAGGATCTCGGCCGCCCGGCGTAGGCTGAGCCCGGCCCCGGCCCGCAGTATGTCCTCGACAAGGAGCTCCGGGGAGTCCTCGGGACCTAGCGTTGCGATCCCGCCTTGGGCGTGGCGGGTTGCCCCCTCCAGGGGGTCTTTCTCCCGGGTTATCACCACAATCTTGCGGGCCCGATCGCGAGCGAGGCGCAGGGCGCAGGCGACCCCCCCGATCCCGGCCCCGATCACGAGGACGTCTGCCTCGTGAACCCTCATCCTGCTGCCTCCAGCATCCGGGCTAAGGCCTCGCGGGCCGGGGCGGCGATCTCCTCCGGCACCTCCACCAGGCCTGGCTCCTCCCCGCGCAAAAGGCCGGAGAGCACCCGGGCTAGGTCGGAAAGGCGCGTGAGGGACATGTAGGAGCAATATGGAGGTGGGTCTGCCAGGGAGAACACGGTTTTGTCGGGGTTCTCCTTGGCGAGACGGGCCACCAATCGCTGCTCGGTCCCCACCGCCCACACCGTCCCAGGGGGGGACTCGGTCACTACTCGGATGATGTACGAGGTGGAGCCCACCTCGTCGGCGAGCTTCACAACTTCCTCTCGGCATTCGGGATGGACGACTACCCGGACCCCAGGGTGCTGCTTCCTCACCCGTTCTACGTCCTCCGGCAGGAACCGCACGTGCACGTTGCATGCCCCCCGCCACAGGATGAGTCGGGCCCGGCGGAAGGAGGTAAGGTCATCGGGCGGTCGGTGAGGATCCCATACGGCGATCTCTTCCTGGGAAATTCCCAGGCGCCGGGCGGTGTTCCGGCCCAGGTACTGGTCGGGGAGGAACATGACCCGCGGGCGCCTCTCCAGGGCCCAGCGCANGACCTGCTCAGCGCTGGAGGAGGTGCAGCACGCCCCGCCCCTTTCCCCCACGAACGCCTTCACTTCCGCTGAGGAGTTGACATAGGTGACGGGGAGGACCTCCCGATCCACNTCCATCATTTGGCCCAGCCTTTCCCAGGCGTCGCGAAGCTGGATCGAGTCCACCGAATGGGCCAGGTAACACCCAGCGTCTTCGCGGGGGATGAGGACCCGCTGGCCGGGGCGGGCGAGGATCGCGGCCGTCTCCGCCATAAAGTGGACCCCGCAAAACACGATATAGCGAGCGTTTGCCTGGGCGGCCCGGCGGGAGAGCTCCAGCGAATCTCCGCGGAAGTGAGCCTGGTCCACGATCTCGTCGCGCTGGTAGTGGTGGGCCAGGATCACAAGCTCGTCACCGAGCCTGCGCTTAGCCTCCGCGATCTGGGACAGGACCTCCTCGACCCGATAGTCCACCATGGCAGACTAATGTTATGTCAGGAAAGAATTGCGTCCATCGAGGGTTTAGCTTGTAAGCTCGAGAGAGAGGTCCAAGGACGGGGCGGAGTGGGTGATGGCCCCGACCGAGATGTAGTCCACACCGGTGGCGGCGACCTCGGCCACGTTTTCCAGGCTCACCCCGCCAGAAGCCTCCAGGGGCACNCGGCCGGCGGCGCGGCGCACCGCTTCCCGCAGGGTGGGGATGTCCATGTTATCCAGGAGGATCCTATCCACGCCCAGGGAGAGCGCCTCCTCAAGCTCCTCCAGAGTCTTCACCTCCACCTCGATGGGGAGCGCGGCCCCCGCCTCCCGTACCCGGCGCACTGCCTCGGTGATGGAGCCGCAGGCTACGATGTGGTTGTCCTTGATGAGGACCATGTCGTAGAGACCCAGGCGGTGGTTGTGTCCGCCCCCTGCGCGCACGGCGTACTTCTCCAAAACGCGCCAGCCAGGGGTGGTCTTNCGGGTGTCCAGGATCACCGCTCTGTAGGGGGCGACGGCATCTACGAACTTGGCCGTGAGGGTGGCAATCCCCGAGAGCCGACACAGGAAGTTGAGCGCCACCCGCTCGGCGGTCAGGATCNCCCGCAAGGGGCCGGAGACTTGTGCCACGACGTCGCCGGGGGCGACCGGCTCTCCATCCTGGGCCAGGGGCTCAAAGCGAATCTGTGGGGCCACCTCTCGGAAGACCCCTTCGGCTATGGGGAGCCCTGCCAGCACCCCGTATGCCTTGGCGACGATCACGGCGTTGCCCTCCCNGCCCTCGGGGATCACGGCCTGGGTGGTCACGTCTCCAGGGCCGATGTCCTCGGCCAAAGCCGCACGGATCAGGGATGCGGCGGCCTTAAGGAGCTCTTGAACTTCCATATCAGGCGAGCTTGGCCCGCAGGCGGCTGGAGAGGTAATCGATAGCCCACACCAAGATCACGATGAGGATCAACACCGTCCCGGCCTGCTGCCATGCCAGGTTCTTGAGGTAGAAGAAGAGGCGCTGGCCGATCCCTCCGCCCCCCACTACCCCCACCACCGTGGCCATGCGGATGTTGATGTCCCAGCGGTACAAGGTGAACGAGATGTAGGGGTTAATGATCTGTGGGACTACCGCGTAGCGAAGCACAGACAGGCGATTGGCGCCGGTGGCCGTGATGGCCTCCACCAAACCAGGGTCGATGGACTCCAGACGTTCCGCGTAGAGCTTGGTTAGGTCAGCAATGGAGTGCACCCACAGCGCCAGCACCCCCGCAAATGGGGCCCGCCGGGCCGTGACCCATACCAAGAAGATGATAGCCCAGATCACCGGCTCGACGGAGCGCATGATGCTCATCGTCCCCCGCAACACCGTATAGATGAGCTTGCCCACCGGTCCCCTCATCAGGTTGCGGGCAGCCAAGAACGACAGGGGCACGGATACCACCACCGCGAAGCTGGTNGCGATCACCGCCATGAACACGGTGACCAAAAGGTCCCGGATGCTGGGGAGGATGATGGACCGATCCGGAGAGAACAGGGCTTTCCAGAACTTCTCCGTACGCCAAGCCTCGGTGAATAGGCGTTTCAGGCTCTCCTCGTCCACGGTGGTGCTGGTGGCGGCGGCCAGCCCCACCACCAGGAAAGCGACCGCAAACAGCCCAGAGCTGGTGCGCCACCAGGGAGCGGGCTTGCGGCCCTCCATGGACACNGGCTGGAGGGAGAGTCCGGCCAGGCGCTCATGCCAAGGGGGAGAGGCCAAAAGCCCTATCATCGGGAGCACAGTGACGTGCCAACCGATGTAGTAAACGAGCTGTTGGCCCAGCGTGGACTCCCCGCCCTCCCGAGGTCTCAGTTCCTTCCTTGCCACCAGGTGTCCCAGGGATCTGCCGAAGCTCTCCCAGAGGGCGGCCGCCTCCACCACCCCCAGGCCGAACAGCCACCAGGGCACAAGGGTGTAGGCTATTACCCCGTGGGCATGCCAGCTTATGATGTAGCTAACCAGGATCCACAACACCCCTATTGCCAGCATGTTGAGGAGTACGATGGATAGTCGTTGGCTCGCCCCTTTCAGGCGCAGGATCAGTGTGTCCAGAAGCCCCCGCCGGCTGAGCCAGTCGGGCGGTTCTTTTACGATTCCGTCGGGATACCTATTCATCAGGTGATTCTCTCCCTAAGTCGGCCGGAGATATAGTCCATGGCCCACACGATGGCCACGATCACCATGACCACCGCCCCCACCTTGGCCCAATCCCCTTCGTTCTTGTAGTAGAACAGGAGGTCCCCGATCCCACCTCCGCCCACCAGGGCGATCACCGTGGCCATGCGCACGTTNATGTCCCAGCGATACAGGGTGAACGCCCAATACGCCGGGGTCACCTGGGGGAGCACGGCGTACTTGATCATCTCGATCCTGGAGCCGCCGGTGGCCACCACCGCCTCCACCGGGCCGGGGTCGATCCCCTCCACCTGCTCGGAGTACAGCTTCCCCAGGGCGGCCACGGTGTGCACGGTGAGCGCCAGCACCCCGGCCAGGGGGCGGCCCCACAACACCCACACGGCNAAGATCACCGCCCACAGCATGGTGTCTATGGACCGGAAGATGTTGAAGAAGCCCCTCATCACGAAGTAAACCAACCACCCAGCCGGGTTGAAGCCCATGACGTTGCGGGCCCCCAGGAAGGAGAGAGGGAAGGCCACNGCTGCCCCCATGATAGTGGCAAGAAGGGCCATGAACAGGGTCACCACGGCCATGTCCAGGATGGAGTAGGGTAAGTTTCGAAGCTCGAACGCCGGGTCTGGTACGGCGAAGTAGCGGAAGTCTGGGTGGAGCATCTCCCGCCAGATGCGCATCCCCTCATCCCCCCGGCGGAAGAGGATTCCGATGTCGATCTGGATGATCAGCCACCCCAGCCAGATGGTGAACCCGATGAGGAAGAGCGACATGAGCCCCCACTGAGAGAAGACGGCCTTACGCCGGCCGGCCAAATGGGAGGTGGGGGCGAGCTGCACCACCGTACCCGCGACCNGGTCGTGCCAGGGCCGCTCCGGGGAGAGCCAAATGCCCAACCCCAGAGGGAGCACGGAAAGATGCCAAAGGAGCGCTCTTTTCAGCCGCTGGCCCACGGTGGGGGGCTTTCCATCTGCGCCCCAGATCTCGTAGCCGAACGCCCTAAGGCCCAGGCTCCGGCCTAGGTTGCGGGACCAGATCGCCATCTCCAGGGTACCAAGGATCGCCAGGGGCCAGCCCCAGCTAGGAAGGGTGAGGGTGGAGTAGAACCGTTCCAGGGGCACGGTCCACCAGTACTTGTTGAGGAGGAACACCACCCCGTAGGCGATGTAGCCCCACACCAGCCAGTCGAGGAAGAACGAGAGGGCACGCCTGCGGAGCGCGTTCCAAGAGATCCTGGTCGCTGGAGTCGCAGTCGCTGTTTGGTTGCTGCTCATCGGCTTAGCTGAGGTTCATCGGATCTCGACCTGCTCCGCCTCTTCGCCGTAGATCTCCTTGAACTTGGCGTCATCGATGGCCTCGGGCGGGCCGTCGAACACCAGCTCCCCGTCCTTGAGGGCGATGATCCGGGTCCCGTAACGCCGGGCCAGGGACAGGAAGTGAAGGCTGGCGAGGACCGTGACCCCGTCCTCCTTATTCATCTGTTCCAGATATTGCATCACCGAGTGGGAGGTAGCGGGGTCCAAAGCGGATACCGGCTCATCGGCGAGAAGCAACTCCGGCTCCTGCATAAGCGCCCGGGCGATGCCTACCCGCTGCTGCTGTCCGCCGGAGAGCTCGTCCGCCCGCACGTATGCCTTGTCCGAAAGGCCCACCCTCTCCAGGTTTTTCAGGGCCAGCTCCCGGTCTTCCTTGGGGAACAGCCCCAGCAGGGTGCGCCAGGTGGGGTTGTAGCCAAGCCTCCCAGTGAGGACGTTGGTCATCACCGTGGCTCGCTTGATGAGGTTGAAGTGCTGGAAGATCATGCCGATCTTGCGGCGCATCTTGCGCATCTGGCGGGGCGAAAGCCGGGTGATCTCGGTGCCGTCCAGCCATATCTTTCCCTTGGTGGGCTCGATCAGCCGGTTGATACAGCGAAGCAGGGTGGATTTTCCCGAGCCGGAGAGGCCGATCACCACCAGGAACTCGCCCTTCTCCACGGTAAAGGAGAGGTCCCGCAGGGCGACCACTTGGCCGCGCTCGTAGACCTTGGTCAGGTTTTCGACTACGAGATAAGGTTTTGCCATGGCCGTTGATATTAAAACACGGGGGAGGTTTTTTCCTCCCCCGTGCTCGTCAGCTGAACGAAGACCTATTTACCCTCACACCACGGCGGGTTGGGAAGGCCGACCAGGCTGCGGTAGTTACAGTAGTAAGTGTCGTCGATNTCGGCCACCTCGTCCCACTCGTAGAAGTTGGGGTCGCCCCACAGGGCCTGTCCCTCCGGGCTGGCGATATGGGCCTTGATTGCCTCCACCAGCTTGTCCTCGATGTCCTTGGGGAATCCAGGGGAGAAGGCGATACAGTCGTTAGGCACNGGACCAACCGTGGCCAGGACGCCTATCTTCTTCACGATGTCCCAGATGTCGCCGTAGGTGCCCAGCTTGGCGGCTGCCCGCCTCAGGTCCACACACTTGCCCCGAATGGCCTCCGGGAAGAGGTCGTTGTTCCAGCGGTCCCAAAGCCAGAGCTCGGGGTCCATGCCGTAGTCCCAATGGAAGTCACACCCGAGGCAGGCCGGCGGGATTGGCGGGGAGCCGTATCCGGTACAGAAATCGCCTTGGCCCTCGAGCAAGGCCACCATGGAGTTAGTGTGACCNCCGGACTTAATCACGCCGGAGAAGGTGATGCCGAGCTGGTCGAACAGCATCTTGGGCAGGCGATACCCTGAGGTAGAACCCTCGTCGTTGTAGATCCACACCTTGCCTCGCAAGTCTTCAACAGATTTGATCCCAGAGTCGCGCGGCACGTAGATGCTGGAGAAGTAGTAGGGGTACCCATAGCGGACGGCGGCCAGGCGCGGGGTGGTCTCGAAGTTGGTCTCCACAGAGATGCGGGCGTACTGGTCGGTGGTGGGCACGCCCATCACGTCACCCTCAGCGGACTTGAACGCCTCGATCAGGGCGGCGTAGTCCGGCATCACCCGGGGCACGATGTAAAGGCCGGTCATCTTCCCGATGTCGGCCGCGATCTTCTGGGCGATGTCCACGATCACGCTGGGGTTGGTGGAAGGCGGGAACACCCAGATGATGGGGTGGTCCCTCGTGCCGATCTCCTGAGCCAGCCCTAGGCTCCCAAGGGCCAACAGCCCCACAAGCGCGAAAAGCAGGATCCTACGCACACTACCACCTCCTATAAAGTTTTGGCACTAAGGATTATACAGCATGACCCTGTGCTCATGCCGAATGGAAGCGCCTCGACGGGCTTTCGAAGTAAGCGCTCACCGGAGGCGGGCGATCGCGGCGGCCAGCTCTCTGACCCGGGCCGGGTCCACTGGGCCGCGCACGTCCCCGCCCTGTTTGAGGGCCGTGCCCACGATGAAGCCGTCGGCGGCTTGGAAATCAGCTACGTTTTTCGGGGTGACGCCGCTTCCCACCAGCACCGGGAGGTCGCAGGCGGCCTTTACCGTGGCCAGGTCCTCAGGGTGGGCCGTGCGGCCGGTTCCGGCCCCGGTGACGATCAGGGCGTCGGGAAGGTTGCGGGCGGTGTCGCGGGCGGCGAGCTCCAGAGGCTGGAAGTGATGGGCGTGTTTGACGTGCACGTCGGCCAAAATCGCCACCTTCGCCCCCAGGGCCTTCCGCAGGGCCAGGAGCCGGTGGGCCTCTCCCTCGATGATCCCCTGGTCCGTGAACGCCACCCCGGAGAACACGTTGACCCGGATGAAGCTGGCGCCGGCTGCGGCGGCTATGGCCAGGGCTGCTTCCCCGTCAGAACGCAGGACGTTCACGCCGATGGGGATGTGGGANCTGCGCACGAGCTCCCGCACCACGACGGCCATGGCCGCCACCGTGGCCTTGGAGGCCCGTTTGGCGAACGGCGTATCCCCGAAGTTTTCCACCAAGGCGGCGTCGGCCCCGCCCTCCTCCAGGGCGGATAGGTCCAAGAGCGCCCGCTCCAGCACCGCTTCGATTCCCTCCCCGCCGTGAAGGTAGCTTCCGGGAAGGGGCAAAAGGTGCACCATCCCGATCAGGGGCTTTTTGAGATCCAGAAGCTCGCTCACGTTCCTCCTCCCAGGGCATTCGCACCTTTAAGTGCGGCTTCCAGCGCGCCGGTGCTTTCCGGCACGTTGTCCTTGTCGAAATCGATGTAAGTGCCCTTTACTTTTTCTCTCAGTAGCTCAAACAGGATACCGGGGCGGGGCACGAGCGAGAAATNGCGTGCGATCTCCTTCGCCAGGGCGAGTCGCTCACCCTTATTCAGGTTTCCGAATTCCTCCAAACGCTGGTACGGGTATTCCTCGGGGGAGCTGGAGGAAGTGACGAAGGCCGCGCAGGTGGGTGAGCCCTTGACCCCTACCAGGATCACGCGAGCGGGTCGTTCTTCGGCGATGACCCGCTCGATGAACGCCGCAACCCGGCCCGCTACCTCCCGCATGCCGAGTCGTTCGTATACCTCCCTGGTGGCCGGTGCCCTCGGAAAACCGAGCAGGATGAACTCGGGACAGGGGTAGGCGAGGACGCCGAGTTCCTCGTAACCGCTGATGAGCTTCCGGACCGCGGTCGCCGCGGCCAGCTCCTTCTCCTTCGCCCCCCGATAGACGAGGTAAGGGGAAAGGAGGCAGGGTGCGATCACAAGCATCGTGCTTTGCACCTTCACATCCTAAAGAGCGCGGCTCCGCGTGCCAAGGACCTCACTGCGGGCGACTGCCGGGCTTGGTGTACGGGAGCCCCTGACGGCACAGGGGGCATTCTTCCGGGGGGAAGGCCTCGATCGCCAGCTTCACGAGGGAGACCAGGGAAAAGGGGAGCTCTCCTCCCAGGCGGCGGTCGACCAGGCAGGCCGCCCCCACCACGGTCCCCCCCAGGGCCGTGACCAGTTCGGCCACCTCCAGGGAGGAGCGGCCGGTGGTCACTACGTCCTCGGCGACTAGAACCCTCTCGCTGGGGACGATCTCAAAGCCCCGGCGCAGCGTCATCTTCCCAGCCTCCCGCTCGGCGAACATCCCCCGCACCCCTAGGGCCCGGGCGAGCTCGTGGGCCACGATGACGCCCCCCAGGGCCGGGCCGACCACGACGTCGATCGGGCCCAAGGCAGCCGCTCGAGCCGCTAGGGCCCGGCAGACCCTTTCGGCCAGGGCAGGGTGTTGCAGGAGCCTCGCACACTGAACGTACTTCGGGGAGTGTAGGCCCGAGGAGAGGAGGAAGTGTCCCTCCAGGATGGCGCCGGTCTTTCGAAACAGCTCCAGTATCTCCCGTTCAGTGAGCGCAGCCACGGATCCCCTCCCAAGTTTCGATCCCTCGCTCCTTAAGGAAAACTTCCAGTCCCCGGATGATCCTGGGGGCGCACAGGGGATCGATGAAGTTGGCGGTGCCCACCTGCACCGCGTGGGCACCGGCCATGATGAACTCTAGGGCGTCCTCCCAGCTCGCGATCCCTCCGATCCCGATCACCGGGATGGAGACCGCCTGGGAAAGCTCGTAGACCAGCCGCAGGGCCAAAGGCTTTATAGCTGGCCCGGAGAGCCCCCCGAAGGTGTTGGCGAAGACCGGCCTCCCAGTGGCGATGTCGATCGCCAGGCCCCGGAAGGTGTTGGCCGCCGAGATCGCCTCTGCCCCTTCCTTCTCCGCCGCCCGGGCCGCCCCCAGTACGTCCCCCTCCGGGGGAAGCTTGACCCAGAGGGGTTCCCCACAGGCCGCTCGGGCCACGCGCACCGCCCAGGCCGTCCCCTTGGCCGAGCCGCCGAGGAGCCCTATCCCGGGCACGTTGGGGCAGGAGAGGTTGAGCTCGATGGCGTCCACCCCGGAGCCCGAGAGCCGCTCGGCGAGCTCGCCGTACTCCTCCGGGGTCTCGCCCCAGATGTTGGCGATCACCACGGTGCCCAGGTCCCGCATCCGGGGGAGCTCCTCCCGGAGGAATGTCTCCACCCCGGGGTTCTCAAGACCGATGGAGTTGAGGAGGCCGCAGGGGGTCTCCCACAGGCGGGGCGGGGGGTTCCCCCGCCGGGGATGGAGGGTCAAGCCCTTGGTGCAGATCCCCCCCAGGCAGGATACGTCATAAACCCGGGCGTATTCGGCGCCGAAGCTGAAGGTCCCGGAGGCGGCGATCACCGGGTTCTTCAGGACCAAGCTCCCGATGCGGACAGAGAGGTCAGGCGAGGGAGATCACCTCCTCGGCCCGGAACACGGGCCC
>Ga0180877_1161_pt1 | contig 11593 bp, 9 predicted proteins | sample Deesub1362A_J573_FD_124316 | JGI IMG/M metagenome (GOLD analysis project Ga0180877, IMG submission 124316) | Candidatus Acetothermia bacterium JdFR-47 | reverse complement strand
TGGTGGTGCTGACCTGACCGAATGTAGAACTTTCACGGCCACCTTTAACTGGGATTGGCGCTCTCCCTGCTTAAGGAGGCATTAAAAGCATGCCTACATACTTGCCGAAGCAGCGGTGTAAAGCTGCCATGCCACGTAGACACATCTCTGGAGGCGCGCGCCGGGGCAAGTCCCAGCTACCCTTTTCTCCCCGCATCCCTTGAAGCCGTTTCAGTCGGACACATCTCTCCGCTGACCTCATCAGGGACATCCGCCAGATCGCGTTCGTTCTCAGTAGGCACTAGTACCCGTTTGGCTGGCCGGTAGTATCCCGTTAAGTACGACCGACAAAGAGGCATGGTGGTCTTCCCTTTCTCCTCCTTGCTTTTTGCTTTTTCCAGGAAGGTCACCGTGCCCCTAGACCGGACACACTCCGTGAGACACTACCCTGGATGGCCAGCTACACCAGCTTTGGTTGCCGGACTGGGGCGAATTCCATTACGATGGTGACAGAAAAGATTTTTGAATCAGAATGGCATGGAAGGCCAATTAGGCAGTCGAAGTAGCCGGATTGTATTTGCCCGGGCGCTGGCGATGTTGGGAAGACTAGTAAAGGGGGAGGCCACCCGGGCTGAGCTCATTCGTCATGTACGTGCTACTGTCGAAGAGGCCTACGAATGTAGCCCATTTGATAGTTTCGCGAGGGACATTCGTTTGCTTCGGGACTTAGGTTTTTACATTCGGTTTTGTCGCGCGCGGGGGACCTACCGATTAGAGCGACTTGACCATCCTGTGTTACAGCTCCATTTGAGCCGGCCGGCACTCGAAGCATTGGCATTGCTCAAGGCTACCTTCCGAGGGCTACCTCATCAGGAGCGGGTGGAGGCGCTGATTGGTGACCTGAGTGCCCGACTTCCAGAAGAGGTCCGTAGGAAGCTCGACCGTGAACCCCTCCCTCGTCTGGCCGTTGCTCCGGCAGATCACTGGTGGTTTAGTAAGAACAGCCTTGTCACTGTGGAGAAGGCTATCGATCGGCATCAGGTGCTTGAGTTCTTGTACCGTTCCCCCAAACAGCCAGAGACAGCCGAGCCCAAGCGTCACCGTGTAGAGCCGTACAACTTGGAGTACCGGGACGGGCATCTCTACTTTGAAGGCTACAATCTGAAAACTGGAAAAGTCTATCCCTATCGAGTAGACCGGATTGTCCCCGGGTCGGCGCGAATTCTCCCCGACGTGTTCACTCCGCGAGAGGGGATCGGGCGGACCGTTGCGATCCGTTATCGCCTTTCCCCAGAGATCGCCCGGTTTGGGGCCAGCGTGCGGTTTCGGAACCAGCGGGAGGAGAGACAGGATGACGGCTCGGTGATCGTCACCGGCGAGGCGGGGAGCCTGTTCGAGGCGATGACGAAGCTCTTACGGTATGGACGTCACTGCCAGGTTCTCGAACCTAGAGAATTGGTGGACATGATGCGAAAGGAAGCCAAGGCGATGGTTGAAGTATATAGCTCTTTTCCCCGCATCAGAGGGGCTAGTTAACGAGTCAAAAGTAAATTAGCGCAATTACGCAGGTATTGACTGTTAAACTTTTAGGAATGACAGTGAAGCTCACTGCGGATCGTGTGAAATGTATTCTTGACGAGTATGTGGAGCAGGTTGTCCCGGCAATGCTGCGCTTGGGATACCATCTCACCCTTGTTAAAGGCGGACCAAATTATCCCCATTTACCTGAGCAATCTCACCTAGCGCACATCATCAACGGGGTGTTCGGCTTTGCACAACTGGTCAAGTTTCTTATCGATCGCGACGTGTGTATACCCGGCTTGAATGAGGAGACATTCCGCAAGGCACTAGCGCTATTCACCGTCCATGAGGTACACAAGGCTGCTGACTACGAAAGGCTTGCCGAAGGGGAATTTAGCATTCCGTTGGAGCGAATACGTCAGGAATATAAGCGGTTGGGGTTGGATGAGTTTGCCGAGCTGGATGAGCATCTCATGCGGGCGGCCAATGTCCACAAGCGCAGTCCCAAACAGGGTGACTTGTTAGTGAGTGAGGAAGCAGGTGCCACGCGGCTATGGCTGTGGGTGCGAATAGCTGACACCCTTGCCTCGATCAAGACACCAGCTGAGGCAATGGATTCACTAAAAGGCTATCTAGCTGACTTAGGGCCGGCCTTCGCTCCTAAGAGTCCACCGGGCCAATACGCGCTTTACTACCACGAGATCAAAGACGTGCGAGGAGTGCTGACCACTACTATCCACCAGGCAGTGGCAAAAAAGCTAGAGCAAGAATGTGACTTTTTCCCACTGCTTTATTTCGCCACGGGGACTCTGTATCTGGGACCAGCCCAGGTTGAGTCCTCAAACCGCGAAAAGTTCATACAAGGGGTGATTGATAGCATATTGGCTGTACTGACTCAGTGCTCCGGCATCGGAGCAAAAGAAGCGGCCCTGACCGGCCTGCGCAAGACGCGCTACGATTTTGAGGACTTTGTCTATAGCTTTGCCGACGTGGGCACATTGCTGGAGATTGCCCAGGAGCGGGCCAGTGGGAGCAGAGGAAAACAGATCAGAGACGATATTGATTCGTTGCTGAGCAAGCAGGACGTGCCCCAGGGCTGGGATGATGCCGAAACCGTGGCCCGACACCTGGAGATAGATCTCCATCAGCCGGACGTCTTCCTAGACCATTGGGATCGGGTGCGGTCATACTTAATTTATGCAAACAACATAGTGCATAGACTGAGTCCTGAAAGTCCAGTGGAATGGCTGTTGGCCGCGTTTCCCGTCCCATCCAAAGTTGCGAACAACCTCCGCCAAATAGCTGCCATTTGGGAAAGAGGGTTTCCTGGCAAGTATGTAGCGCCAATTGCCTATCACTTCCTAAAAAGCGACGCCTTCGCCGACCGACCGGCCGAGACGCTATCGCCGGAAGAGGTGATGAAAAGGCTACACGAGCATACCCTGGCAGCAATACAGCAACTCGATACCCACGCCGGGCGGCAGGCCGTCGTGGCCAGATTGGGGTTCCGCCAGGACCTGACGGATTACCTAAAGGAGCACCTTTACCTCTCCTTTGCGCCAGAGGTCCACTTGAGTGATGACGCGTTGGCGGCCTACAGTCGGCCCAAGAAAAAGGGCCACTCTGGCCAAATATGTTCGCTGTGTAACCGGCAAAGCGAGTACGTGCAAGATCTGCGTACAGGAATCTTGGATGACTTTGGGCGGATCTTCTCCAATCGCGTGCTGCCAGCTCAGGAAGCACCTGGCAAGAACCGTCCCTGGTGTCCCCTCTGCCATCTGGAGTTCATTTTCCGCAAGTTGCTGGGCCTGGGATTGCCGAGGAACGCCAGCTACGGGACCTCGTACCGTATCTACCTGTACATCCTGCCGACCTTCTCCTTCACGCCGGAGCACTTGAGATTGTTCCAACCCTTGCTCGATCAATTCCAGCGCGTGACTAACCTGCCGGTGCGCGACTACGGCAAGGATGCCCCCAGCGCACCCCGGCTCTGGCTGGAGCGTCGGGAATTCGATCCCTACTGGGTGGAAGATCTGATGGAGGTGCTGGATCGCGAGGCAGCCAGGATCGCCGAGTGGGGCGGTCGGGACTACGTGGGCGAGCGGCTGCACACCAGCCCCATTCGGGCCGAGCCTCACTACTATCTCGTCGTTTGGGAGAAAGCCGCCCGAGATCAGGAGCGTGACGATACCCGCATCGCCACTCGTACCGAGGCTTGGGCCAAGGCGCTGTTCGCAGCGACGATTATCAGCGGGCTGACTAGTTGCAAGGTCTATGTCACCGAGCGGCCCTACCTACTTGTGACCAACCCTGCCGATCTGAAGGCGACGATCACGTTGGATAGCCCGCCGCCAGCGCTGCGCGGCCTGTTGGGCGGACGCACTGACGTCGCATCACTCTACGGGCGTGAGCTAGGACAGCGCAGCGGATTGGAGACGGTGCTGGACCTGAGTGCTGCCCTGTGGACGATAACCGCCAGGCTGCGGCCCAACAAGGACAAAGATATCGCCAGGCGACTGGAACGCTTGAACGTGGACCCTCTGGCCGGCGCTTACTTCTACAAGGAATACGGCCGTGAAAACGAGGGAGATTCACCCTACAGCCCTTTTGACGTGGCTTGCGAGGTACTTTTAGAGATCCAAGGAGGTGAGTTGATGGACCTGGTTGAGCGAATCGCCAGCAAGTCGCTGGAGATTGCGCTGCCCCTGGGCACCTCAGGGCGCGGCAAGGCGCGGCGCTATGAACTGGTCTTTCGCGAGGCGGTCTCGGCGATGCGCAAGGCGCAGCAGATGATCCCAGAGGTGCGGCAAGCAGCTGTCAGTGGGCGGCGCCCATCGGACCAGAGCATCACTGAACTGAAGCGATTAGCGGCCGGCACGCTCCTCAAGGGGCTGGAGCGCCGCCAGGAGACCCGACGAGGGGAGATCTTCGTTCGCGCCTGGGGTGACGAGCTGAGCCGGCTGGTAGGGGAGTTCGTGGACATCCTGGTAGATGACCTCTACTTGGGCCGCGCTGGCGGGAGCTTCGCCCGCTTTCTGCGGCTGGAGAACAGCCTGGCCAACGGAATCTACTACTACACCGATCGCAACCTCTCCCAGCTCTGGGAGGAGCACAAACAGCAGAAAACCGCTTCAGAGGCGGCATCGCAAACAGAACATTGAGGAGGTGCAAGATGACACTCAAAAGTTTGCAAGCGTATCAGCAGTATTTCGTCCCCGCCATCCCCCATACGCCCACCAACTGCTACGTCAGCATTCTGTTACTGCGGGAGACCCAATCCTACGCCATCTTCACCACGGAAGGGGGCGAACAGCAGGACGTGGAGCAGACCCAGGCCGGTCTGGATCATACCAAGGAAATCACCCGGCTGGTGATGTTCAAGCGCAAACAGGTTGCCCCGGAACGGCGCACCGGCAAGGCGTTGCTGCGGCAGTACGGCATCTTTCCCTACGCCGTGCTGTATAAGGATGGCCAAGTCCAAAGGGTCGCTTACGGAAAAGAGGAGATCGCCCTGGCCCAAGAGAAGGCCAAAGGAAAGGGCTGGTCGCTGGCCGGGCCGTATGCGGATTGCTACCTCACCGAGGGCCTCTGCACCCACTGCCCCGACTGCCTGATCTATGGCTACGCGGCCATCGAGGCCGAGGGAGCCCGCAAAGCCCGATTGATGACCGACTCCTGCTTCACCGTCCGCCCCTATGAGATCGTCCAAAAGCAGGTCAAGTTCAACGTCATTGACGAGGCCAAGCAAACTTCGGGCACCATCACCGAATACGACTACACCACCCCTGGCGTCTTCCTGCCCGCCGTGGAGACAACGGTGGACCTAACCGCCGACGAGTTCGTCTACGTGCTGGGCAACATCCTGCGCACTACTCGCTATGGCAAGGAGGGCAGCCGGCAAGGATTCGTCCGCAACCACGTCCTAGCCATCGCCTTCTCCGACGTGGAACTCTTCGCCAACCTGGAGTTCACCCAGGCCTTCTACGACGTCCTGGCCAAGGATCCTGAAGTGGACCTGATTGGTGGCAAGCTGACGTTGACTGACCTCCTGCGGCACGCTCCGGCCGTCATCAAACGGCTGACGGCCGATCTGCCCGGCCGGTTGACTCTGGTTACCGGCGAGGCACTGGAGGCCATCCTCCAGGACGTGCGAGCGCTGAACCGGGACGAGGAGCGGCTGGCCCAATTCTTGCGGGACCTGAACACCCGGTCGGCGTCGTTTGTGGTATGAGGGGAGGTGCCCATATGCTGGTCTATCGGGGTACCCTTGAACTGCTGGACTACGTCTTCTACGCCACCGTCGAGCGGGGTAGGGTGTACGAAACGGGCGCCTTTATCCATAACTACGCCTTGGTGTACGCCCTGGGCCTGGTGCGGGGTGACACATACACGTACGCCAGGCTGAAGCAGGAACCGCACTACCTGGAGGAGCTGACGCCGCTGAATGGGCGCCTCTACGTCACTCCCGGCACTCCCCAACACGTCGCTCACCGCCTAGTGCAATGGAACACCATGCGCGAAGGGTATGTTTTCCCAGGCAAGGAGCGCTCGCGGGGCTACCCCGACTGGGGATTCGCGCGGGTACTCTGTCCCGGCTCTCGGTTCACCTTCTACTTGCTGGTGCACGCCCCTGAGGCTCTGCCAGATACGCCTGCGCTACGCGGACTGCTAGAGGGCAAGTCATCCCGGATCCGGTTGGGTAAGTTCCCCGGCAAAGCACGTCTACGAGCAGAAGTGGCCAGCGTCGTGCAAAGGAAGACCGGTCCGTTCGAGACGGATGTCTTCCTCAATTGGCGCGATCTCGAAGCTGATCCGGTGGTGTGTGACGTAGTAGCTACCAGTTTGCCCACCCGTCTGCTATCCCGCGCCCACTTCGAAGACTGCGCTTATTACGAGGCCCGCTTTGGCGATGGTGTCGTACGGCTTCCCGTCGGAATGCGCTTTCTGGCTCGACCGCCGGAATAGCGAAGGAGCTGATATGGAAGCTTTGACCGTCAACATTTCGCCACTGGCGTATGCCCAGACAGATGAGAAGTGGTTGGCTGACTATAAACCTTACGTCTACCAAAGCCAGGTCTATCGGCTAGTAGAACAGGCTTTAAGAGAGAAAGAAACACTGTGCCTCTTCATTACTACGCCCACCGGCAGCGGCAAGACGCTGGCCAGTTATGCCTACACCATTAATCACGGCGAGTCGGCCTTCGGTGTCTATCCTACCAATGAGCTGACTCGCGATCAGGAACGGGCGCTCAAGCCCTGGATAGACCCCCACCGGCTATTGCGCATTGACAGCCGGCAGCTTGACCACTGGCAGGATGCCCTGGACAAGCAGCAGCACGCTACGACCTTCGAGACTGTGATGCACTGGAAGCCAACCATCCTCACCAACCCCGATATTTTGTTCTACACCTTTTTCGGTCTCTACCAAGGGCCGGAAGGACTTAACCAGCGACTCTTCACGCTACTGGGAGAATATCGGCTGTTCATCTTTGATGAGTTTCACCTATATAACGTCAAACAGATGGCCGATGTGGCCTTCCTAGTGGCAACTTTACACACGATCAATCCAGAGCGTGGACGTGTCTTCATCTTTGCCTCGGCCACACCAGAGTCACCTGTCCGCGAATGGCTACATGATCATCTGGGCCTAACCGTCGAGGCAGTGGAAGGGGAGGTTTCGAACGCGCCGGACGCCCGTACCATCGCTTATCCGCTGCAGCTAACGTTGCTGCCGGCCGACCTGCGGCGCTGGAAAGGCTTCAAGACACTGTTGGACTACTTGCCAGCGCTGCGGACTTTCGTTGACGACTATCCCGAGGCACGTCTGGTAGCCATCCTGGACTCCGTGGCCGGAGCCATTGAAGCAGCCCGGGCATTGCATGAGATGTTCCCCGACAAAGCGATAGGCGAGGTGCATGGCTTAAGTTCAGAGCAAGAGCGTGAAGAAGCTATTCGACGGCCCTTCACCGTGGGCACCTCGACCATTGAGGTGGGCATTGACTTCAAAGACGAGGCAGAGAAGGACATGCTCATCTACGAGGCGCGTACAGCGGCCCAGTTCATCCAGCGCTTTGGTCGACTGGCGCGGCACAAGAAGGCGCTCGACATCCCCAATCACGCGGTGGCTCTCGTGCCGGAGTATGTGTATCACTTCCTTACAGGGCACTTGAGGGAAGGACAGACTATCTCTCGCCACGAACTGTACCGATTGGTGGATGAAGCGTACCAGAAGCCGGAAGACTTTAAATGCTATCTGCGAACGCATGCGGCAGCTGAGTTTCAAGAGGCCCGTTGGAAGGTCCAGACTCTCTTCCAGCCCGATGATCGCCCGCGCATCGCCGCCAGCCTGGAAGCAGCCATCGAAGCTCTGACGGGCAAGACGGGAAGACAAGCGTGGAGTCTACATCGCCACTACAAGGAAGAACACATCCTGCAGCCCTTGTTGACCTTCCGGGGAAACGGTCTTGAAGTCGCCCTTTTGGACGAGCGAGACACAAACATCGGCTTCCCCGCTAAGCGATACGACTTGATGTTTCTGCTGCGGAGGGGCGAGATCGTTGAACTAAGTCAGGAGGCGTACCTGGAGCGATTGGAGGAGTTGACAGATCGTTGGCCCGAAGAGGTGGCGCGTGAGCGGCGCTATGGCAAGCTCATTGGATGCAAACCGGAGGACCTTCTAGGCGTATACGGTTACTTCCGGCTCACTGGTCTGCGCGATGAGGCACGCAAAGTCTGGTTTGAAGTGAGCGAGGATGTGGTATATGGACGAAAGGCGCAAGTGGCAGCCGTAAGAGGTCTAGAAGTGGTGACAGAACCTAGCTTGCGCTTACGACGGTTAAATCGCCATTTGAAGCGTAAACAGATTGTAGCTTGGTTCGTAGATGTGCACCCGGCTGCAGTACGCCTTGGTCGAGCACTGCCCCCCCTTTTTGCCATCTATGAACTGCGCCTTCGCAAGCCCGGCGGTCAGCTAAGTGAGCAGCCCTGGAGCATTGTCTTCAACCAAGACGCCTTCTTCGTGGACAGCTTGGGTTGGTGGAAGGAGCAACGAGAAAATGTGCCAATCATTCTTTGACTTCGTTAGAGGTCGGTTTTAGAGCTAGGAAATGGACACTAAACTAGCTACCCTTCATGCAGTGGTGCTCAGGCTCCTGCCAAAGGCCTCGATCACCATCCCGATCGGTCTGGGCCACCAGGTGCACGCTGCATTCCTTGCCATGATTGGCGAAGTGGATCCGGATCTGGCCGAGGAACTACACGCTGCGGGTGCGCAATACCGACCGTTCACTACCTCTCCGCTGAGAGGAGGTAAACGAATTGAGGCCGAGCGTCTCCTGCTTTTCACTAATCGCACCTGTTCTTTGCGCTTCACGGCGCTTGCCCCCCACATCTATCGCCGTCTTGCAGAGCACCTGCTCCTGTCCTCAAGATTGCCGATCCTCCGTCTTGGTAAAGCCGAACTCCTCATTACAGAGTTGATCGGCACCCCTGGCTCTTCATCTTGGGCCGGCTGCACCAATTGGGAGGAGCTCCTGGAAAAAGCTCCAGCCGAAAAGACTATCACCCTGCAGTTCGCCAGCCCCACAGCATTCCGGCGCGGAGATTTGGATTTGCCATTGCCCCTTCCTGAACTTGTGTTCGGAAGCTACCTTGCCAAATGGCAGGCCTTTTCACCGATACCGCTCGATCGAGTGTTCTCAGAGCCGGGATTCTTCACCCGCCACATTGGGGTCAAGGAGCACCGTATCCGTACCCTCCCCTTCTACGACGGCCGAGTCACCGTCCCCGGTTTCGTGGGCCAAGTTACCTTTCTGATTAAGGACCTCCCCGACGGGTTGGTCCAGCAGATCAATGCTTTAGCTGACTTTGCCTTCTACGCCGGCACAGGTCGCAAGACTACCCACGGCATGGGAATGACCCGGAGGATTAGATGAATGAAGAGTTGGACCTCATCCCCATCTCTGCCCTCAATCAGTATGACTACTGCCCCCGGCGCTGCTGGCTTATGTACGTCGCCGGAGAGTTCCTTCCCAATCCTTACACGGTAGAGGGCGAACTCCTCCACGAGCGGGCTCACCAGGGGGTGGACACCAAGCGGGGCGAGCTTCTCCAACTTCGGCACGTTCAGGTCTATTCCCACCGCCTCGGGCTCATCGGCTACGCCGATGTCGTGGAGGAGCGGGCCGGCAAGCTCTACCCAGTGGAGTACAAACGGGGCCGCAAGGGAAAATGGAACAACGACCGGCTTCAGCTTTGCGCTCAAGCCATGTGCTTGGAAGAAATGACTAGTCGCCCCATCTCAAAGGGATACATCTATTATGCAGCCTCGCACCGCCGTGAACTGGTGGAGCTCACTCCTGAAGTGCGGACTCAGGTGGAAGAGGCCGTCCATGGTGTGCGCGCCCTCCTTGCATCACCTCGAGGCCCATTGCCCACTCCCAGCCGACGCTGCCGGGGCTGTAGCTTGTATCCGGTGTGCTTGCCGCGAGAGACAGAACGGTTGAACGCGTTCTCTTGGGAGGGAGACGCATGAGCACCGTGTACCTCGTTCAGGACGGGGTGGTGGTACGCAAGACGGGCGAGCGCCTAAAGGTAACTCTTAAGAAGGAAACTTTGCTCGATGTTCCGCTGATCAAGGTGGACCAATTGGTGGCCTTCGGCAATGTTACGTTCACCCAGGCCGCCCTGCGGGAACTTCTTGAGCGCAGGGTTGACCTTGTCTTCCTCACCTCCCAAGGCCGGTATCTGGGACGGCTGGTGCCCGAGCTCTCCAAGAACGGGCTCCTCCGGCGTGCCCAGTACGCTGTCGCCTGCGATCACAAGCGTTCGCTGGAGCTGGCCCGCGGTTTCGTGCGCGGGAAACTCCACAATATGCGAACACTCCTCCAGCGGGCCGAGCGTGGGGGATCGGGTGCCGGCTTCTCCCAAGCCATCGCCCGGCTCAAAGCCGTGATGGAACGGCTTGCGCGCGCTACCTCGATCGATGAGGTGCGGGGGATCGAAGGGGCCGGCTCAGCCATCTACTTCCAGGCGTTTGCCCAACTTATCAAGGCCGAGGGATTCGGGTTCCCAGGTCGGGTACGTCGACCCCCTACGGACCCGGTGAACGCCATGCTCTCCTTCGGATACGTCCTTCTGTACAAGGATCTCCAGGCTGCGTGCAGCATCGTGGGCTTCGACCCTTACCTCGGTTATCTGCATGGGGATCGTTATGGAAAACCCTCACTTGCTTTGGACCTCATGGAGGAATTCCGGCCTGTATTGGTGGATAGCATGGTGCTTAGCTTGATAAACAAGCGGATGCTTACCACCAACGATTTCGAGGTAGGACTCGGGCAGGTCCATCGCATGAAAAAAAGGGCGCTCAAGACGTTCTTGCAGGCCTACGAAGAGAAGAAACGAGCCGAGATCAAGCACCCTTCTCTTGGCTATCGGGTTACCTACTGGAGAAGCCTAGAACTCCAGGCGCGCATCTTGGCCAAGACGGTGACCGGAGAACTAGATCGCTATGTCCCGTTTCTAATAAGATGAGCCTGTTCGTGGTGGTAAGCTACGACATCAAGGACGACAAACGCAGGACTAAGGTACACAAGGTCCTGAAAAATTATGGCCAATGGATGCAATACAGCATATTCGAGTGCCGGATTGACAAGAGCGCTTATCTTCGCCTTCGTGCACAGTTAGAAGAGGCCATCGACCTCGAGGAGGGGGACTCAGTACGCTTCTACTTCCTGTGTGCTGAAGATGTGCGCCGGATTGAACGTCTGGGGGGCGAAGAGCCCGTATCTGAAACGGCCGTGTTTGTGGGGTTCGACGAGGGCTAGGACGCCGGGTCATTGATAAGTGAACCTTTGGGGCTCTCTACTGCGAGAATCTCAGCTATCATCAAGCCCTTGGGGGATCCTCGCAAAGGCGTGGGAGCCAGCGAGTTCTGCCTAAACGAGGTATTGTCCTCCTACCAGGGCACCAGTCATAGGGTTGCGAGGAGCGCCGGGTAGAGAGATCCTCGGGATATGGGGCAGAGAAGTCATTGGAGACGAAGTTTCCGCCATCGCGGCTGCAGAAGGCCTAAACCCCTGAAAGGGATTGAAAC
>Ga0180877_1181_pt1 | contig 11702 bp, 11 predicted proteins | sample Deesub1362A_J573_FD_124316 | JGI IMG/M metagenome (GOLD analysis project Ga0180877, IMG submission 124316) | Candidatus Acetothermia bacterium JdFR-47 | reverse complement strand
TGGTCGGAGAGGGCGGATTCGAACCGCCGACCTCAGCGTCCCGAACGCTGCGCGCTAACCAGGCTGCGCTACTCTCCGACCCGGGCTTATTTTACCCGAACTAGCGCAGGAGGAGGAACCGCGTCCGCCCCTGCCTGAGCACCGTGAGGAGGATGTCTTCCTCCTCGGAGAGCTGGGAGACGATCCTGTTCCAGTCGTCGATGGACTGGATGGGTTCCCGATTCACCTCCAGGATCACGTCACCTTCCTCAACGCCGCCCCAATAGGCCTTGGAGCCGGGCTCCACCGCGACCACCACTACGCCCTCGGTCCGGGAAAGTCCATACTGCTCGGCCAGCTCCGGGGTGATGGAGCGCACGGTGAGCCCAAACTTTTGGACACCCTCCTCGGCCTCGCCCGGGGCAGCTCCGGCCAGCTCCTCCTCGCTGGGGCGCTCACCGAGCACCACCGGGACCGCAAGCCGCTCGCCGTTCCGCACGATGCCGATCTCCACCTTCTCGCCAACCTGGCGGTACATGATCTCGGTCTGGAGCTCATCAGTGCTCCCAACCGGGACGCCGTCCACGGACACAATCACATCCCCGGCTTGGATACCAGCCTCCTGCGCGGGGGAACCCGGTACCACATCGGCCACCAGCACGCCTTCCCCAGGGGCAACGCCGAACTGCTGCTCCATCCCCGGCGTGATGTCCTGGATGTAGACCCCAAGCCAAGCCCGAGTGACCTTCCCGTGAGCGACGATTTGGGCCAGGGCGCGCTCGATCTCGTCAATGGGCACGGCGAAGTTGATCCCCTCAACAGCGATGCCTTGACTGGTCTGGCGGGCGATGAGGGTNTTCATGCCCACNACTTCTCCGTAGGCGTTGACCAAGGGGCCACCGGAGTTCCCGGGGTTGATGGCCGCGTCGGTCTGGATCATGCGCCGGAAGTACCCCGAGCCGTCCGGGCGAGGCACGCTCCGGCCTAGCGCCGACACGATCCCCAGTGTCACCGTGTAGTCAAACCCCAGGGGGTTCCCAATCGCGATCACCCAGTCCCCGATCTCGAGGGCATCCGAGTCCCCAAGCGGGGCGGTGGGAAGGNCTTCTGCGTTCTGCAAGGAGAGCACCGCTAGGTCCAGCCAGGAATCGGTGCCCACGAGCTCGGCCTCCAAGACCCGACCGTCCTGGCTCGTCACCCGGATGGCATCGGCCCCGTCAACCACATGGTTGTTGGTGAGGACGTACCGCTTGCNTCCGTACTCGACGATGAACCCGGAACCGAGGGAGGTCACCTCTCGGTCTCCAAGTGGCGGTTCACCGAAAAAGCGGCGGAGGAATGGATCCCGAAAGAACTCCTCCCACCAACCAGCCACCGTTTTCGTGGCCTCCACCTTAACCACCGCCGGGGCCACCCGGGCAATGGCCGCCTTGATGGCCAACTGCCCGGATTGGGCGATCTGCTCTTGCACTCCTTGCTGCGCTAGGACCACGCTTGCGGAGAAGATCGCTGCTAAAACCAAAATCGTAAATACCCTACGCATACTCGGTCACCTCCTGTAGTGTCCCCTCAATTCTCTCCATCGCGTATGCACAATGGCTGGAGCTTTTATGGAGATCCTGTGGAGAAAGCTCCAGGCGCCTCGGATATGATAACGTACCCATGTCCATGGAAAAGGCAAAAGCGATCGCTCTTCTTTCGGGGGGCCTCGATTCCACGCTGGCGGCCGCCCTCACGAAGCGCCTGGGGTTTGGGGTCATAGGGGTGAACTTCTCCACCGGTTTCTGCACCGGGCAGGGAAGATGCGACACGGTGCTCGCCGCCGGGCGCGTGCTGGGNATCCCCNTNCGCCTCCTAGACGTGGCTGATGAGTATCTGGACGTGGTGCGGCGTCCCAAATTCGGCTACGGCTCCGGGATGAACCCATGCCTCGATTGCCGCATCTTTATGCTAAAAAAGGCCAAAGAGCTCATGGAGAAAGAGGGTGCGGAGTTCGTGGTCACTGGAGAGGTCCTCGGTCAACGGCCCATGTCTCAACACTACCGGGCCCTGAAACTGGTGGCCGAGGAATCGGGGCTCGGGGACCGACTGGTGCGTCCACTTTCCGGGCGACTACTCCCTGCCACCTATCCGGAGAAACGCGGTTGGGTGCGGCGCGAGGATTGGCTCGACATCCAAGGCCGCTCCCGCCGCAGACAGCTTGCCCTGGCCCGGGAATGGGGGATCGAGGAGTTCACCCAACCCGCCGGCGGCTGCTGCATCCTCCTGGAAAAGACCTACGCTGCCCGGCTGAAGGACGCCTTTGCCCATATCGGGGCCGACAAAATGACCAAGGAGGACTTCGCCTTGCTCCGCTTCGGTCGCCATTTCCGCCTGTCACCCAAGGTGAAGGTCATCGTGGGGAGGGATGAGACGGAGAACGCGGTGNTGGCTGGTTTTGCCCGGGGACGGCTGCGCCTTGAGTTCCTCGACGTCCCCGGCCCCACAGCGCTGGTGGAGGGAGATCCCACGGAGGACGAACTCGTGCTCGCAGCACGCCTCGCGGCCCGGTACGCGGACGTGGCACCGGATGAGGAGGTGCGGATCATCGTAACCAACGGAGAAGACTCCCGAGAGCTTCGCGTCAAGGCCCTCCCGCCCGACGANCAGCGTCTTAAAGAGCTCAGGATCGGTTGATCAGGGCCAAGGCCTCAGCCCGAGCGGCAGGATCCGTGCGGAAGATGCCCCGAATGGCCGAGGTAACAAGGACCGAACCCGGCTTCTTNACCCCCCGGATGGTCATGCACAGGTGCTCGGCCTCCACGTGGACGAGCACCCCATGGGGGGAGAGCTTCTCCATGAGAGCGTCGGCCACCTGGGAGGTGAGCCGCTCCTGGAGCTGGGGCCGCGCGGCGGCGAGCTCCAGCACCCGGGCCAGCTTACTCGCCCCCACGATGCGCCCCTCTTTGGGCAGGTAGACCACGCTGGCCCGTCCCACAAACGGGAGGAGATGGTGCTCACACAGTGAATGGAATGGGATGTCCCTGAGGACCACCATCTCGTCGTAGGGCTCCTGAAACAGCACCTCGATCTCGTCCTCGGGACGCTTGCCCAGGCCCCGACAAAGCTCGGCCAGCGCCTCCGCCACCCGCCTGGGGGTATGAGCCCACATCTCTTGGGACAGGTGTTCCCTTCCAAGCCCCTCTAAGATGAGGCGAACCCCTTCCTCGAGCTTCTCCATGTCCATAGCGAAAGCATCCTAGCTGGGTTAGAGCGCTCGGACAAGGGTTGGCACAAGTCGCCTTGCCGGATAACATCGAAGGGGATCGGAGCGTAGCGCAGCCTGGCAGCGCGCTGGCATGGGGGGCCAGAGGTCACCGGTTCAAATCCGGTCGCTCCGACCAAGCAGTTTTCATTTAGGGGCGTTCCACTGCTCGGGGATCACAACTTCGATACTGGGCCCCTGGAAGAGGTTCTCCCATCGGAGCTCCCCTGCGACGGAGACCATTTGGCCCACTAACTCCTCAGGAGAAAGCCCTAGCCCTTCCCAGACTTCCTGGATCACGTCTACGTGGAACCCNTAGCGGCTTTTCGCAGCCCAAACGATCCATCTATCCNCATCGCGCTCCACCCGCTCAACCGTGAACACCACCGTGACCGCCTGGGTGATGTAGGGAAGGGGGTCCTCCTCGAGGACCTCAAGGGTAACTGGCTCCTTATACTTGCCCCAGATGCCAAGCTTTTCCACCTGGGCCAGTGTTACTGCCCGCAGGAAGCGGTCATAGTATTTTTCCTCTGAAGGCCAAAACACGTATAGCCTGGCCACCCCACGGCGAAGGAGTTCCTCGTTCACCAAGATCCACCCGCCGTCCCTTTGCACCCAGAGGTANGCAAGAAGACGCCCGTAACCGTCGCGNNTTTGAGGACCGAACTCGAGATACACGTCCTTCCTAAGCACGAGATCGCGGTTCACTTTTGTGGCCACATAGTAGTACGGCTCCCCCACCTCAGGGGTATTGATTCCTAAATACCNCACATATTCATGTGATTTCACTAATATAGCGGTGTCCCCGTCGACCACACGTGCGATCCTCACCACCAGGGCATCCGGAGGAGGTTGGCCCAGCGCTCCCCAGACAGCCATCACGGCCAGCATCACGACGCTGAGCTTGACCCTACCTCTCATAATGCACCCACCTCTGGGTGACCACCATTTGGAAAAGCGTCAAGGCGAAAATGATCCCGAACAAAATCACCGAGGCCGCCGCCGCCCTTCCGTAGTGAAAACGCTGGAAGCCCTGGTCGAATATGTAGTAGACGATGGTCATCGCCGAGCTCAAGGGGCCAGGCGTGCCGCTAAACAAAATGAAAATTTCCTCAAAAATCTTGAATGACCCGATTAATGAGATGATGAACACGAAGAAAATCTGAGGGGTAAGCAGTGGCACGGTGATGTGAAACCAGGCCTTAAAACCGCTTGCCCCATCTACCTTGGCGGCGTCATAGTAAACACGGTCTATCCCCTGCATCCCGGCGAGGAGAATGATCGCTTGGTAGCCCACGAAGCGCCATATGTTCATGATGATCACAGCGAACAAAGCATAGTGGTGGTCCTCAAGCCAGTTGACCCCATGGATTCCAAAGAAGCTCAAGAAATAATTTAAAAGCCCATACCGCCAGTTGTAAATCCACTGCCAAACCATAGAGATCGCCACCACTGGAGTGATGTACGGTAAAAAGTAAGCCAGCCGATAAAAGGGGCGGAGCCGCAACCCCTGGTTGAGCAGGGTNGCGAGGCCCAAGGCCAAGCTGAGCGTGATAGGAACAGACACCCCCACATAGACCGCTGTTTGATACAAGGACTTCATGAAAAAGCGATCTCGGAACAAAAACTGGAAATTTTTGAAACCCACATAAGTTTGAGATAANGGCGTCCACTTAAAAAGTGAAATTCTAAACGCCGAGATGAACGGATAAAAAACGAACACCCCGAGCACAAGCAGGGCAGGGAGGAGGTAAAGGTATGCCTCCGCCGACTCCCACCAAAAGCTCTTTCGCCGCCAGTCGCTAGGCAATCTCACGGGCTGAGTAAAGGGCCGGGGAGNAGGGGCCCTCCTCCCCGGCCCGATNGTGTCCTTACTGGGAGATCAGAAACTCGAGCTCCTCTGCCAAGGCGTCGAGCGCCTCCTTGGGCTCCATCTCCCCGCGCAGCACTTGCTCGTAATAGGTGATCATGGTGCTGCGGATGTCCCAATAGGCCGGGTGATGGATCTGCCCAAATCCGCCGATGAGGAACTGCTCCGACATGACCTTGCGCTCTGGATGTTCCTCGGTGAAGGCNTTCCATTCATCGGACTCAAAACCGCTCACCGTCACCGGCAGATACCCGGTTTCCTCGGCCCAATACACGGTGTTCTCTGGCCGCAGCAGGAACTCGACGAGCTTGACGGCGGCGTCGATCTGCTCCGGGGTCTGGTTGAGGGAGAACACCCCGATGTTCGTCCCCTGCACCATGGAGGCACAGTTCTTATGGCAAGGCACGGGGGCTACCTTCATCTCGAAGCCGCCCCGCTGGGCCGCAGCCAAGTTATAAGGGTAGCCGGCGGAGGTGTCGACGAACATGGCGATCAGGCCCTGACCGAACGGGTCAGACAGATACCCGCCCTGGACCAAAGCGCACTTGGCAAGCTGAGCCATGAACTCCATGGTCTCAAGCCCCCGCTCGTCGTTGATCGTGACCTCGGTCCCGTCCTCGGACAGGATCGCCCCCTCGTTTTGGGCGAGGAACATGAGGAAGATCTCCACGTTCGGGGGCCTGAGGCCCGTACCATACCGATCGATGGTGCCGTCCCCGTCTTCGTCCACGGTCAAGGCACAGGCCATGTTGAGGAACTCCTCCCAGGTGGTAGGAGGCTCGGGCACAAGATCGGGCCTGTAGTAAAGGACGATGATGGACTTGTTGAAGGGCACCGTGAGGAGCTTGCCATCGAACGTGTTCATATCGACAAACCGAGGATGGATGTCCGAGAGTACCTCTGGGGACAGGTAATCCTCCAGGGGAACAAGTGCCTCAAGCCATTGGGTGGTCCAGTTCTCATACTGCTGGGCCAACGTGGGCGGCTCCCCTGCTGCCACGGCCGCAATCAGCTTCTGTGACAGAGATCCGTACCCGCCCTGATAAACGAGGTCGACCACGATCCCCGGATTCTCCTCCATGAACTTCTGGATCAAGGTCTCCAGGGCAGGGGCATGGCGCTTGGACATGGCATGCCAAAAGCTAATCGTCACCTCAGAAAGACCAATCACCCCGACGAACAACACTGCGATTAGGACAAGAGCACTGTATTTTTTAAACATTCCCTAACACCTCCCGATATTTTTCACGCAAGGCCCACATATACCTGCCTGCCTTCTTTCTCCACTACCACCTCCTTTCACTTGAGCCCCGTTCGGGCTATCCCTTGGATAAACTGACGTTGTGTGAAGAAGAAAATCAACAACACCGGCAAGATCGCCATAGTGGAAGCGGCCATCAAAAGCGGATAGTCCGTCCCCATGTCTGACATGAAGAATCTCAGCCCCACAGGCACCGTGCGCAGCTCCACCCGATCAGTCATGATGAGCACCCACAGGAACGCGTTCCAAGAGCCGATGAACTTGAACAAAGCCACCGTCGCGATTCCAGGCCGGGAAAGAGGGACAACGATGCGCCAGATGTAACGAAAACGGGAACAGCCATCAATGCGAGCCGCGTCCCAAAGCTCATCCGGAATCGTCCGGAAGAACTGTCTCAGGAGAAAGATCCCGAACACCGACACGATCCAAGGGATTATCAAGGCCCAATAAGTATTGTACCAACCAAGCCGTTTGATAGTGAGGAAGTTGGGCACGAGCAACATCTGCCCCGGGATCATCAACGTGCCGAGGAGCAAAGTGAACATGAAGTTCTTGCCGAAGAACTTCATCTTGGCAAACGCGTAGGCCGCGAAGATAGTGGTGATGACTTCGCCGATGGTGGTGGTCACGGCTATGAAGAAAGAGTTGAAAAAGTAACGGCCAAAAGGGGCGGCGTCCCAAGCCCGGACGTAGTTGTCCCAACGCGGCACACTGGGAATCCATATCGGGGGGATTCGTAGGGCCTCGGCGAGATCCTTGATAGAGGTCGAAATCATCCACAGGAACGGGAGAACCATGATCAAGGCGCCGGCCGTGAGAACGATGTATAGAAACGCCTGCCACAAGGCCCGACGAACCCGATAAACACTCTTTGCCCCCTTCGTCCTCGGGGCCAGTGTCCAGCTCGCCGTAGCCATTGGTGCACNACTTTACACCGCCTCCTGCTCCCGTGCAACAGCGTTGCCAGTCAGCTGATGTAACGCTAACATCCGCGCATGGCAGGGCGGCTTGAGGCGATCACCGGCTGTATGTTCTCCGGCAAGACCGAGGAGCTCCTCCGGCGAGTGGAACGGGCCCGCATCGCCAAGAAAGAAGTGCTCCTCCTCAAACCCGCCCTGGACACTCGCTACTCAGCCNACGAGGTGGTAACACATTATGGTCGGTCNCTGCCGTGCCATCGCCTGCCCACAGACNTCACTTTGGAAACCATGGCCGGCCATCTGGGAGAGGATCTCAAGCGAGCGGANGTCGTGGCCTTCGACGAGGCCCACTTCTTCGGAGAGGAGTTCCCCTCCCTCTGCGAGGCCCTTGTGGAGCAGGGGAAGAGGGTGATCGTGGCGGGATTAGACCTCAACTTCCGGGGGAAGCCCTTCGGCCCCATGCCAAAGCTTTTGGCCTTGGCTGACGAGGTGGTGAAACTCCAGGCGGTGTGCGTGGTGTGCGGCCGGCCAGCCACCCGCTCTCAGCGCCTGGTGGACGGGAAACCCGCCCGGGAGGGGCCGGAGATATTAATCGGGGGCCTGGAGTCCTATGAGGCCCGCTGCCGTGACTGCTTCGTGCCACCCCGTTGATATGCCTTTTGCTGCTGGGTTACTTTAGGAAGCCTGGCCTTCTCCCAAAAGCTCCAGCAGGATCTGGGAGAGCTTTTTAGCGTCGGCCCGGCCCCGGGTGGCCCGCATCACCTGGCCCACGAGAAATCCCAAGGCCTGNGCCTTGCCGGCCCGGAAATCGGCCACCGCTTGGGGATGGGCAGCGATCGCTTCCTCCGCCAACCGGCGGAGCTCGGCCTCGTCCGATACCTGGGTAAGGTCGCGCTCGGAGAGGATCTCGGCCAGAGAACGGCCGGTGGTAGCCGCCTCCTCGAGCACCTCCTTGGCATTGGTGCGGGAGATCTCCCCCTTCCTCACCCGCAGGATGAGCCCGGATAGCTCCCGCGCCGAGACTAGCGTCCCGCCCTCGCCCCAGTACCTCAAAAGCTCAGACAGGACCCAGCTCGCCGCCTCGCGCCCGTCGCCTACCTCCCGAGCAACCGCCTCGAAGTAATCCGTCAGCTCCGGCTCGGAAAGGAGCGTCTCCACATCCCGGAGGGAGAGACCGTATTCCCGGGACAAACGCTCGGCCCTCTCCCAAGGGAGCTCAGGCATGGCCCTCTCAACCGCGGTCAGTAGCTCCCGCGAGATCTCAAGCGGCACCAGGTCCGGCTCGGGGAAGTACCGGTAGTCGTGGGCCTCCTCCTTCTCCCGTTGGAGGACGATCTCGCCCCTCCCTTCGTCCCATCCGTAGGTGGCTTGGACGATGTGTTCCCCGCGGGAGAGGAGCTCCCGCTGGTGGGCGGCCGCGGCGGCCAAGGCCCGCTCCACCGCCCGGAACGAGTTCAGGTTCTTGATCTCCGCCTTGGTGCCAAGCCCTCCGTCCTGAGAGATGGACACGTTGGCGTCACAGCGTAGTTCCCCCTTCTCCATGTCCGCCCCGGAAACCTGAAGGTGCCGAAGTAGCGTGCGTAGGGCCCGCAGGAAGTCCCGCGCCTCCCTGGGGGAGCGAAGGTCCGGCTCGGTCACAATTTCCACGAGCGGCACCCCACAGCGGTTCATGTCCACCAGGGCCCCTCCTTCCGTGTGGATGAGCTTGCCCGCGTCCTCCTCGAGGTGGAGCTCCCGGATGCGGATCGTGCGCTCGCCGCCCTCGGTCCGGAAGGAAAGTTTCCCTCCGATGGCAAGGGGGACATCCCGCTGGGTGATCTGGTAGCCCTTGGGAAGGTCGGGATAGAAGTAGTTCTTGCGGTCGAAGCGGGAACGGAGCTGCACTTCCGCTCCCAAGGCCAAGGCAATCCGCAAGGCGTACTCCACCGCCACGCGGTTGGGCACGGGGAGGGTACCGGGCATCCCCAGGCATACCGGACAGGTCAGGGTGTTGGGTTCGGCAGCGAAGTAGTCCGCCCGACAGCCGCAGAACAGCTTCGAGCGCGTGGCAAGCTGCACGTGTATCTCGAGACCGATGATGGTTTCCACGACAAGCACGAGTATACGTGGCCGGGATCCTTGATAAAACTGGACCCAAAAGGTAACCTTTTCCGCCATGGCGATTCTGGAAACACACGACCTGCACGTAAGCGTAGCCGGTCAGCCCATCCTGCGAGGGGTGAGCCTCGCCCTGGAGAAAGGCAAGGTGCACGCCCTCATGGGGCCCAACGGTTCGGGGAAGTCCACGCTGGCCTTTGCACTGGCAGGCCACCCGGCTTACCGAATTGACCAGGGGAAGATCGTCCTCGCAGGGGAGGATATTACAGACCTCCCTCCCCACGAACGGGCGAAAAAGGGCCTGTTCCTCGCCTTCCAGTACCCCCCCGAGGTGGAAGGCGTCAGGCTCCGCGAGTTCATGCGGCTCGCCTGTGGCGACCAGGGGCACGGGTTCTGCGAGTTCAGGGACCTCTATCCCCGAGCTTTAAAGCGCCTTGCGATGGAGGAACTCGGGGACCGAGAGCTCAACGTCGGCTTCTCGGGCGGGGAGAAGAAGAGGTCGGAGCTCCTGCAGGCCTGGCTCCTCAAACCCAAGGTGGCCCTCCTGGATGAGCCGGATTCCGGGGTGGACGTGGATGCGGTGCGGCTCATCGCGGACGCGATCCGTGAGCTCGCCGAGTCCGGCACAGCCGTCCTCATCATCACCCATTACCCCAGGATCCTGGAGCACGTGGCCCCGGCCCGGGTGTTCGTGCTCGAGGAGGGGAGGATCTCGCAAGAGGGCGGCCCGGAGCTCGCCCAGGCCATCGAGGCCGGGGGCTTTAAGGCGGTCAGGCGATGAGAGACAAATCCGCGCTCAAAAAGGGGCTTACGCGGGAAGTAGTGGAGGAGATCTCCCGGGAGAAGGGGGAACCAGCCTGGATGCTGAAACTGCGCCTCAAGGCGCTGCGTGTGTTCCAGGAGCTCCCCATGCCGCGCTTTGGCCCGGACCTCTCAGAGGTCGATCTCGACGAGGTGGCCTACTACGCCCGCACCGTGGAGCTGGTGAAAAGCTGGGACGAGCTCCCCGAGGAGATCAAAAAGACGTTCGACGCTNTGGGCCTCCCCGAGGCGGAGAAGAAGGCCCTGGCAGGCCTCGGGGCCCAGGTGGACTCCGAGGTCGTGTACCAGTCCATCCTGGAGGAGGTACGAGCCCAGGGCGTGATCTTCGAGCCCATGGAGGAGGCGGTCAGGAAACACGGCGACCTCGTGAAAGAATACTTCATGCACGCCATCCCCCCGGAGGACAACAAATTCGCCGCCCTGCACGGGGCGGTGTGGTCCGGGGGCACGTTCGTGTGGGTGCCGGAGGGCGTGAAAGTGGAGATCCCCCTTCAGGCCTACTTCCGCATGCAAACCCAAGGGGTGGGGCAGTTCGAGCACACCCTGATCGTGGCCGAGCCCGGGAGCTCGGTGCACTACATCGAGGGGTGCTCCGCCCCCCGCTATACCAAAGCGGCCCTACACGCCGGCATGGTGGAGATCTTCGCCAAAGAGGGCTCCCACGTGCGCTTCACCACCATCCAGAACTGGGCAAGGAACGTCTACAACCTGAACAACAAACGGGCCTTGGCCTATGCCGGGGCCACGGTGGACTGGGTGTCCGGCTCCCTGGGGAGCAAGGTGACCATGCTCTACCCCACCACGGTGCTCTTGGGACCGGGGGCGAAGACCGAAAACCTCGGGTTCACCTTCGCCCAGGACGGGCAGTGGCTGGACGTGGGGGCACGGGCCCTGCACCTGGCCCCGAACACAAGCTCCCGCCTCGTATCCCGCTCCGTAGTGCAAGGGGACGCCAAGGCAGTGTTTCGGGGCAAGGTGTACGTGGCCAAAAACGCCAGGGGCGCCAAGGGACACGTGGAGTGCTCGACTTTGCTCCTCTCTCCGGAGGCCAGCACCGAGACGATCCCCACCCTTAACGCAGAGAACGANGAGGTGGAACTGGCCCACGAGGCCACGGTGGGAAGGATTTCCCAGGAACACCTGTTCTACTTGATGTCCCGGGGCCTCACGGAGCAGGAAGCCATGAGCCTGATCGTGAACGGCTTCGTCTCTCCGATCCTGAAGGAGATCCCGCTGGAGTACGCGGTGGAGCTGAAGCGGCTTCTGGAGATGTCCTTCGAGGGGGCGCAAGGATGATCGACCTCAAAACTGTGCGGGAGGACTTTCCCATCCTTAAAAAGACCGTGAACGGGCACCCGCTCGTGTACCTGGACTCGGCGGCTACCAGCCAAAAGCCGCGGCAGGTCATCGAGGCGGTGGCCCGCTTTTACCAGGAGTCCAACGCCAACGTCCACCGGGGCCTCTACCAGCTTGCGGCGGAGGCCACCGACCTTTATGAAGAGGCCCGGG
>Ga0180877_1041_pt1 | contig 11990 bp, 12 predicted proteins | sample Deesub1362A_J573_FD_124316 | JGI IMG/M metagenome (GOLD analysis project Ga0180877, IMG submission 124316) | Candidatus Acetothermia bacterium JdFR-47 | reverse complement strand
GGGAAGGAAGGGGGAGGCGCGCGGCTGCTCTAGCGAGGGCGGGATCGGGGGCCTCGGCGGCGAGGGCCGTTTCCCCCACGAGCTTGGGTGCCAAGGCCCGGACGATGGTCTCCACCTCGGGNAGCTCCGGCATCAGCGGCTCCGTATCTGCTCGAACACCGCGAGGAGTTTGCGGGTGGACGTCTCGGTGGAGAGCTCCCGGGCAGTCCGCAGGGCCCCCTCCCTAAGGCGCTCCCGCAGCGAAGCGTCGTCGAGGAGCTCGAGCACGGCCTCGGCGTAGCGGACCTCGTCCTCCGGGGCGCAGAGGGCGTTCTCGCCGTCCCGCACGATGTCCTTCACCCCCATCTCCGGGATCGCCACCACCGGGAGCCCGGCGGCCATGGCCTCGAGCACCACCAGGCCCTGGGTCTCGGTCTTGGACGCGAACACAAACAGGTCACACTGCCGGTAGTAGTCGACGAGGCGGTCGTGGCCGATGTAACCTGGGAAGATNACCTGTCCCGCAATCCCCAGCTGTTGCGCCTCGCGCACCAGGTCCTCGGCCGCCGGTCCCCCGCCGATCATGAGGAGGAGCACGTCCGGCCGCCGGAGCGCCACCTCCCGAAACGCCCGCAGGAGAAAGTGCACGTTCTTCTCCGGGGCCAGCCGCCCTACGTAGAGGAGCAGCGTCGCGTCTCGGGGTAGGGAGAGGTCGGCCCGGATGTCGTGCTGGATGGGGCGGGAGAAGAGCCGCAAGTTGACCCCAAAGGGGAACACGTGGATGGGCACCCGTACCCCGTAGCGGAGGAGCTCGTCCCGGATGGGCGTTGACTCCACCGTCACCGCNTCACACCGGTTGCAGAAGGCGGCCGACAGCACCTCGGCCATACGCCGGGGCGGCCGCAGCGGGGGCGGGAGGTAGTGCCTGTAGGCGACGTACAAGGTGTGATACGTGTGGACGTGGGGGATGCGGGCCCGTCTGGCCGCCCATAGGGCCAAGGTGCCCAGCGAGAACGGGGTGTGGGAATGGATGGCCTCCAACTCCCCCATGATCCTCCGGGCCCGCAGGGGGATGGTGGGAAACGCCACCCGCGACTCCCGGTGAAACAGGAACGGGAGGGAGGGCAGGCGCACCACGCGGGGATCGGGCCGCTCCCGGCCGTAGTGGGGGCAGAACACGTACACCTCATGCCCCATGCGCTCCAGCTCCTCTCGGAGCCAGTGCACCGTGGTGGTCACCCCGTTGATCTGGGGGAGGTAAGTATCGGAGAAGAGGCCAATCTTCATAGCGCCTCGTACACGAGTTTCCCGTCCAGGAAGGTCATATCCACCCGCACCTCGTCCCAGGGGGCCTCCCGTGGGTCGGCGGACAGGACCACGAGATCCGCCTTCTTCCCCGGGGAGATCGCCCCCAGCTCCCCTTCGGCGAACNCGGCGTGGGCGCCGCCTTCGGTGTAGGCCCTGAGCGCCGCTGGGAGGGGGAGCCGCTGGGCCTCGTAGGGAGGCGAAACCGCTCCGGGGAGGCCCTGCAAAGGNCCCATGGGCATGCCATCGGAGCCGAATGCCAGGGGGATCCCCCGGGCCGCCACCCAGGCGTGGGGGTCGATCGTCTGGTCNCGGTCCCGACCCAACCGGGCCTCGTACATCCTCCCCGGACCGGACCAGCGGGCCACGAAGTTGGGCTGCATGGAGGCGACCAAGCCCAGCCTCGCCATGCGATCCAGCTGTTCTGGGGTGGGNAGCTCCAAGTGTTCAATCCGATGGCGTCCCTCCGGCCCCACGCTGGCGAGCTCGCAGGCGGAGATCGCCTCTTCGATGGCCAGATCCCCGATGGCGTGGATCGCGACCTGAAGCCCGGCCCCATCGGCCCGGCGCAGGATGTNGGAGAGCTCATCCCGGGAGAGNAGGAGCTGACCCTGGCCCTCGCCATCGGCGTAGGGAAGGGAGACGGCCGCGCTCCTGGCCCCGATGGAGCCGTCCACGAAGGCCTTTACCCCCTGCACGCGCACAAGCTCGGTGCCGAACCCCCGGCGGACACCGAGCTCGAGGAGATGGTCGAGCTTCTCCACCGGGAGGTAGAGGAAGACCCGGGTAGTGAGGAATCCTTGGTCCTCGGCGAGCTGAAAGACCGAAAGCACGTCCGGCCCCCCCATGTCCGCCACCGCCGTGATCCCCAGGCTCGCCGCGTGGCGGGAGGCCGCCCCTGCGGCCTCCACCAACGTCTCCTGGTCCGGCTTGGCACAGGCGAGAAGGTCCTCCGCCGCTTCCTCCCACAGGTGCCCCCGGTCCCGGTCCACCAGNTCCCCCTCCGGGCGGACGCAACGCGCTAAGGCCAAGGTGTTGGCCACCACCAGGTGTCCGTCCACCCGCACTGCGCACGCCGGCTGCTTTGGCACGGCCTGGTCCAGGTCTCTCCGCTCCAGATACCGGCGTTCGGGCCAGGTGGACTCGTCCCAGCCCCGGGCCACCACCCACCCTTCGGAGCGGGTTCGCGCCGCCTGGGCAAGCATGTCCAGCGCCTCGGGGAGAGAGCTCGCCTGGGAGAGGTCAACGTAGAAGGTTCGGTCGAGTCCTGTTTTCAAAAAGTGGGTATGGGCGTCGAAGAAGCCGGGGAGGAGCGGCCGGCCTTTGAGGTCGACGAGCTCAGTCCCTGGGCCGCGCAGGCGCAGCACATCCTCGCTCCGTCCNACTGCCAGGATACGTCCGCAGCGCACAGCCACCGCGTCGGCGGGGCTTCCCAGGAGAGAAAGGCCATGGTATAAGATCAGATCGGCCGACATCGCAAGCGATTATAGCGACGCCGGACTCGGCCACGCGAGATTAAGGAGAAGCCATGGACACGTTGGTACTTACATGCGACGCATCCGGGATCACCAAGGCCGCGGAGATCGTCCGCGCCGGGGGCCTGGTGGCGTTTCCCACCGAGACGGTCTATGGCCTGGGGGCAAACGCCCTATCCGCCCAGGCCGTAGCCCGGATCTTCGAGGCCAAGGACCGCCCCAAGTTCGACCCGATCATCGTGCACGTGGCAAGCCCGGAGGAGGCTGAGCCCCTGTGGGCAGAGGTTCCGCCCTTGGCCCGGGCCCTCATGGATCGCTTTTGGCCCGGCCCCCTCACCCTAGTCCTTCCCAAGGCCCCCCGGGTGCCGGAGATCGTGACCGCTGGCCTCCCCACTGTGGCGGTGAGGATGCCCGACCACCCCATGGCCCTGNCCCTCATCCGCGAGGCCGGCTGTCCCATCGCCGCCCCCAGCGCCAATCGGTTCGGCAGGCCCAGCCCCACCCACCACGACCACGTGCTCGATTGCCTCGCCGGGAGGATAGAGGCGGTGCTCGCTTGCGGCCCCACCCCGGTGGGGATCGAGTCCACCGTGGTGTCCTTGGTAGAGACCCCGCCCCGGGTGCTCAGGCCCGGGGGCACCCCGCTTGAGGCCCTGCGGGAGGTGGTAGGGGAGCTACGGGTGGATCCCTCCAAGCCCAGCCAAGGGGCCGTGTCCGCCCCCGGTACCCTGCCCCGGCANTACGTCCCCCAGACCCCGCTATTCCTCCTCGAGCCCGGCCCCCCCAGAGGCCGGGAGAACCTGCCCCGCCGCCGGTGCGGCATCCTGGCCTACCGGGGGGAGTGGCACGACTTCGCCCATGTGGAAGTGCTGTCCCAGTCCGGGGATCTCAGAGAAGCTGCAGCCCGGTTCTTCGCGGCCCTGCACGAGCTGGACCGGGTCGGTCTCCTCGCNATCGTGGCCGAGCCNGTGCCCGAGGAGGGCCTGGGCGTGGCAATCATGGACCGGCTCAGGCGGGCGGCCTCAGGTCGGGCCCGCCTGGACGACGAGTTCGTCTGGATCACGAGATAGGAGGNGGNATGAAGCTTTCGGGAAAGCGGGTGGCAGTGCTGGTGGCGGATCTCTACCAAGAACTCGAGTTCTGGTACCCATACTACCGGCTCACCGAAGAGGGAGCGCAGGTCGTGGCAGTGGGCCCCGAGGCCCGGGAGTACAAGAGCAAGCTGGGGTACCCGGCCAAGGCGGACCTCTCCGCCAAGGAAGTGCGGGCCGAGGACTTCGACGCCGTCGTCATCCCTGGGGGCTACGCCTCAGACTACATGAGGAGGAGCCCGGAGCTGGTGGCGTTCGTGCGCGAATTGGCCGAGTCCGGGAAGGTGGTGCCGCCATCTGCCACGGGGGCTGGATGCTGTGCTCGGCCCGGGTGGTGCGGGGGAAGCGGGTGACCAGCTTCTACGCCATCCGGGACGACCTCGCGAACGCGGGCGCCACCTGGGTGGACGAAGAGGTGGTGCGCGACGGCAACCTCATCACCTCACGCGTCCCAAGCGACTTACCCGCCTTCCTGCGCGAGATCATCTTGGCCCTGGCAGGCTGAGCGAAGGGAGCAAACCCTAGCGAGAACGCTGCCGCTTCCCTCGCCGGCGTTTTCTCTTCTCGCCCGTGGGGCGGCTGTGTTTTTTCTCAGGGCGCATGAGCTCAATTAGCAGGCGCCGGTAGCCCTCCACGGCTGCCTCCAGGTCCGATATCGAAAGGTGCTCGTCCGGCTGGTGGGCCAGGCGCTCGTCCCCGGGACCGTAGCCCACGGTGGGGATTCCCCGCCGGCCGCAGGACTCGACCCCGTCGGTGGAGAACCGCCATACCTTAAGGGGCACATTCCCTAGAGCCGCCCGGGCCCGCTGTACCCACGGGTCCTGGGGATCCATGAGCCAGGCCGGGAAGAACTCCTCCACCTCCAACATCTCGCCGGTGTAGGCGCGGAGCTCCTCCCTCACGATCTCCACCCGCACCCCGAGATCGAGCTCCTTGTACAAAGAGAGGACCGAGTCCGGTCGCTCACCCCGCACCACGCGCCGATCCAGGAGCACGGTGCAGCGGTCCGGCACGATGGGACCCGAAGTGGGGGTCGAGACCGCCACCGGGGTCACCGTCCCCTTCCCCAGCATGGGATCGCTCGGCAGGGGCAGGGAGAGGAGCTTGGGCAGGGCGCGGACCAGGCGCTCGATGGCGTTGTCCCCGAGCTCGGGCATCGAGGCGTGGGCAGTGCGTCCCCTCGCCTCCACCTTGAGCACCGCCCGGCCCCGGTGGCCGATCCCAAGCCGGAGGTCCGTGGGCTCGCCCAGGATCACGAGGTCAGGTTTGGGGAACTTATCAAGGACCCGCGCCAGCACCGCTCCCTCGGCAGTCTCCTCGTGGGTCACGTAGGCGAAGAGAAGCGTCCCCTGGATCTCGGTAAGGGCTCGGGAGGCCCCGGCCACCTGGGCGGCGATGGCCCCCTTCATGTCCACCGCCCCCCGGCCAAAGAGACACCCCTCCCGCACCTCCCCGGAGAAGGGGGGGACCGACCAGGCGGCCTCGTTCCCCGGCGGCACCGTGTCCAGGTGCCCGGTGAGAAGCAAGGTAGGGCCCTTGCCCCGCTTGAGCTGGCCCACTACTGCCCCACCAGGGCCTATCTCCACGTCGCAGAACGTGCGCACAGCCCGGAGGAGGAAATCCGCTGCCGCTCCCTCCTCCCCGGAAAGGCTGGGGATGCGCACCAGGCCCACAAGGAGCCTCAGTGGGTCGATCATGAAAGGTGGATCTCCACGATGTCCCCGTCCTGGACCACGTGGTCGAGGGGGGCATGCTGCCCGTCGAACCGGCCCGAGCCCCAAAGCCGCACGTACCTCAGTTTCTCCACGAATTCTTTGTGGATGTGTTCCACCACGTCCAGCACCGTCGCCCCCTCGCGCAGGGTGTAGGGTTGGGTGAGATCGGGGGGGTGTCCGGGTTTTTTCGTGTACACCCGCACTACCCCGGCCGCCCGGAAAATGGCCCTCCTGAGATCCTCGAGGCCCTCACCGGTGGTGGTGGAAACGACGGCCACCGGGAACCGTTCCCCCGCCCAAGCGGAGAGCTCCTCCGTGCGCCCAGGGGCGAGGTCGCTCTTAAGCCCCACGGCTAGCGTCCGCCGCTCCACGGTGCGCCAGTCCACCTGCCGGCTGGGGCCGTCCACGAGCCGGATGTGCCGGGCCGAAAGAAGCTCGATCACCTCATCGGCCCGCTCGAAGCACTTCTCGTCGGAGAGGTCAAGGCACAGGAGCACGGCGTCCGCCAGTCGCACCAGGCCATATACCCACCCTTCGGTGTACTCCCGGGTAATGGGGGGCAGGTCCACAAGCTGTATCTGAATGTCCTCGTACTCCATCATCCCCGGGCAGGGGCGGTAGGTGGACATGGGGTAGGGGGCCACGTCCGGGGTGGCGTTGGTGAGGGCGGAGAGCAGGGCTGACTTCCCCGCGTTGGGAGGGCCGACCAGGGCCACCTGGGCCGCCCCCTCCCGCTCCACGTGGTGGGTAGGCCCGCCACCCTTCCCGGACCGGCGCCGCTGCTCCATCCGCTCCCGGAGCTTGGCGATCCTGCGCTTTATGTCGGCCTGCATCTTCTCCGTCCCCTTGTGCTTGGGGATGGTGGCAAGCATCTCCTGGAGCGCGTCCAGCCGCTCCTCATCGGACTTGGCCTTNTGGAAGCGCTCCCGAGCCGCCAAGAACTCCGGGGTGAGGTTCGCTGGCATTGTTACCTCCGAACTGAATTGTACGGGGCGTGCATCAGGCCATCTAGCGACCTGACCCCGGGAGCGCTATATTCCCAGATATGGCAAACAGAATTTGTGAGCTTCTCGAGATCCGTTACCCCATATTCCTGGGGGGTATGGCCCACGTGTCCCGGGCCCCACTGGTGTCTGCNGTATCGGAGGCCGGGGGCCTCGGGATCATCGGGGCGGGCGGCATGTCCCCGGAGGACCTGGCCCGGGAGATCGCCNAGGTGCGCCGACTCACCGACCGCCCGTTCGGGGTGAACCTCATGCTCATGGACCCCCGCGTCCAAGAGCAGGTGGAGGTCGTGATCGAGGCGCGGGTGCGCATGGTGACCACCGGGGCGGGAAGCCCCGCCAAATACATGGAGGCCCTGAAGGGCGCGGGGATCCTGGTGTTCCCGGTGGTGCCGGCGGTGTCCCTAGCCCAGCGGATGGAGCGTCTGGGTGCCGACGGGGTGATCGCCGAGGGCATGGAGTCCGGGGGACACATCGGGACCGAGACCACCATGGCCCTGGTTCCCCAGGTGGTGGACGCAGTCAAGGTCCCGGTGGTGGCCGCCGGTGGGATCGCCGACGGCCGCGGCATGGCTGCTGCCCTGGCCTTAGGGGCAGACGGAGTACAGGTTGGAACCAGATTCCTGGCCTCGAAGGAGGCCCCGGTTCACCCCAACTATAAGCAAGCCGTGCTCCGGGCCGGGGATCGGGCCACCATCATCACCGGACGGGCCCTGGGCCGCCCCGTCCGCTGCCTCACCAACAAGCTCACCAAGCAACTCGCCCGCTACGAGGCCGAAGGCAGGGATCCGGAGGAGTTCGAGTCCCTAGCCGTAGGGGGGCTCAGGCGGGCGGTGTACGAGGGGGACCTGGAAACAGGCTCCCTCATGGCCGGCCAAGTGGCGGGCCTCATCCGCGAGATCAAGCCCGTGGCCGAGATCATCGCGGACATGGTGCGGGAGGCGGCCGAGATCCTGNCCCGGGGGGTGGACTTCCAGGTCCCATGAGCGTACTAAACCCCCGCACCCGCAGAGACATCGAGCTAGACGTGGTCCTGGAGCAAATCGCCGGCTACGCCGCCTCGGAGCTTGGCCGGAANNCGGTGCTTTCCCTCTCTCCTACCTCCGATCGGGAATGGATCGAGCGGGAGTTCGCCCTGGTAGAGGAGATGATGGAAGCGGTGCGCGGGGGGTTTTCTCCGGGGGCGATCTCCGACCTCCGCCCCCTGCTGGATGAGGCCAAGACCCACGGCGACCTCAAGGGGGAGCAGTTCCTCACCGTGGCCGAGACTTTGGAGGCGGCCGGGGAGCTCCAGCTCGCCCTGAGCGGCCCGAGGACACCGCGCCTTTCCACCCTGGTTGGGCGCCTTTCGGATCAGGGGAAGCTGGCGATCGCCATCCGCCGGGCCATCGACGACCGCGGGGAGATCCGGGAGGACGCCACCCCNAAGCTCAGGAGCCTCACGCGCCGGCGTCGGGCCCTGGCCGAGGAGATCACCGCCACCCTGAGGCGGTTCATCGACCGACACCGGGACCTGGTGCAGGAGCCGGTGATCACCCGCCGCGGGGGGAGGTTCGTGGTGCCGTTCAAGTCTGGGGCCCAGGGCACCTTGTCCCTGGTAATCCACGACTCCTCGGCCACTGGNCAAACCCTGTTCGCCGAGCCAGCCTCCCTCGTGCACATGAACAACCGGCTCCGGGAGGTAGAAAACGACATCTGGCGGGAGCAGCACCGCATCCTGGCCGAGCTCGCCGCGAAGTTCATNGCGGAGGAGAAACGCATCCGAAGCGACATGGAGATCCTGGCCCGGGTGGACTCCCTCTACGCCCGGGCCCGCTATGCTTTGGCCTGCCAGGCCACCCTGCCCAAGCTCGCCTCCGACGGCCGGGTGGAACTGGTGGGGGCCCGCCACCCCCTGCTCGGGGCCCGGGCCGTGCCCATCACCATTCACTTCGGCGGGGAGAAAAGGGTGGTGGTGATCACCGGACCCAACACCGGCGGGAANACCGTCACCCTGAAGACCATCGGCCTGTTCTGTGCCCTGACCCAGTGCGGGATCCCAATCCCNGCCTCCTCCCGTACCACCCTCACCGTGTTCGAGAAGATCCGAAGCGATATCGGCGAGGAGCAATCCATAGAGCAGAACCTCTCCACCTTCTCCTCCCACATGAGAAATATCGTGGAAATCCTTTCCGAGGCGGACGACCGCACGCTGGTGCTACTGGACGAGCTCGGGGCGGGGACGGATCCGCAGGAGGGAGCAGCGCTGGGCCTCGCCATCCTGGAGCACCTCCTCGAGGTGGGGGCGGTGGCCGCGGTGGCCACCCACCTCACTCCGCTTAAGAACTTCGCCATCTCCCACCCGGAGGTACTGTCTTGCTCCATGGAGTTCGACCTCGAGACCCTGTCCCCCACCTACCGNGTGCTCGAGGGAGTGCCGGGGAGGTCTTGCGCCCTGATCATCGCCGAGCGGCTCGGGCTTCCCAAGGACCTCGTGGAGAGAGCGAAGAGCTCGTTCAGCTCGGGGGAAATCCGGGCCGAGGAGATCATCGAGGAACTGCAGCGGGAGCGAGCGGCGGCCCGGCGGGCGCGAGCGAACCTAGAGGCTGAACGGGCCCTGGTCAAGCGCCTCAGGACTGAATACGAGCGAAGGCTTTCCGCCCTCAAGGAGAAGAAGGCCGAGGCCCTAGGCCGGGAGCTCGTGCGGCTCGAAGAGGAGATCCGGGCCGCGAGGAAGGAGCTCTCCCAGCTCATCGCCCAGGCCCGGGAGAAGGAAGAGACCGAGGCCAGGCGGGCGGCCCTGAGACGGGTGGAGGAACTCGCCGAGCAGCTCCCAGGGCGGCCTGAGGAGGAGCGGCCTGCCCCCCGGCTCCGGGAGGGNGCGGTCGTGCGCATCCGGGCCACCGGGGCGGTGGGCACGGTGCGCCGGATCGAAGAGGGCCGGGTAGAGGTGGAGGTCAAAGGGCGCCGGGTGGAGCTCCCGCCCACGGCCCTGGAGCCCGCAGCCTCGCTTCCGGAGCAGGCCCCGCCCCTGCCCCGGGTCCCAGTTCACTCCCACGTCCCCCTGGAGCTCTCGGTACGGGGGATGACCGTGGAGGAAGCCCGCCGGGCGGTGGAGGACTGGCTGGATGGGCTTCTCCTTGCCGGAGTTAGGGTCGGACGCCTCATCCACGGGAAGGGCACGGGGACCTTGAGGAAGGCCCTGCACGAGTACCTCTCCTCCGTGCCCTACGTGCGCCGCTTTTATCTTGCCCCCCCGGCCGAGGGCGGCGAGGGCGTCACTGTCGTGGAACTGTAGGGCCTTGTCGAGTCCCTGCGCCAGCGCTATATTTTTCATGCGCTAGGGCGTAGCCAAGTGGTAAGGCAGCGGGCTTTGGACCCGTGATCGGAGGTTCGAATCCTCCCGCCCTAGCCATGAATGTCCCACGAAAAACTTCGGCTCCTCGTCGAACGCCTCGGTACGGAAGTACCAGAAGAGTTGGTCAAGGCCGCCCTCACCCATGCTTCCTACGCTAACGAAACCGGTGAGGGGGAAGCCAATGAACGCCTCGAGTTCCTGGGGGACGCCGTCTTGGATCTAGCCCTGGCCGACATCCTCTATCACCGGTTCCCCGAACGGGATGAAGGGGAACTCTCCAAGATCAGGGCCGTGGTGGTGTCCAGGCCCGTGCTCGCCGAGGTGGCCCGACGCCTTGAGCTCGGCCCGCTCCTCCTCCTGGGAAAAGGCGAGGAGCAAGCCGGGGGGCGGGAGCGGCCCTCGATCCTCGCTGCGGCCCTCGAGGCCCTGTTCGGGGTGGTGTTCCTGCACCTGGGGTACGCTACGGCCCGGGAGCTCGCCGAGCGGCTCCTGGGGGAGGAGATCGAACGCTACGCCGCCGAGCGCTCCCCGGACTACAAATCCCTGCTCCAAGAGCTGGGGCAGCGTCGATACGGGGCCCTACCTGCCTACAACCTCATCGAGTCCGAAGGCCCGGAGCACAAGAAGGTGTTCACCGTGTCCGTGGAACTGGGGGGGAGCAAGGCCCTAGGGCGCGGCCGCTCCAAAAAGGAAGCGGAGCAGGCCGCGGCCAAACGCCTTTACCTCCGTCTGGAAGAGGACGAACCGGAAAAACCAGAGGAAGCTTGATCCTGCCCTGAGGCTCGTGGAGGGAGTCCCTCAATTCAAAAGGTGCCCTTGGCCTCTTCTTATCCCTCTAGGTCCTCGCGGATGAGCTCCTGGCAGCGCCAGCACTCCTCTTCGGAGTAGACGCGCTCCATGCACCTCTTCCTCGCCTCGTCCCGAAGCCGGGCCGTGATCACGGCCGCCAACGCTGCCTCGAGCCGCTCCGCCAGCTCTACCTGGCCCACCTCACGCAGGGACTCGGCAAGCGATCGCCAAAAGGCGTCCGGGAGCGTGACCCGTTTGCCGCTGCGGGCGTCATCGAGCCACAGCTCCGCCGCCTCCCCGCTGCGAACGTGCACTCTGAACACCAGTTCCTCCACGACCCCTCACCTCCCTCCTGGCCCCCACTCATCCGGTGGCAGAACCACATCCGCGATGCGAAACCGCCCCCGGCTCAGGTAGACCAGAGTGCGGATCCCGCTGCGGAGATCGACGCGGTAGACTTTTCCATCCAGGTTCGCGTAGAGAAGCNCGTAAGGGTCCAGGAACACAAACCCGGCTATCCTGTCCTCATCGTCTCGGTAAACCTCTTCGAACCCCTGCTCTCCTAGGCGAAACAGTCTGCCCGGAAGGCGGTCTCCGGAGGAGATGTACAGGGTCCCATCTGGACTGAACCCGAAGTTCCCGTTCCAATATCCCCCCACGTCGCTGAGGCGGACCTCGTACACGGGCGTAGAGATCCCGTCCCAGCCTAGCCGATAGATCAGGCCGTCCTCTTCCGTCCCATGCGCTTCGCTGAAATAGAGGTGCCACTCCGCCCGCGGGTTCTCCGGATGTACCCCCGCTTCGTCGCGGATAAAGACAAGATCACCGATCGGCGCCGGGTGCTCGTAAAGCGCCCACTCGGGGAGCGGCCCGAAGGGCGCGAAGTGCACCACCCAGACGGTGCCAGAGGCAGGCCGGACGAAGATCAACTTGGGGTCACTTGGGTGGAAGCAAAACCTCCCAATCCTCCCCCCGCTGGTGTAGGCGATTTGCTCCTCCACAACGGTGGGCAGCCCACACCCGCAGCGGACGGAAACGGCCCGGATCTCCCCAGGCAGCCCAGCGGCACTCACGAAGTAAAAGTCAATGGCCTCGTACGGCGGCCGCATGATGCCGTCGGCAAAAGCTATCCCCCCAACACAGAGCACCGCAGCCAACACCCCAGCGACCCATGACCAATGCATACACATCCCCCCTTACACCAATTCAGCCTAGTGCTAAGAGCCCACGTAGTCAAATGGCACCAAGGATGCATCCCTGGCTTCTCCATCGGTTTTCCATAAAATCTCCATCGC
>Ga0180877_1149_pt1 | contig 12464 bp, 11 predicted proteins | sample Deesub1362A_J573_FD_124316 | JGI IMG/M metagenome (GOLD analysis project Ga0180877, IMG submission 124316) | Candidatus Acetothermia bacterium JdFR-47 | reverse complement strand
GAAGTCCTGGAAGGCACAAGGAAGTTCGAGCTAGTCTACCCAAGTGGGGGCACAGCTTTCGTCAACGTTAGAGTTAAGGATTCCTCCGGTTCAACCGCCTCCGGGATGACCAGCGTAACGCTGGCACCATCGCCTCAAATAACCGAGATTGACCGGGGCATCTTCGCATGCCGCGAGATGGCCTTTTCCACCGAAGAGGACTTCGTGACCTTTGGACCGGAACCGCCCGACGGCAATCCCATCATCTCCGATGGCGACCTCTTGGGGCCTGGGTGCGTGGTGTGCGCCCGCAATGCCGACCTATTACAGGCCTTCAAGGTGTTGGTGGATCTCGGTCTTGACGCCGTGGATGTCATCGACGTTGAGAGGTACTTGGTCGCCTTCTCCACCGAGCTCGACAGCCCTAACCCGGGCCAGTTCACCGCCGGCGACCTTTTAATCACGAACGGAGCTGTCATCCCCAATGCCGCTTTGCTTTACGGCTTTGGCATACGTGGGATCGATCTGGGTTTGGACGCCGTCCACTTCATCGGGGAACCAGCCAAAATCGTCGAGTTCCTTGACTACGCTCGGAATATGGGCCGGGATTACTGGCTGAGAGAGGGCGCATTGCAGGCCACCTTGCGTCAGTACAGCCTGGACATCTGGTTCTCCACCGAGGGGACTGGGCCCTATCCTACACAGCCCGCCTTCCTGGACGGCGATCTCTTGTCAGCGCGTGATGGCGTCATTGTTGTCCCCAACTCTCTCCTCCTGCCATCCAGCGTCCCGGCCGGCATCCCAAATCGAGGGGTGGATTTCGGGCTGGATGCCGTCACCTGTGCCCGAGCTGGCAATAAGGAGGGGATCCACTTCTCAACCGAGATCCTCTACGAAGGAGACCCTAGCTTCACCGATGGTGATGTCCTTCTTATCAGTAATGGAGTGATCCACACGAACGAGGAGCTAATCCGGTGCTTTAAGCCGAAGGCTGACTTCGTCGGACTGGATGCCCTGTCTAGGGTGCGCATGTGGGAGCCTTCGTGCGGCTACTTCACTCGTGTGGGGGGCGTGCATGTCAATCCCACCACTTGGGATTACTCCACAGGATACGTCGATCCCGTTCTGAGCGGCCTCAAGGATCGTCCGTTTGGTAGATGGGTTAGTATCCGCGGGGTCATTGGCACCGATGCCGTGGAGCACCGAGTCCTCTATCGGGCCGAGATGGGGATCGATGTGTCCATAGTGCTAAGCAATTGGGAGGTCTACCACACAGGCATTCTCGCTTGGATACCGGTTGTCTTCGACCCAGCCGGCTGGGTGAACACGGCTTTCTGGAACGACCTTAAGGACAACGGAAACCCGGATCTCATCCTGGTGAACTGGTATACACGCGGGCTTTCTGACGGGAAGTACATCCTCACCCTGCAGATCAAAAAGGCAGACGGCAGCATCGTGACATGCCAAGAGCTGCCCATTCAGATCGACAACACACCTCCTGAGGTAGAGCTCGGCGAGCAACACGAGTGCCATGCATACGACTGCGAGGACGAGGTGCTAGTTGTGGAAGGTCGCATAGAGGACATCACCTTCCCCGGTGGAAGGCACTTCTACCGGTACAGGTTGGCCCTCGACAGCCTTTGGATACCACCGACGACCTTCGCCTCTGGTTATTACACCGACGGTCCACCATTGTACGATGGCGGCACGGTAAGTTGGCCGGGGTTTGACGTGCTCGGTACCCTGCATATCCCATCGCTACTTGGCGACGAATTCAAAAAAGGCCGCTACACGATCCTGCTGTGGGCTTGGGACCGCTCGATCCTCGGCGGGTTCCATCCACCGGCAAACTGGGTGAATGACGCCGCTAGCAACAACTGGAGCTATGACCTAACGAACTTCGAGTGTGCTCCATGACGACGTATAGCTGACGAGCCATCAAGGCCTAGACGGACTCCAATTGAGAAGGGTGGAGGGGTGGCAGCAGTAGCTGCCGCCCTTCCTTACTAGGGCATAGCTGGACGAGTTTCTTGCAGTAACAGGCTGAATGCGCCAAGGAGGCGATGGTAATGACCAAGCGGCGTAGTCTGGGAATCGCACTATTGGTGTTGATTGCGTTGGGCATTACGTCTTGTGCCCTGTTTCAACCCCCACAACTCGGTATCGGTATGGAAGAGGCCATCGATGTNGTTGTTCAAGAAGTGCTGCCTGATGCCGTTCCAGAGGGAGCAACCTACGTCTGTATCCGAATGGATGACTCGCTTCCGGCCGGGAGCGTGATCGAGGAAGACACTCCACAGGAGGGATCCAGCCCACAGGGACCGCTCTCTCCCAAGGCGCTCACGCTGGGCCAGGAGTCGTACCTCTTCTTCCTCGATCTTGCTCCGGGAACGTACTACGAGCATCCCGTCAAGTACATCGTCGTCTCCAAGAGCGGAGGGTATCAGGTAATGGACGCGCGATGGTGGCCGAGGGTCAACGGCGCGACGCCGGAGCCATTCCGTGCGACGATCCCCGACCCGGGTTACGTCGTCGCAGGAAACGCCGACATGGTTGCTCCTACGGGTGTGCTCATGGAATTCGACTTTGCGCTCATTAGGAAAGCCCGGGAAGGGTTCATCGTGGTGCAGGGACTGATGGCGCATGAGAATCTCTACACTGACGCCACAGATACGTACCTGAACGGAATTGCTTTCTTCAACGCCTACAAAAGCGGCTTTTCCCAAGTCGAGGGGCTTGTCAGTAGCCAGGCAGCGGACGTTCTCAATGAGATCGACAGCATGGTCGCTGACAATCTCAACCCGATCACGATCTACATCATCGCCCATGGCGGTGTGGACGAGATTAGCCTTGGTGGCCTGTGGTTCACCGCACAGCAGTTCCACGATAAGATGGCCGAGTATCCAGAGACGCTGTTCAACTTCCTGCTTGGCTCGTGTCACAGCGGAAGCTTCATCAACCATCTCAACACACTGGACAACGTTCGCGTGATCCAGACCGCCTGCGCCACAGACGAGGGTGCTACGCCGGATTGGGACAACGCCAGTGGGCAAACAGACCACAACTCCGAGGATACCGGAAGCGAGTGGACGAGTTCGATCCTTCGTGCCGCGCAGCTGATCGTCGAGTCTCCCGATCGGTGGTCCCAGATCCAGGATCTCGCCAGCATCTACAATTTACCGGCGACAAGCGTACTGTTGGATGCCGCCGGGCGGGGCGCTTTGGGAGATCACTCGTCGCTTGACCTGACGCAGAACCTCGATCTATCGAACCGCGTCGGTCACACGACACCTCAGCGCTATCGATCTTGGTTCATCTTTCCCGAGCCGATCCTTCCGTTTAGAGATAACGGTTGAACGTTATATGGCGTCTTGGGTGAGGGCTGTGCAGAGATCGTCAAGGAGGCAACCTATTAATGACTCCCCAAAGCGGCTAAGACACCGGGGCTAGCCCTTGGCTTGAATCGGTAGCGAGCACCCCGAGGCTCCCTTGCCTCGGGGTGCTCAATTTTTACCCTTCTCCGTCGGAAGTGGAGCAGTTTACCCTCAGCACAAGGGCTTGAGCGAGTCCTTGTAGATCGCTTCTATAACTCCTTCCGTTGCTTTGATCGGCGCCAGACTCAATAGGAGATCCAAAGACGGTGTTGTCATCGCCAATTTGACGAGTCGTGGAACGTCGTCCTCTTTGAATCCAACATCGAGCAGCTTTCCCGCGACGCCCATGTTGTAAAGCCATCTTTCTATGCCCGCGGCGGCCTTTTCCGCTTCACCTGGAACTCCCTTCAAATCTGGGACTATGGGTTCGTATATGTCAGCTAGTACTTCCGGAACAGTTGGATAGATGTGCTTCACAACCGCTGGAAGGAGCATGGCAAGCCCGAGACCATGGGGCAAATCTGGTTTCAATGCACTGAGAGGGTGCTCGAGAGCATGCGTGAAGTGAAGCAACCCGTTATCGAAACATATGCCGGCTATAGCGGATGCGTAAAGGAGGAAGTACCTCGCTTCCAAATCCTCGGGATGAGCGAGTGCCTGCGGCAAATATCTCGAAACCAGCCTTACGGTTTCTTTAGCAAGGAGGACGGTATACGGACTTGCAGCTAATGTCGTGGCGGCTTCGGTGACATGGTTCACGGCATCTATCGAGGTAAACCTCGTCTGGTTCGGTGGAAGCGTCTTCATCAAAGCGGGATCGTCAATCGCGTATGCGGGATAGATGCAATCATATGCGATTGCGGGTTTGTATCCTTTCTCAAGGATGGATGCTACTGCAAACCTATCAACTTCGGTTCCTGTTCCGTGAGTTGTATTGATAGCGATTACCGGTTTTGCCTTTTCCGGCGTGAACTTCAACTCATAAAGTTCCGCGGCAGTTTTATCGGTGTATTCGAGAAGAATTGCGACACTTTTTGCTGTGTCGATTGGACTGCCTCCACCGATTCCTAGCACTGCCGCAGCGCCGGATTGTTTCCCAAGCTTTGCCGCCTCATCTACTTGCTCAACTGTGGGATTAGGGATGACCTTGTCATAGAGCACCCACTCTATTCCCTTCTCTTTGAGAGCTGGTTCTATCACATCCCAAGCTCCTGTTATCTTGTAAGCCTTTTCGTCTGTAACGACTATCAACTTGGTGATACCTTTCTTCCGAAGATCCTCGAGGATTTTCTCGATTTTGTTTATGGCCCCTACTCCGAAAAAGCAGGTCGGTTTACACCTTAACTCAAAGACATTGTAGATATCAATCTTGCTTTCCCACATAATTTCGCCCCCAAGACTGCTTTGCGGAACTGCCAGTACAAAGGGCTACAGATAAGCTTCATGNAAGCATCTTTGTACCTAATCCATTCAGAGCATCACTACTCTGAAGACAATACCAAGAAAGATCGCCGCCCTGGCTTTCTTTTCACCTCCTTTTACTTTTTTGGTCCTGCAGGTAACGCGTTCTGGGTTGCCAAAGGCACCTTGAGCGAAGTGAAGCGGAACCGCGAACCCCATTTTGGGCGATTTGACGCGCCCCTTTGCTTTCCACTGGTGGAGTTTGCGTTCCTACATCACCAGGATAGCACCCCTTACTAAAGGGTTGACTTGAGAGACTCAAGAAGCTTACGAGCCTGCGCAGCCCGCCCCTCGAGCTTTGTAGCGGGATCACATCCACTATACAACTTTTTATAGATGGCCAGCCGCTCGGGGTGAGCTTCCTCAACAAAGCTCAGCCTTGGTGATCTTGAGCCTTTTACGCTAAGGTGACGCCGAGGAAGTGGAACCATGGCAAACTTACCCTACGTGTTCGGACCCGTTCCATCGCGCAGGCTGGGGCGAAGCTTGGGAATCAACAACATCCCTCCCAAGACCTGTACCTATTCCTGCGTCTACTGCCAGTTGGGGCGAACGCCGCAGCTTGAGGTGGAGCGCCGGGCGTTTTACGACCCGGAAGCGGTCATCCGCGCAGTACGAGCATGGGTCTCACAGCTCCGGGAGCAGGGGGAAGGAATCGACTACCTCACGTTCGTCCCCGACGGCGAACCGACCCTGGACCTCTCCCTGGGCCAAATGATCCAGGACCTTAAAGGCTTGGGGATCCCCATCGCGGTCATCACCAATGCGTCCCTGCTTGCCCGCGAGGACGTGAGGGAAGAGCTAGCCCAAGCGGACTGGGTGTCCCTGAAGCTGGACGCGGTAAGCGAGCACACCTGGCGCTGGATCAACCGCCCCCACAAAGACCTTCGCCTGGAACAGATCAAAGAAGGCATGCTCAAGTTCGCCTTCACCTTCCCAGGAAGGCTTGCTACCGAGACCATGCTCGTTGCGGGGGCAAACGACGGAGCAGAGGAGCTCAAGGCGATCGCCGAGTTCCTGGAGAGGCTTCCCCCGGACGTGGCATATCTCGCCGTCCCCACCCGGCCACCGGCCGAGCCCTGGGTCAAGCCCCCACACGAGGAGGCGGTGGCGCAGGCGTATGCCGTCTTCAGCGAGAGGCTACCGAGGGTGGAACTGTTGATCGGTTATGAAGGTGATGCGTTCTCTTCAACCGGAGATGTAGCAGTGGATCTCCTTTCTATCACCGCTGTGCACCCGCTACGCCGGGAGGCGGTGGAGGAGCTCCTCGCCAAGAACAACGCTAGCTGGAGCGTGGTACAGCGGCTTTTAGATGCGGGAGAGCTCGTGGAGCTCGACTACCAAGGGAACAAGTTTTATATGCGGTCGCTTCCCTCAAGAAAACGACTTCGATAAACGCTTTTTAGAGACTGGACTGGCGAAGGAGGCGGGGCTTGCTAAAATAGTGTGCATACGCACGTTACAGAGGAGGTAACCGATGCCTTGGGGTGACGGAACCGGCCCCTGGTGGGGTCGTGGCAAGGGTCAAGGTCGTGGCCGCGGCATGGGCCGCGGGCGCGGGATGGGCCGGGGCATGGGTATGGGGCGCGGCACTGGCTTCGCCACAGGCCCAACTGGAGCAGTCCCCACCGCTGCCCTCCCCCAGGTGAACGCCGAGAAATGCGTGGGCTGCGGCGAGTGCGCCAAGGCCTGCCCGTTCGGCGCCATCGAGATCCGGGACGGGAAGGCAACGGTGAACCCCGTGCTGTGTCGCGGCTGCCGCGTCTGTGCCTCAACCTGTCCCACCGGGGCGATCTCCTGAAAAATGCGGCTCCTCGTCCTCTACGACAACCGCGCCCAGGCCCTCCTACGAGGTGGNTGGGGGTTCTCGTGCCTGGTGGAGACGGGGGACCGGCGGATCCTATTCGACGCNGGGGCGGACCGGCTGGTCCTTGAACACAACGTGCGCACCCTAGGGGTGGACCTCTCCGGGCTCACCGACGTCTTCCTNTCCCATCNCCACTGCGACCACATCGGGGGCTTGTCCTACGTCCTGGAGCGGGCCAAGGGGGTGCGGCTGTGGGTCCCGGCCCCCATGGAGCCAGCGATGAAGAAGCGAGCTCGGGCCGCCCGGGCGGAGCTCGTCGGGGTACGGGGCCCCAGACGCTTAGGGGAGGGACTTTGGTCCACTGGGACCATGGGCCGAGCAGTGAAGGAGCACGGGCTCGTAGTCGCCGGTGCGGCCGGGCCGGTCCTCGTCACCGGCTGTGCCCACCCCGGGATTGTCCGCATGGCCCGCCGGGCGGCCAGGATAGCGGGAACCTCCCTGCACCTCGCCCTCGGAGGCTTCCACCTGGAAGGCGCTTCGGAGGAGCAGCTTGCCCGGGTAATCCGAGGGCTGAAGGAGACCGCCCAGTCTGTGGCCCCGGGCCACTGCACCGGGAAGGCGGCCACGGCCGCCCTGACGGCGGAGTTCCCAGGCACAAGTCCCCTCTCGGTAGGCACAGAGATCGCCCTCTAACCCCGGAGCCATCTTGGTTGTCCCGGTACAATAGGGCATGCCCTACGAGTACAGGTCCATAAAGGACGTGGAGCCCTTCCTCGACGTCGCCCAGTTCGCGTTCGCCCTCCCCTATCGTGATCGGGCCCGCCTGGAGGAGTTCGTCCAGGCGAGGCTCGCCGACGGTGCCGAGCTGTTCGGCGTCCACCAAGAAGACAAGCTCCTCTCCGCCTTCATGCTGCTTGAGTTCAGAATGCGCCTGCGGGGCTCCATCGTCCCCATGGGCGGGATCGCCTTCGTCTGTTCTCGCCCCGAGGTCAGGGGCAAGGGCTGCGTGCGCTTTATGCTCGAGCAGGCCTTGCTCACGATGCGGGACCGCGGCCACGTCGTCTCCGTCCTGTATCCCTTCAGCCTCGCGTTCTACCGCAAGTACGGCTGGGAGCTCTTCACCCAGGAGCTCAGGGTGAGGTTCCCCCCGGGTCTCCTCCAGGTGGAAGAGGAGCCAGGGATAGAAGCCCACGCCCTCCCGTTCCCAGACCCTGATTCCCAAGCCTTCTACAACGAGTACGCACGCTCCCACTACAACCTCGCTCAAAGGGGGGAGGCACAGTGGAGAAAGGAGCTCTGGCCACGTGCGGAGGAGGCGGCCCGCGGGGTGGTCAAGTTCACGCGGGATGGAAGGGTGGTAGGGCTTCTCTTCTACATCCTCGTGCGGGAGGAGAAGGACCAAGTGCGTCTCCTTGTGCCCCTGTTCGCCCCCGGGGACGAGGCCGCAAAGCGCGCCATGCTCCGCTTCCTAAAAGGGCTCTCCCACCAGGTGGGCACCGTAGAGCTTCAGGTCCCGGCTGACTTTTCGCTCTGGCCTTACCTCGCGGACAGCCCCTCCACGAGGGCGTTGCACGACGCAGCCATGATCCGGGTCGTGTCCTTGGAAGCTTTGGACGGCCTCGAGCTTTCGGCACCTGAGATGTCGCTGGGGGTCCTGGTGGAGGACCGACAGGCTCCCTGGAACGACGGCACCTTCGACTTCTCCGTCGAGGGTGGCAAGCTGCGGGTCGACAAGGGCAAAAGGGCTCAGCTCCGCCTGGGGATCGGGGCGCTATCCTCCGCCATCTCGGGCTTCACGAACTTCCGAGAGCTGATCGCCGCCGGGCGCGTCGAGCCCCTGGAAGGGTACCGGGGACAAGATCTCCCCAAGACGACCACGTTCCTCGCCGACCACTTCTAACGCTCGGCAGGTGCTTTTTCCGGTGGGGCTTTTCGAATCCAGTTTGTCTGCTGTATAGTTGGTCCATGCGGATTTTGGGGCTCCTAGCACTGGGCCTGGCTTTCCTTTTCGTCGCCCCCGTCGCTGCTCAAGAGATTTACCTGCGGCTTCCGTTGTGGGACCTCGCGGCCGACAGGCCCTTGGTGGGGCTGCCGGTCCAGGTGATCGCCGCCGGCCCGGGGGGCGGTGAGCTCATCCAGGCGGTCCCAGGACCAGACGGCATCCTGGAGAGCGCCCTTCACATCTCGCAGGTGGTCTCGCTGACCGTATCCGCCCCCGGGTACCTACCCACCCAGGTCACCGATCTCCAGACCTGCGAGGCCCACGACGGGGATCAACCTCGGGTGCTGCTCATCCCAGCCGAGCCCGTGCGCCTGGCCCCGATCGGGGGCCCACTTATCCCCTGGTCACCCGGTCACCCCCTCTCCTGGGCCGACTTTCAAGGGGAGGTGCCCTCCGATCCGGGTCCGGACGCGGCCCGCATCCACATCGTAGTCTCCTACCGGCTCACGATCGTGGTCCACGAGGAGGGCCCAGGACGGTGGCGCGCCTATATCCCCAGGCAGTCCTTGGTAACCCAGTGCGCCATGGATCCCGCAAGGTCCTGGGTGCGCCCTGACGCTGAAGTTCCCGAGGTACTCGCCCACGAGCAGGGGCACTTCGATCTGGGGGAGGTGTACCGGAGGCTACTCGTTCAGAAACTAACCGAGCTCTCCGTCGAAGCGGAGACCTCCGCGGCCGCCCGGTCGGGGCTTGAGAGGCTCGCGGCCGAGCAGGCCGGCAGCATCCTGGCCCGCCTGGAGGCAGCCCAGATCCGCTACGACGAGGAAACCGCCCATGGCACCGACCCCGCCGCCCAGGCAGCCTGGCTCTCCCGGATCCGTACCTGGCTGATTCACCCCGAACTCGCCCCTTGACCACGGAGGGGCACCTGCCGCTGGCACGCTCAGCGGTCGCGCCAGGTGCGAAAGCGGGCCAGGACCTGCTCCGGTGTGGCGGTGCCGGTGGTGCCGATCTGCTGGACTGTGATGGAAGCGATGAGGTTCGCCACCACCGCTGCCTCACCCGGGCTGGCCCCAAGGCACAGGGAGGCCAACAGCCCCGCCATCACCGAGTCCCCCGCCCCCACGGGATCGATGGGCCCCTCCACGGGCACTGCGGGNACATGCTGGANGCCCTCGGCAGTGAAAAGGTAGATCCCCTCCTCAGCGGCAGTGATGAACACGGGCCGGCCGCTTCTTCTTTGAAGCTCCTCCCCCCAGTGGCGAACCTCGTCCCGGTCGGCTTTCCTCTCGGGGTCGCCCCCCACAGCCAGGGCCGCCTCGCGACGGTTGGGCTTCAGGATCACGTCGCGGAAAAGTCCTATCCTCTCCCGCGAGTCGGCGATGAAGATCTTCCCCGGATATTCTCGGGCAAGGCGCGCGAGCTCCTCCCGCACCCGGTCGGTGACCACCCCGCAGTTTCGCTCCTGCACCTGGTCCACGATGGCGAGCCCGTCCACGTGGGGGACGAGATCGCGCAAGCGGGTGATGATCTCGTCCTCCAGCTCCCTTGACAGGGGCGTGCGGTTCTTGATGTCCAGGCGGTTGAGCTCGTGCTCGCGGCCGTCTGGCTCGCGCATGATGGGCTTGGTGTAGGTGGGGGTATAGCGGTCCGGCCGCACGATGAGGGGGTCGATCCCGACCCCGAGGCGGTGAAGCGCTCGCTTGAGCTCATAGCCCTCTCCGTCGTCTCCGATCACCGACAGAGCCGTCACCCGCACGCCCAGGGCGCGCAGGTTGGCCGTCACCGTCCCGGCGGCTCCCGGGCTGGGCCGGACCTCTACCACCTGATAGGCCTCCAAACCCGTCTCCAGGGAGACCTCGGAGAGCCTCCGGTCCAGGATGAGGTACTTGTCCAGGAAGAAGTCCCCCACCACCAGCACACGAACCTGAGGGAAACCGGAGAGGAGCTGCGAAAGGCGCCGCTCGTCCATGGCTAGATCCGCTCTGTCACCAGGCGGTACAGGTTGGGGAGCGTCACCCGGTGGTCCCCCCGAATGTAGTAGCTCTCTCCTCCCCCCTGCACAGTGCGCACCAGGATCGTCTTGTAGGGGCGGAAATAGTACCGGGGGTCGGTCTTCGGGGGCTCGCTGTGCCAGTCGGAGCCGAGGTCGATGAGATCGAAGACTGCGGTGGTGAAGCGCTCGATGCGCTGGCCCTCCTGGTGGGCCACGTTCCGGGCCATGGAAAGTGCCTTCTGGAANACCTCCGGGCCCATCACCGCTGTGCCGTAATTCAAAAACACCCCGCCCTCGAGCTGGGACACNGAACGGGCGAAGACGAGGAAGTCCCGGTAGGAGGCCTCTCCCAAGGCTGCCCCGTCGCAGTTCGGGTGCTCGTGGATGATGTCCTGGCCGATGCCGATGTGAATCGTGACCGGGACCCGCAGTCGGTACCCAGCCGCGAGGATGCTCACCTCCCGGTGGGGGAAGCGCTCTTCCTCGATCACCCGCCCCACCGCCTCGCCGAAGCCCAAGCCCCGGCGTACCCCCTCCCGGACGGCGTCGTTGATCCGGCCGGTCTCCTGCCACAGGCCGAACTGGCCCTCCCGGATGTAGCGGGCCACGGACTCGGTAGTGGCCCCGATCAAGGCCAGTTCGAAATCGTGGATTGCACAGGCCCCGTTCCCCCCTACGTGCGTCAGGATCCCCCGCTCCATGAGGTCGATGACGAACCGGGAAAGGCCCTGCTTGATCACGTGTGCGCCCATTAGGAGGATCACCGGCCGCCCCGTCCGGCGGGCCGCGGCAATCCGCTCGGCCACCCTTTCCAAGTTGGGGTCAGGGAAAGGCGAGACCTCCGCATCCAGTGGGAGCACGTCCTCAAGGCTCATGTCGTGAACCCGCTCGGCCAGGGGCCGCAGGCGAAGCCGGCTGCGGTCGAACTTAGGATAGGACATGGCTTCTCCTTAACTCCGCCCCGGTCGAAGAACTCTGTACCGCTCTGGTCACGGTTCCTCCTCGCCAAACAGGTAGCCCACCAGCCGCTCGTGTTCGCGGAAGTCGGGGACGATGATGTCCGCCCCGGCCTCGATCAGACGCTTGCGCTTCCACTCGTTTATCCCCTCCCGGGTCGCCTCGTTCGAGGCCACGCCCACCGCAATCCCCCCCACGGCCTTGGTCTCCTCTATCTCCACAAACCCGTCGCCGAAGGAGACGAACTCCTCCCCGGAAAGCCCGTTCTCTTCGATGATGCGCTCGATCACCTTGCGCTTGGAATAGCTCCTCCAGTCGTCCAGAGCGCCGTAGATCCCAGCGAAATAATGGGCGATCCGCAGGACACGGGCCTCGTCCCAAACGTAAGGCTCGTCCGTGCCGGAGGCAAGGTAACACGTCACCCCCCGGGCCCGCAGGGCTTCCAGCATCGCGCGCGCACCGGGGACCATCATCTCGTCGGGCTCCACCCGGCCAGCCCGCAGGGCCTCGACGCGGCCTTTGATCCTCTCCCACAGGCGCTCGTGGTAGAGTCGCTTGTACTCCAGGGGATCCAGGGGCTGGCCGCCCCGCTTGCGCACTTCCTCACACAATCGGAGCATCTGGTAAATCGTCTGCTTTCCNGTGAGGCGGGTGACGAAATCCGTGACCAGACGCTCGAGCTCCTCCTCTGGTTCCATCCTCCCTTTCGGCGTCTGGCGCAGGATCTCCACCATCATGGGAATCATGACCCCTTGCCACCCCTCGCGGATCAAGGAGATGGTGCCGTCGAAGTCGAACAGGGCGTGGCGGATATGGCCGCGGGGGACGTCGGGGTGGAGGATCTCGATCTGGGTGCCGGCTAGATACATGGACCCTCAAGGATCCTTTCGGCCAGGACGATCGCCCCCCAAAGCGGCGCCTCGTCCCCCAGGGCGGCTTGGACGATCT
>Ga0180877_1099_pt1 | contig 12815 bp, 14 predicted proteins | sample Deesub1362A_J573_FD_124316 | JGI IMG/M metagenome (GOLD analysis project Ga0180877, IMG submission 124316) | Candidatus Acetothermia bacterium JdFR-47 | reverse complement strand
CGGGACTTCTCCTCCCGAGGGATCGAGTCGGGAAGCCGCGCTGCCCGGGTGTAAGGCCGGGGGGAGTAAGCGGCCACGTACACCGTGCCGAACTTAACCTCTTCGATGAGGGACAACGTGGCCGCAAAATCCTCCTCCGTCTCCCCGGGGAAGCCCACGATGATGTCAGTGGTGATGTTGACCCCGGGAACCGCCTCCCGCAGCCGCTCCACGATCTTTAGGAACCGCTCGCGCGTGTAGCCCCGCCCCATGGCCCGGAGGATCCGGTCGCTCCCGGACTGAACCGCCAGGTGTACATGAGGGCAGATGTTCCCGCCCTCAGCGATGGCGGCGATCGTCTCGTCCGTCATGTAGGCGGGATGCGAGGAGGTGAACCGCACCCGGGGGATGGGGACCTTGGCCACCTCCCGAAGGAGCCGGGCGAAGTCCGTCCCGTCCCGGAGGTCCCGCCCGTAAGCGTCCACGTTCTGTCCGAGCAGGGTGACCTCTTTATAGCCCGCCTCCGCAAGCCCCCACAGCTCCTCGAGCACCTCGGGGAGGGGACGAGACCTCAAGGGGCCCCGCACGAAGGGGACGACGCAGTAGGCACAGGCGTTGGAACACCCCTCGGCCACGGTGACGTAAGCCTGGAAGGAACTGTGGCGCCGCACCGGGAGCTTTTCCAAAGACGTCGGGGCCGGGAAATGGGCGGGCCGCTCCCCCTTCCGGGCCCGCTCGATGAGCTCTGGCAGGCGCGAGATCTCACTCGTGCCGAAGGCGAAGTCGATCCCGGGGCACAGGCGGAACAGCTCGTCCTTGCGTCCCTGGGCCATGCAGCCCCCTACCCCTATGAGCACACCCCGTCGGCGCAGCCGTGACAGCTCCCCCACCCGGCCCACCACCTTGTCCTCAGCCCGCTGGCGGACCATACACGTGTTGAGGACCACGACGTCGGCGTCCTCCGGCCGCGAGACAATACGGTACCCAGCCCGCTCTAGGACCCCCTCGATCTCTTCGGAGCGGTGCGCGTTGAGCTGGCAACCCCAGGTGAGCACGCACGCCTTCATGGCTTTGAGAAAGATACCCCGGGGGCGCCCCTGGGTTCAACCGCACGTGCGCACGTAGCCCCCCACCCGGTCTGCCGGCTATGATCGCACGTGGCAAGAAGGGTCGATCGCTACTTGTGGCGTGAGCTTACGCCCCCGTTCGGGGTGGCGCTCTTGGCGTTCCTCGTGTTCATCGGGCTTGAGCTCGTGTTGTCGCTCTCGGACGCGCTCTTCTCCCGAGGGGCAGGGGCGGGGGAGATGCTGCGCCTCCTTCTCTACAAGCTCCCCAGCCTCCTTACCTTCGCCATCCCCGCCGGGGTACTGTTGGCCACGTTCCTGGCCCTGGGACGGCTGGCGGCCGACCGAGAGCTCCTCGCCTTCCAGGCCCTCGGCTATCCCCTCAAGCGCCTGCTTCTCCCGTTCGTCGTCTTCGGGCTCCTGGCCAGCCTGGGCTCGTTTCTCCTGTCGGAGTTCGCCGTGCCCGTGGCCGAGGCAGCCTACCGCCGGGAGCTTCTCACCATCCTCTACCGGGGCCAGGTCACGAGCCCCCGGGAACACGTGTTCTTCCGCGGGGGCGAAGGCGAGCTCTATTACGTGTCCCGCTACGACGGCGAGCGCGCCCGCGGGATAGTGGTCTACGATCTCGAGGGCCGTCTGTTCCCGGAGCAGGGCCCGTTTCCCACCCTGGTTACGGCTGAGGAGGGCCTGTTCTCGGGGGGCGAGTTGGTGCTCCTCCACGGGAGGCTGCTCAGGTTTACCCAGGACGGGGGCCTGGAGGAGGTGGTGCGGTTCGAGCGCCTTTCCCTCTCGGTGGGGGAGGAGGTGCAGCAAGGGCTCCTGGGAGGCAAGACCCCAAGCGAGATGTCCCTCCGGGAGCTCGCCGCCCGCATCGCACTTTTCGAGCGCACCGGGCTTGACCCCAGGAACCTGGTGGTGGAGTTCCACTCCAAGCTGGCGATAGCGGCGGCGGCGCTCGTGTTCGCTCTGTTCGGGGCTCCGCTGGGGGCGCTCCTCGGCCGCCGGGGCCGGGCCGCCGGAGCAGTCGCCGGGTTCGTCCTGGCGGCAGCCGCCCAAGGTCTGTTCATCTGGACGCGGACCCTGGCCCGCCGGGGCCTCCTCCCCGCCCCACTAGGGGCGTGGCTCCCGCACCTTTTGCTCGGCGCCCTAGGGCTCATGTTGCTCCTCTCCGTGGACAGGCTCAGGCTGCGGGGGCTGCTCGCTGCCCTCCTCATCGCGGCCGTGATCCCCGTCCCAGCCCAGACCGCCCCGCCCCCGTTCGAGGAGCTGTGGGCCGAGGAGCTCATCATCCAGTCAGGGGCCCAGGTAATCCAGGCCACCGCCGTGCGGGCGCGCGTCCAGGGTTACACCCTCGAGGCCCAGGAACTCGAGGCGACCTGGGATGGGACGTGGTGGATGACCACTGTCCAGGGGGCCCAGCTCGTCGGGGCAAGTTTTTCCCTCAAAGCAACCCGCCTGTGGGCGGACCTCGGGGCCGATGGGGAGCTCGGGGCCCTTGTCGCGGAGGACTTCGCGGGGAGCTCCACGTTCCGCGGTCCGGAGAAGGAGGAAACCCTGCTCTTCTCCGGGGCCTGGGGGAAGGCCAGCTTCCGCGCCGGGGAGCTCGTGCGACTAGAGGCAAAGGGCGTGAGGTTCACCACCTGTCCCTGCATGGAGGGGGCCCCCTACAGCGTGCACGCCGACCGGTTCGTGCTCCTCCCAAAGCGGTGGCTTTACGCGGAAGGAGTGCGAGTGGAGACGTTCGGCCACCCGACGGGGTGGCTGCCGGTGTACGTGGCCCGTTTGGGGGAGGAGTCCTCTCCTTTGTTCCCCGAGATCGGCCGGACCGGCGGAGAGTGGTTCCTGCGCTGGCACATTCCCTTTGCCCTGGAGGAGGAGGCCTGGGGGGCCCTAGGGCTCACCCTGTTGCCCGGAAGCGGCCGGGTGACGCCATCCCTGAACCTGGTTTGGGATACCGGAGAGCTAGAGCTCGCCGAAGACGGGCTCAAGCTGCGGGCGAGTGGTAAGGCCCCCGGCGGCCCCTGGCAGACCCGGCTCACCTGGAGCGAGTCCCGTCTCGANGCAAGCGCCACCGGGAAGCTGAGGGACGTGAGCTGGTCCCTCGCCTGGGGGCAGGCGAAGGAGGACGACACAGCNTACGAGCGGCTTCCTGAGTTTTCCCTCTCCCGGTCGGACGTGCCTTGGCTGGGGGGAAACCTGACCCTCGAGCTCAGCGGGGGGCGGTTCAGGGAGGAGGGCGTCCTGGGGCCGCGCGCCGGGGTTGCCGTGTCCTGGTCCCGCACCTGGGAACTGACCCCGCTTTCGTTCTCGCTCCCCATCCAGGTGTCCCTCAATCAGTACCGGGGCGCAGAACGCGTGCTCCTTGCCGCCTCACCGGCCTTGCGGCTGGGCTCCCTCTCCCTGACCTACCAGGGCCGGCTGCGGTTCGGTCGCTCCCCGTTCGGGTTCGACCAGGCGCCGCCGCAAAGCCGGCTCCTCGTTGCGATCTCCTCCGGGGANGACGGCGCCCGCCAGAGCATCCACCTGGGATGGGACCTTGCCACCGGGGACCCCCTCCCCGGAAGATGGAGTCTAAAGGCGGACGGGATCTCCCTGGACGGGGCATTCCGGATCGCCCCACCCCAGCTCGGCAAGCTCTCCTGGTCGGGGAGCTGGCGGGGAGATAATTGGGCCCTGTCACTCCGCGGGGGGGCGGATCTCTCCTCCCCCAGGCTCGACGACCTCCTCATGAGGGGGAACCTGCGAGGCGAGACCTGGGAGCTGTCCGGGGGGATACGGCTCTCCCCTTGGCCCCTCCGCCTGAGGCGGGTTGCAGCGGCCGGGGGGCTCGAGCTGGGCGAGGACTGGCTGCTGCGCGCGGCCTGCGAGTACGACGTTTCCTCCGGCAAGTTCGTCCAGCTCCAGGCCGGGCTGCTGCGCACGTTCTCCGGCTGCCTGCGCCTCGGGCTGGAGTTCTACTTGGACGGCGTCCGCCTCACCCTGGAGGTGCCGGCCTTCCCCCAGGCCAAAGTACGATTTTCCCCACAGGATGAGGGACTTCGGTGGGGAAGCTAAACAGGTATAATGAACGTGAACATGCGGAAACGGAGGCTTCCGGATCTCCTCACAGCATCTCGGGCGTTGATCGCCCTGGCCATCCTGGGCCTGATCCCAGCCGGCCCCGGGGCCCTCAGGTCCGTGACCCTGCTTCTGCTACTGGGATGGACCACCGACATGCTGGACGGTCGGGTGGCCCGCAAACTGGAAAAGGAACCCACCTGGATCGGGGAGCACGAGTTCCAGTTCGACATGCTCATGGTGCTCGCGTCCTCCGTTTACCTCGTTGCCACCGGCCTCGTGCCCCAGGGAGTCGGGATCGCCTACCTCACCACCGCGGTGCTCCTATCGCTCCTGCTCGCAAGGGGCGAAAACTTCCTGCGGTTTAAGGCCTTCACCATGCTGGTCGCCTTNCCATGGGTCTTCGCCCCGTTCATCGTGGCCTACTTCCACGAGCGCCAGGCCGCCTATCTGGGCCTGCTGTGGATGGCGGCGGCCCTGGTCCTGGATTGGCGACGGTTCACCGGGGTGGTGGGGGACTTCCTCGCCGGGGCACGGGCCTTTCTACGGCGGCCTTAAAGCAGGCGAGTGGGGGTACGGCCCAGGTGTCGGTAGGCCCTCTCCGTGGCTTGGCGCCCTTGGGGGGTGCGGCGGATGAAGCCGCGGGCGATGAGGTAGGGCTCNTAGACATCGGAGATCGTATCCCGGTCCTCGCCCAGGGCAGCGGCCAAGGTCTCCAGGCCCACCGGCCCCCCATCNAACCGGTCGATGATCACCTCCAGGATCTTGCGGTCGAGGCCGTCTAGGCCCTCCTCGTCGATCCCCAGCATCTCCAGGGTACGCCGGGCGAGCTCCCTGTCGATGGCCGGGGCCTCGGCCACCTGGGCCACGTCCCGGGCCCGCCGGAGGAGCTTGAGGGCGATGCGGGGCGTGCCCCGGGCCCGGGTGGCGAGCTCCCACGCCCCCTCGTCCGTGACCTCCACCCCCAACCGTGTCCCAGCCCGGCGCACGATCTCCGCCAGCTCCTCGGGGTGGTAGAACTCCAGGCGGAACGTGACCTCGAACCTGTCCCTGAGGGGGGAGGTGAGGAGGCCCTCCCTGGTGGTCGCCCCCACCAACGTGAATGGAGCCAGGTCCAGCCGGATGGAGCGCGCATGGGGGCCCTCGCCGAGCACGATGTCCAGCTTGTACTCCTCCATGGCCGGATACAGGACCTCTTCCACCTGCCGTCTGAGCCGGTGGATCTCGTCGATGAAGAACACGTCCCCCGGGGAAAGCCGGGTCAAGATGGCGGCCAAGTCCCCGGGCCGCTCTATCGCAGGCCCACTGGAGACCTTGATGTCCACACCCATCTCGTGGGCGATGATGTGGGCCAAGGTGGTCTTCCCCAACCCGGGCGGGGAGAGGAGGAGCACGTGATCCAGGGGCTCCCCGCGGCCCTTGGCGGCCTGGATGTAAATGCGCAGCCGCTCTTTTATCCCCTCTTGCCCTACGAACTCGTCCAAGAGCGTCGGCCTGAGGGCCCGCAGCGTGGAATCAGGGTGTCCTGCTTCCGGCCCCAGGATTCGCTGGCTTCCCATACCAGCGTCATTGTAGCACAAGGGCAGGGACACCTCGGTTTGTCCCAACCCCAAGGGCGCCCTACAATGCCCAAGAGATGCTGTGGAAAGGGGCACTCACGGCGGTAGCGTTGTTCGCGTGTGCGGCGAGCGCGGGGTTCGTCAACATCACCTGCCTTGACTGGTCCCCGGACGGCAAAAGCCTTTTGTTCGCACAAGAGGGTGTCCTCTACCTGGGCCAGGCCCCCAACGGAGGACACCCGGTACAGCTGACCCCGGACACTACCTGGATAAGCTGGGCCAGGTTCTCCCCGGACGGCGAATGGATCGTCTACGTCACCCCGGTGGAAGGAGGCTACGCCTTGTGGCGCGACTGGATCGCGGACAAAGAGCCGGAGCAGCTTCTGTTCTCCGAGTCGCCCATGTATCAACCCACTGTGGCCCCAAGCGGCACCGAGATCGCCTTCGTCTCGGAGACAGACTCCCAACGGGATCTTTTCCTCTACGATCTTGAGAGCGGGGAAACGGTCCAGCTCACCCACACCCCGTTCCAAGAAGCGTGCCCGGATTTCTCCCCCGACGGTACGGCACTCCTGTTCGTGGGCCTGTGGTCCACCGGAAAGGGCGGGGAGAGCTGGGACATCTTCGTATTGGACATCGAATCCGGGGACGTGGAGCAGTTGACGGACGACGCTTTCTTCGACTGGTGCCCCCGCTTCTCCCCAGACGGGGAGTGGATCGCGTTTGAATCCAACCGCAGTGGGCATTCCGACATCTACGTGATGCGCCGGGACGGGACGGACCTCACCCCCTTCACCTACGACGAGTGGCGGGACGCGTTCCCGGTTTGGGCCCCGAAGACGGGCGAAATGATCGCCTTCGCCTCCAAACGCGTGGACGGCTGGGTCATCCTCGCCGAGGGCACCTTCTAGCCGTGCGGCTGGTCGCGGTCGGTCGGTTCGACGGGGTCCACCTCGGACATCAGTATCTCCTCTCGGAAGCACGTCNGCTGGCTCAAGAACGAAACCTCAGGCTCACCGCGTACACGTTTCCCCCCCGGGGTCCGGCCCTGCTCCCTCTCCCGGCCAAACGACGGCTCCTTGCGGACCTCTGTGACGAGGTGATCGTACGCCCCTGGGAGGAGATCCAGGGGCTCTCGGCCGAGGAGTTCGTGCGGGAGGAACTCGTGGGGCGTCTCGGGGCCCGTGGAGTGGTGCTGGGGCCCGACCACAGGTTCGGAAGGGACGCAGCTGGGAACGTCGAACTCCTCAAATCCCTGGGGCAAAGATTGGGGTTCACCGTCCATGTGGTGGAGCCCCTCTTGGCTTTGGGGGACGTGATAAGCAGCCGCCGCATCCGCAGGCTGGTGGAAGAGGGAGAGGTCGAGCAGGCCGCCAGACTTTTGGGCAGGCCTCACGCCCTCTTTGGAGATCGAGAGCGCGGGGCGGGCCTCGCCAAGGAGCTGGGGTTTCCCACCGTCAACCTACACCCCTGGCCGGGACTCGTCAGGCCCCGGGCTGGGGTGTACGTGGCCTGGGCCCACTGGCGCGGGGGAGGGGGAGGGGGGCTCTTCTACATCGGGGAGCGACCCACGTTCCCGGAGCTCCCCCCTTCCGCTGAGCTGCATCTTCTTTCCCCGCCAACCCCCGAACCGGAGGGGGCCCTGGAGGTAGCGCTGCTCAAGTACGTGCGCGGGGACATGCGCTTCGCTTGCCGCAAGGACCTGATGGCCCAAATCGAACGGGACCGCACCACGGCGAAGACCGTTCTCCAGAACTCATCGCCCCCCAACCCGATCCTTGTGGCAAGCCCGCGAGGACGCTAACATCTAGTTCCAGTGTACGTCCTAGGGATCGAAACCGCCGGGGAGCGGGGCGGGGTCGCACTCCTCGCTCCTGAAGGCGAGTACGAGGTCGTGTTCCACGCCGGCCGAAAGCACCTAGAGCTCCTGCCCCAGGCTGTCCAGGCAGTCCTGGCCTCGGCTGGGGTAAAGCAAGAGGAGATGGGGCTCATCGCGGTGGACGTAGGGCCAGGCTCCTTCACCGGGCTGCGCATCGGGATCGCATTCGCCAAGGCGATGGCGCAGACCCTCGCGCTACCCCTAGTGGGGGTACGCCAGACCGAGGTCCTGGGAGCCCAGGCCAAGGCATGGTGGCCTGGCCGGGTGGCGGTGTGGATCCACGACCGGCGCGAGTTCCTGTACCACGCGTGGGTGAGCGGTGTCAAGGTAGGAAAGGAGTCGGTGCTCACGGTGGACAAGGCGATCAAAAAGCTACGCGGGCGCGAGGACGTCCTGGTGGTGGGAAGCGGGGCTTTAAGATTCCAAGAGCTGGTGCGCAAGGAAACCCCAACTGCGCTTGTGGCTGGGGAGTCCTTAGCGTATCCCGACCCCGTGACGCTAGCTAAGCAGGGGCTAGCGCGTTTCGAAGCCCAGGGACCAGATAAACTTCTGGCCCTGGAGCCGCTTTACATACAACCACCGCTTGCAAATGCAAAGGAGGCGTAATGGCGAGGGTATGCGAAATCTGCGGTCGTCGGCCTGAATACGGATCCGTCATTTCCCACTCCGGCCAGCACTCCAAGAGAGTGAGGCTTCCCAACCTCCAGCGGGTACGGGTGATCTACCAAGGTAAACGCCGCACGATGCGGGTCTGCACTCGCTGTCTCAAGGCCGGCAAGGTGCAAAAGGCTTGAACTCTAAAAGTGCACAATCGCCAGGCACGCGCCGAGGATGAGCCCTAAAGTCGGGGACCTGGTGATCGGCAGGGTGGTGGAGATCCGGCCCAACGGGGCCGTGGTGGCCCTGTCGGATGAAGAGGTGGGCTTCCTCCACATCTCCGAGATCGCCGAAGAAGGGGTCAACCGGATAGAGGACCACATCTCAGAGGGTCAGGAGCTCGTGCTCAAGGTGATAGGCTACGACCGCCTGGGGCGGCCGTCTCTGTCCCTCGCCCGGGTGACCCCCAGGGACCGGGAGGCGGTGGAGTTCCACCGCGAGGTGGTCCGGATGCGTTCGGCGCTGGCAGGGCGCTCCGTCAACCTCCCGGAGGAAGAGCCCCCCGAGGAGAGGATCGAGTGGAGACTGGCCCGCTGGCTCGAGGAGGCAGAGGCCTCCCTAGCTCGCCTCCGCCGTAACCGGGCCAAACGCCTCTCCGAACGCTTCTACACCGACTAATGCGCCAGTTGCGAGAAAGCGCACATCAGGGGGGTCCCCAAAAAGCCCGTGGGCTTTTTGGGGCGCTTCTTGAGGAGGGGATATGCCCAAAGGGCTTGTGGTGATCGACAAGGAGCGGTGCAAGGGCTGCGGCCTGTGCATCGAAGCCTGCCCGCTTGGCGTGCTGGGCTTCTCGGGCGAGTACAACAGCTCAGGCTACAACGTGGCCACCATGGTCCACCCTGAGAAATGCACCGGCTGTGCGATCTGCGCCCAGGTCTGCCCAGACGTCGCCATCGAGGTCTACCGCCTCGAGGCGGAAAAGAAGGAGGTGGCATGAGCCGGGTCCTCATGCGGGGCAACGAGGCCATTGCCGAGGCAGCCATCCGGGCCGGCTTGAAGTGCTACTTCTGCTACCCCATCACCCCCCAGGGCGAGCTCGTGGAGTACATGGCCAAACACCTGCCAAAGCGGGGCGGGGTGTTCCTGCAAGCCGAGTCCGAGATCGCTGCCATCAACATGGTGTACGGGGCGGCCGCGGCCGGGGTCAGGACCATGACCTCATCCTCCTCGCCCGGCATCAGCTTAAAGCAAGAAGGGATCTCCTACCTCGCCGGCGCGCGCTTGCCCGCGGTGATCGTGAACATGATGCGGGGTGGGCCGGGCCTGGGGAACATCGCCCCGGCCCAAGGGGACTACTTCCAGGCGACCAAAGGGGGAGGCCACGGGGACTACCACCTCATCGTCCTCGCCCCCTCCACGGTGCCGGAAGCGGCCGAGCTGGTGATGCTCGCGTTCGAGCTCGCCGATCGGTACCGGGTCCCAGCAATGCTCCTCGCCGACGGGATGCTGGGCCAAATGATGGAGCCCGTGGAGCTCCCGCCCCCGGTGGACGCCTCATCGCTCCCAGAAAAGCCCTGGGCGCTCACCGGGGCCAAAGAACGAAAGCCCAACGTGATCTTGAGCTTTGACCTCGAGCCCCAAGGCCTCAAGGAAATGAACCTCGTGCTCCAGCACACCTACCGGGAGATCGAGAAAAACGAGGTGCGCTGGGAGGAAGTGGAGNCCGAGGACGCGGAGATCCTGCTTGTAGCTTACGGCACCATGGGACGGATCGCCAAGACCGTGGTGCGTGAGGCCCGGGAGNAGGGGATCAAGGCCGGACTCCTCAGGCCCATCACCCTGTGGCCGTTCCCTTATGACCCTATCCGCAGGCTCGCGGAGCGCATCCCGGTAGTGCTCACCGTGGAGCTCTCCGCCGGCCAGATGTGGGAGGACGTACGTCTGGCGGTGGAGGGCCGGGCGAAGACCCCATTTTACGGGGAGCTGGGGGGCGTGGTCCCCACCCCCAGGGAGATCCTGAGTGAGGTGAAAAAGCATGTCCACGGCTAGCGCCCGTGTTCCGGAGGGGTACGTGAAGGTGTTCGAGCGCCCCAGGTCCTTGTCCGACGACCGGTTCACCTACTGCCCAGGCTGCCACCACGGGATCGTAGGGCGCCTGATCGCTGAGGTCATCGACGAGCTGGGGATTCAGGACCGAACCGTAGGCATCGCACCGGTGGGCTGTGCCGTGTTCCTGTACCGGTTCTANCGGGTCGACTTCGTCCAGGCGGCCCACGGCCGGGCCTGCGCCGTGGCCACCGGGCTCAAGCGGGCCAACCCCGACCTCGTCGTGTTCTCCTACCAGGGGGATGGGGACCTGGCCGCCATCGGTACCGCGGAGACGGTGCACGCCGCCAATCGTGGGGAGAACATCACCGTGATCTTCGTCAACAATCAGATCTACGGGATGACCGGGGGGGAGATGGCCCCCACTACCCTGCCCGGCCAGCGCACCATTACCTGCCCCGAGGGCCGAGACGTCCGCCTCACCGGCTACCCCCTCAAGATCTCGGAGATGCTGGCCCAGCTCGACGGCCCCGCCTACATCACGCGCCAGTCCGTGCACGACGCCCGGCACATCCAGCTCACGCGCAAAGCCATCCTCAANGCGTTCCGAAACCAGCTCGAGGGAAAGGGGTTCTCGCTGGTGGAAGTTGTGGCCGCCTGTCCTACCAACCTCAAGCTGTCCCCGGTGGAGGGCAACCGGTGGGTAATGGAAAAGGCCCTGGAGTACTTCCCCTTGGGGGATCTCAAGGTCAAGGAGGGCTGAGGGATGGAAATCGGGGTCGTCTTCGCCGGCTTCGGCGGCCAGGGGATCCTGCTTGCGGGCAAGGTGCTGGCCCGGGCCGGGATGGACCACGGGCTCGAGGTGACNTGGCTCCCCTCCTACGGGCCAGAGATGCGGGGTGGAACCGCCAACTGCACCGTTGTGCTCTCCGACGTGCCCATCGGTTCGCCCATCGTGGACTCCCCCCAGGCGCTAGTGGCCATGAACCTCCCCTCCCTGGACAGGTTCGAGCCCCGCGTCGTCACTGACGGGGTGATCGTGTACAACTGCTCCCTGATCTCCAGGGAGCCCCGCCGCACCGACGTCACCGCGATNCCGGTTCCGGTGAACGACATCGCCCGCGAGCTCGGAAGCCCCAGGGTGATCAACATGGTGGCCCTAGGGGCGCTCCTCCGGGCTCGGGCGGTGGTACCTCTCCAGGCCGCGGTGGAGGCCATGGCCCACGAGATGCGGGAGCGGGGACGGGAGAACCTGGTGGAGATCAACCGCCAGGCCCTGGAACGGGGCTACCGGGAAGTGGAAAGGCACCTTGCCTAGCGACTACGCCTTCCGGGGACGGCTTATCTCGGTGCGGGTGCTCACCACCCCCCAGGGGACCCGGGAGATCGTGGAGCACCCCGGGGCGGTNGCGATCGTGGTCCGGGACGAGGAGGGACGGATCCTCCTGGTGAGNCAGCTCCGGGAGGCGGTGGGAAAAGAGGTGTGGGAGATCCCGGCGGGTAAGCTCGAGCCCGGGGAAGCTCCAGAGGCGGCCGCGGCCCGGGAGCTCCACGAGGAAACCGGCCTCACGGCCGCACGGCTACGCTTCCTGGGGACCATCTACTCCACACCCGGTTACTCGAACGAGCGCTTGTACCTGTACCTCGCCGAGGGGGTGACGGGGAAGCCAGCGGCCGCCTCCGAGGTCTCCGAGGCGCGGTTCTTCACCCGAGAGGAAGTAGCGGAACTCGCCCGGGCCGGGGAGGGCGACGGAAAGACCCTGGCCGCCCTGGCGCTAGTCGAGCTCGGGGATTAGGGCAAAGAGGAGCCGGCCTAGCTCGGCCGCCTTGCGCCGGGTGGTCTCGATGACCTCCTCGTGGGACAGAGGTTCCTTTGCGATNCCGGCAGCGTAGTTGGTGACGCAGGATATCCCCAAAACCCGCATCCCGGCGTGGCGGGCCGCGATCACCTCCGGTACGGTGGACATCCCTACCAGGTCCGCCCCCAGGACCTTGAACGCCCGGATCTCGGCCGGCGTCTCATAAGAGGGACCAGGCGTGGCTAGGTACACCCCCTCCTTGAGCTCGATCCCGAGCCTCGCTGCCACCTCCTTTGCCCGCTCCCTTAGCTCCGGGTCGTAGGCCGCCGTCATGTCGGGGAAGCGCGGGCCCAACCGCTCCAGGTTCGGCCCCCGCAGGGGGTTCCCTCCCAGCATGTTTATGTGATCCGTGATGAGCACGAGGTCCCCAGGGGAGAGGCCCTCGGCGATCCCNCCGGAGGCGTTGGTGATGACCAGGGTCTTCACACCAAGCAAGGCGTAAGCCCGGACCGGGATCACCACCTCCGCTAGCTCGTGCCCCTCGTAGTAATGCACCCGTCCCCGCTGGATCAGGACCTCACGCCCATCAACTCTGCCCACCGCCACCTCGCCGGCATGGCCGACCACTGTGGGCACCGGAAACCCGGGGATCTCACTGAAGGAGAGCTTTCTCTCCCCCTCCAATGGGAGGACCCCTGAGAGGCCAGAGCCGAGCACCACCGCCACCTCCGGCCGACCCAGCCGGGAGATGGCCTCCGCCGCCCGCTCGATCCGCTCCATCATCTGCACGACTTTCCCTCCTCACAAAGTCTAAAAGGCGCCTAGGGAGCTAAGG
>Ga0180877_1188_pt1 | contig 13130 bp, 12 predicted proteins | sample Deesub1362A_J573_FD_124316 | JGI IMG/M metagenome (GOLD analysis project Ga0180877, IMG submission 124316) | Candidatus Acetothermia bacterium JdFR-47 | reverse complement strand
ACCGGAAAGGAGGAACGTTGAAGGGGATAGCGGCGCTGGCGTTGGTGGCCGTGGTCGTTTTTTCGCCCGCAGTTCACGCAGCGTCCCCAGGGCTTCTCAAGCTTGGGATTTCCTTGGGGGGAACTCAACTTGTGGGGCTGTTCCTGGAGTATCGGGTGGAACAGGTCTCCCTTGCAGTCAGCCTAGGTTCCGCAGTGCCCTGGGCGTTCCGCGACGTGAGCTTGGCGGTCCAGCTCAGGAGGTATTTGGCTCCCTCGTCCCCGACGGCTTACGTGGGCGTGGGTTTTTGGACATTCCTGGTGCGGGAGGGCGATTCGTGGGGGTGGCTTACGGCCATGGATTTCCCAGTGGGGCTGGAGTGGGAACTGGATGCTGGAAGGGATCTGGAGTTAGGGGCGATCTTTCACTACTTCCTGTCTGTGAGGTGGGAGGAGAACGCGAGCCTCAACTCCCGGACCCTGGTGCTGCCTTCGCTTGCGTACAAATGGGAGTGGTGAGAAGGGCTCTGGCCCCATGAACTTATCTCCCATGATCTTACGGGGAGGCATCGCCTTTTAGGGTCACGGAGTACGTTGTGCGAGCATGTGACGGAACGCTCCGGACAAACAGAATTCCGGCGCTGCCCATCTGACAACGCCGACCGAGGTCCTAAACGGATGCGGTGCTTGGAAAAGTTTTTCCCTATTCGCATCGAGAAGAGGAAAGCGCTACTCTAAATGGGCACTCGTCAGTTCCGTCCGAAGTGCTAGCATACGCAAGGAGGTGCGTTGTAATGCAGGAAACTAGAGTCGACGCAGTAAGGAAGGAACTTCTTTTGGCTTGCCTTGAGAAATACCCTGACCTGGAATGGGCGAGCTGGAAAAAAAGGGTTGTTGGAGAAGGTGATTGGGGGTTCTACTTTGATATCGCCAAACGCCTAGAGCAGGAAGGCTTGGTTGGACGGCATTCGAGCTTCGGGGGGTTTGAACTTCGCCTTACGCCAGAGGGGGAAAAACACTGTGAGGAAAAGGGTTGGTGCTAGCCTTCTCGATTGACTGTGTAACCTGAACTGTTTCCCCCAGCGTTTTGCTTCCACAGCTTGCGCAGGATTCCAGGGCTGGCCTTGGGGTACCTTTGTAGGGCGTTGTTAAAGAAGCCCAGGAGGTTTTGAGGCACTTCAGCTCTTCCTCGTTTAACTACTACTTGGGCACGGCACTAACGATTTGCAAAAAGCCGCCCGGGCTTTCACCGAGCGGGGCCGATTGTGGAGTATATGGCCTGTCCTGGCTAACCCTGTATAGATCGCTTTCCTTTTCCCTCGCTACCTGCCTCCGAAAAGGCCCTTAGTTCCTCTGACCACACCAAGGGATCGAACTCGTGTAGCGCCGGAGCCTTGGTCGCTCGGCGGTCCTTGACCGATGCAAGCAGCGTCCGCTAAGATTTGTTGGTAAGGGCTTTCCGGGCCTGTTGTTGACTTCTCACCGCGGGGCGTGGCGCAGCCTGGCAGCGCGCCTGCTTTGGGAGCAGGAGGTCGCTGGTTCGAATCCAGTCGCCCCGACCACTCCACGTGGCCTCCACTTGTCTCGTGCCCACTGCGCGAGTAGCTGTATTATAGGACCGTCATGTGGAAGACTTTCGTCATCCTCAACCCTGTCTCCGACCGTGGCCAGGCCGGAAAGCGAGAGGGAGAGGTCCGAGAGGCCCTGGATAAAGCTGGGATCAGGTACGACCTGGTTCTCACACGGCGGCCAGGGCATGCCACGGAGCTCGCCCGGAGGGCGATTGAGGAAGGTGCCACGGTGGTGGTCGCTGCTGGAGGGGATGGCACGGTCAACGAGGTGGCCCAGGCTTTGGTGAATACCGAGGTGCCACTGGGCGTTCTCCCCATCGGCTCCGGAAACGACTACGCACGCGTTCTGGGGATCCCAAAGGACCTTAGNGCCGCCGCTCANCGCATTGCGCAGGGTAATACAAGAAGGGTGGACGTGGGACGGACGGGCGAGCGGTTCTTCCTCAACTCGTTGGGCATGGGGATCGACGGCCAGATTGCCCTGGATTACCAGCGCGTGCGTTTCCTGCATGGCGAGATCGGCTACCTGGGCGCGACCCTGTTTGAAATCGTCCGCTTCCGGGCATTTGAGGTGGAGGTGCGAGGAGACGGGTGGGAGTTCTCGGGCCGACTCCTCTCCACCGCGGTAATGAACGGCCCCTATGCCGGAGGCGGGTTCTACCTGGCCCCAGAGGCGCGGCCTGACGACGGCCTGTTCGACGTGGTGTTCATCGGGAACTACCCCCGCCTGGTTCGGTTCTCCGTGCTCCCCCGCACCCGGGACGGGAGCTACCTGAGGCTCAAGCGGGTTCACACCCGGCGCGGCTCGCGCCTATCCATTCGGGCCGATCGTCCCCTGCCGGTACACATGGACGGAGAACTCTTGCCCGAGCCGGTGGCCGAGCTCTTGGTCGAGCTCATACCGGGGGCCTTGCGCGTCCTTGCTTAGTCGGCACCTATCTGCTTTTCGATGCCTTCCTCCTCTTGCTTTGCGCAAAAAACCATTTGCTTACCCTGGTTATCTGCATCGTTACTCTTGACTTTGAGCTGAGGGACGGCCTATACTCCGGTAACGTTCACGGTAAGGTTACCGGTAACGTTTACAAATGAAACGGGTAACGATCCGGGATGTGGCGCGGGAGGCCGGGGTGTCGGTGAACACGGTCTCCCGGGCGCTCAGCAACAAGCCCGATGTCAGTAGCGAGACCAGGGCCAGGATCCTCGAAGTTGCCGAGCGATTGGGGTATCGCCCTAACCGACTGGCCCGGGGCCTTAGGTCGAACAAGACTGGGACCATCGGGGTCATCGTCACGGACATCGCCAACCCCTACTTCGGAGCGCTAGTCAAGGGCGTGGAGAAGGCTGCCCGCCAGCGGGACTACAGCATCATCCTTCAGGACACGGACGAGATTACGAGCACGAGAAGGAAGCCATTCAGGTGATGCTTGCCGAACGGGTGGACGGGCTTCTCATCACCCCCGTCCAGACCGGAACGGAGACGATCGAGAAACTAAAGGAGTCCGGGCTTCCGTTTGTGCTCCTGGGGAGGCACTTCGACGACCTGGCGACCGACTACGTAGTCACGGACGACGTCCAGGGTGGGTACCTGGCGACCGAACACCTGATCAAGCTTGGGCATACCAGGGTCGCGATGATCAACGGCCCTCTCCATATCTCGAGCGCCAAGGAGCGCTTCCAGGGCTACACGAAAGCACTGGACCGCTACGGTATGGAGCTGGATAAGTCCCTGGTTTGCGCTGGTGCCATAACGATGGAGGACGGCTACGCGGCCGCCAAGGCCCTCCTCCAGCGCAGTCCCCGGCCGACGGCGATCTTTTGCTACTCCGACTTCGTGGCGTTCGGTGTTATGGGGGCTATCCGCGAGGCAGGCCTCAGGATCCCCGAAGACGTTGCAGTGGTCGGCTACGACGATGTCCAGATGTCAAGCTGTTTAGAGGTCTCCCTCACCACAGTGAAGATCCCCAAGGTGGAGCTGGGCAAGGCCGCACTAGAGCTACTCATCGAGCTGTTGCGGGATGGAAACAACACTGAACACCCCCGTGGGATAAAGCTACCCGTCGAACTCTTGGTTAGGCAATCCACCTGTTGCGCGCAGCAATGAAGATGTTAAAAGGAGGTGATGGAAAGAGCACAAAAGGCAGACCACAGGAGAAGGGCAGGGCTAGTGTGGTGAAGTGCCATAGGAGGTGTCAATCAAAGCCATGAAGAAGTTAATTGTAGTGTGGTTTGCCCTACTTGCGGTGTTTGGAGTCGTTTGGGGCCAGGATGCTCTGACCGGCAAGCTTGAGATCTTCTCTTGGTGGGCTGGGGATGAAGGCGTTGCCCTCCAGGCCCTGATGACCTCTACGAGAGCATGTATCCTGGGGTGGAAGTGATCAACGCCACCGTCGCTGGAGGGGCCGGCATTAATGCCAAGGCAGTGCTCAAGACGCGCATGCTTGGCGGTAACCCGCCCGACAGCTTCCAGGTCCACGCTGGGCAGGAGCTGATCGGCACGTGGGTGATCGCCCACCGCATGGAGGACCTCACATGGCTGTTCGAGGAAGAGGGCTTGCTTGAGGCTTTCCCGAAGGGCTTGATCGATCTCATCAGCACCGAGGAGGGTATCTGGACTGTCCCGCTCAATATCCACCGTTCCAACCTGATCTGGTATATCCCCGAAAACCTGAAGAAGTGGGGCGTGGAGGTGCCGACCACGTGGGAGGAGTTCCTCGAGATTGCACCCAAGCTTCAGGAACAGGGCATTATCCCACTGGCTTTGGGTCGCAACTGGACTGCTCAGCACCTATGGGAAAGCGTGGCCCTCTCGGTGCTTGGTCCGGAGAAGTGGGAAGCGTTGTGGGAAGGCGGGCTCTCCTTCACCAGCCCGGAGATGATCAAGGTCTGGGACCTGTTCGGACAGATCCTCCAGTACACGAACGATGACGCTCCGTCCCTGTCCTGGCAGCAGGCAGTGGACCTCGTGGTCAACGGCACGGCTGCCTTCAACGTCATGGGTGACTGGGCAGCCGGATACATGACCTCCACGCTGGGGCTGGAGCCGGAGAAGGACTTCGGCTGGGCTCCCTCGCCGGGGACCCAGGGCATCTTCATGATGCTCTCCGACTCCTTCGGCCTTCCTATCGGCGCTCCGCATCGCGAGAACGCCATTGCCTGGCTCAAGCTGGTGGGCTCAAAGGAGGGGCAGGACGCATTCAACCCCCTCAAGGGCTCGATCTCGGCCCGCGTCGACAGCGATCTTTCCAAGTACAACGTGTACTCGCAGTCCGCTGCCGCAGACTGGCGCAGCAACACCATCGTCGGCAGCTTGGTCCACGGCGTGGTAGCGAACGAGCGGTTCATGGACGGCTTCGCCACCGTGATGGAGATCTTCCTCGCTAGCCGCAACAGCCAGCAGGCCGCCATGGCAGCCGAGGCGATCGCCATCCAGTCGGGCATTTCAAAGTAAAGAACGCATAGGGGGTCGAAACCGGTAAAGAAGGGTGCCCGTGGCAGCGTGAGCGGCGCCACGGGCACCCTTGTGGTAAAACTGGGGCCTGTCAGGGGGAGTGGTGACCGATGAAATCCCGCCGGGACAAAACACTCGCCGTATTGGTCATCATGCCGTCGGTGATCCTTTTAGGGATATTTGTGTACTGGTTTATCGGACGGACGTTCTACATCTCAATGACGGACTGGGGGAAGGAGGCCCCACTAGCCGTAAACCCGACCATTCATTTCGTCGGGTTTCAGAACTACAAAGAGCTGTTCACCGGTGTCCTTAACGGGCGGTTTCGGCAGGACCTGGTGAACACGTTCTTCTTCACCTTACTTTTCGTCAGCGGTTCCCTGGGGCTGGGTTTGTTCCTCGCAATCCTCCTCGACCGGGAGCCCNGAGGAGAGGGTTTCTTTCGGACCTTGTTCCTGTTCCCGATGTCACTTTCCTTCGTCGTCACGGGGACCATCTGGAGATGGCTCCTGGCGCCAAGAGGCGGGGTAAACGTGCTTCCGAAGCTGTTTGGCCTTCCTCCACTGCGCTTTGAGTGGACAAGCAGCCGCACCCAGCTTCTTTCATTCAACTGGCAAGATCTGCCTCGTCTTACCGCGCTTGTCGTGGCCGGGGTGCTCGCCTATCTTGCGTTTCGTGCTGGCCGNCGTGGGCGGTACGGCAGGGCCGTTGTGAGCACCCTCTCGACGCTACTGCTGATCGCATGGTACCTGTGGGGCAGCCGCCTNGTGCCCCCAGCTTTGCCCTACCCGGAGATCCATGGGTTCAACCTGGCCATCGTCGGTATCATCATTGCCGCTATCTGGCAGTTTTCCGGTTACACCATGGCCCTTTACCTCGCTGGCTTGCGGGGCATCCCCAACGAAGTGCGCGAAGCGGCGAGGATCGATGGTTGCAGTGAGTTTCAAATGTACCGGCGCGTGGCGCTTCCTTTGCTCAAGCCGATTACCTTGAGCGCTGTGATCATCTTGGGACACATCTCCCTCAAAACGTTCGACCTGGTTTTCGCCATGACAGGTCCAGATCATGCCAGCACTGACATGCCTAGCGTGCTCATGTTCGTGAAGACGTTCCGCGGCAACCAGTTCGCCGAGGGTGCGGGGATCGCCGTCGTCCTGTTCCTCTTGGTGGCGGTGGTGGTTATCCCATACCTCGTGTGGTCGCTACGGGAGAGGTCATCGCTATGAAGGAAAGAATCCCNATAGGGCGCGTTTTGCTTTACACCGCGCTATTTGCGGTGACTCTGATCTACCTGGTTCCCGTTTACATGACGGTGATTACGGCCCTGAAGAAGCCGGCCGAGATCAACTTGGAGACTGCGTGGTATCCTCCTAGCACCCCCTACTGGGGCAGCTTCCTCGATGCCTTTAATCGCATGTTTCCCAACTTGCGTAACAGCTTGATCCTCACCATCACCGGGACCTTACTCTCAGCCGTTCTGGGCTCTCTGAACGGTTATGTCCTTTCCAAGTGGCGTTTCCGCGGTTCCGACGTGGTGTTTACGTTGATGTTGTTCGGCATGTTTATCCCCTACCAGATCGTGCTCATCCCCCTGTTCCAAACGTTGCGGCGTTTCCATTTGTACGGAGGTTTGCCTGGCCTGATACTCACCCATGTGGTTTACGGTATTCCGATAACGACGCTGATCTTCCGCAACTTTTACGCCCAGATCCCAACCGAGATGGTGGAGTCCGCCGCCATCGACGGAGCCGGTTTCTTCGGCATTTATCGACACATCATATTTCCCCTTTCCTGGCTTGGTTTCGTGGTTGTGGTGATCTGGCAGTTTACGCAGATCTGGAACGACTTCCTGTTCGGCGTTACCTTGACCAAGCACGAATGGCAGCCAATCACCGTGGCGTTGGCTTATTTGGCGGGAGGACAGGCGGTTCAGTGGAACCTCCCCATGGCCGGCTCGATACTGGCTGCCTTGCCCACGTTGCTCGTGTACATCTTCTTCGGGCGCTATTTCATCCGTGGTTTGCTGGCCGGATCCGTAAAGGGTTGACCTAAATTGGTGGTGCACCAGGGGGTGTGCGGCATGCATAGGCGTGTTTTTCATAAGGCAGATGGACGAAAGCTCTACCTGTTTGGGACAAAGCCTCACACGCTTTCGCCTCTTCCGGAAGGGGAGGGGGCGCCGGAGGCGAAACCTCACCTGCGCTGGCATCCCTTGCGGGAAGAGTGGATTGTCTACGCCGCCCACCGGCAGGAGCGGGCCTTCCTTCCTCCGCCCGAGTTCTGCCCGCTTTGCCCCACCCGCCCCGGAGGGTTCCCCACCGAGATCCCGTTTGCTGACTTCGAAATCGCCGTGTTCGAAAATCGCTTTCCCTCCCTTCACCCCAGGGCGCCCGTGCCCCCGGAGCTCTGTGTTCCCACTGCCCGTGGCCAGGGGATCTGTGAGGTCGTGGTTTACACGCCGGAGCACATCGGGAGTCTGGGGAGCCTGCCCCAAGAGCGACGGGAGCTTCTGGTGCGCGTTTGGATCGATCGTTACCGGGAGCTCTACGCCCATGATTTCATTAAGTACGTCATGCCGTTTGAGAACCGAGGGGAGGAGGTAGGAGTTACCCTGCACCATCCCCACGGCCAGATTTACACCTACCCGTTTGTCCCCCCGATTCCGGAAAAGGAGGCGGTGGCTTTCCGCGAGCGGCCGGTCTTGGAGGAGCTTTTCGCTCGCTGCGGCGACGCATACACGGTATGTGAGGAGGAAGGTTTCGTGGCCTTTGTTCCCCCGTTTGCTCGCTACCCGTACGAGGTTTGGGTCGCGCCCAGACGCCGCGTGCCCGGGCCGTGGGAGTTTACGGAGCTGGAGATCAAGGCCTTCGCCCGCCTCCTGGGGGAGGCGGTGGCCCGGTACGACCGCCTGTTCGACAGGCCTTTCCCCTATGTCATGGTGCTCCACGCGGCTCCCAAGGGAGAGGAGGGAACGTTCCACTTCCACGTGGAGTTCTACCCACCCATGCGCGCCCCGGGGAAGCTCAAGTTCCTCGCTGGGACCGAGCTCGGCGCTGGTACCATGGTGATGGACGCTCTGCCGGAGGTGACGGCGGCCCGACTGCGGGAGGTAAAGCTTTGAATTGCCAAGCTCGCCTTCGGCTTCTGCGCTGGATGGAAGAGCGGGGATTTGTCCGATTCAACATCGTGCGGCCGGAGAACTTCGCCTGGCTCACCGGAGGCGGAGACAACACCGTGGTGGCGGGGGAGGGGGTGGCATGGCTCGAGATAGAAGAGGAGCAAGTGCGGCTCCACACCCCGCGGACCGAAGCCGCCCGCCTCGCTGAGGAAGAGGTAGAGGGGCTGGAGGTTGTCTTCTACCCCTGGTATGCGCTGCCGGCTCCGGAGAGCCCGAGCGACCTCGAGCACGACCTCACTTCCCTGCGACTGGTCCTTTCGAAAGAGGAGCAAGNGCAGTTCCGCGCCCTGGGGAGCGATGCAGCGCAGGCCCTGGGGGAGGCGATGAAGGCCGCTCGTTCAGGCTGGACCGAGCGCCAGCTTGCCGCGGCCGTCGCCAGCGCCCTGCGCGAGAAGGGGATTCAGCCGCTGGTGCTCCTCGTGGCCGGGGAGGAACGCATCTTCAGGTTCCGGCATCCTCTGCCCAAGGACCGTCCGCTCGGACGGTTGTGCATGGCTGTGGTATGCGGAAGGCGGGAGGGGCTTGTTGCCGACTTAACCCGGCTTCGCTCCTGGGGACATCCGGATGCGCAGGAGCTCTACCTGAAGGTGCTCCGCGTGGAGGCGCGGGCCTTGGCGGCCAGCCGGCCCGGGGCCACCCTGGGGGAGGTGCTGAAAGAGATAAGGCGGGCGTACGAGGAGATCGGGCGTTCGGAGGCGTTCGAGGAGCACCACCAAGGCGGGATCGCGGGGTACCGGCCCCGCGAGGTGCTGGCCGTGCCCGGAGACGGGACACGACTTGAGGCAGGGATGTGCGTGGCCTGGAACCCCTCCCTTCCCGGGGCCAAGGTAGAAGACACGTTCCTCCTCACCGAAAGGGGCCTCGAGAACCTGACCTACGACCCCGACTGGCCAGCGGTGGAGGTGGAGGGACGCATGCGGCCGGCTTTGCTTGAGGGATGAGGGGCGAAAGGACGTTGGGAAGCCGGGAGGAGCTTACGCGGCGCTTCGGTCCTGGGGAGGAGCCCCGGGTGACCCGGGCCCCGGGGCGGGTGAACCTGATCGGCGAACACACCGATTACAACGGGGGCTACGTCCTCCCGTTCGCCATCGACCGTTGGACCGAGGTGGCTCTGTGGCCCCGCCGTGACCTACTGGTCAAGGCCTACGCCCAAGCTTTCGAAGAGGAGTTCGGATTCAGCCTACCTTTGCGGGACCCTACACCCTCCGGCGGCTGGGCGGACTACCTCTTGGGCATCTTGCTTGAGCTCGCAGGGCGTGGGGAGCTCCCGCACGGCTTCGAGGTGGTGATTGTGGGGAACGTGCCTCTGGGCGCCGGGCTCTCTAGCTCCGCCTCGCTGGAGGTCGCCCTCGCCTTGGGACTTTCCCGGCTCTATGGGATAGAGCTTGGGGATTTAGACCTCGTCCAACTCTGCCAGCGCGCCGAGAACACCTTCGTGGGCACGAGCTGCGGCATCATGGACCAATACGTCTCTTACTTCGCCCGGGAGGGGACGGCGCTCCTCCTCGATACGCGAGCGCTTCGACATCGCTACGTGCCCCTGGACCTCCCCGGCGTGGCCTTCCTGGTGATCGATAGCTCCGTCCGCCGGGCCCTCTCCCAAAGCGGCTACAACGACCGCCGCCGGGAATGCGAGGAGGCGCTGCACTGGCTCCAGCGGGCCTTCCCTGACCGTGGGATCGCCACGTTGAGTGACGTTACGGAGGAAGACCTTGAGCCATTGGCCAGGGAGATGCCGGCGCACCTGTGGCGCCGGGCGCTGCACGTAGTGCAGGAGAACACCCGGGTGCTGAGCACGGTGGCAGCTTTGGAGCGGGGGGACGCGGAGGAGGTCGGGAGGCTCGTTTCCGCTTCCCATGCCTCCTTGCGGGATCTCTACGAGGTGAGCACGCCGGAGCTCGATTTCCTGGTGGAGTGGGGCCTTGCGCACGGGGCGCTGGGGGCGCGCCTGGTAGGTGGAGGGTTCGGCGGGGTCACGCTCCACTTGGTTCCCGAGGGTGAGGCGGACGCGTACGTTGCCGCGCTCCGGCAGGCCTACCGGCGCAAGTTCGGCCGGGAGGCGCGGGCGCTCGAGGTCCGCCCCGGCCCCGGGGCGAAGGAACTCAATCCCTAGCCAAGTCCTTTCCTCAACGGCCGAGCTGGCGGGCGAGCTCCTCCCAGGTGAGGCGCACTGCTACGGGGCGCCCGTGGGGGCAGCGGGCGGGTTCCTTGGTCGCCTTCCACTGGGTGATCAGAATTCCTGTTCCTCCGGGGACAGGACCTCTCCGGCTTTGATAGCAGCGGCACACGCTACCTCCCGCCACAGCTCGATGAGAGGTGGTTCCCCGGAGAGGAGCTGGTCGGCTAGAGCCAGGACCGGATCCAGAAAGCCCAGTCGGGCCTGACGCCCCGCCAAGGGCGCGGGCCAACCCCGGAGGAGGAAGCTGCGGTCCCCGAAGGGCTCGAGCAGCACCCCGAGCCGGCGGAGGTCGGGGATGGCCCTCCGGAGGGCCTCGGCTCGGTCGAAGGGCACTTCCACCTGCACCGGGACGAGGAGCTCCTGCACCGCCACCTCTCCCTCGTCTCGCCACTTCTCGAACAACACCCGCTCGTGGGCTACGTGTTGGTCCACGATCTCCAACCCCTCCTCTGTCTCCACCACCAGGAAGGACCGGTTCACCTGCCCCAGTACCCGCCAAGGGCGCCGCTCCGACTCTCGGGAGAGGAAGAGCGGGCCAGTGCTCACCACGATTTCCGGACGCGCCGCGTCCCGGACGAGAGCAGGTTTGGGAGATTGCCCTTCTGTCTTTAGATCCACTACGCGGCTTCCCAGGGCGCGCATCGCCGCCCGGCGCAAAAGGTCCTGTACCGCCCGCTCGGCCTGGAACCTGACCTCCTCCTTCTTGGGGTGGACGTTTACGTCCACGAGCTCTGGGTCCACATCGAGGTAGAGGAAGAACGCCGGGTGCTCCCCCCGCCCTAGGTACCGCCGGTAGGCCTGGTAGATGGGACTGGCCAATGCCCCCGGGCGCACCGGACGGCCGGATAGGAACAGGTGCTGGTCCACGCGGGTGGGTCGGGCAGCCTCCGGCGGGGCGAAGAAGGCGAGGAGCTCGTACCCGGGCTCAGAAAGATCTACCTGGATGAGTCTGCGGGCGAACTCCGCCCCGTACACCTGTTGGATGCGAGGTAGGGGCCCCTCCACCCGGGGGGCCTCGAGCACCACCCTCCCCTCTGAGCGCACCGTGAACCCCACTCCGGGGTGGGCGAGGACCAGCCGCCGCAGAATGGTGAGGGCAGCCCTGGCTTCGGCGGTGGGGCTCTTAAGGAATCTGCGCCGGGCCGGGACCCCGGCAAACAGGTCCCGAACCTCCACCGTGGTCCCCACCGGCCGGGCGGCCGGGCGGTCCCGCGCCATCTTGCCCTCTTCTACTACGAGCTCGTGTGCTTCTTCTGCCCCTCGGGGCCGGGAGACTAGGCGCACCCGGGCTACGGCGCAGATCGCGGCCAGGGCCTCCCCCCGGAACCCCAGTGTGCGTATCCTCCTCAGGTCCTCCTCCGAGGCGAGCTTGCTCGTGGTGTGCCGCTCCACCGCCAGGCGCAGCTCCTCCGGGGTCATCCCCACCCCGTCGTCCGCTACCGAGATGAGCTCAGTACCTCCGCCCCGGAGCTCCACCTCCACTTGGGTGGCCCCGGCGTCTAGCGAGTTCTCCACCAGCTCCTTCACCACCGAGGCGGGTCGGTCCACCACCTCCCCGGCGGCGATCTTCCTGATCAACCTCTCGTCCAGGCGTCGGATCCGCACCTCTGTACCCCACACGGGCTTCTTGGGCCCCCTTCGCCCCTCCCTACGTGCCTTGAGCGACCCCGTGAGCCTACTCCTAGCGGCCTTCGCCTTCCACTTGCTCCCTCCCCCGGGGAGTGCTACCCTGATACAAAACCGCATGAAAGGGGAGAAACTTATGTACACCGTGCCGGAGCTGGTGAGGATCCTGGGCCTGTCCACCGAGAACCAAGTGCGAAACCGGATCGAGGCCGTCCGGGACCTCCTCGCCGCCGACATCCGCCGTGGCCCCAACAACCAAATACTCCTCACCGAGCAGGGCCTGGCCACCTTACGGGCGCTACAGGAGTTGTGCGAATCCGGGTATACCCTGAAAGAAGCGTCAAACATTTTACGCTATAAGTCCGAGTTCAAAAGCGAAACTGTCGATATGGCCTTGGATAAAACGAGACGAAACCAGGACGAGGGTTGGCGAGGGCTCGTGGAGCACCTGGCAGAGGAGGTGCGGGACCTGCAGCGGCGCGTGGCAGCCTTGGAGGCCAGGGTTCAGGCAGGAAGCGGACAGACTCCCTGGTGGTTGCGCCCGCGGGGAGGACAATAGCGCCATGGCCAAGGCGAAGAACGCTAAGAGCGAGAGGGCAGACAAGCTCGCCCAGGTGCAGGAACGCATCCAGCGTTCGACCAGGCTGCGGGCGTTGTGGGCCGCCTCCAACATCACGGCGATCAACCGCATGCACATCAACGACCACGGCCCGATGCACGTACGCATCGTCACCCGCCTAGGGCTGAAGCTGCTACGGCTTCTCGTTGCGGCAGGGGTGAAGCCTGGGGTGGTGGACCACGGGCTTGCGCCGGAGGACGCCGAGGTGGTGGTAGCCTTGGCCGCGGCCCTACATGACATCGGGCACGCCATCCACAGGGAAGAGCACGAGCTCTTGTCGCTGATTTTGGCTCAGCCCCTGATCGAGGAGTTCATCGCCGGGGTGTACGAAGAGCCGGCACGCACCGTGATCATGGCCGAGACCCTGCACGCCATCTACGCCCACCGTCGGGAGGCGGTGCCCCTCACTGTGGAAGCAGGGATCATCAAGGTGGCCGATGCCTTGGATATGGAGAAGGGGCGGGCCCGCATCCCGTTCCGGGTGGGAGAGCCCACCATCCACTCGGTGTCGGCCCTGGCGATAGAGAAGGT
>Ga0180877_1185_pt1 | contig 13149 bp, 12 predicted proteins | sample Deesub1362A_J573_FD_124316 | JGI IMG/M metagenome (GOLD analysis project Ga0180877, IMG submission 124316) | Candidatus Acetothermia bacterium JdFR-47 | reverse complement strand
AAGGACACAACGCGATCTTCGGTCAAGTGCCTCACAGTTTCGGCCTCCCTCCGTACCGGTACCATACGTGACACGCCCCCTCGGCCCCCACCATGCACGGCCCCACCGGAGACAGAGGGGTGCAGGCCTCCCCGAACAGGGAGCAATCCGTGGGAACCGCCCGGGCGACCAGGATGTCGGCGCAGCGGCAGCCTGGCACGATCTCGGCACCAAGCTCTCCTTGCACGCCGAATTTACGCGTAGCATCCCAAGGAGATAGCTCCTCGCGGATCGCAAGGCCCGAGTTCGGGATCGTCCCGATCCCCCGCCAGCGGGCGTCCGAGGGCTCAAACGCCCGCGCCATGAGCTCCTGGGCACGGGTATTCCCCTGGGGGAGCACCGCGCGCACGTAGGCATTTTCGGCCTTCGCCCGCCCTTCCTTGAGCTGCCGTAGGATCAAAGCGATGGAGTACAGGACGTCGAGGGGCTCGAACCCCCCTACCACGATCGGGACATGGAACTCCCGGGCAATNGGCTCATACACCCGCCAGCCGATCACCGTGGACACGTGCCCCGGGGCGAGGAAACCGTCGATCCGCACGTCCGGAAGTCCCATCAGGGCCGACAGGGCCGGGGGAATGAGCTTGTGGGTGCACAGGACGGAGAAGTTCTTCGGGGGCGAGTCGAGGAGCACCGCCGCCGTGCCAGGGGCGGTAGTCTCAAAACCGACGGCGAAAAACACCACCTCGCGCTTCGGGTTTTGCCGCGCCACCTCCACGGCGTCGGCCGCCGAGAGCACTGTGCGCACGTCCGCGCCCTCGGCCCGGGCCTCGGAAAGCGAAAGCTCCGTCCCAGGGACCCGCATCATGTCCCCAAAGGTGCACACGATGGCCCCCTCTTGGGCCAGTCGCACCGCGAGGTCCAGGTCAGCGGTCGAGGTCACGCATACCGGGCAACCAGGCCCCTCCAACACCTCCACCCCCTCTGGAAGGAGGCTCCTCAGACCGTGTTCAGTGATGGTGATCTCGTGGGTGCCGCAGACGTGTACGATGCGAACCGGACGGGCCGGGGCCAGCCGCGAGAGAAGCCGGGCGAACTCCTTTGCCCGTTTGGGATCGCGGAAGCTGAACGGGTCAGGGCTCATCCTGGGCTTGGCAAGCGAAGAGCTCATCGAAGAGCTTCAGCGTCTCTTGGGCGTCCTCGGGGTCAAGGCGCCGAATAGCGAAGCCGGTATGGATGAGGAGGTAATCGCCGACCCTCACCTCCTCGCCGAGGGCATCGAGGCGAGCGCGGGCGCGCGTCCCCGCGAAGTCCACGACGGCCACGTTGCCGTCCACAGCGATCACCTTGGCCGGAACCGCAAGGCACATCTCATCGTCACCGAAGGAATTGTATCGGTCGCCATTCCACGCCACAATGAGCCGTCAAGGAGGGGACGATGGACTTTCAGGGGATCTACCAAGCGCTTCCGGCCTTCCTGCCGAAGATAGCGGCTGCGCTAGGGATCTTCCTCGTGGGTTTCCTCGTCATCCACTGGGGGCTCCGGCCCCTGGGGAGTAGGCTCCTTGCCCGCACGAAGTGGAAGCCGGCCGTGATCGCGGTGGTGCTATCCATGGCCACGGTTGTGGCCTGGGTGCTGGTGATCTCCGGGGTCCTAGCAGCCCTGGATCTTACAGCCATCGCCGCGGCCCTGTCCGGGTCAATCGCCCTGATAGCTTTTGCGGTGGCCAACGCGGCCAAGGGGACCACAAGCGACATCATCGCGGGGTTGTTCTTGGCCCTGGACGCGGACCTGGACATCGGCTTCCGGGTGAAGGCGGGCGGGGTGGAGGGAGTCGTAGAGAAGATCGATCTCCGCAAGATCCGCCTCCGAGACGATGCAGGGAACCTGCATGTGATTCCAAACCGCCTGGTGGAAGGGGCAACGTGGGTGGTCCTTTCCCGCGACAGCGAAAAGCAAACCTAGATCCAGGACCGCAGGCGATACAGGACAAAGGCCAAATACTCCCTGATCGCCAGGGCAGAGTCCCCTAGATATACGCTGTCCGGGATGAAGTCGAGCGCTGTGTAGCCCGCGCGGGTCCTGTACCCGCACGGCGCCGGAACCGGCCTCAGACCCAGGCGCCGGCAAACCGCCATGGCCCGGGGCATGTGAAAGGCGGAGGTGACGAGCACGAACTGCCGGTCGCCGATTATCTCCCGAATGGCAAGGGCGTTCTCGTAGGTGTTGCGCGAAGCTGCCTCCCACTGGAGGGCCCCCTCCGGCACCCCAAGGGCTGAGGCGGCCTGGGCCACGAGGGGCGACTCGGCGGGGCGCCCCGGCTCCCCGATCCCGCCTACAAACAGAAGCGGAAGGCCTTCCCCCAACATCCGCCATACGCGGATGGCCTCGAGGAGCCGCTCGGCAGTGGAGGTGGAGAGGTCGCTGGTGATGGGGCGGCCAGGGGCCCATCCCTCGCCCCCGGTAAGGAGCACCACCGCGGCCACCTCGCCGGCGGGTGGGGCAAGGAGGGCAGNGTAGCGCTCCTCCAAGGGGCGTAGGAGCAGCGCCGCCCCGGGGCCGATGCCCAGGCCGTAAAGGACAAGGCAACACGCAAGGAGCAAGGCGGAAAGACCCTTGGACTTCTTTCGCGCCCACACCGCAGCCACAAGGAGACCAAGAAGGACCCAGACAAGGGGGTCTGAGAGGGCATCGAAGAACTCGATCAAGACGCCTCCCCTCGCGGTGGCGCCTCGATGACGCCCAGGAACGGCGCCAAAATCAGGCCAATGGCCGCCACCGCCATGAGCGCCGGCCCCACCCCCAGCCTGTCCGCCAACAGCCCCACCAGGGGAGCAAGGAGGGCGAGGACGACGGTCTTAAGCTGCGATTCCACCGACAGGCCCGAGGCCATGAGTCGGGGGTCGATGACGTCGGAAAGGTAGCCCACCATCAGCGGACGGCGCACGTTCTGGAGGAGATACAGCCCCAGGAAGCAGGCGATCGCCAAGGGGTAAACGCCCCACCAGGCTCCCAGGCCCGCGAGGAGAAGGAGAAACAGCCCTCCCGTGTAGGTCAAGTTCACCGCCCGGTGAAGGNTCCCAAACCTCCCTTTCACCCGGCCAGCGTTCTGGGCAGCGAAAGAGGTGCCNAGGTATAGGAAGAAGTACAAAATCCCTACCACAATGGCGGTGCGTTGGTTCCCAGAGAGGGAGAGGAAGACCGGCAGGGCCAGGGCCTGTGCCTTGAGGATGGGCTGGAGGTAGTCCTTGGTGCCCTTGAAGATCCCGTCGAAGGCCGCCGACTGAACCAGCCCCCGCAACGTGGCCGCGCTCTTGAACATGGAGAGGAAACCCTTGCCCGTGAGGCGGAGCCTCTCCCCGAACTTCTCCCGCCAGCCACCGGAGACGGAGACGAGCTCCCCATCCAGTTCCTTGGGATAGGTGAGAAAGAGGACGANACCGAGGAGGTATGGAACGATGGAGCCCAAGAACACGATCCGGTAAGAGCCGGAGTAGAGGACGAGCCCGGCGGCGATGAGGGAGGCGAAGGCAGAGCCAAGCTGGGAGCCCGCCCGGGTATGGCCGTAGTAGTCCACCTTGAGGTGCTCGAGCCCCTTGAGGCGGAGGTACTCGAGGATCATCGCCTTGTGGGTGCCGCTTCGAAACGTCTCCCCGAAGGCAAACAGCACCATGGCCAGGGCGTACACCCCAAAACTTCGGAACGAATAAAAGAGGACAAACGACAGGATGTAGCAGGAGAAGGAGGCAAGCATGGCCTTGCGGCGCCCGTAGGCGTCGGCGATCACGCCGGTGGGGACCTCGAGGACGTTGGTAGCGATCTCCCGGATGGAGAACAGGGTCCCGATCTCGAGGAACGAAAGCCCCATCTCGCGGAAGAACAGGATGAGGAAGGGATCGAAGAACCGCAGGTTCTTCAGGAACCCGTACAGCCGGAACTTGTAGTACATCAGGTCCCGGGGGAACCGGGTGGGAGTCGCCCCGCTCATGGCCGCCCGCGGCCCGTCCCCCGGGCCAGGGGGTCGCCCCTATCCGCCCCCTCGAGCTCCCCTGACCTCATGAGCACGTCCGCATCCCCCTTCACGAAGAGCAAGTTTAGCTCCAAGCAACGGCGAAAAGAAGGCAGCCCCCTTTACCTCACGATGAGCCAGGTCCCTAGGAACAGGACTACCATGCCCACGGCCCGCGAGACGTCCAGCGGTCGATGGATAGCGCCCAGGAGACCGAAGTGGTCAAGGATCGTGCCCAGGACGAGCTGGGCCACGATGGTGAGGGTGAGCGTGGTGGCGAGGCCGAGTCGCGGCACGGCGTAGCTGACACAGGCCACGATGACCACGCCGATGAAACCGGCACAGAGCGCGTACCACGGCACCCCCCTCCAGCCAGCGAGGCTGCCGCCCCGCAACAGCAAGAGGAGCAGGCCGGACAAGATCAATCCCCCGACGTGGATGATGAACACGCTCCCCAGGATACCAGCCTGTTTTCCGATGACACCTGAAAACAGCGACTGGAGCGAGATCGCGATCCCCCCAACCAGGGCCGCCAGCGCGGCGAAAACTGTGTGCATCCCCCCTCCCCACCAGCGTCAGATTGCAAACCAGGCCTGCTCCTGCCGCAGGCCTCCGTTCGAACTAAGCTGCGTTCAGCGGCCCCTTTCAAGAGGCGAACGCGGCCCTGATCTTGGCCAAAAGCTCCGGCCGAAAGAAGATGTCGACGGCGGTCATGGCCACGACACAACATATGATACCTCCTTGGTTTGCACCCCAGCATAATTTCAGGCTCAAGACAAATTAAGTNAAAGTTAACCTAAGCGCCTTGCCAGCTTGCTAGCAAGGCGCTTTTGTCCGAAAAACCACCTCCCGTATAATGGCTGTGGGGTAACCGGGGGAGCTCCGTGTGGAGCTGAGAGGAGGCGGAGGCCTCGACCCCTGGAACCTGACCTGGGTAATGCCAGCGTAGGGAAGGTTACCCATCGCCGGCAAAGCCCATGCCCAGGTTGGGGTGTGGGTGAATGAATGAGTGGCAACTGCTCGAGCGCATCCGGGACCGGGTCCCCAGAGCCGGGGACGACTGCGCGGTGATCCCCTTTCGCGGCACAAACCTTCTCCTCACCACCGACATGCTGCACCGGGCCTCCGACTTCCCCCCTGGTACGGCCCCATACACAATCGGCTGGCGCTCGGTGGCCGTCTCGCTTTCAGACATCGCCGCCATGGGAGGACACCCTCTGGCGGTGGTGCTCGCCGCCTCAGCTCCAAGCTGGAAGGGGCTGTTTTCCGGGGTGCTCGCCGGGGCCCAGGACGCTTGCCAGGAGGCGCAAGCGGAGCTCGTAGGCGGGGATCTCGACTCATCAGAGGAGCTGTTCCTAACCTCCACCGCCCTGGGGGAAGCAGCCCGGCCGGTCCTCCGGTCTGGGGCCCGGCCTGGAGACCTCCTCTGCCTCTCCGGCCCGCTAGGGAGGACCGCCGCGGCCCTGCGGCTCTTTGAGCTGGGGAAGCTCGAGGAGGCCAACCGACTGTTCCGTTTCCGCCCCAAGGTGGCGGAGGGACTGCGCCTCTCCGGAATCGCCACCTCCATGATCGACATCTCGGACGGCCTCGCCCACTCCGTCCACCTCCTCGCCCGGGCCTCGGGGGTAGGGTTCGAAGTCGAGGCCGCCCGGCTCCCCCTTCTCCCCGAGCTCGCCGCAGCCTTTCCAGAAAACGGAGCCCTGGAGAAGGCGCTCTANTTCGGCGAGGACTACGAGCTCCTCTTCACCGTGCCCCGGGAGCGCTTCCGGCCGGAGCTCGGCACCGTAATCGGTAGGGCCGTGGAAACGGGTGTATGGTTCATTTCGGACGGGGAAAGGTGCTCCCTCCCAGACCGTGGGTGGGCCCATGGCAGCTGAGCCCCGGGCGCCGGAGCAAGGAGGTACGTTATGAGAACATTGGCAGTTTGGTTCATCGGTATGTTCCTTGGACTCTCCGCCCTGGGGGCGGAGCTGGTGGTCTACACCTACGACTCGTTCGTCTCCTGGGGGCCGGCTGCTGNCATCGAGGAGGCGTTCGAGGCCGCCCATCCCGGAGTAGACCTGGTATGGGTCGCCCCCGGCGCCTCGTCGGAAACCCTGGCCAGGCTCATCGCTGAGATCGCTTCCGGGGGCACAGACGCAGACGTGTTCCTGGGGATCGGCGACTCCGACCTCCACCGCACCGAAGGGTACCTTGAGCCCTACGACCCAGGGCTTATCCCCAACCTGACAAGCGTCCCCCAGGAGCTCCTCGCGTACGAGCCCCAGGGTCGCGCCATCCCCTTCGATCAAGGCTTCGTGACCTTCGTCTATGACTCGGAGCGCCTGNCGGANAAGNTCGTGCCCCGCTATTTCTCCGACCTTCTCCGCTGCGACCTGCGGGACAAGATCATCCTCGAGGACCCCCGCACCTCCTCCACCGGCCGGGCGTTCCTACTGTGGACCATCTGGCACTTCGGGGATCGGGGCTGGCCCGATTTCTGGCGGGCCCTTCTCCCCAACGTCCTCACCATCACCAAGGGCTGGTCCGAGGCCTACGGCATGTTCCAGGCGGGAGAGGCCCCGATCGTCCTCTCCTTCTCCACCGACACCGCCTACTCCTACATCACGAGCGGCTCCACCCGGTACCGGGCCGTCACCCTGGGAGGCGAGGCCTATCGTATGGTGGAATGGATGGGGATNGTGGCCGGGACGGACCAGCGCGAGCTCGCCCACGAGTTCCTCGACCTGGTCCTGTCGAAGGAGATCCAAGAGCTGATCCCCACTACGCAGTGGATGTTCCCAGTAAGCACGGAGGCCCAGNTCCCTGAGGACTTCGCCCGCTACGCGGTGATCCCTGAGGTCCCGGCCTGGCTTCCGCCAGGGGAGATGGCCGCGTATCTTGAAGGGTGGCTGACGACTTGGCAGGGACTCCTCGGTTCCGAATGACCTCCTGGCCAGGGGCAGGGGCGGCGCTCGCCCTCCTGCCCCTGGCCCTGCTCGCTTTCGCCTTCTTCTGGCCCCTGGGGGAGGTCTTAAGCCAGGGACTTAAGGAAGAGGGACGCTGGACGCTGGCCCGGGTCTCCCAGCTCCTTTCAGACCCCTACGTCCGACATCTTCTCCGCTTCACCCTGAAGCAGGCGCTGCTCTCCGCTGCCCTCAGCTTGGCCTTAGGGTTCCCACTGGGGTGGCTCCTGGCGCGGTACGAATTCCCGGGGAAGAGCTTCCTCCGAGCCTTCACCCTGGTCCCGTTCGTCCTCCCCCCCATCACTGTGGCCCTGGGCTTCATCCTGTTCTTCGGCCACGCCGGATACCTAAATCGGGCGCTCATGGCAGTTTTCGGNCTCCCCTCCCCNCCCATCAAGGTGCTTTACTCGCTGTGGGGGATCGTCCTCGCCCACGCCTTCTACAACGCGCCCGTGTTCACCAGGTTCGTCTCCGCGGCCTGGGAGGGACTCGACCCCGAGCCCGTGGAGGCGGCCCGTACCCTGGGGGCCAGGCCCTTGCTTGCCTTCCTCACCGTGACCCTGCCCCAGCTCCTCCCCNCGCTCCTCTCGGCCTTCGCCCTCGTGTTCGTGTTCTGCTTCCTGTCCTTCGCCATCCCGCTCGCCCTCGGGGGGGCGCAATACGCCACGGTGGAGGTGGGTGTGTACCTGTTCGCCCGGGTGTACGTGGACGTGCCCCNGGCGGCTGCCCTGGCCTTGATCGAACTNGCCATCTCCCTCGCCCTCGCTTACCTCTACATACAGGGCGGGGGGCTGTTTACAGCCCCGAGGGAGGCGGGGCGCCCCCAACCCACCATGCGGCTCCCTTCGCGGCCCCTCCACTTCCTGTGGCTTTCCTACCTCGCCCTGGCCGCCCTCGTGTTCCTGGGGCCTATCGGGGCNGTGGTGGCCGACTCCTTCGTCCGCCCTTGGCAGGGCCAGTCTCCCACGCTCGCCTGGTATGCAATGCTGTTTTCCCCTGCCCAAAGTCCATTCCTCGGGACTTCCCCCCGGGAAAGCATCGCCTTGAGCCTGGAGGTNGCGACCTGCGCTGCGGGCCTGGCCCTCGTACTCGGGTTCCTCGTGTGCTGGACCTTGAGGCGGGTGCGGTCCGCACTCCTTGAGGCGCTGCTCATGGCGCCCTTGGCCGTCTCCTCGGTGGTGCTGGGCCTGGCCCTGCTCCTCGCCTTCGGCCGGCCACCCCTTTCCACCCTGGGCCGGGGGCCCTGGGCGATCGTTTTGGCCCACACCCTCATCGTGTACCCATTTGTGGTACGGGTTATTCGCCCTCTGTGGCAAGGCTTGGACCCAGCCCTCGTGGAGGCGGCCCGCACCCTGGGAGCAGGACGGCTGTCCGCCTTCCTCACGGTGGAGCTGCCTCTCCTCTTCCGGGGGATCCTGGTAGCGGGGGCGTTCGCGTTCGCCCTCTCCTTGGGGGAGATGACCGCGGTGGCGATGCTCGCCCGACCGGGCCTCGTCACCATCCCCCTNTCCATTTACCACTTCCTCTCCGCCCGCCGGTTCGGGGCTGCCTCAGCCATGGCCACGCTGCTCATCCTGATTACCCTGGGGGCGATCCTCGTCTGGGAATATGCAGGAAGGAGGCTCATCTCCCGTGGCGAGGCTTGAGGCCAGGGGGCTCTCCAAGCGCTTCGGCGAGGTGGTGGCCGCCCAGGAGGTCTCCTTCCGGGTGGAAGANGGGGAGCTCTTGGCACTGCTCGGACCATCGGGTTGCGGGAAGACCACGGTGCTCCGCATGTTGGCCGGGCTCGAACGGCCGGACGCGGGCACCGTGTGGCTGGACGGCCGGGACGTCACCCCCCTCCCCCCCGAAGCCCGAGGTATGGGGCTCGTTTTTCAGAGCTACGCCCTGTTTCCCCACCTCACGGTGGCGGGGAACGTAGCCTACGGGCTCCGCTTCGCACGGGGCCTCTCGCGAAGAGAGCGCCTGGCCCGGGTGCGGGAGCTCCTCGCACTCGTGGGCCTCTCCGGCTACGAGCGAAGAAAACCCCACCAGCTCTCCCAGGGGGAGCGCCAGCGGGTGGCTCTGGCCCGGGCCCTGGCCCCCCGGCCCCGGGTCCTACTCCTGGACGAGCCACTATCCGCCCTGGACGCCGCCCTGCGGGTCCAGCTCCGGGGAGAGGTCCGGGGACTCCTCAAGCACATCGGGATCACGGCCGTCCACGTGACCCACGACCAAGAGGAGGCCCTGGCCATCGCCGATCGGGTGGGGGTAATGCGCGCGGGACGCCTTGAACAGATAGACGCCCCCGAGGTTCTGTACCGGGCTCCTAAGACCCCCTTCGTGGCCACCTTTCTGGGGAGGGCGAATCTCTGGCCCGGGGTGGTGGTCTCCGCCTCCACAGGTGAAGTCGTGGTGGAAGTGGAAGGGGAACACATCCCCGCCCGGGGCGAGGGCGCGCCCGGGTGCGAGGTTTATGTCTTCTTCCGGCCGGAGGACATAGTCCTGGACGAAGGGTCCCACGAGGCCGAGGTGGAGAAGGTGGAGTTCCTGGGGGACCGGTGGGAGGTCCGCGCCCGCTTTCGGGGGCTTCCCCTGCTCCTTTANTCCCCGAGGTCGCGCCGGGGAGGGGAGCGCTTGAGGTTCAAGTTCTCCACCCCCCCACGTCTCCTCCCCTGTCCGGCCGATCGGCTATGATCTCGGCCAGCCCATGCGTGTCCTGGCGAGGAAAGCGGCAGAGGAATGGTTATTCGCGGCCAGCCTGCTCGGCCTCCTCGCCTCCTCGCTCGCCCTCCACAGGCTTCCCCACTACACCCCAGACGACTTCCATGTGGCCTTCGTTCTGCTCGTGTTCCTAGTCATCATCAGGGGCCTGGAGAAAAGCCGTTTTCTCACCTGGCTCGCGGTCAAGCTGAGCGCCGGAAAACACCTAGCCTTGCGCCTGGTGGTCCTGACCGGCGTTCTCTCCACCCTTATCACCAACGACGTGACCCTCATCGTGGTCGTGCCCCTGACGCTGGCCTTGGACATCGAGGGCGTGGAGAAGGTCATCATCCTGGAGACCATCGCGGCGAACGGGGCCTCGGCTCTGACGCCGTTTGGGAACCCGCAGAACCTATTCATCTANTACCACTTCGGCCTCCAAGCGGGGGAATTCGTGGGGGCGATCTTCCCCTTCGCTCTCGTCTCCTTGGCCTTCGCGACGCTCCTGGCGGGCACGGTGAAGGCCCGNCCCAGGACGCTGACCTTGCCGGCGGTGGAAAGGGACGCCTATCTCTACCTCACTCTCTTCGGGTTCTTCCTCCTCGCCGCCCTCAAGGTGCTGCCACTGTGGGTGGGGGCGATCCCTCTCCTTTACGCCCTCGTCAGAGACCGGGCCGCCCTCGGGGTGGATTACTTCCTCCTCTTCACTTTCCTCTGTTTCTTCGGGTTCACCGACAACCTGATGCACGCTCTGAGGCCTGAGCTGCAGGACCCAACGAGCGTGTTCGTCTATTCCGCCGTGGCAAGCCAGCTCATCAGCAACGTCCCGAGCACGCTCCTTCTCGCGGACTTCACCTCCAATTGGCGGGCCTTGCTCTGGGGCGTGAGCGTGGGGGGCTTCGGTACCCTGCTCGGCTCTCTGGCCAGCCTTATCTCATACAAGCTTTACTTAAGGAGACGTTCAGAACCCCGTCGTTATCTCGCGAAGTTTCACCTCTACAGCTTCGCGGCCTTGACCCTCGGCGTCCTGGTCTATTTCACGCTCAGACCAGGTGGGTAGACAACTCTCAGGCAAGCCACATGGGATCGGGCTCTATCTTGGCCCCGGGAGGCGGCTCGGGCAGGGCCCGCCTGAGCTCCTCCACTATTCCCTTTCCGCCCTTGAGGAGGAGGTGCCAGCGGGGAGTCCCTCTCCGAGGGAGAAGCCGAGCCGGCCCCAGCACCTCAAAACCCTGGGAGGTGAGCTCCTCCCCCAGCCGGATGGCCTTCTCCTCCGCCCCCTTCCCCTCCACCAGGATCCGCACCAAGCGTGAAAACGGGGGATAACTTAAGGCCTCGCGGAAGCTGAGTTCGTCCCGGTAAAAGGCCTCATAATCCCCCCGAGCCGCATGCCGGATGGCGTAGTGGTCCGGCTGGTCCGTTTGCACGATCACCTCGCCGGGCTGCTCTCCCCGGCCGGCGCGGCCGGCGGCAGCGGAGACAAGTTGGAACGTGCGTTCCCCGGCTCGGAAGTCAGGGACCGAGAGGAGCCCGTCAGCGTTGATTACCCCTACCAGGGTAATACGGGGGAAGTCAAGTCCCTTTCCCACCATTTGCGTCCCAACGAGGACGTCGATCTCCCCTTTGGCCAGGGCGGCCAGGATCTCCCCCCGCCTTGGCGCGGTCTCCGTGTCCAGGCGCGCCACGGCCGCGCTGGGGAAAAGCCGGCGTACCTCGTGTTCCACCCTCTCCGTCCCCAGGCCGAACATGCGAAACCGTTGGCCGCCGCAGGCAGGGCAGCTCGGCTCGGAGAAGGAACAGCCGCACACATGGCAGCGGAAAGTGCGCTCGGCCAGGTGGAACACTAGCGGGACTTCACAACCCGGACAGCGGAGGACGGCCCCACAACGGCGACAGGTTGCCCCAGTGAAAAACCCCATGCGGTTGAGGAAAAGGAGCACCTGCCCCCCCTGGGCGAGGTGTTTCTCCATGGCCTCACGGAGCTCCTCCCCGATCACCGCCTCCCCCCGGGGGACGAGTCGCACCTCGGGCGGGGCTCCCGCTACCCGCTGCGAAAGCCGCAAAAGACGGATCTCGCCCCGCTCGGCCCGGAAGAAGGTCTCGACCTGGGGGGCAGCTGAGCCCAAGAGCACGACCACCCCTTCCCGCCCGGCGCGCAGCTCCGCCACCCGCCGGGCGTGATAGTAGGGGGCCATATCCGCCTGCTTGTAGGCCGGCTCTCCCTCCTCGTCGAGGACAATGAGCCCCAAGTCCCTCAAGGGGAGGAAGACGGCGGAACGCGTGCCGGCCACGGCCCTGACCTCCCCCTGCAGGGCCCCCTCCCACACCCGCCACCTCTCGCCGGGGGGAAGGTCTCCGAAGTAAAGTGCCACGTCCTCCCTCAGGGCCGCCTCGGCCCGGGCCCAAAGCTGGGGAAGGAGCGAGACCTCGGGCTCAAGGAGGGAACACCCCCTCCCCTCGGCCAGGTNCGCCTGGGCAACCCGCAGGTAAACCTCGGTCTTCCCCGCCCCCGCAGGGCCAAAGAGCAGGAACTCCTCGCCCTCCCTTGCCTCCGTCACTGCCTCCACCGCACGGCGCTGCTCCTCCGTAAGGGAAAACTTGCGGCGCGGCTCCCTCAGGGAAAAGGAAAACGGCAGCGCTTCCGCCCGGAGAAGGCCCTTCCCCACCAGGGCGGCCACGGTGGACGGGGACACACTGGCCCGGCGGCGGAGCTCGTCACCCGCCACCGGGCCCTGCAGGGTAACGGCAAGGACCCGCGCCTGGGCCGGGGCCCGGCGCTCAAGCCTCGTAAGGAGCTCCTGGGCCTCCGCCTCGGGGACGGCAAGGGTGTACCTCTTGGCCCGGGGACGGGCCTGTGAGGGCACGAGCTTGCCCAGGGCAAGGCCCAGGGAGACGAACGATTCCCGGGCCACCTCCTCGATAAGGGAGAGGCCGGAAGGAGAGAGGACTGGCCCTGCGGAGCGGAGTATTTTCTGAAGCCTCCCCGGGTAGCTCGAGGACTCCTCCAGGGCCACGACGACCCCCCACAGGCGCCGCCGACCTAGGGGCACCTGCACCCGGTGTCCGAGGGTGACTTCCATCCCCTCGGGCACCAGGTAATCGAACGGCTCCCCGCGAGGGATAGGAAGCGCAACCCGGGCGATCACGCCTGGCCAGCCTCCCTGCGCTTGAGGTAGCTGATCGCACCACGGGCCGACATGATGAGGTCCTCCCTCGCTCCAGGATCGTCCACTGGCCATCCCTCGCCGGCGAGCTCGGAAACTAGCGCCTCCACCGCCTTCGCCTCGTCCCCACTGGCCCCGTCCAGGGCCCGCTGCACGCGCTCCACCCACCAGGGGAGAAGGCGGGCGTACTCGGCCAGGCTCCCCCCATCCTCCCGGGGGCCGTAGTGGGTGTAGAGGATCAGCCGTGGCCCCAGGGCGGAGAGCTTTTCCAAGGTGGCAAGAGAAACCGCGAGGTCGAAGCTCGGAGGAGGCGTGGCTGGGATGAGCCGCCCGGACAGCCACAAACCCGCCGCGTCCCCGGTGAAGAGG
>Ga0180877_1062_pt1 | contig 13679 bp, 12 predicted proteins | sample Deesub1362A_J573_FD_124316 | JGI IMG/M metagenome (GOLD analysis project Ga0180877, IMG submission 124316) | Candidatus Acetothermia bacterium JdFR-47 | reverse complement strand
GCGGTGGGGAGCTCAGCCGGGGCGCACCTGGCCGCTCTCTTGGGAACCGCACCGGAAAGCCTTGGATCCTGCGGGAATCCCGCCGTGCCATCCCGGGTGCANGCGGTGGTCGCNCTGTTNGGNCCCATGGACCTTACCCTCGCTGCCCAGTACCAAGACGCGGCACAGGTGGTGGCCGATTTCCTCGGCGCCACCTACGCCGATGATCCGGGGCTGTGGCAGGCAGCCTCCCCCATCACCTGGGTCAGCCCGGACGATCCGCCTTTCCTTCTGATCCACGGTACCGCCGACACCGTGGTCCCGCCGGAGCACTCCCAGCTCATGGCGGATGCCCTGCGGAACGCCGGCNTGGAACACGCNCTGNTNCTCATCCCAGGTGCCGGCCATGGCCTCCATCGGCCCCTGACGAGTCCCTCTGCTCAGAGGGCGCTCAAGGCCATGGAGGTCTTCCTCGCCCGGCACCTCGGACCTTAGAAAGCCTCGTGGTTCCCGGGCTTAGATCAGGGGGTTTCCTGTTCCTCTTCCTCGGGCTGTTGGGGTTGGAGGATGCCCTGAAGGAGCCGCTTTAGCGTTTCGGAGAGCTCAGAAGGGACCGCGCGGCCTGCCGCCCCCTGGATCAGCCGTGCGGCGGCCTCTTCCACCTGCTTCTTGAGCTCGGCGTAGTCTCCTGAGAGAGGGATCTCGCCCCCAGGGCCCAGGAGGTCGATCCTTGCGCCCAGCTCCTCGATGGCCCCGGCAAGCTCGCGGCGGCCCGCCATGATGAGCCCCTGGCGCGCGATCTCAAGCAGCGGCCTTTCCCCGCGGAGGCGGGGGGCCGCCGCCGGCCCGTCCACCGCAAAGCCCAGTACGATCGGGAGGTCCGCCGCATAGCGGTTCAACCCTTCCACCGCAGCCGCCGAGAGCTCGGGGGAAAGCCCGAACAGCGTCCGCCCCTCGCGCTCGGCGAGCTGGAGGCCGGAGAGGACCAAGGACACCTCGCCCTTCACCTCGCCCCCGCTCACCGCAAGCTCCGCGGTCAGGGTGGCCCGCCCGGAGAGGACTTCCACCGGAAGAGTGGTCGCATAAAGCGCAGTCAGGCGCGCAAGGTCGACCTCCCGCAGCTCGAGCTGGTAGCGGTGGAAAGGCACCTCGCCGCGGTCGTCGAGCACGGCCGATACCGAGAAGGCGGAATCCGGATCGTCCCCCAGCTTCCCCCACAGGCGGAAGGCCACGGGATCGCGATTCAGGCGAGCGGGGAGGGCGAGGTTCTCGATCTCCACCTCGAGCGCGGTGATGGGAGGAAGCCCCTCCCCGGGGTCGCGCACGTCCTCCAGGGTGAGGTGGAGCCGGCCGATCTCGAGCTCTTCCACGGCGAAGGTGGGCTTAAACGGCGGAAAAGCCCGGCCGCCGGCGTAACGGGAAAGATCCGGCCGAGGCTTCTTCGGCCCAGGCTGGAGGAGGTACTCTGCGAACTTGCGCAGGATGGTAAGCCAATCCACCTTGTCCGCGTACTGGGCTGCCCACTTGAGGTATCCTTCCGCGTTCCAGCCTTGCGTGAAGTCGTCGACGTTCAGGGTGCCGTCCTCCTCGCGCACCACGTGAAGGTGTACCTCGTCGATCTTGACCGCGTTGAACACGACCCTCTTTTCGAGGAGCGCGAGCATCCCCGCGTCCAGGGTGAGGGTGGGGATCACGAGCACGTTCTCCTCCGGCCGGCCGGGGTCCTGCACCGAAAGTTCAGAGAGGAGGAGCTGCCCGGTGAAGAGGTTAAAAGAGCTCTCCTCTACTTGCACCTCGCCCCCGATGATGAACGAAGCGGCGGAGGTGGCGATGCGGCCAGCGAAGAAGGGCACGATGAGGGCAGCGAGGAGGTAACAGATCCCGTACAGGATGGGAAGAGCGATGAGCATCTCCTTGCGCACGTAGCGGAAGGGCCCCCACGGGGGCTTCGCCAGCTCGTACTTCGCTTCCCCTCCGGCGAAGAGCCAGCGCAAAAAGCGCACGAAGCGCCGCCCGCGGAGCCGCTGCGAGATCTTCCACCCGGCCACCCACGCAGAAAAGGAACGGCGGTACTTGATCACAAGGGTGCGCACCAGGAAGAAGACCGGCACGGCGAGCGCAAGAGAAATGACCTCGCTTCCGAGGAGGAGGTACCGATTGAGCCCCATGGGGGCCAGCACCGGAAGGTAGGAAACCGTTCGCCAAAGACCGTACAGGGATTGGCTATCGAGGAGTGCCCGCCCGATCGCGTAGCTCGCAGGCGCCAGGGCAAAGGAGAGGAGCTTGAACAGCCCCATGGAGAGGAGGAATGCGCTGAAACTCAGGCGAAAAAGGAGTGCCAGGGTGATGGGGATGATCACGTGGAGCCCCATGGGCGGAAGGCCGGCGAAGATCCCCAGGGCAAAGGCGAACGCGATCTGACTTGGCGAAAGCGACGACTTCAGGATCTTCAGCACCTTCCTGACCGGCGACCACGGCAAAAGCGCCATCTACCCCTACCCCCCAACACTGCACCGCGTCGCACCACGCGTAGTCAGAAAACGATGCTGATTTTCTGGTTCGCCTTCTTCTCGGGTAGCAGGCGATGACACGGTTTCAAACACCAACGTTATGCGACCCACGGTACCAAGTTACAGAACTAGCCTGCTAAGTTTCCCCGCCTCCCGATCAGGCGCTTGGGAGCTCCTTCAACACTTCGAATATTCGCCGCCCCGGTGCCCTCTGGGTGATGCTGCTTAGAGCCTCCTCAAGTTTAGGACCCGCTTTTGCGAGGGCCGCCTCGGCGTCCTCCTTCGACTCCCACAGACTCAACCCCCCGTACTTACCAGCCGCCTCGTCTCCGAAGAGCGTTGCACCTTTAAATCCCTTCGACTCCTGGAGGACAGGGGCGAACTGATCACACAGCTTCTCCGCTGTAGAACGCATTCCCGGCTCCAAAGTAAATATGGTCAACCACGCATACATATTACTCCTCCTTTCAACGAACATTCCATGCTATCCCCATGGGCCGCACAACTTTTACAGGGTAGAACAGGCTTTGCCCCACCCCCTGTTCACACCTTGCGGAAGTTAAGGCGCTAGCAAAAGTCAATCACTGGACGGGTGGCACTTGCTCCATTCGTCACAAACCATGTCCGAGTGATCAAATGAAAAGGTCTGTAAAATGCCTCACCCCCGCTGTAAAACCAGAATAGCATGGCTTTATATCGCTTGTCAAGCGAGGAGGGCAAGGCTGAAGGCCTCAGCCACATGACCTAATGCGGGGTACCTCTACACCTATTGAGCTGAATTCTGAACGGAGGTCTGGGCGTAAAAACCTGTGCAGCGGGGATCTACTTGAAAGATAGCTTTTTGTCACGCACATCAGGCCAAGCTCAGGTTTCCACAGGCCTACGTTAGTCCTCCTGGAGCCAGTCGCGGAGCTTGCGCTTGATTCTCCTCGAGCTTCTTTCCCAGCTCCTCCCACTCCGCGTCGGCCTCCCCCTCAGCCCACCGGATCAGCGCTTGTTTGATGCGGGACTCCACCTTGCGGCCGATCTCCTCCAAGTCGCGCACCCTACGGCGGAGGAGCACATACCGACTGGCCCCGATCCCCACCCAGGCGAACAGGAGCGACACCAAGAACCAGAGCCCAGCTGCCTGGAGGTAGCTCAAGGGCTTAAAAAGGCCCAGGTGGCCATACACGATGGAGTTCCATAGCATTTGGATGACCCAGCTGAAGAAGAAAAACGCGGCGATCCCTCCGCCCGTCACAAGCCCGATGATCAAACGCATTTCCCATCACCTCCCGAAGTCGCCCAATTGTAGGGCCACACCGCCAGTACGAACGTAATGTACGTTACGCTCAGCGCCATCTGCGCCACAGGCGGGAGCTGGCCCCGATCCCCACCCAGGCGAACAGGAGCGACACCAAGAACCAGAGCCCCGCTGCCTGGAGATAGCTCAAGGGTTTAAGCAGGCCCAAATGTCCGTAGACGATAGAGTTCCATAGCATTTGGATCACCCAACTGAAAAAGAAAAACGCGGCCACACCCCCGCCGGTCACAAGGCCGATCACGGTATACACGTTACCCCTCCTTTCGCAGATGCTGGGGCATTGTAGCAGGGAGCGGACAAGCGAAACCAAATGTAATGCAGATTACGCTCGCTTGCGGGCCGGGGCCCATAGGGCGCAGATGGCCTCGATCACCAGCTTGGCGGCGGTGACCGCCGACACCCCGGAGGGATCGTAAGGCGGTGCCAGCTCCACTAGGTCCATCCCCACCACGCGGAAGGGGCGCAGGGCCTTGAAAATACCTATCACCTGGTGGTAGGAAAACCCCCCAGGCTCGGGGTTGGTGACCCCAGGGCATAGGGCGGGGTCCAAAGCATCCAGGTCCAGGGAGAGCCACACGGGGAGGGCCGGGTCGAGCCGCTCAGCGAGTTCCTCCACCCTCGCAAACACGGGCTCATCCACCTCTCCCCCGTAAAACGAGCGGGCTCCTACGATGATGAGCCCCTCCACCACCTCCTGGCAGCGCCGGAGCACGGTGGCGTGGCACACCCGGGCCCCCTCGTACTCGTCCCGCAGGTCCGAATGTGCATCCAAGGCGAGGAGCTGCAGCTTCCCCACTGCGGCCTGGGCCCCCCGCACCGCCCCCAGGGTGATCGTGTGCTCCCCACCAAGGACCACCGGCGCCTTCCCGGCCCGCACGATCCTCCCCACCTCCCGCTCCACCGAGTGGAGCACATCGGAAAGCGAGGCATGGGGATCCAGATCCCCAAGGTCGCACACACCGATCTCGGAAAGGTCGGCCTGGAACAGAGCCGAATAGGACTCCACCGAATCAGATGCCAAACGGATCGCCGCCGGGGCCTGGGCCGGCCCACCTCGGTATGACACAGTCCTCTCAAGTGGGACCCCGAGGATCACGACCTCTGCTGCCTCATAGGGGCGATCTGCGGCCAGGAAGGAAAGGGGACGGGTGCTCATCGGGAGGCGCTCGCCGGGGTTCCGGCCAGGATCTCCTCCACGAACCGGGGGAGGACGAAGGCGGCCCGGTGTAAGGCCGGTGAGTAATAGCGGGTGACAAGGCCGCGGGCGGCGAACCTGGTTTCAAGTTCGGGTTCGGCCTCCCGAAAGTCCGAAAGCCCCGCCAGCACGTACGCCCACATCCCAGAAGGGTAGGTGGGTACAAACCCCAGGTACACCCCCACGTGGGGGAACCCCAGTTTCAGTCGCTCCACCACCTGGGCGAGCTCCTGGGGCCAGTAAAAGGGCGTGCCTGCCTGGAGGGCAAGAAGGCCCCCTTCTCTCAAGGCCCCGCGGCAGGCCGCGAAAAAGCTCTCCGTGAACAGTGCCTCTCCCGGGCCGANGGGGTCGGTGGAATCCACCAAGATCACGTCGAAGGAAGCCTCGTGCCGGGCCACGTACTCCTCGCCCGGGGTAATCACGACCTTAGCCCGGGGATCGTCAAAGGCGCCCTGATGCACAGAGGACAAATGCTCTCGGGAGGCCTCGATCACCTCGCGGTCGATTTCCACCAAAGTCGCCTCCTCCACCGTGGGGTGGCGCAATACCTCCCGCAGAGTGCCCCCATCGCCGCCCCCCACCACCAAGACGCGNCGGGGCAACTCATGGGCGAGCATGGCCGGGTGCACCAGCATCTCATGATAAAAAGGCTCGTCCAACTCGGAGAGCATGATCTTCCCGTCCAGGGCCAGCACCCGGCCGAGCTCCTCTGTCTCGGCCAGCTCCAGCTCCTGGAGGGATGTTCTCCGACGGACGAGCCAGCGCCTTACTCGAAGGCAAAAGCTTACGCCTTCGGTCTGCCTCTCACATAACCAGTCTCCGCTTCGTCTTCCTCCGGCGCTCATAGCTGGATTCCTCTTTTGATCTCCAGCACCTCTACGCGCTGGGGCCGGAAGAGCTCGCGGAAAACCTCCACGGCGGCCTCGGGGATCGCCTTGTCCCCACAGGTGAACACGTCCAGGGCCACGTAGGAGAGCTCAGGCCAGGTATGGATCGAAATGTGGGACTCGGCGATCACCGCCACCCCGGACACCCCGTGGGGGTTAAACGTGTGAACCTGGATGTCCAGGCCAGTGGCGTTCGCCCGATCGACGGCCTCCTGGAGAGCCTTCCGGATCTCCTCCGGCTCATTGAGGTTGCGCTCGCACCCCCAAAGTTCGACCACGAGCTGCCTCCCGAGTGCTTTCATTTTCACCTCCTCCCCCGGGTTGCTTTGGGCACACACAAGCGGCCCCTTTGGGGATATCCCCAAAAGGGCCGTGCCACCTCCCGGGTACAGTGGCTTGTTCACAGGGTAAATTTTAGAAGAAAAGACACGCGGCGACNACACCTCCACACCGCTCCACCCGGTGCTCGGCGGCCGCTACGCGCACCTCCGAAAGCTCAAGACCCCGCATCCTAAAGGCCTCCTCAACCTTGGCGCGGGCTTCTGCNANTGCCTGGGCCTGGGATTCGCCTTGGGCCTCCATTATCACCCCGAAGCCATCCGGGGCCCTGCCCACGGCCACGGCCGCGGCCAACCGGGCCCCCGGGGTGGAGGAAGAGGCAGCGCTGTACACCACCAGNGCGAACGCCCCCCGGGGGAGGGCAGGCGGGGACTCCACCAGCTCCACGTGAGGGGGTATGATGCTCGTGACCCGCACCAGGTTGAGGTCCCCGATCCCCGCGGCAAGGAGNGCCCCGTCGAAGGCGTTGAGCTCGGTCGCCCCCTCCGCGGCCCCAGCGACAAGACAGGCTTGCTTTATATCGTTCGGNATCATCTCGGCTCCTCCTAGCTAGGTTGTGGCTGCTTCTGGATCGGTGAAGATATCGCCCTCGAGGCGCTCGTTCGCGACTTTGGGCGGCTCCACGAGCTCGATGCGGATCAGGACCGAACGGTACCAGGGCTCGTTCCGGCCCGGAACCCGCTGTACAGGCAAATGCTCCCAGGAGCGCATGGTCTCGATGTAGGGCCAGTTGACGTAGTCGTGGAAGTCGTCCCTGAGGTCGGTGAGGACCGCCCCGGCGGAGAGGAGTTCCCGCTGGATGGCCCGCCACTTGGCGAGGGAGGCCTCCCTGCGAGTGAGGCCCATGTATCCGGCGCTGCCCGGCCCCTTCAAGGCGGAGATGCCGCGGCCGGCGAAGGCCAAAAAGCCCCGCAACGATTCGGTGGGATCACAGAAGAAGGTGTCGAAGGCCGAGACCAGCTCCCCCGGGAGCGGCTCCCTGAGGTCGTGGCGCAGCACTTCGACTTTAAGCCCTTCGGCCCGGGCCACGTCTCGCACGAAGNCCACGATGCGNTCGTCGATGTCCAGCATCACCACCCGCTTGGGCGCGCCCGTGAGCGCCGCGGCCAGCGACACCAGGTCATCGTCTCCCAGGACCAGGAGCTCCTTTCCCGCCAGGTCCCCCCGCGCCCACATGAAGGCGATCCGGTACAGGGTGCTCTCCTCGGTGACGTAGCCCTGGTCGTAGTCCTGAATGGCCTCGGGGCGGGATGCAGCGATCTTCCGGAACCGCTCGGCCACCTCAGCCACGGGGCCGAGCTCCACGCCCCGCCCGCCGCAGCGGGGACAGCGCAGCTCCAAGGCCTCAGCGATGTCCGCGTCCTGGACGAGCCTTCGGCCGACTTGGGTAAGCCTGACCCGGCCCCCGGTGAAATCGACCCAGCCGGCGTCCCGCATGACCTTCAGGGCCTCACATAGGGACATCACCGGGACGTCGGAGAGGTCGATGATCCGCCAGATGTCCTCGGAAGCTAGCGCCGCGGAAAGGATGCGCTCAGCATCCCGCTCGGTGAACGCGAGCGAGGTCCGTTGCCGGACCTGCTCAGCCACCTCGCGTAGGTTCATTTCCACCTCCTCGCTCTCTACAGGTTCACACTCAGGATGAGGAGGATACCCGAGGATCCCCAAGGCCGCTACAGCACGAGGAGCTCGTCCTTGGGGAACGAGGACAAGATCTCGCAGCCGTCGGGACGCACCACCACCAGGTCCTCGATGCGCACCCCGAACTTCCCCGGGAGGTAAACCCCTGGCTCCACGGTCACCACCATCCCCGACTCCAGCGTGTCCTCGGAGGTGGGGGAGAGGCGTGGCCCCTCGTGCACTTCCAGCCCCACCCCGTGCCCAAGGCCGTGGCCGAAACGCTCCCCGTGACCGGCGTCCTCGATCACCGCCCGGGCGGCGCGGTCCGCATCCACCCCCGAGATCCCGGCCTGAACGGCCTCGATCCCGGCTCGGTTGGCCGCGAGCACGAGCTCGTAGATGGCCCGGGCCTCCGGCGCCGGCCGCCCCAGGGCCACCACCCGGGTGAGGTCGGCGCAGTACCCATCTACTTTGGCCCCGACATCGAACAGCACCAGATCCCCTTCGGAAAGCTCCCGCTCGCCCGGGACGTAGTGGGGCATGGAGGAGCCCTCCCCGAAGGCGATGATCAGGTCGAAGGCCACGTCGTCAGCGCCGCTTTTGCGGTACCACATCTCGAGCTCCAGGGCTACCTCGCGCTCGGTCATCCCCGGGCGGAGCCGACCCAAGATCCACCTCAGGCCCTCGTCCGTGAGCTCGGCCGCGGCGGCAATCTGCTCCACCTCCTCGGGATCCTTCACCCGGCGCAACGTCTCCACCCAACCGTCCACGGGCACGAGCTCCACCCCGCGGGCCTGGCGCTCGAGCTCCCGGTAGAGATACAGGCTGGTCGTCTGGGTACCGATGCCCACTCGCTTTAACCCCAGGGACGAAAGGCGATCGGCGAGCCAGCCGATCCAGCGACCCTTGACCTCCTCGATGGGAAGGCCCGCCACCTCTCGGCCAGCCCGCTCCGTGTACCGGGAATCGGTGGCGAACACGATCTCTTCCCCCAGGATGAGGATGCCGAACGTCCCGGTGAAACCCGTGAGATAACGCAAGTTCGGCCGGTCGGAGCCCTCGACGTTGATCACCAGAAACGCGTCCAGTCCCTCTTTCCGCAAGCGCTCTCGGAGCTTTCCCCTCCTGGTTTCGTAGTTCACTCGCTCCCCTTTCGCTGGTTCAGGTGTATTCAGAAACCTGCACGTTCTTTCCCCCATTCTAGGAAGGGATTTTTTCGTTGTCAAAGGGGCTTCCTCGCCTCTATAATCCNAGCTATGACCCTGGAGGAGCTGAAAAAAGAGGCGGAGACATTGAGGGCGGCTTGGGCCGAGGCTATAGGGGGCGCAGCCGACCCGGAGAGCCTGGAGGCGGTGCGGGTCAAGTTCCTGGGGAGGAAGGGCCACCTCACCCGTCTCCTTTCCGCCCTGAAGGAACTCCCCCCCGAGGACCGGGCCCAGGCTGGCCGAATCCTGAACGCCCTAAAGCAGGAGATCACCCAGGAGCTCGAAGCCCGGGGCCGGGAGCTCGAGGCCCGGGAGAGGGAAAAGCGCCTGGCCGCCGAATACTACGACTTCACCTTGCCCGGCCGCTGGCGGCCCTTGGGACACCTCCATCCTCTGACCCAGGTGCGCCTGGAAATCGAGGACATCTTCATGCGCATGGGGTTCGATGTCGCGAGCGGCCCTGAGGTGGAGGACGACTACCACAACTTCGAGGCCCTGAACATCCCCGAGGACCACCCCGCCCGGGACGAGTGGGACTCCTTCTACATCGACGACCGCCGGCTCCTCCGCACCCACACCTCCCCGGTCCAAATTCGGGTGATGAAGTCCCGGAAGCCCCCGGTGCGCATCATCTGCCCCGGACGCTGCTACCGCCGAGACACCCCCGACGCCACCCACTCCCCGGTGTTCCACCAGGTGGAGCTCCTGTGGGTAGAGGAAGGGCTTACCATGGCCAACCTGAAGTGGATCATCGAGGTGTTCGTCCAGGAGTTCTTCGGCCCGGGCTACGAGATGCGGTTCTCCGCCGATTTCTTCCCGTTCACCGAGCCCTCAGCCCAGGTGCACATCCGCCGTCCAGGCGGGGGGTGGCTGGAGATCATGGGGGCGGGGATGGTGGACCCAGCTGTGCTCACCGAAGTGGGCTACGACCCGGAGAAGGTGACCGGGTTTGCGTTCGGCCTCGGGATCGAGCGCATGGCCATGCTCCGCTGGGGGATCGAGGACATCCGCCTGTTCTTCCAGAACGACATCCGATTCCTGTCCCAGTTCTGAAGCCAAGGGCGTGCCGTCCCGGCCCGGGGTGGGTAAAGTGAAAGGGCCGCCCGGAGGCCGGGGTGGCGTGCCCACGATGAACCTGGAACAGGTCTGCCGCACTTGGGGGCTCCCCCTTGAGATAGCCGACGCCCTGCGCCGCTCCGGCGTCGAGGACCTGTATCCACCTCAGGAGGCGGCGCTCTCCGCCGGGGCCTTGGCCGGAGAGAGCCTGGTCCTGGCCGCCCCCACCGCCTCGGGAAAGACCCTGGTGGCCGAGCTCGCCATGCTTCAGGCGGTGTTCGTGCGCGGGGGCCGGGTGCTGTATGTGGTCCCATTGCGGGCCCTGGCGAGCGAAAAGTACGAGGACCTGCACGGAAAATACGCCTCCCTGGGGGTCAAGGTGGGCCTCGCCACCGGGGACTACGACCGCACCGACCCGCGACTCGCCGACTACGACGTGCTCGTGGTCACAAACGAGAAGGCCGACTCCCTCCTCCGGCACCGGGCAAGCTGGCTACTGGACGGGCTCTCCCTGGTGGTGCTGGACGAGGTACACCTCCTCGCCGACCCCAGCCGCGGCCCCACCCTGGAGGTGTTGGTGGCAGCCTTGAGGCACGCCCGGCCGGAGCTCCAGCTCCTGGCGCTCTCGGCCACCATCCGCAACGCCGAGGAGATCGCGGACTGGCTGCGCGCAAAAGCCGTGATCAGCGACTTCCGCCCCGTGCCCCTGAGGACCGGGGTGTACCTCGCGGGCGAGCTCCTCCTCTCCGACGGCACGAGAAGGAAGGTGGAGGGGGAACTGGGCCCGGTGTTCGACCTGGTCTTGGACGTGGTTCAGGAGGGGGGGCAGGCCCTAGTGTTCGTGGCCACCCGACGCTCGGCCCAGGCCCTGGCCAGGCGCCTTTCCCGCCCACTCTCCGGCCTCCTTTCCGAGGAAGAGGCGCAGGAGCTCTCGACCCTGGCACAGCGGATAGAAAGGGCTCTGGACGAGCCCACCCCCATCTGTCGGGAACTTTCGGCTTGCGTCCGCGGCGGGGTGGCCTTCCATCACGCGGGCCTGCACCACGCCCAGAGGAAGGCCGTGGAGGGAGCGTTCCGGGGACGGCTTCTCAGGGTCCTCTGCACCACCACCACGCTCGCGGCCGGGGTGAACCTCCCCGCCCGGCGGGTGATCATCAGAGACGTGCGCCGCTATCAGGCCCCTTACGGGTCCGCCTACATCCCCACCTTGGAGTTCCACCAGATGGCGGGGCGGGCGGGCAGGCCGGGCTTGGACCCCCACGGGGAGGCGGTGCTCGTCGCCAAGGACGAGGCAGACCGCGATGAGCTCCTGGTGAGGTACGTGCTCGCCCCGCCGGAGCGGATCGCCTCTCAGCTCGCCTCCTCCGGGACCGTCCCCGCCCACGTGCTGGGGGCTATCGCCGCAGGCTATGCCCGGGCCCGGGAGGGGCTGCGGGAGTTCTTCTCCCTGACCTTGCTCGCTCACCAACGCGGGCCCGAGGAGCTCTCCTTCGCCCTGGAGGAGGCGCTCCGTTTCCTCGTCGAAGAGGGGATGGTGATGGAATGGCAGGGGATGCTCCTTGCCACCCCGTTCGGGGAGCTCGTGGCCCGCCTCTACATCCACCCCCTGTCTGCGGTGGTCCTGAGGGACGGCCTCACCGAAGGGCAGGCCCGCGGCCTGTCGGAGCTTTCGCTCCTCCACCTCGTCGCCCATACCCCGGACATGGAGCGCCTCCGCCTTCGGCGGGCGGACCTGGAGGAGCTGCCCCTGGTGGTGGAACGGGAGGAATTCCTGGTCCCGGTGCCTCGGCCTGGCTCCCACGAGTACACCGAATTCCTGTCCGAGGTAAAGACGGCACTGGCGCTCTCCGCTTGGATCTCCGAGGCCCCAGAGACGGAGCTTCACCGCCGGTTCGGCCTCGGCCCCGGGGACACGTACCGGCTCAGGGAGGAGGCGGAGTGGTTGCTCTACGCGGCCCAGAGAATCGCGGGGCTGTTTCGGCTTGCCCCCGGCCCCTTGTCCGTGCTCAGGACGCGGGTGCGGTACGGGGTGCGGGAGGAGCTCCTTGAGCTCGTGCGGCTGAAAGGGGTGGGACGAGTCCGCGCCAGGGCCCTGTATGACGCCGGCTTCCGGGACCTTGCCTCCATCGCCCGGGCGCGCCCCGAAGACCTGGCCCGCGTCCCTCATCTTGGGCCGGGCCTGGCCCAGAAGCTCAAAGAACAGGCCAAATCGCTCGTCGGGTAATAGGGGCCGGGCGGGGGTGCCCGGCCCCTCGTGGCGTCAGGACCCCTTGAGCTCGGCGATGAGCTCCGGGGAAAGCTCGGTGAGGCCGCTTGGCCCCACGTGCACGAACCTACCCCCAAGCTGGAAAATCACATCTTCTCCCAGGGCCAAAATGGGCCCCAGTTCGGGGAACTCTGAGAGGAGGTGGAAGTAGGCATCGCTTAGGTATTCGATGTCAAGGGTCTCCGTACCCTCCCCGTGGGTGCTCTCGGTCCAAACACCGTCGATGAGGAGGAAAACCCTCCCCCCCACCTCGCGCACCGTGGCGAGCTCTTCGGCCAGCTCCGCCTCGGCGAGCTTCTGGGTGGAACGGGCGGCCATGACCGGCGCGGCCCCGGTGGCGGTGGCAGGGGGAATCGCCCACTGCTTGTCCTCCTCCACCAGGAACGAGGTATAGGGCGTGCCAATGCCGTACCGGGTGGCAAGCTCGATGATCTGGTTCACCAGCTCCTCTGACTCGCCCTCGAGGAGGATCACCTTGAGCAGGTAGCCGATCTTCCTCGAAGCCCACAGCCTGGGAAGGAAGGATGCCTCCGCAGCTTCTTTCGGAAACTCACGCTCGAACACGATGGCCTCCCGCTCCCCGCCCCGGCGACCGGACAGCACCACCCGCGCCGGCCCGGAGCCACTGTACCTGCCCACGAGGGTGAGCTGGCTCCCGTAAAACAGATCGGGTAGCTCCCGGGGGTACAGGTCGTACACGGTAACCCCTTGGATCTCGAGCTCGAGGTCCGTGAGGGCGGGCTCGGCGATCTTCAGGTAGAAGGAGGACAGGGCGCGCTCCAGGTCCTCATCTGGGGTCACATAGGTGGTGGTGCCCCGGTTGTGCTGGGCCAAAAGGTCCAACAGCTGGGTGTCGACGTCGTAGCCCACCCCGAAGGCGAACAGCCGCGCCCCAGCCATGTTTGCGGCGGTGATGTCCCGCACGATGGTGGCAGTGTCGGTGGGGCCGGCAGTGGGGAGGCCGTCGGTGAGAAAGATCACGTACTGAGGCCTGTCAGAGGGAGCGAGCCACTCCATGGCCCGACGCAGCGCCCCGTGGATGTTCGTCCAGCCGTCGGCGTAGACCCCGGCCACCGCGGCGACGGCCGCCGCCACCCGGGCGGGCGTGGCCAGCGCGAGACCTTCAGTGAGGGGGACGACCTCCTCGTTGAAGGTGATGACACCGAACCTGTCATCCTCTCCCAAGTGCTCGAGGATGAACTTGGCCGCCTCCTTCGCCTGCTCGATCTTCCGTCCCTCCATGGAGCCGGACCGGTCGATCACGAGCACCAGGTCCTTGGGAAGAGGCGCTTCCTCCCGGACCCGAGCCGGGGTGA
>Ga0180877_1179_pt1 | contig 13933 bp, 11 predicted proteins | sample Deesub1362A_J573_FD_124316 | JGI IMG/M metagenome (GOLD analysis project Ga0180877, IMG submission 124316) | Candidatus Acetothermia bacterium JdFR-47 | reverse complement strand
TAGGGTTTGGAGGAGGTGGTAGCCGTCGGCCCGGCGGCCCACGACTTTGAGCACCAGGTTCAGCTTGGCGTAGGCCAGGACCCGAAGGCGTTCCATACTACCTCCCCCCGTTTGATCACCGCGAGCACGAGGTCGTGCCCCACGAAGTAGGGGATCTCGGCGAAGTTCCCCGCGTCCCAGATCACGAGGTCCGCGAGCTTCCCCGGCTCCAGGGTACCTACTTCCCCAACGAGACCCACCGCCGCGGCCGCGTTCAAGGTAGCGGCGCACAGCGCCTCCTCCGGCGAGAGCCCGAGCTTCAGCACGGCGAGNGACATCACCAGGGGCAGGGAGGAGATGGGGCAGGAGCCGGGGTTGAAGTCGGTGCCCAGGGCCACTGGCACCCCGGCCTCGATGAGGTCCCGGGCCGGGGGATAGGGTTCCCCCAGGACGAAAGCCGTCCCGGGGAGGAGCACCGCCACCACCCCCGCCTTCGCCAGGGCCTCGATCCCCTCTTGGGAGANGTGCAAGAGATGGTCGGCGGAAGCGGCGCCGAGTTCAGCGGCTAGTTCAGCCGCCCCCACGTGGGCGAGCTCGTCGGCGTGGAGCTTGGGGGCAAGGCCGTGCTCCCTTCCCGCTTGGAGGATCCGGCGGGCCTCCTCCGCTGTGTAAAAGCCCCGGTCGCAGAACACGTCGCAGAAGCGGGCCAGGCCCGCGGCGGCCACGGCNGGGATCATGTCCTCGATGAGGCGGGCGATGTAGCTCTCCCGCGGTTCCCCTTCCGGNAAGGCGTGGGCCCCGAGGAAGGTGGGGACGATTGTGAGGGGGAGCTCCCTGGAAAGGCATCGGATGGCACGCAGCATCTTGAGCTCGTCCTCGGTGGTGAGGCCGTATCCGGACTTCACCTCCACGGTGGTGGTGCCCCACCGCAACATGCGCAGGAGGCGTGGCCGGGCGAGCTTTACCAGTTCTTCCTCACTGGCCCTTCGGACTGCNGCCACGGTGGTGAGGATCCCTCCCCCGGTGTAGGGCTCCCCCCGGGCGCGGGCGAGGAACTCCGCCACTCGGGAGCCGGCGAACACGGCGTGGGTGTGAGGATCGACGAGGCCGGGGGTAACGACACGCCCCTGGGCGTCGAGCGTGGTCCCGGAGAACGGTGGAGGCTTTCCCTCGCCCACCTCGGCGACCTTGCCGCCCTCAATGAGGACGTAGGCGTCGTGCAGGATGCGAACTTCCCCTTGGGTTTTCCCNGTGCGGGCGGAGCTCCCGGTGGGGGTGGCGAGCTCTCCGATCCCGTAGACGAGGAGGTCCATGGCCGTGGGATTATAGGAGTGACCCTACTCTTCCGACAAAGACGGAACCCTTGGGTGAAGGCGCGGCGGCGGCTATACTGACCGCGCCGTGATCGAGCTCGATGGACATAACCTCACCCCGCAGGTCGCTGAACAGGTGATCCTCGAGGGCGAGGAGGTCAAAGCCTCCCCCGAGGCCCTGGCGAGGGTGGAGCGGGGGCATCAAGTGCTCCTTGAGCTCGTGGCGGGNGGGGGGGCGATCTACGGTGTCAACACCGGCTTTGGGAAACTGAGCACGGTCGTCATCCCCGAGGAAGAGTACGGCTCAATCCAGGAAAACATCATCAGGTCTCACGCTACCGGGGTTGGCCCTCCGCTTCCCGACGAGGCGGTGCGGGGGATGCTGCTGCTGCGGGCCAATTCCCTGCTCTCCGGCCTCTCCGGGGTACGGCCCGNCTTGGTGGAGCTCCTTCTCGGGATGCTCAACGCCGGGGTGTACCCGGTGGTGCCGGAGCAGGGNTCGGTGGGGGCGTCCGGGGACCTAGTGCCCCTGGCCCACCTGTCCCTGGTACTCCTGGGGGAGGGCAAGGCGCGCTACCGGGGGGAGGAGCTTCCGGGAGGGGAGGCACTAGCGCGGGCGGGGCTTTCCCCCCTTTCCGGCTTGGCCCCTAAGGAGGGCCTGGCGCTCGTCAACGGCACGGCCTACATGCTGTCCTTGCTCACGCTGGCCTGGTCCCTCGGCTGGCGGGCCTTCCGGGCCGCCCTGGGGGCGGCGGCCCTCGCCTTCCAGGCCCTGCGGGGGAGGACCGCCCCCTTGGACGAGAACCTCCACCGCGCCCGCCCCCATCCTGGCCAGGTCCAGGTAGCGGCAGAGCTGCGTGAGCTCCTCGCTGGGAGCAAGCTCACCGATTCCTGGAGCGGGGACGTGCAGGACCCCTATTCCCTCAGGTGCCTTCCCCAGCTCCTGGGGCCGGTGCTGGAGACGCTGTGGTGGGTGGAGGGGCGCCTCAGGATCGAGATGAACTCCGCTACCGACAACCCGCTCATCTTTCCCGAGGGGAAGGCGGTGTCCGGGGGGAACTTCCATGGTGAGATCCTGGCGTTCTCTGCTGAGGCACTGACCTTGGGGCTCTCGGAGCTCGGGGCTTCCTGTGAGCGGCGGCTTGCCCTCTTGCTTTCGGCAGAGGACCGGGGGCTGCCGCCATTCCTCTCCCCGGAGCCGGGGCCTTCCTCAGGGCTCATGCTCTGCCAGTACACGGCCGCGGCCCTGGCGGCGGAGAACAAGGTGCTTGTGCACCCGGCCGCCGCAGACTCCATCCCCACCTCCGGGGGCAAGGAGGACCACAACTCCATGGGGGCGACCTCCGCTTGGAAAGCACTGCGGGTGGCGGAGAACGCGATCTCCCAGGTGGCNTTGGAGCTCGTGGCTGCCCGTTGGGCGGTGGCCCTGGCGGGCCCGGAGGGCCTGTCCCCGGCCACGCGTCCCCTTTACGAGCGCCTGGCGGAGCTCGTGCCCCCGCCCGGGAGGGATCGGTACTTNGGGGATATCATCGCCAAGTTGCGAGAGGCAGTACGGAAAGGGGAGGTAGAAGCAAGTGGGTTATAAGGCTGGTGTGGTAGCGGTTGTGGGGAGGACGAACGTGGGCAAATCCACGTTTATCAACGCCATCGTGGGGCAGAAGGTGGTCATCGTGTCCGACCGCCCCCAGACGACCCGCAACCGCATCCGCTGNATTTACACCACGGACGAGGCCCAGGTGGTGTTCGTGGACACCCCCGGGCTCCACCGACCCGTGAACAAGCTCTCCGCCCACATCCTGCGGGAGGCGTTCCGCGCCCTATCCGGGGTTGACGAGCTCGTGTACATGACCGAGCCCACCGGTGGGGTGGATNCCTACGATGAGGAGGTCCTCCCCCGCATCCGGACCCTCCCCTGCCCGAAGATCCTGCTCGTGAACAAGATCGACCAGGCCAAAGGAAACCAGCTTCCCGAGACGCTGCTCGCCTACGACAAACTGGGGATCTTCGACGAGCTCGTGCCCATCTCCTGTCTCAAGGGCAAGAACCTGGACCGGGCGCTTGACCTCATCATCCAGTACCTCCCCGAGGGGGAACCCCTGTTCCCGGAGGGGATGGCGACCGATCGCCCNCTGGAGTTCATAGTAGCGGAGCTCATCAGAGAGAAGATCTTCCACCTCACTTACCAGGAGATCCCCTACTCCACGGCGGTGGTGGTGGACCGGATCCAGGAGCGGGAGGATAAGCCGTTAATCGAGATTTACGCCACCATCTANGTGGCCCGGGACTCCCAGAAACCGATCGTGATCGGAAAAGGGGGCCAGAAGCTGAAAGAGATCGGGCGGCTCGCCCGCCTGGAACTCGAGGCCCTGCTTGGGAAGAAGGTTTTTCTTTCCCTTCACGTGAAGGTCAAGCCCCACTGGACGGAGGACGAGGCGGAGATCGCAAGACTAGCTGGTGATTAGTTAAGTCGCGTTTGCCGTGCTATATTGCCGTGCTATAATTTTTTCCACCTTGAACCAGCTTAGGAAAAATTTGCCTTCGGTGAGTCACCCATGAGCTCATCTGGGATGCGGGTTTTGGTGGTAGGCCCTGATGACGGTTGGGCCTGCCATCTCGTCCCGCATCTTGAGCGGCAGGGCGCCGAAGTGGAGGTCATCTCTGACCCTAAGTCCGCCAAAGGTTTCTCCCTGCCGGAAGTGGCGTTCGTGGATCTCACTTTGCCGGGGGCGGTCGATCTCCTCAAGCAGTTGGTGCAAGGTAGACCCCGACCTTTGCTGTTTGCCATCAACCCTGAGGAGGAGGTAGCTGCCCATTTCGCCTCCGCTTTGGTCCTTCCCCTGGGCGGGGAGTTCGCAAAACCAAACGTTTTAAAGGCCTTGGCCGACGCGGCTTTGGACATCAGTCGGGTGCACCGTGAGGCACGTGAGGTCCACCAGCGGGCGGAGNTGCTATCTGATCTCCCGTGGTTCGGCGTCTACATCTTGGACGAGGACTTGCGCTTCTCGTACGTGAGCTCCCACACCGCCCAATTGGTCGGGAGGGACGCGCGAGAGCTCATCGGCGTTCGGGTGGACACGGTCGTTCACCCTGAAGACCGGGCCCGGGTGGTGGAGGTATTGCGGGACAAGTNCGCTGGGCACGAATACCCGCCTTATTCAGTCCGCCTCCTCAAGGCCGATGGCTCCCCGGTGTGGGCGGAGGTCTTCTCCCGCCGGGCCGAGATAAGGGGGAGACCTGTGGTCATCGGCTTGGTGCGGGAAGTNGAAGCCGAACGCCGTCGCGACGTACTTCAGGGGACCCTGTTCCGGCTGGTCCGGGATCTTCTTGCGGAGGAGGCGCCCCAGGCCATCCTGCAGCGGGTGGCTGACGCCATCACCGCCTGCTGCGGCTTTCGCCGCGCTGTGATCTCGCTTTATGACCTTACTTGGCCCGATCCCCTGGAGNCCCCGGTGCACGAGGTCATCATCTCCGGCCTTACGGAGGAGGAGAAGAGGTTGCTCCTCTCTTCAAAGGGCATGCCCCCGGAGCAGCGGCGGAGTTACTTCTCCGAGGAGTTCCGCCTAGGCCCGGAGGCCTACTATGTGCCGGTCCACCGCAACCCGTTCGAGCTCCAGGGGCTGGGCATCCCCGGGACCGTGGAGATGGAGGGCTGGAGCCCACTGGATCTCTTGTTCATCCCCTTACGGGCCCGGGGGAGGATCATCGGGCACATATCGCTTGACGATCCCCTCGATCCCTCCGCTCCCACCCCGGAGACCTTGGAACCCGTCACCCACCTTGCGGCCATCGCCGCGCTGGTGGTGGAACGGGCTTACGACCGCGAGCTTAGGCGTAGGCACGAGCGCCACCTGACTGCCGTACACCGCATGGCCCCCCAGCTCATGAGGGCGGCGACAGCGGAGGAGGCGATCCAGAGGGCGGTAGGGCTGATCGCAGAGGAGCTTGGGTACGCGTTTGCCGGGGGAGGGATGGTCGAGGGTGACGAGGTGGCGCCGTTCTGGTTCAAGCGGGGCCCTGTCGACGAGCTCCACGAGCTTGGAAAACCCATCCCCGGGGATCGAGGGCACGTTTCCCGTGCCCTGCAGGAGCGGCGGCCTCAACTCGTTCGGGACGTGAGGGACGAGACCTGCCCGGTGGGCAAGGACTTCGCCTTGAGGAGTGTGCTCGTGGTGCCGGTGCTTGTGGACGAAGAGCCCCTCGCGGTCCTGGTCGCGGGGGAGGAGCAGTCGTTCAAGCTCACCGAGCTCGACCAGGACTCCCTGATGGCGGTTGCCAACCTGTGTACCACGGTGATCAGGGTCATCCATGCCCGGGAGCGCCTCGCGGGTCTGTACGAACTTGCCCATGCCCTGTCCCGGGGCGGCAGCCGTGAGGAGATCATCAGGAGTGTGGTGGAGGCGCTGAGGGATCGGTTTGATTTCGACTATTGTGCTTTCTTCAAGGCCACCCCGGAGGGCCTGGTGCTAGNGGAGCTCGAGGTGGTGGAGGATGTAGAACTTTCCCCGGATGTGCGGCTGGGTTGGCNCGTGCCCCCGGACCGGGGGGTGGTGTCGTGGGTGGNCAAGCACCGGGCCCCGGTGCTNCTNGGGGATGCCCCCTCCGACCCNCGTTACCTGCCGGGGAATCCCGAGATCCGATCCGAGCTCGCAGTGCCGGTCATGGCAGGAGAGGAGCTGTTCGGGGTCTTGAACGTGGAGTCCCGTACCCCAGGCGCCTTCGGTCCCGAGGAGTTAGCCACCCTGCAGGCGGTGGGAGGACAGCTTGCCGTGGCCTTGGCGGGCCTGACGGCCAGGGAAAAGCTGCGGGAGATGGCCCTCCGTGATCCCCTAACCGGCCTTTATAATCGNAGGTTCCTGGACGAGGCAGTGGTTCAAGAGGTGGCGCGGGCGCGGCGTTATCGCCGACCGCTTGCATTCTTGTACATAGACGTGGACGGTTTCCGAGAGGTCAACAACACGCTTGGACACCTCAAGGGCGACGAGGTGCTCAGACGGGTAGCCCAGTTTCTGAAGGAGAACGTGCGGGAGGCGGACTACGTGTTCCGCGTGGGCGGGGACGAGTTCCTGGTCCTACTCCCCGAGACAGACGGGGAAGCGGAGGCTGTAGCCCAACGCCTCCGGGATGGGATCAAAGNCGCCGTCCCTGATCTGGAGTTGCCCATCGGGCTCTCCATCGGCATCATGACCTGGCATCCGGACGAGGAGTTCGACCTGGATGTCCTNCTCTCCGAGGCCGATGCGAGGATGTATGAGGACAAACGAACTCGACATAGTGATTGAGCCGGTCCACGACCACCGTGGGTACCGGGAGTGCGAGGTCCTACAGAAGGCAGTGTGGGGGTTTGAAGACATCGCCGTGGTGCCCGACCACATCCTGCACACCATTGTGGAGGGCGGGGGGCTGCTCCTCGGGGCCTACGACGGGATCGGCCCGGGCCGGGAGATGGTGGGGTTCGTGCTCTCTCTCCTCGGGCGGTGGGAGGACGGTCGGCTCAGGCATCAGTCCCTGATGGCAGCGGTGCGGCCGGACTGGCAGGGGCGGGGGGTGGGCTACGCCCTCAAGTGCGCCCAGCGGGAGCACGTCCTCTCCCAGGGGATCGAGCTCATCACCTGGACGTTCGATCCCTTGGAGTCCCGGAACTCCCATTTCAACCTGAACAAACTGGGGGCGGTGGCCACCCGGTACATGCCGAACTACTACGGGGAGTTCCGCGACACCAGAAACCGCGGCCTTCCCTCGGATCGCTTCCTGTGCGAGTGGCACCTTACCGCCCCCCGCACCCGGGCCCGCCTTGACGGTCGGACTCCGGAGCTGGCGCTGGGGAAGGCGGAGACGATCAACCGCACTCGCAGGCTGGCCTCCGGCCTCAGGGCCCCGGCCGGTTTCCGAGCNGACCTCGCGGNGCCGCTCCTCCTCTACGAGATCCCCCACGACCTCCAGGCGTTGAAGCGCCAGGACCTGGACCTGGCCCGGGAGTGGCGCATGGAGTCCCGGCGGGCCCTGTCCCTGTACTTCGAGGACGGGTATCTGGCCACCGGGCTTTTCCACCAGGGCGATAGGAGCTTTTTGATACTGGAACGGGCTTCCCGTTCGGAGGTGCTGGCCCGGCCGTGATCGCGCTCGAGCGCCTGTCGCTGTACCTGGTGGAGCTCCCCTTGGTGCACCCGTTCGCCACCAGCTTCGGCGAAGAAAGGGTGCGCCGGGCCTTGCTCCTTTCGCTCGAGGGGGATGGAATCAGGGGCTGGGGGGAGTGCGTGGCGGGGGCCGGGCCCTGGTACTCCCCAGAGACGGTGGAGACTGCCCGCCACGTGATCCGCGATTTCGCTCTCTCCTTCCTGTCGGGGGCGAGGCTCTCTCACCCTCGGGAGCTTTCTCAACTCCTTTCTCCCATCCGGGGGCACCCCATGGCCAAGGCGGCCCTGGAGGCGGCCCTGTGGGACCTATACGCCCGAGCCGAGGGGATCCCTCTATGGCGGGCCCTGGGCGGGGTCAGGGAGGAGGTTCCCGCCGGGGTGAGCATCGGCATCCAAAAGGACATCCCCTCGCTCCTAGATCGGGTGGCGGGCTTCGTGGAGCAGGGGTACCAGCGGGTGAAGCTCAAGGTCAAGCCAGGCTGGGACCTCGAGGTCCTCAAGGCCGTGCGGGAGAGGTTCCCGGAGGTCCCCCTGTCGGTGGACGCGAACGCCGCCTACACCCTGGATGACGCGGAGCGCCTCCGTGCCTTCGACCGGTTTGGGCTCATGATGGTGGAGCAGCCCCTCCACCACGAGGACCTTCTTGGCCACGCCCGCTTGGGAAAGACCATCTCCACCCCGATTTGCCTGGACGAGTCCATCCACTCCCCCCGGCGGGCCTGGGAGGCCTTGGAGCTTGGATCTTGCCGGATCATCAATGTGAAGCAGGGCGGGTGGGGGGCATCTCGGCCGCCCTCGAGATCCACGGGCTTGCTCGGGCCCGGGGGGTGCCGCTGTGGTGCGGGGGAATGTTGGAGACCGGGGTGGGCCGGGCGCTCAACGTCGCCCTGGCCACCCTGCCGGGGTTTACCCTCCCCAACGACATCTCCGCCACGGACAGGTACTATCGGGAGGACATCGCCGAGCCGGCATTTCGGCTCACGCCCCGGGGTACCATCCCCGTGCCGGAGGGGCCAGGGCTCGGGGTGGAGGTGATCCCCGAGCGGCTCCTCGCAGCGCAGGTGGCGTCCTGGAGCTTCAGGCTGTAAGAGGAGGAAGGGATGCGAAAGGCGGAGCTCGCGAAGTACATCGACCACACGGTGCTCGGTCCGGACACGGACCGGGCGGCGGTGGAGCGGGTGTGTGACGAGGCCACCCGGTACGGCTTTTGTGCCGTGTGTATCCCGCCCACGTACGTGGCTTTGGCGAGGAAGCTCCTGCGCGACACCGGGGTCAAGGTGTGCACGGTGGTGGGCTTCCCCCACGGGCAGCACAAGCCAGAGGTAAAGGCGTTTGAGGCCAAGGCCGCGGTGGACGACGGGGCCGACGAGGTGGACATGGTGATCAACGTGGCTGCCCTGCGGAGCGGGGACTACCCCTATGTCATCTCCGACATCCGGGCAGTGCGAGAGGCTATCGACAAGGCCCCCCGGCCCATCGCGCTCAAGGTGATCCTGGAGTGCGCCTTGCTCTCGGACGAGCAGAAGGAGGCGGGAGCGATCCTGGCCAAGGCCGCGGGGGCGGACTTCGTCAAAACCTCCACCGGCTTCGGTCCCGGAGGAGCCACCCCCGAGGACGTGGCCCTCCTCCGCCGGGTCGTGGGGGAGGGGATGGGGGTCAAGGCCGCGGGCGGCATCCGCGACTACGAGACCGCTGTCAAGATGATCGAGGCCGGCGCCAGTCGGATCGGGGCTTCGAAGGGTGTCCAGATCGTCGAGGGAGCCCCGGAGTAGCGTGGCCAAGCTCACCCGCGATCAAGGCTTAGTCCTTCGCACCCAGGACTACGCCGAGACGGATCGTATCGCCGTGCTCCTTACCCCGGGACACGGCCGGCTGGACCTCCTCGCCAAGGGGGCGAGGCGCCTCGAGCGGACCGCGGGAGCGGCCCTGGACGTGCTCAACGTGGTGGACGTCATCTTCTACCGCCGGTCGGGCCTGGCCCTTCTGCGCGAGGTGGATCTCAGGCGCACCTTCCCGCGCGTTCGGTCGGATCTTGCGTGCCTTGAGGCGGCGCTTTCCGGGATGGAGTGGGCCCTGAGGCTGGTGCCCAGGGGGATGGAGGATCCCGAGCCCTACAAGCTCACCCTGACCTTCCTCGCGGCCCTAGAAGGGGGGCTTTCCCCGGGGCCTCTGCGGGCGGGGTACCTACTGCGGTTGCTTTCCACCACCGGACATGGGCCGCACCTCGCCGGCTGCGTGAAATGTGGCGCGCGGGAGGGGCTCACCTGGTCCCCGGAGCGGGGGGGATTTCTCTGCCGCAGTTGTGGCGGCACCGGGGAAGCCCTGTCCCCGAAACTGGTCCGCACTTTGGAGGCCCTGGCCCGGCTTCCCCTCCCCGCCTTGGGACGGCTGCGGGTGGACGAGGACCTCCTGGAGCAGGTAAACGCGATGCTTGCCTCTTTCCGGGGGGTTCAACTCGCCCGCTAGCGCCCCGCCGGGGCTCCGGCTATAGTTTCCCCCATGGAGTGTAGGATCTTGGCCTGTGAGCGGGAGGTGTTCTCCGGAGAGGTGCAGGGCGTGTACGCCCGGGGGATGGAGGGGTGGTTCGGAGTCCTATCCGGACACGCCCCGGCCGTCTTCGCCCTGGCGGACGCGCCGGTGCGGCTGATCACCGAGCAGGGCGAGCGCACCTACCGCGTCAAAGGGGGTCTTGTGCACGTGCGGCGCGACGGCGTCGTGATCCTGGCCGATGAGGTGACCGAGGGTGCGTAAGGTGTGGGTGACCGGGCTGGGGCTCGTCACACCCCTGGGGGTGGGCCGGGACGCGTTCTTCTCCGGCCTGCGGGAGGGGAGGGTGGCCATCCGCAGGGTGGACACGGACATCGACCTCTCCGGGATAAAGGCATGTGTGGCCGGGGTCGCCAGTAGCTTCGACCCATTGGCCCTTATCCCCCCGAAGCGGGCCCGCCGCATGGGCCGGGCCACCCAGATGGCGGTGGCGGCCGCCCGGCTGGCCTGTGAGGACGGTGAGTTCCATCCCGAGGGGACCGAGCGAGGGGCGGTGGCCGTGGGGACGGGGATCGGGGCCATGGAGGCCCTGGTTGAGAACCACAAGGTGCTCCTCTCCCGGGGCGCGGACCGGGTGTCGCCGCTCCTGGCGCCGGTGATGATGCCCAATGCCCCGGCAGCGGAGGTGTCTATCGAGCTCGGGATCAAGGGGCCCAGCGTGGGGGTGGTCACGGCCTGCGCCGCCGGCGCCCACGCCATCGGGATCGCCTGGGGTTGGGTGAGAAGCGGGCTGGTCGATTGGGCCCTGGCCGGCGGGGCGGAGTCGGTGCTCATCCCCTTGGTGTTCGCGGCCTTCGACCGCATGGGGGCCTTGTCCCGCAACCCTGACCCTGCTTTTGCTTCCCGCCCGTTCGACGCCCAGCGCGACGGCTTCGTGCTCGGGGAGGGGGCAGGGATATTGCTCCTTGAGTCAGAGGAGCACGCCCGCGCCCGGGGGGCAGAGCCCCTGGCTGAGCTCGCCGGCTTCGGCCAGTCGTCCGATGCCTTCCACATCACCGCCCCGCCCGAGGACGGGGAGGGCGCCCGCAGGGCCATGGCAGAGGCCCTGGTCGCGGCAGGGCTTTCCCCGGACGATGTCGACTACATCAATGCCCACGGCACTTCCACCCCCCTCAACGACCGGGCGGAAACCCGCGCCATCAAGGCGCTCCTGGGGACACGGGCATATGAGGTTCCGGTGAGCTCCACCAAGTCCCAGATCGGCCACCTGCTTGGCGCTGCGGGGGCGGTGGAGGCCGGGGCGGCGATCTTCGCCATCCTGGAGGGCCTCATCCCCGCCACCGTGACCTGGCGGAACCGCGACCCTGAATGTGATTTGGATTACGTTCCCGGGGAGGTGCGGCCGTCCCGCGTCCGCACCGTGCTCTCCAACTCGTTCGGCTTCGGGGGCCAGAACGCGTGCCTAGTATTCCGAGCCGTTTGAGAAAGCGAGGGATGCTGTGAGGGAGATCGGCGTCGCCTTGATCGGGCAGCGGTTCATGGGCCGGGCCCACGCCAACGCCTACCGGCAAGTGCGGGCGTTCTTCGATCCGCCACTTCTCCCGCGCCTAGTGGTGGCTTGTGGCCGGGACGAGGGGAGTTTGCAGGAGTTCGCGTGCAGGTTTGGCTTTGAGTCCATCACCACCAACTGGCGTGAGGCAGTCACGCGGGACGACGTGGGCATCGTCGATATCTGTGCTTCCAACGACGTCCACGCCGAGATCGCGGCCCTGGCCGCCGAGGCCGGCAAGGCCGTGTTCTGCGAGAAGCCCCTGGCCAGGTCCCTTGCCGAGGCCGAGGAGATGCTGCGGGCGGTGGAGGAAGCGGGCGTCCCCCACATGGTGTGCTTCAACTACCGGTTCTTCCCAGCGATCCGCTTGGCGAAGCGCCTCATCGAGGAGGGGGCGCTGGGGGAACTGCGACAGTTCCACGCCCTGTACCTTCAGGACTGGCTTACCGACCCGAGCTTCCCCCTCACCTGGCGGCTGCGGAAGGAACAGGCGGGCTCCGGGGCCCTGGGGGACACGGCCGTGCACATCGTGGACCTGGCCCGGTTCTTGGTGGGGAAGATCGCGGAGGTCGTGGGGATGCTCGCCACGTTCGTGCGGGAGCGGCCGCTTCCCGATGGAAGCGGCGTGGGGAAGGTGACGGTGGACGACACCGCCTCTTTTTTGGCCCGGTTTGAGTCCGGGGCCACCGGGATGTTCGAGACGACCCGGATGGCCACGGGCAGGAAGAACTTTATGCACCTGGAAGTAAACGGCTCCCGGGGGAGCATTCACTGGAACGCCGAGGATCCCAATGTCCTGTGGTTCTACTCCGAAGACGATCCCAAGGCCGTGCGTGGCTTCCGCAGGATCGTGGTTACCGAGCCCGAGCATCCCTATGCCGGGAGCTGGTGGCCTCCGGGGCACATCCTGGGCTATGAGCATTCGTTTGTCCACGCGGTCTATGAGCTGCTCACCGCGCTTGGGGAAGACAGGGACCCGGAGCCTAGCTTCCGCGACGGCGTGGCCGCTCAGGCGGTCCTGGAAGCGGTGGCCCGCTCGGTTGAGAAACGGTGCTGGGTCCCCGTGCCGGAGGTCGGCGATATCTAGCCATGCCGGGCGTAGAGCAGCCTAACGTCGTACACAAGACGCTGGCTCGCGGGAGTTAGATTCTAAGCTACCTCATTCCCGCCGCGGCGGGCCTGCGCTAAGGGATTTACGGCAGCGCAACCTCCAGGAGGTAAATGTGCGTTGCCCCGGGCATGGGAGCGGTGATCTCCACCTCCTCATCCTGGTAGTACACGCTAGGGTCCCCGGCGTCGGGACCGGTGTAGCGCACCGTCTCCGTCCGCTCCTCCACGGTGGTGCGGAGGAAGGCCAGGGTCAGGGTGCGGCCGTCGAAAACAGCGTCCACTTGGCTTTCCAGGTGCGGATCGGCGGTGAGCTGGCGGGGCTCCGTGCAGCTCCCCGAGCGCGGATCGTACACAGAAGCGAACAGGTCCGGCCCTTGCTCGCTGAACTCCTCCCACACCACGGCCACGCTGCCGCCCGGGCCTTGGGCGGCGCGAAAGTCGAAGATATGGCGGCCTTCCAGCAAGACGTTCTCAGGNCCCCAGCCATCGGGCCCGAAGGACCGAGCGAGGAGCACGCCCTCCTTCCCGGCCTCGCCCGGCTGGATGCGGACCCACAACAGCAACGCCTTGCCCGCGCCGGCCGGGAGGAGCACCGGCCGCTCGTCGTCCAGGTCGTTCTGCGTCAAGCGCTCGGGCTTGCTCCACTCCACCCCGTCCCAGGCCGCCCAGAAAAGCTCCTCGTCGCCCGGGGTCTCCCAGTCCCCGTCCATGTCCTCCACCCACACGTAGAGGATCCGGCTGCCCAGGTCGGCGAGGGCCCGCATGAGGGCGGTGTCCCCCTCGCGCAATAGCTCCGGCTCCCCGAAGGCCTGGCCGTCCCAGCGCGCCAGGTACAGGGTGTCTGGGGCGGAGGCGTCCGGGAAGATCTCCCCTTGCGCGTTCGCCGTCCAAATGACCCCGGTGATCCCCCAAGGGCCCAGGAGGAAACGCGGCGAGTGGTCGGGGAAGGCATTGTCCGTAAGGAGTAAAGGCTCGCTCCAAGCCCCGGACAGCCGGTCGTAGCGCGCGCAAGTGATCTCCAGGCCGGAAAGGAGCTCCGGCGTCAGGTCTTGCTCACCCCTGGGCGGCGAGGCAGGCGGGGAGACGTGCCGGACCCAAACGGCCACCGGGTTTCCGGTCCAATCCAGCGCCAGGTCAACCTGGGAGTCGGGGAGGAGGTTGTCTGTGAGCGCCCTGGGCCCGCCCAGGGAGCCCAGGTCCGGCCCGAAGGAGCAGAGGATCTCACGGCCGAGCGGGAAGGGTTTAGCCAGATCGTCGGTGGTCCAGGCGACCATGGTGAGCCCGGGATCTCGCACCAGGCTAGGCCGGGCGTGGGGGAAGGCCTCCTCCACCAGCCACAGCTCCACGGTGCCCAGCTCCTC
>Ga0180877_1040_pt1 | contig 14160 bp, 15 predicted proteins | sample Deesub1362A_J573_FD_124316 | JGI IMG/M metagenome (GOLD analysis project Ga0180877, IMG submission 124316) | Candidatus Acetothermia bacterium JdFR-47 | reverse complement strand
GGGGTGCTCGTGGGAATCGCGCTTTTGATGCAGCTTCTCGTCTTTCCCTTGGGCAACTTGGGCCCGATTCTGCCCCAGGCTTCTGTCCCTCTGCATTTCGTGTCCTATGCGCTGCTCGCTTTGTTCCTCGTTCTCAATGCGCGACATTGGCCGCTGGCGATTGTTGGCTTGGGACTGGCGGCAAATCTCCTCGTCATCGCTTTCAACGGAGGCTACATGCCTGCCGATCCGGAGGCCCTGGCCTGTGCCGGGGTCGAGGGGGCGGCGGAGGCCCTGACCGCTGAAGGGCAAGTGGGCAACGTGATCCGCATGGGCAGTGACACCCGTTTGAACTTCTTGGGAGATTGGCTTTGTTTGCCCAAGTGGGTTCCCCTGGCGACCGCGTTCAGCCTGGGGGACCTGGTAATCGCTTTGGGGTTGGTGCTGTTTTTCCCGTATGCCATGCGCAGGCCTTCTTGAAAATGCCTGCCTCCCACCGGGAGGAGTGGGAGGGGGGAGCAGGGTTTCCCTCGCCCATGCCGATTCGAACGGCGGCCTTCCTGGCCGGGTGCGCTACCCATCGGCAGGAGGGAACCGATGGACGCATGGACCGGCCTGTCGGGCTGTAAACCCGCGACGGCTGGCTCCAAGCCACGGACTAGCCGCCCTATAAGGCGGCGCTGCTCCCCCCCGGCGTGCTGGTGTCTCTGGCGGGTGGGGCTTTGGCTTTGGGCCTAAGCCCTGGGCTGGCTTGTTGGCCGAAGGCGGATTATAGCACCCCCCTAACCTCTGTCAAGGGTGCAGGCGGTCAAGCATTCGGGGGAAGGGGATGGTCTCGCGGATGTGGCGGGTTCCCGCTATCCAGGCCACCGTGCGCTCCNCCCCCAGGCCGAACCCCGAGTGGGGAACCGAGCCGTAGCGGCGGAGGTCGATGTACCACTCGTAGGGCTCCCTGGGGAGGTCATACTCCGCAAGTTGCTTTAAGAGCTCCTCTTCGGTGTCCACACGTTGAGAGCCGCCGATGATCTCCCCGTATCCCTCAGGGGCGATGAGATCGGCGCACAGCGCCACGGACGGGTCGTCGGGAGCGCGTTTCATGTAGAAGGGTTTGATCTTTGCTGGGAACCGCTCCACGAACACTGGGCGGCCGAAGTGCGCCGACAGGGCGTCCTCCGCCGGGGCCCCGAAGTCGTCTCCGTACTCCATGTCCACCCCGTGGTCCCGGACGATTTCCACCGCCTCCTTGTAGGTTATCCGGGCGAACGGCTCCCTGACTTCCTTAAGCAGGGTCTCCGGATCCCGCTCTAGGGCTTCGAGCTCCCGGCGGCGGTCCTCCACCACGAACTCCACGATATAGCGGACCAGATCTTCCTGAAGCGCGAGGTTTCCCTCGTGTTCTAGAAACGCCACCTCGGCCTCGGCCATCCAGAACTCGGTGAGGTGGCGGCGGGTCTTGGATTTCTCGGCCCGGAACACGGGGCCGATCCAGTAAACCTTTCCCAGGGCCATGCAGGTGGCCTCAAGATACAGCTGGCCGGATTGGGAGAGGTAGGCGGTGCGGCCGAAGTAGTCCAAGGGGAACAGGGTGGTGGTTCCCTCCACGGCGGTGCCCACCAGGACCGGGGCCTCGGTGGCGACAAAGCCTTTTTTCCTGAAGAAGTCTCTGATCGCCCACAGGACCGAGTCCCGAATGCGCAGGAGCGGCACCTGGCGACGCATGCGGATCCATAGGTGCCGATGGTCCATGAGGAAGCCGACGCCGTGCTCTTTCAGACCGATGGGGAAGGGATCTTTCGGGATATGGACCGGCTCTATCTTCCGGACGGCGAGCTCGTATCCCCCGGGCGCCCGGGGATCGGCCCGCACTGTGCCCCATACGCGTAGGGAGCTTTCCTGGGGGAGCCGCTCGGCGAGCTCGAAGGTCTCGGGGTCGGCATCTGGGGTGACCACTCCCTGTACGAGCCCGGTGCCGTCGCGCACGATCACGAACCTGATTTTTCCGGAGGAGCGCTTGTTGAATAGCCACCCCTGGATAAGCACTTCCTCGCCTACATGACGATCGAGTTCCTCGACGTACACCGCCTGTGACATGGCTCCCCCAATGGGTTCGTCACGTGCCCGGATCGGGCGCTAGTCTCGTCTCCACACTAGCCGCACCAAGGGCTCTCCCTCTGCTTGGTGGATGGTAAGCTCGCCCTTGTGGGCGGACTGGATCGCCTTCCCGAGCCGCCGCGCCAGGTGCGCAGTGGTGGTGGCGATCTCCAGCTCCTCATCCCGGGGTTCGATCCATAGGATGCGGTTAAGGGGACGTGAGCGACGGGCCTCCTCTTCCTGGTTGTGCACCAGATTCATGATCTCGTCGCGATGATCTGTCCAATATTCCCCGCGCAGGTATACGTAGCCCCCGGGATAACGGTCGATCTCTCGCCGACACGCGGGGCACACTGACCGGAAGGCATCGGCCGGGACTTCATCGGCCCATTGCCAGTGCCCATCCCGGTAAAGAAGCCCACACCTTTCGCACACAGTGGGCTCGGGATGTTTCTTTCCCTCGTAATAAGGGTTGACGGACTCCCAGCCTACGTGGCCCCGTCTCTCACCCGGCACCCTTTTCCGCCTCCTTCTCTTGCACCAGTCGCTCGATGTAGGCGATCGCCTCACCCACCGTCTGGATCTTCTCCGCGTCCTCGTCTGGGATCTCGATGCCGAACTCGTCCTCGAACTCCATGATCAGCTCCACCGTGTCCAAGGAGTCGGCTCCTAGGTCGTCGACGAACGAGGCCTCATCAGTTACCTCTTCCAGGTCCGCCATGAGCTGCTCAGCGATGATTTCGCGTACCCGATCGGCAATTTCACTCATTTCTCTTACACCTCCTGACGGGCGTTTTTCCTCCTACTCACACGGCACAAGCCCTCCGTCCACGTAGAAGACGTGCCCAGTTATATAAGAGGCCTTTGGGGAAAGCAAGAACGCAATCAGCTCTGCCACTTCCTCTGGCTGGCCCGGCCTCCCCAGGGGGATGCGGGCGAGATATTGCTCGCGGACCTCCGCGGGCAAAGAAGCGGTCATGGGGGTCTCGATGAACCCCGGGGCGACCGCGTTCACCCGAATGCCCCAAGGTCCCGCTTCCTGAGCCAGGGTGCGGGCTAGGGCCACGAGCCCCGCCTTAGCAGCAGCATAGTTGGCCTGACCCACGTTGCCGGTGAGCCCCACCACCGAAGAGACGAATACCATCGCCCCCGCCCGGGCCTTCGCCATGCGCCGCAGGGCCTCCCGGGCGCACAGGTACCCGCCGGTGAGGTGAGCCCGGAGGACCTCCTCCCACTCCTCGGGCCGCATCCTGAGGAGGAGCCGATCGCGGGTGTGTCCCGCCGAATGAACCAGGTAGTCCAGCCGACCACCCCACTCCCAGGCCTGTTTGAAAGCGGCCGCAACCTGTTCGCCATCACCCACATCACACCGGAGGTACCGGGCACGGGGCCCCAGGGCGGCCTCGGCCTTCTTGCCCCGGGACTCGTTCCTCCCCAGGAGTACCACCTTGGCGCCGCCCTCGACCAGGAGACGTGCTGTGGCCAGGCCGATCCCGGACGTCCCCCCGGTCACCACGGCCACCCGTTCCTCAAACGTGGTCCATCACCTCCTTTAGGGCGAGGAAGCGTATCCCCAAGCCCGCTCTCTTGCCAAGCCGGGACAGGACCTCTCCCGGCCCCACCTCCCAAGCCTCGGTCACCTCCAGGTCGTTCAGGGAGCGTAGCACTTCTGTCCACCGCACTGGGGAGGTCATCTGGCGGGCGAGGAGCTCCGCTATGCGGGCCGGGTCCGACTCCGGTTTTCCCGAGACGCTAGAGATGAAGGTGCACTTCGGCGCTTTGAAATCCACGTCCGAGAGCAGCCTGGCTAGCTTCTCCTCCGCCTCTGCCATGTAAGGGGAGTGGAAAGGGCCGGCCACCTTCAGGGGCACGGCTTTCCCCCCGCTTTCCTGAGCCGCCTGCGCGGCCTTGGCGAGGGGTTCGCGCTTCCCGGTGAGCACTGTTTGGCCAGGGGCGTTGTAGTTGGCTACAAAACAGCCCGCCTTTCGTGCAAGCTCTGTCACCTCTTCCTCCGTGAGCCCCAGCACGGCGAGCATGCCCCCNGGGTGTGCCTGAGCTGCCTCTTCCATCAGTCGTCCCCTAGCGGCTACAAGTCGCAGCGCAACCGGCCAGGGTATGGTCCCTGCCGCGGCCAGGGCGGCGAACTCCCCCAGNGAGTGGCCGGCCACAGCTTGGGGCTCCCTTCCGGCGCGCTTGAGCGCTTGGAAGGAGAGCCATTCCACGAGCAGGATGGCCGGCTGAGCCACGGAGGTGCGCATGAGCTGGCCCGGCTCTTCCAGGATGATCCTGCGCAAGGGAAGGCCGCTTTCCCTTTCGGAGGCGGCCACGATCTCCTTCGCCCACGGGGCAGAGAGGAGGTCCTCCCCCATCCTGGCCGCTTGTGACCCCTGGCCGGGGAAGAGATAGGCTACCATCTGAGCACCACCGCGCCGTAGGCCGCGCCGGCCCCGAAGGCCGTGAGCACCACGATGTCTCCTTCCCGGAGTTTCCCAGCCCGCACGAGCTCGTCCAGGGCGATGGGGATGGAAGCGGTGGAGGTGTTGGCCACCCGGTCGATGTTCACCACCACCCGTTCCTTGGAGATCCCTAGCCGCTCCGCCAGGGGGAGGATGATGCGTAGGTTTGCCTGATGGGGGATGAGCCAGTCTACGTCTCCGGGGGAAAGCCCGGCNCGGGCCAGGGCCTCGCGGGTGGCCCGCTCCATCATGGGCACCGCGGAGCGGAACACCCCCTCCCCCTCCATCTTTAGGTAGTGGAGCCCCTGCCTGACCGTCTCCTCCGATGCCGGGAGCCGTACTCCTCCGGCTTCGATCCTCAGGAGGTGGGCTTTCGTTGCGTCCCCGTGGAGGGAGACACCGAGCACCCCCGACTCGCCTTGAGAGGGGACCAGGCACACCGCTCCGGCCCCATCCCCGAACAGCACGCAGGTGCGCCGATCTCGCCAATCCACGAACCTGGACAGGGCCTCTATNCCCACTACCAAGGCCGTACGGGCGAGCCCGGTCTGGAGGCTCGCTCCGGCCAAGGCCAGCCCATACACGAACCCAGCACAGCCNGCCTTGATGTCGAGGAAGGCCGGTTCTTGGGGAAGGTCCAGCCCCGCGGCCACATGGGGGGCGGTCCCGGGAATCAGCTGTTCGGGCACGTTCGTGGCCACCACGAGCAGGTCCACCTGCTGGGGGGATATCCCAGCAGCGGCCAGGGCCGCCTGGGAGGCCGCGACGCCCATCTTGGCCGGGGACGCCCCGTCCTCCAGGATGTGGCGTTCTCGGATCCCAGTGCGGGTGCGGATCCACTCGTCGCTCGTGTCGACGAGCTGGGCGAGGTCGTCGTTAGTGAGACGCTTCTCCGGGAGAAAGGCCCCGGTTCCCGCGATTTTCACCTTAAGCACTCTCGGCGAGCTTGACCGCAATGCGGTCCACCAGCTGGGCCTGCGCTGCCCAGAACGTCCTCTCCACCGCTGCCTCCATCGCCGCCGCGGAGGAGCGCCCATGGGCCACCATGACCAGCCCCTGTACCCCGAGCAGGGGCGCCCCGTTATAGCGGTCGTACCGCATTCGCTTGGCGAGCTGGACGAGCCAGGGGCGGAGGAGCACCGCCCCAAGCTGGGCACGGAGGGAGCTAGCGAGCGTCTGTTTCATGGCTTCCCAGATCGCCTCCGCGCCCCCCTCCAGGGCCTTGATGGTTAGGTTCCCCGCGAACCCCCCGGTGACAACGATGTCCACCGGGCGCTGGATGATGAGCTCGTGGGGCTCGACGTTTCCCGCGAATTCGGGACGCCCGGAGAGGAGCCTGTGTGAGGCCCGCACCAGTTTGTCGCCCTTGGTCTCCTCGGTGCCTATGGAGAGGAGGCCCAGCTTTGGCTCTGGAATCCCCAGTACCTCCTGCGCGTAGAGCAGCCCCATGTCAGCGAATTGAACGAGGTGCGGTGGTTTAGGGTCAGCGGTGGCGCCGGCGTCGATGAGGAGGAGCTCCCTCCCTTGGAGGGTGGGGATCGAGGCGCACAGCCCCGGGCGCTTCACACCGGGGATACGCCCCAGGACGAGCAGGGCGGCGGCCACCACCGCACCCGTGTTCCCCGGGGACAGGAACGCNTCCGCCTTGCCGCTGGCGAGGAGTTCAAGGCCCCTCAAGATCGAGGTCCCCTTCTTGCGCACCGCTTGCACCGGGGGTGCGTCGGGAGGAACGAACTCCTCGCAATCGAGCACTTCGGCGTGGGCGTCCTCAGGAAGGTAGGGCTCGATCAGGCGTCTGCGGCCGGCCAGGATAAGGTGGACGGGCAGCCTCTTGGCGGCGGCAAGCGCCCCGGCCAAGAGTTCTTCCGGGGGGCGATCCGCCCCCATCACGTCCACGACTATGCGAATGGCCATAAAAAATTGTACCCCAAAAAGTCGTAAGACTTCTTGGGGACCCCTATAATCCAACCTAAGTTTGTCACCTCAACAAAAAGCAACTCGGAGTCCCCACGAAACCAGGCTTTCGTGGGGCCTATTGGTGCCGAGGGTGGGATTTGAACCCACACGGGCGTTAAAGCCCACTGCCCCCTCAAGACAGCGCGTCTGCCAATTCCGCCACCTCGGCCCAGGGCGATCTTAGCCGTGAGCTCCATTCCCGTCAAGGGTTGCTCCACTTCCCCCCTTGGGATAGGCTGGCGGCGTGGCTATACGGTTTGGGGTTTACTCAGGCGATTCCCTGGCGGTGGAGCGGATACTCTCTCGCCGGCTCGCCGAGCTCGGCGAGGTGGAGCGGGTGACCCTGTTTGGGGACCAGGTGGAGCTCGGTGAGCTCCTCTCCCAGCTCAGCGCCATGGGCCTGTTTGGGGGGGAGAGGGCGCTCATCGTGCGCCGGGCCGATTCCCTTGTCAGCTCCGAGCGCCTCACCCAGGTCCTGAGAGACGGCCCTCCTCCCGGCACCGCCCTGTTCTTCCTGGGGGAAAAGCTCGTCGGCCCGCTCGCGCGCCTGGCGGAGGAAGCCCTGCACTTCCCCGCCCCCACCGGCAGGGAGCTGCGCGCCCTGGCGGGGGAGCTCCTCACCGAAGCCGGCTTGCCCGTCCATCCCTTCTTGGTGGAGCTGCTGGCGGAGGCCTGCGGGGGGGACACGTTGAGACTCGCCCGGGAGGTGGAGAAGCTCTCCCTGTGGCGGGGGGAGAAGCTCTCCCGGAGCACGATTCCCCAGCTCCTTTTCTTCGCCGAGCCCACGCCCTACGCGTTTCTCGACGCGGTGGGGGAGAGGCGCCTCTCCGCGGCCTTGGCCGAGCTTAAGAAACTCCTCGTCTCCGGCTGGGATCCGTTCCGGCTGTTCTTCGTGCTCCTGGCGCACGTGCGGACGCTCCTCGCCGCCCGGGCGGCGTGGGAGGGGAACAGGCGCCCAGCGGGCCCGGACTGGCTGGTGCGGCGGCGCCTTGCCCAGGCCCGTCGGTTTTCCCTAAAAGAACTCGTCGAGCTCCTGGCCCGCCTCCAGGAGCTCGACGTGCGCATCAAAACAGGAAGGGTCACCCCTGAAGGTGCCCTTTACCTGTTTACGCTGTCCCTTGTACCTTAACCGGGATACGTTCCCCAATGCCGGTCGCCTCGAGCAAGAGCCGCGAGGCGACCAGGGCACAGAACAGCGACCCCGCCACCCCCAATGCCAGGGTGATGGCGAACCCCTCCACTGGGCCGGAGCCCAGGGAGAACAGGATCAGGGCGGTGATCAGGGTGGTGAGGTTGGCGTCGAGGAGCGCTGAGAGGGACTTTGCGAACCCGCCCACGATGGACGCGCGCGGGGTCTTGCCGGTGCGCCGTTCCTCCTTGATGCGCTCAAAGATGATCACGTTGGCGTCTACGGTCATGCCGATGGTGAGGATGATCCCGGCGATCCCGGGCAGGGTTAGGGTGGCGCCGAAGGCACGCAGGGCGGCGAACACGATGAGCATGTTGAGGATGAGAGCCGCGTCCGCCACCAGGCCCATCCACCGGTAGTAAAACGGCATGTAGAGGAGCACCAGGATGAAGCTGATGAGGATGGCCATGGTCCCGCGGCGGATGGAGTCGGATCCCAAAGTGGGGCCCACGGTCTGTTCCTCCAGCACGGCCACCTCGGTGGGCAGGGCACCTGAGCGAAGCACCACCGCCAGGAGTTTGGCTTCCTCGAACGTGAACCGACCGGTGATGGTGAGAGAGCTCTGCACCTCTCGCCATCCCCGTTGAGCCGCCTGCTTGGCGGATTCGGAGATGGCGGGAGCGGAGTACACCACGTTGTCCAGGATGATCGCCAGCCGGTCGCCCACCTTGAGGCGCCTCAGGGTCTCCGCGAACCGCTCCGCGCCGGCGCGGTTGAACTTAAGGGCGATGTAGAGCCCGGGATTCCTGGGATCGGTAGAGGTCCGCACCTCGGCGTCGTCCAGTACCTCACCGGTGACAAGCGGCTCGCCCTCCACCAGGTAGTACTCTGTCCTGTCGTTGTTGGGTAGGATTTCTTGGGTGGGGTCGGTGCGTACCAGATCGTCAGGGCTGGAGGCGGCATCTATTACCTTGCGGAATTCCAAGAGGGCGGTGCGGCCGATGAGCTGCCGGGCCTCCTCCGGATTCTGGGCGCCGGGGATCTTCACCTCGATGCGATTTTCCCCCAGGGGCCGGATCTCTACGTTGGCAAGGCCGTACTGGTCCACGCGTTGCTGGAGAATGGTGACGATGCGGTCCACCACGTCCTTGCGCTGGGTGGGGGGCATGTCCTCCAGGCCTTTGGCCTCTAGCACCAAGCGCACGCCGCCCTGTAGATCGAGTCCCAGCTTCACCACGTCTTGAATGGGCCAGAACGGGTACAGGAGCCCGATGGCGGCGAAGAACACGGCCAGGACCGCACCGAAGCGGATCCAATCCTTACGTTTCATCCCCCCTCCTTGCTCTTACTTCTTGACTTTGTCCACGATGCTCGACTTGGAGATGCGCAGCTTCGCCCCCTCTTCCAGGGCGAGGATAACTGTGTTGTCGTCGATCTTCTCGATGGTGCCGTGAATTCCCCCGGCGGTGATAACGCGATCCCCGCGCTTGAGCGAGGAGATTAGTTGCTGGTGCTCTTTTTGCCGACGCCGTTGTGGGCGGATGAGCAGGAAGTAGAAGATGGCGGCGAACACCACGAGCAGGATGACCAAGGAGATCATGGACTGACCGGCTTGGGCATCCCCTGCGATTTGAGCATAGGCTAACATGACATCACCCCTTATCTAAACGTCCCCCAAAACTCTCGGGGCCTGTACTTGACTCCGTGTTTTTGTCCAGACGTTCACCCGCTTTGCGTGTCCTCAGGATCCGCAACGCCCCTAGGGCGACGACGGGGAGGGCGATAATCCCTACCCCTCCGCTCCACGCCCACAGGGCCGCCCCTGAAAGCCTTCGGCCCAGTGCCACGAGTTGATGCGTTGCGGCGAAGACGTCGAGCCAGAGTATAACGTAAATGAAAGCGGCCAAAAAGCGCCGACTGGATCGTTGGGCGAGGTCGAGCGCCAGGGCAAGAGGAAGGATGAGGAACCACGCCGCAAGGCCGGCCCGGGCGCCCACCAGCCCCAGGCCCAGGAAGAGGGCGGTGTGTCCGGGGATGGCTTTCACAAGTGAGTCGGCGCTGCCATCTCCGCCCCGGGCCCGCGCGAGGCCGTAGCCCCAGAGAAGGAGCAGCAGCCCCCCGCCCAAAGCTCGGAGCCGGGGCTCCACCGGGGCGATGCCGGCGCAAAGGAGGATGGCCAGGAGGCTCAAAGGGAAGAAGATCGGGTTTGTCATAGCTTGTCGACGAACAGCATCCCCAGCCCCAGGAGGAAGAAGAACCCTAGGGTGTCAGTGACCGTGGTGAGGAAGATGGAGGAGGCCAAGGCCGGGTCCAGGCGCATCGCCCGCAGGGTGAGGGGGATGACTGCCCCGGCCGCCCCGGCGGCCACCAGGTTGAACATCATGGCCAGGAAGGCCACGAGCCCGAGATACGGGTTCCCCTTCCACAAGTAGGCCGCCGCCCCCACCGTGGCACCGATCACGATCCCGTGGCAGATTCCAAGCAGAAGTTCCTTTCCCAGAAGGCGCCATCCTTTCCCTTTGGGGACCTCGCCCAGGGCGATCCCGCGGGTGACGATGGTCACCGTTTGCATCCCCGCATTGCCGCCTTGGCCGGCGATCACCGGCATGAAGATGGCCAATGCCGCCACCTTGGCGATGACGCCCTCGAAAGCCCCCACCACCGAGGCGGCGAGAAACGCGGTCAGCAGGTTGAAGTAAAGCCAGGGGAGCCTGAGGCGAAGCGACCGGTACCAGGGGGTGTCCACCCGCTCCTCGACCGGGGCACCGGCCAGCTTGTACATGTCCTCGGTGTCCTCGGCACGGATCACGTCTATGACGTCGTCCACGGTGACGATCCCGAGGAGTCGGCCATCTTTGTCCACCACCGGGAGGGCGAGGAAGTTGTACTTGTCGAAGGTGCGGGCCACCTCCTCCACGTCGGCGTCCACCGGCACGGTGAGGACGTCGGTGTGCATGATGTCCCGGATGGGGGTGTCGGGCTTGGTGAACACCAGATCCCGCAGCGAAAGGACGCCGATCAAGCGCCGGTCTTCGTCCACTACGTAGGCGTAGTAGACGGTCTCGGCTCCCTCGGCGGCGCGGCGCAGGGCCTCGATGGCCTCTTGGGCCGTCATGTCAGCGGGCAGGGCCACCACCTCTGGGGACATGAGCCCACCCGCCGTGTCCGGCTTATAGGAGAGGAGTTCGGAGAGCTCCTTGGCCTCGCGTTCTTCGAGGCGCCGCAGGATGTCCTGGACGGTGTCTTGAGGGAGCTCAGCCAAAAGGTCCACCGCGTCGTCGGGGTCCATGCGGGACAGGATCCGGACCGCCTCGTCGCGGTTCAGTTCGGCGAGGAGCCGGGCGGCCTCCTCGGGCTCCATCTCCCCCAGGGGGGCCGCGGCCGCCCGCTTGAGGTACAGTCGCCTGAGGAGCTCCACCGCCTCGTCTTCCCGCAGGGCCGACAGGATCTCGGCTATTTCCGCCGGGTGTCGGCGTAGGAGCTCCTGGATTTCCACCTTTTCCTTTTCCCGGACCCTCTCGGCCATGATCGTCAATATACCCCACCGGGCGCGGCCTCCCAAGGCCTTGCCCGCTGGTCCCCAAGGTAGTAGAATTAGCAGACAACACACGAGACTGCTAATAACTTGGTGGAGGGGGAGATGATCCGGTTCGACAGGCTCACCCAAGGGGCCAAGGAAGCGCTGCAAGGAGCCCAGGAGCTCCTGAGGAATCTCCATCACAACCAGCTCGACGTGGAGCACCTCCTGCGGGTGCTCGCTGCCCAGGAGGGCGTGGGCCAGGAGATCCTCAAGGCCATCGGGGTGGACATCCCGCGCCTCCTCTGGGAGCTCGACCAGCTCCTTGACGCCCGGCCGAAGGCGAACGGTACCGCCCTCTCCACGGTGTACATCACGCCGCGCTTGGACGAGGTGTTTCAGGCTGCCGAGGCGGAGGCCAAGCGCCTGCGCGACGACTACGTGGGCGTGGATCATCTCCTCATTGCCATCGCCCGCGACCCCGGCCCCGAGCTCGGTCGGCTCCTCTCCCGCCACGGGATCACCCCCGACGCCGTGTACACCGCCCTGCGGCAGGTGCGGGGGGCCCANCGGGTGGACTCCCCTGCCTCGGAGGAGCGCTATCAGATCCTTCAGAAGTACGGGGTGAACCTCACCGAGATGGCGCGGCGGGGGGAGCTCGATCCGGTGGTGGGCCGGGAGGAGGAGCTGCAGCGGGTGATCCAGGTACTCCTGCGCCGCCGCAAGAACAACCCGGTCTTGGTGGGAGAGCCCGGGGTGGGCAAGACGGCCATTGTGGAAGGCCTCGCCCAGAGAATCGCCAGTGGGAAGGTGCCGGAGGCCNTGAAGGACAAGGAGATCGTGGCCTTGGACATGGGAGCCATGGTGGCCGGGGCCAAGTTCCGGGGTGAGTTCGAGGAGCGGGTGAAAGCGGTCTTGCGAGAGGTGGAAGCCTCCCAAGGCCAGATCATCCTGTTCATNGACGAGTTCCACACCGTGGTTGGTGCCGGCGGGGCCGAGGGNGCCATCGACGCCGCTAATCTCCTCAAGGAACCCCTAGCCCGGGGCAAGCTCCGTCTCATCGGGGCCACCACCCTGGACGAATATCGCAAGCACGTGGAGAAGGACCCGGCCTTGGAGCGGAGGCTGGCCGTGGTCTACGTGCGGGAGCCGACGGCCGAGGAGACGGTGGAGATCCTGCGGGGCCTCAAGGGGAAGCTTGAGGAGCACCATCGGGTGAAGATCCAGGATGCCGCCCTGGAGGCGGCGGCCCGCCTTTCCGACCGCTACATCTCAGGGCGTTTCCTCCCTGACAAGGCCGTGGATTTGGTGGACGAGGCGGCGGCCCGCCTTAGGGCGGGGCACCCTGATGGGGAGGAGCTCGAAGTCACGCCGGAGGCGATCGCCGAGGTGGTGCACCTGTGGACCGGGATCCCGGTGAAACGGCTCCTCGAAGAGGAGCGGGCCAGGCTTTCCCACCTGGAGGACGTGCTGCACGCCCGGGTAGTGGATCAGGAGGAGGGCGTGCGGGCGGTGGCCGAGGCGGTGCGCCGCGCCCGGGCCGGGCTCTCCGATCCCCGCCGCCCCCTGGGTACGTTCCTGTTCCTTGGGCCTACGGGTGTGGGGAAGACCGAGCTCGCCAAAGCTCTGGCCGAGGCTCTGTTTGGGGACGAGCGGGCCCTTCTTCGGATCGACATGTCCGAGTACATGGAGCGGCACGCCGTGGCCCGGCTCATCGGCGCCCCTCCGGGATACGTGGGCTACGAGGAAGGGGGCCAGCTCACCGAGGCGGTGCGCCGCCGTCCCTACCAGGTGATCCTCCTTGATGAGATCGAAAAGGCCCACCCCGAGGTAATGAATGTCCTGCTCCAACTCCTCGATGAGGGGCGGCTCACCGATGGCCACGGCCGCACCGTGGACTTCCGCCACACCTTGATCATCATGACCTCCAACGTGGGCTCTGAACACTTCCAGACCGCGGCCAGCTTCGAGGAGGCCGAGCGGGCCGTGCGGGAGGCCCTGAGGCAGCGTTTCCGCCCTGAGTTCCTGGGGCGCTTGGACGAGGTGGTGGTGTTCCGACCGCTCGGGCCTCAGGCGGTGCGGGAGATCGCTCGGAGGAAGCTCTCCGCTCTCGCGGGACGCCTTTCGGAGCAGGGGATCCACCTTGAGGTCTCGGACGAGGCCTTGGACCTCCTGGTGCGGGAAGGGTACGACTATCACTACGGGGCCCGGCCCATGGAGCGGGCCATCCGCCAGCGGGTAGAGTCCCCTCTGGCCAAGCTCATCGTGGAGGGGCAGGTGGCCGAGGGCGATACGGTACGCGTCGAGGTCCGTGGGGACGAGATCGTCCTCGTCCCGCTAAAGGAGCGAGAGGAGGCCCAGGCTCGCGGCTAGCACGATCCCCCCGGCGAGGAGGACCCCAAGCGTGATGAGGGGCAGGGCCCGCCGCGGTGGGATTCCGAGGAGGGCGGCGAGAAGGGCCCCGGTCCAGGCCCCGGTGGCCGGGAGGGGCACCGCCACCACCAGGACCAGCGCCACATCCCCCAGGCGCGCGAAGCGCCTTAAATGTCTCCTTTTCTGCCACGCCAGGTACCGCTCGACGGGCCCCCGCCACCTTTCGGGAAGCCGGGGAAGGAGCGCAAGGAGTCGAGATAGTCCCCACAGGAGGAAGGGCACCGGGAGGAGGTTCCCGGCCACAGCGAGGGAGTAGGCAGCGGCTGGGTGCATCCCCAGGGAGAGCGCGAGCGGCAGTCCGCCCCGGAGCTCCGAGATCGGGGCCGCCGAGAGCCCCACCACCTTCAGGACCGAGAGGGCGTCCATGGCCTCATTCTACGCCAGCGCTGGAATCCTGGTTCTTGTGGGGGCGCGGGGCTCTCTCTACACTATGGGAAAAGGAGGTGGTGGGGTTGCGCCTTTACAGCACCTTGTCTCGCAAGCTGGAGGACCTTTCGCCGCAGGATGGCACCGTGAGGATGTACGTGTGCGGCCCCACCGTCTACGACCTCATCCACATCGGGAACGCCCGCCCGTTCATCGTGTTCGACGCCCTGCGG
>Ga0180877_1112_pt1 | contig 14440 bp, 13 predicted proteins | sample Deesub1362A_J573_FD_124316 | JGI IMG/M metagenome (GOLD analysis project Ga0180877, IMG submission 124316) | Candidatus Acetothermia bacterium JdFR-47 | reverse complement strand
CCACCCCCTGGTTGGAGATGGTGGCCTTGGCGTGGACGGTGTTCACCCCTGGGGTGTCCGAGACGATGGTGGCCTGGGCCACCCCACCCGTGGTGGTGGTGGTGAAGGAGGTCCCGCCACCCACAAACTCGGCGTCCCCACTCGTGATCGTGAACTCCACCGGCGTCCCGTCAGGAGCAGCTACCCAGCCCTGCCCCACCACGTTCACCCACACATACGCCGTAAGCTGGTGCTCCTCCCCTACCTCGTTGGTGGCGCTGCCAGGCTCAAGCACGATCTTGGCGTTCTGGTAGGTGTAGTCCTTCTCAGCCGGCCCGCTGCTTCCCCCCTGCCCATCCGTGGAGCGGGTGATCGTAAGGTCGCCGAAGTCCATGGTCACCTGCGCCGACAGGGTGAACGAAGCAGGGGTGTTGTTGGTGATCGTAAGCTCCCAGGTGGCGCTCATCCCGTCCGGGGAGATCACCGGCCCGCTCAGGGACTCGCTGTCCGGGCTCTCGCTCAACGTGTAGCTCAGGCTCCAGCTGTCCGGCGCCGCACCACAGGCGTATGCCGCGATGGTGAACGTGTGGGCCTCCCCGACCTCGTTCACGTCCGACCCAGGCGTGATCACTACATGACCACCGACGACGGTTACGTAAACCGTAGCTGTTACGGCGTCAGGATCACAACAGCAATTACAATCACACCCCCCTCCCTGATCACAGTCTCCGCAGCCTCCACAACCCCCTTCCTGATCGCAGTTACAACATCCGTCAGAATCAGAAATTGTGTACGTGAACGAATCATCTCCGCAATAATCGGGATCCGGTGTGTAGGTGACGCTGTCACCGTTGTTGACAACCGTTCCATGGCTGGGCTGAGTCACGGATACCACGGTGAGCTGATCGCCATCCGGATCGGAATCATTCGCTAACACGTCAATTGTCACAGGGGTATTCTCTTCTGTAGTAGCGTAGTCATCATTGGCAACCGGGCAATGTGTGATCGTGTTGGCACAAGTGGAGGAGTTGTTTGCATCGTCCGGATCATCGGTAAGCGCGGTCACAGAAGCGGTGTTGGACAACGTCCCGCTGAGACCGGGATCCACGTCCACGTAGATCTTTATCGTGTGGCTCTCACCGGACGCCATCACTCCCAGATCCACCGACCCAGTCCACGACCCCTGATCGGCGTCGTCCAGCTTGTACGTCGCGTTGCTGAGTCCGGTGGGCAAGTTGTCTGTAAGGGTCACCCCGCTGGCGTCGCTCGGCCCATGGTTCGTCACCACGATCGTGTACGCCAGCTGCCCGCTCCCCCCCGCCACCAGGTCGTGACACGTCTTGGCTACCTCAAGATCGGCCTCTATTGGGGGGCATGTGGGTCCTGTTGTAGTTCCCTTGCAAACTTCTGTGCCTGCCTTTACACCGTATTCAACAGTCTGTTCCTGAACATTGCCGTATAGAGTTACAGTGAAAGTCTTCGACGAACCGGGTTCGATGGAGCTCTCGAATTTGATTCCCCGTACACCTGTAGTGGGGTCAGTGTGCACCTCTCCGTCCCAGTCCGGACCGGCCGACTCGATGTCGTCCACGGTAATGCAATCGGGAAGGCCTAACACCCAGTGGCTGGTGGCGTAGGGGGCGTAGTCCTCGACCGTGACCACGTAGGTGAAGGTGGTTGTGTTGGCCCCTGGGTCGTAGGATCGCCCGCTGTAGCTGACCACGTAACCCGCGCACGGTTCGTAAGTAAAGGTTAAACAGGGGTTGTCGAAATCAACGTGACGTTCTTCAGTGGTTGGTTGCTCGTTGGTCATGGCTAAGCACAGGTACAAATTGGACTGCGTCCAGTCGATTCGGCTTGCGTCTAGATCGAAGGTCACGTCGCCGTCACTGCTTATAGTCGTTGAAGCTATTAGATCCCCGGAACTGGGGGTATAGCTACAGGACCAGCTACTCATCAGATAAACCCCAACCGTAGAGCTTTCCTTGCCCTTGTAGTCGGCGTCGATCGTAAGCTGAGCTGACTCTACCGGAGCCACCACCCCGGAGATATCGAACCAGATGTACGACCTCCTGACCTCGCCGTTGGTCTTTACCCGGATGTGGTACGTGCCGCTGGGGGAGCAAGAGACGCAGTCCCCGTCATCGTAATACTGGCCTGCTACGACTGGCAGACAATCATCACAACAATTACCCCCCGCCTGGACCGCCATAGAGAGCGCGACCAGAGGGACGAACACCATCAACAGGGTTAAGGTCCGTAGTCGCGCGGTTTTCATCATCGTCACCTCGCTCTCCCNTGGATCATGAGGGCGCGATCGAGCGCATCCTCGTCCACGAGGCCGTGATCAAGAAGGATTTCTCCCAAGGGCTTGTCCTTAAATTGCTCTCTCTGTAGCTCAAGACCTTTAGAGACCACGTTTGGGCTGACCGCCCCAAGATCCACCAAAATCTCCCCTAGGCGCTTGTCCCGCTCGAAGTACTCCTCGAGGATGGAAAGCACTACAGCCGAACGCGATTTGCGCTCCCGCCTCGCCTTCTCATCGACGAGGTCGATCAGGTACTTGTCCTCATCGCTGAAGTACATAGTTACCTGCATCCGCCTCTCCTTTCTCCTTAAGCCCGATAAAGAAGCCGGGCTGCCAGCTAATCCTGGCAGCCCGGCTACCCCTACTCCGACTAAGGGCCCGCGGCTTTGCGCCCCCACCTTACGATGGGTTTGCCCTTTTCAGGACCGGTTTCTAATATAAAGCACTATAGAGGGGCTAGGCAACATCCGTCAAGGGGACATTTGTCAGTGATGGGCACAACAATCGTGTGGNGGGCCCAAAGGCCCGGCTTTGAAGGGCGGAGAGCGGACAGGCTAGCGAACGCGCAACACCGTGACTCCCGCTACGAGTACGTCACCCCCGTAGTCCAGCACCGCCCTGAGCTGGTAGATGCCCCGATCCAAGGGGGCAAGCGTCAAAACCACCACCCTCTGCGCGCCGGGCAAAATGGGGAACGNGTCNATGGGAACNTCGCTTATCAAAGTACCGGTGCGGTCGATGACTTCCAAGCTTCCTTGCACCCGCTGCTTTACATTCCCTGTGTTCTCATATACAACCCTGACCTCAACACCCTCGTCACCAGGGGTGGCCTCGACCGCGCGGACCACACCGCTTGGGGCCTCGGTACCCGCTATCGTGGCATAGACTTTTACCCCAAAGCGCTCTATCGCCATCACGGTGGTTCCGCCCTGCTCCACCGGTCGCGGCTCCCCCTGAACGAATATGATCCCCCAATACGTGCCGTCNAAACTAGCCTCTTCTCGCGAGGGNACGGCCAAAGTAGCGGTTATCTCCTGCGCTTCCCCAGGGGGCAAGTTCAGCCGGGCGGGCTCCACCGAGAGCCAAGGGCTGAGGGTGCGTTCTATAGTCCCAACGGGATAAAACCTGTTGGTGCCGTCCACATCGCGGTCCCAATCCCCCAAGTAAATGGTGACGGTCTGGGATCGCTCAGAGTCGTTACGCACGAGGAAGGAAAACGTGTATGTCTCGCCCTGGTCGACGTATAGGTCGAACTCGATCTGGGAGATCTGTAAACCAAAGCCAAGGTAGCCAAGCGCAACACCAATCAGCAAAACCGCCGCCAAAGTTTTCCTCGTCATAACAGCCCTCACTCACCCGTCGCCGTGTAAAGGATTAGTACCTCNTACTGTCCCGGTACGTCGTTCAGATCGAGATCGTAACGGTATCCCATCCACAACGTCACAGAACCCGGGCCGCGGCCGCTGGCCACGGGGCCGTTCCCACTGAAATCCTGTAACCCTTGATAATCAAGGAGCCCTGGGCCCTCCGCGGAGATGACCCACCAGTGGAAATCAACGAGCCCATCGCCCTCTGGCGGATAGTCCGGTGGTGGCGTCCACGTAACGGAAGCAGTGAGCTCCCAGTCAGCACAGTTAGTCGTCACAGTGATGAGGTTGTCCTCCACATCCTCGAGATACCCTATCGTAAGGAAGACTTCGGCGCTCGCCACGCCCAAGTCCACCTCTGGATGCACACTCAATGCCAGCCAACAACCTTCCACTGCCCATGCTACGGTTGCCGACCGGTTTACCTCTGTCCCTATGGCCACAAAGCCCAAGCCTAACACCAACACCATCCCTATTTNGATTNCTCTCTTCATGGCACGTCACCATAAATACTATGGCGCCGTTACCGTATACTCCAGGACCAGCCCGTACTCGCCCGGCACATCCTGTACGTCCACTTGATAGCGGTAGTCCACTATGAACCTCCTCCAGCCTGGTTCCTCAAGTTCCCCCAGTTCCATGTGCNTTGAGCCGATAGGGGCAAATGCTCCTTCGCCCACGCGGATGTGGAAATCCNCACTCACCGCAGCAGCGCCCCCTGTAAATTCAGGAGGCACCGTGACAGAAAGGGCACGCACGGAAAGCCGTAAGCCCCCTGGGCGGTTGCAGGCCACAAACACTGGATGGCCTAAGCTCTCCAGGGCGGCAAATCCNTTNACTGGATCGAACAGTTCCGGCCCGATGGTGCCCAAATTAACGGCTTCGTGAACGAGGAGCACAACCCACTCCGCAGCGTTCCACATGACCACGGTCTCCCATTCTGCCCGGTACAGTTCCTGGAGGTCGTCGGGAAGGTCTGGGTACTCCATGCGGAACCGCAGTCGCACCCCGTAGATCCCAGGCGGATCGGAAAGTCTGGCGGCATATCTGAACTTGAAGTTCGTACTCCACGCATTCTGGTCCGCTGCCACGGCCCCAACCGGAACCCAGATACCCATACCGGGGAAGGCCACGAACTCAGTTTGCTCCCCACCCCGCCATTCGAAGGCCTCGGGGCGAACGCTACCAATCACCGAAAGCATCTGGATGTAAATTTCAGCGGTGAGATCGGCACCACATGCCTCCCCTCGTTCGATCGCCACCGGCACATCACAGGACTCCAGGTACACCACCACATCATCCGCGTTAAGGAGGTCTCCGGTGATGGAGTTCGCATCGATCACCCCCATATCTACAGGCGTGGTGAACGTGATCCGGATCGCGTCGTCACACTGCTGCCCGGGGGGAAGCACGTCCATGGTCACCCTCTCCCCCCAGCCGGCAAAACCGGCTACGAACACCAACACGAAGCTGACAAAGACCCTCGCTTTCATGGCGCGCTGGCGGTGTAAAGCAAGGTTACGGCATACTCACCAGGCACGTCGTTCACGTCGAGTTCATAGCGGTAGTCCACGAGGAGCTGGGTCACCGTCGGGCCGTCGGAGCTCCAAACCAAGGCGGGTTCAGTGCCAAGGGCCTGGTAGGTGCCCCCCGAGAGGCGCCACAAGAAATCGACGAGGAAGTCCTCAGGAACGCTCCCGGGAAATGCAGCGGGCACCTGCCAGTCCACGGCCTCAAGCGTCAGGGTACAGCCCCCGGGAAAGTTACAGGCTACGATGATCTGGTTTTCAAAGCTCTCCAAAGGTTGGAACGCCTGGGTCTCGGGATCGAAGTAAGACTCGTCCACTACCCCCAAGAAGATGTCCTCGTGTACCTGGAGTGCGATCCAGCCAACCGCCCCCCAGGAAACAGTCACGGTCTTTGAGATCTCCGTCTGCCCAAATACCACTCCAACCGAAAACAATATGGGCAGCATAAGGGCCACGGTGCGTTTCATGCCTCCTCCCTTCAGATGTTGCCATGAAGGCGCTCGACTAGTTTCGACCACAGGATGCTCAAGCGATCGAGGGCCCGAGCCAGGCGGATGCGGGCCTGCCACGGAAACGGACTGGGCTTGCGGTCGCGGATCAGCTCAGGATGGAACTGCGGCCGCAGATCCTCAGCCCTCTGTCCGGCAGAGAGGGATGTGTAAAGGAACGCCTCGCGAGCCTTGAACGCCTCCCGCAGGCCATCCTCCGTTAGGTTCAAGCTCTCTGCCAGTTCGCTTAAAGTGGGAGGACGCCCGAACTCCTCCGAGAGCTCCCGGTGAGCCCGGTCGATCTGCCGGGCCAGGATGCGCAGCCATCGGGGGGGTTCCGGTGGAGGGAAGCGCTCCCGAATGCGGGCCCGGATCTCCCCTCGGATGAGGTTACAGGCGAAGGTGGCAAAGTCCCCACCCTTGTCAAGCTCCAGGTTGTACACTGCGCTCAGGAGCCCTAGATGCCCGGCCCGAAGGAGCTCCTCCATTGTGAGACCCGAGTTTTCGAACTCGACGGCCACTTTCCTGATCAAGGCCTCCCCAAGCCGGAGGAGCTCCTCCCGCAAGGCAGGGTCATCCCGCCGCTTGAGAGCCTCGGCCAGCTCCTGCATACGGCTCATATACGTATACGTCTAGAAACTGAGCTCAAACCCCACCACCTCGGAAACCAACCCGGTGAAGTCGAAACTCGTCCGCGAATACAGCCGGATGCCGGAGAACGACACCGAGATGTCGATCTCCTGGGAGAGGAACCCGCTGAAGTCGAAAGACGTGGTGGACTGGAGCTCTACTGGGTCTATGGTCACGCCCAACACCAGATCTGCCCGGCTGAAGGCAAAAACGGAGTCCAGCCACACCCTCGCTCCAAGCTCGATGGCGGGCTCACTCCAGCGGTAAAAGGCCTGAAACTGGGCCCAGGAAAAGCCGAGTTCATCAAAGAGGAATATGGACTCCGTGTTGAGGCAATCCGTGGCAAACCCCAGGTGAATGAGTTCCTCCTCGAACCACCACCCAGGCACCGCCACGAGGTCAGTGGACGGATCGTCGTCGATCAAGTAATAGAGCCATTCCACACCAAAACCTGTGAGGCTCCGTACGAAGAAACCGGAATCAAAATGAAGCCCGATGTCGAGGACGATGCCCACGGTATAGTCAGGAGTCTGACATGGTTGGGCTAAGTTCTCCACTAAGAANAGGGCCCCAAGGTCGAAGGGACAACACCCACCCCGCACCGAGAACCAGTACTTGGAAAAGCAGGGGTCAAACCTCATCCCTGTGGTCAAGGTCACCCCGTCCAGATCCACCCCAAACGTGAGGTGCTCGGCCTCAAGGCCNTTGAGGGAGATCACGGTACGACTCGACACNTGGGCCCCGGCAAAGGCGAGGGAAAGTGTGATCGCGGTGTCCACGTTCAGGGTGGCCGGNGGTACCGGGGTAAACGTGAACTCCATCCCCAGGGTCCCCGAGAGCTCACAACCCTGCTCTTGCGCGAAAGCTGGGACAACTAGCAGGGCAGCCACAAGCGACGCCACAAACATCCTTTTCATAGTCGACCTCCTCGATGAAAAGCTTAGGAGAGGATGGAGAGAATGGGAGGAAGGAAGTGGGGGCGGCCCGGCCGTCTTTGTCCGAGCCGCCCCGGACTCATGTCTAAAAGAGAGGGGTCAGTACGTCCTCCAGCGTAGGACGACCGATCTCCTGAAGCTCGTAGCGCACTCGCGTCGAAGGACGGGAAAGGTCCACAAGCCGCCTGAGATCGATGGGGGTGGCGATCACAACGGCATCACAGGGCACCCTGGCAATGGTGGCCGCCAGTTCTTCGATCTGCTTCTCNCCGTATCCCATCGCCGGGAGGACGGAATCGAGATGGGGATAGCGGGCGTAAGCATCGACAATGGAACCCACAGCGTAGGGCCGCGGGTCCACGAGCTCGGCCCCTAACTTCCTAGCCACGACCGCGCCGGCACCAAACGGCATCTCCCCGTGCGTCACCGTAGGCCCATCTTCCACTACCAACACCTTCTTCCCCGCGATGAGCTCCGGCTCCTCAACGGTGATGGGGGAAGCGGCCTCGATGACCTTGGCTTCAGGGTTGAGCTCAGNGATGGAGCTCCTGAGGCGTTCCACCTGTTCCATAGAGGCGGAGTCAATCTTGTTTATCACCACGACGTCGGCCTGGCGAATGTTCACCGAACCGGGCCAATAAGTACGTTCATGACCGGCCCGCAGGGGATCGGCCACCACGATCAAAAGGTCGGGGCGATAAAACGGCATGTCGTTGTTGCCCCCGTCCCATAGGATGACATCGGCCTCTTCCTCCGCCCGCGCCAGGATGGCACCGTAATCAACCCCCGCGTAGACCACGTTCCCCCGATCGATGTGGGGCTCGTATTCCTCCCGCTCCTCGATAGTGCACTGAGCCCGATCCATGTCCTCGTAGCTCGCGAACCTCTGTACCGCCTGGGCGACGAGGTCCCCATAGGGCATAGGATGGCGAATCACAGCCACCCGCTTACCACGGGCTTTCAGGATCTCAGCCACCCTGCGGGTGGTCTGGGATTTACCACAGCCAGTCCGGACCGCACACACGGCCACCACGGGCTTTTTAGATTGAAGCTGGGTAGAGCGAGGGCCGAGCAGCCAGAAGTCCGCACCCGCCGCTGTGGCCATGGCCGCCCGCTCCATGACGTACTGGTGGGAGATGTCCGAATAGGCAAACACCACCGCGTCCACCCCGTACTCCCTTACAAGCGCGGGAAGGCGTTCTTCAGGCTCGATGGGGATCCCATCCGGGTAAAGCGCGCCGGCCAACTCAGGNGGATAGCGGCGTCCCTCGATCCCCGGGATCTGAGTGGCGGTGAACGCGACCACCTCGTAAGCGTCGTTATCACGGAATACAACATTAAAATTATGGAAATCTCTACCAGCAGCGCCCATGATGATGACTTTGGTCCTACGCATGTAATCACCTCGCAAGTTTGGAAATTGGGTGGGCTTTGCGCTGCCATTATAGCGGTGGAAAGCACGGGGTGCGAATTGGCTGGGGTCTGGCCGAGAGGTATGATAAGGTCGTGACTTTGGCCAACGGATTGACCTTGCTCAGGGGAGCATTGATCGCTCCCACGGTGGCTGCAACCCTTCTGGGGCGACCATGGATCGCCTTTGCCTCGTTTTCACTCGCCGTCGTCACCGATGCCTTCGACGGNCTGGTGGCGAGAACGCGCCATGAGGTCACCCCCTTGGGAGCGATCCTGGACCCAGCCATGGACAAGCTCCTCTACGTGGGACTCTTCTCCGCCCTCGCCGCCACAGGGAAGCTGCCACCCTTAGGCCCCATCCTCTACTCAATACCCCAGATCGGGCTTGGGATCGGAACGGTGGTACTGTGGCGGCGGCGTGGAAAGTTCGCAGCCAGGTGGCCGGGCAAGGCAGCCGCGGCCCTGACGGCGCTCTCGGCGGTGTTGCTTCTCCTCACCCCGTGGGGCCAGGTCCCGTTTTGGACAGCGGTGGGGGCGAACTTCCTGTCCGCGTTTTATTACTTGTATTTGCAAGCAAGTTAGCCAGTTCGGGAGGCGGAGGGGCCTCGAACTCCAGCCACTTTNCGGTTACGGGATGACGGAAGCCAAGCCGCCACGCGTGGAGCATNANGCGCTCNCCCNCCCCGCCGTACAGGGGATCCCCCACCACTGGGTGCCCGATCGCCGCCAGATGCACCCTGATCTGATGGGTCCGCCCTGTCCGAGGCACGACGAGGAGAAGCGACTTTCCCTCCCTCCGCGCTAGCACACGAAATTCCGTCTGCGCTTCCTTTCCTGCCCGATCCACCCGCATCCGCCAGGGGCGCCTCGCGTCGCGGGCCAGCCGCCCTGAGATCTCCCCTTCCTCCGGCTCCACCNCACCCTCCACCAGCGCCAGGTACTCCTTCTTCACCTCTCGNCTACGAAACTGTTCCACCAGATCCCGCCATGCCTCTTCGGTCCGGGTGAGGACCATGACCCCGCTGGTGAGGGCATCCAACCGGTGCACGACCCCGGGACGCTCAGGGCTCCCGCCCGCTAGCGGCCCCTGTGCCCCCAGGATCCCCACCACCGTGACCTCCCGCCTTCCCACCCCGGCCGGATGCACCGGGATCCCGGGCGGCTTGTCCACCACCACCACGGAACGATCCCCGTACAGGATCGGGATGTGAGGCTGCTCGACAGGCCCTGCTTCCTCCTCCCTGATCCTCACCACCTGGCCCGGCTGTACCCGGGCTGCGGCCTTCACGCGGCGTCCGTCCACCTCCACCGCGCCGGACTCGATCAGGTCACGGACGCGACTGCGAGGCAACCCGAGGCGGGCCGCGAGTACCCGGTCCAGGCGCTTTCCCGACTCCGCCTCTCCTATCACAAAAATCCCGGGTTTATCAGGCGATGGTTTTGTGGGCATCATCAAGGCCAAGTATAATGGCAAAAGATGCGCACCTTACGGGAAAAGCTAGATGAACTTTTGCGCCAGGGCACGCGCGACGCCCAGGTGGAACTTTATCACTGGGAACTGAGCCGGGCCGGCCCGCGGGTCAGGCTCATCGTCTATATCGACCGTCCCCAGGGNGTAACCCTGCAGGACTGCGAACGAGCCAGCCGCGCCATCGAGGCACTCCTCGACGCTGAAGACCCGATCCCATCTTCTTACGTGCTCGAGGTGTCCTCGCCCGGGGTGGAGCGAGGCCTGTGGGAAAAGTGGCATTACGAGCGTGCCCTGGGGAAACGGGTGCGCGTGGTGGTCAAAGTCGCTAGGGACGGGAGACATGTGTACGAAGGAAAACTCGCGGAAGTGCGTGGGGAAGAGGTGACCCTCGAACTTGAGGAGGGGCGCATCGAGATCCCCTTCCCCGAGATCGCCCGCGCCCATGTCGTGTTCGAGCCGGAGGCGGAAACGAAATGAATATCGATTTCCTCGAGGCATTGGAAGAGATGGCCCGGGAGCGGGGAATCGATCGGGAAGCCGCTTACGAGGCCATGGAAAAGGGCATCGCTGCAGCTTACCTGGTGGAGTACGGGGGAGAGGAACCCCCCGAGGTCCACATCGACCGCCGTTCGGGCGACATATACGTGAACGGGAAACCATTCGATCTGGGAAGCCTCGGCCGAATCGCCACCCGCCGGGCGGAGAACGTGTTCCGTCAGGAAATCCTCCGGCGGCGACGCGAGGCTCTCTATGACATGTACTCTGCGAGGATCGGCGAAATCCTAAACGGCTCCGTGCACCGGTTCGAGGGGCGGAACGTGTGGATCAACCTGGGGGAGGCCGAAGCCCTGCTGCCTGAGGAGGAACGCATACCCGGGGAACGCTATATACCCGGCCGCCGCCTCCGCGCTTATCTGTTTAAAGTGGAGAAGACACAGGGCGACCCCCGCATCTACGTCTCTCGCGCCCATCCCCAGTTCGTGGCCAAACTGCTGGAACTCGAGGTCCCGGAGATCGAGCAAGGGCTATTGGAAGTGGTGAAGGTGGCTCGGGTTCCAGGGGTAAGGTCCAAGGTGTTGGTAAGGGCACTGGATCCACGCATCGACCCCGTGGGGACTTGCGTCGGGGCCGGGGGCGTGCGGATCCGCGCTGTGAGCCGCGAGCTCGCCGGGGAAAAGGTGGACATCATCCGCTGGAGCGAGGATGTCCGCGACATCATCCGCGGCAGCCTCGCCCCGGCCAGCGTCATAGACATAGAGCTGGACCAGGAAGAGAGAAAGGCCATCGTCACGGTCCCGGGGAGCGAGATGTCGCTGGCCATCGGGCGCGACGGGCACAACGTGGAGCTCGCGGCCAAGGTAACCGGGTATGATATCGAAATCCGGGCCCCGTCCGGAGAAGAATCAGCCCGCAGCTAAACGACGCCTACGCGCCCTCCCCCTGGACGGGATAGCCTACCTCGCCCGGCATCAGGCTATCCCGGTCGTTGTAGTGGCGGCGGTGCTCGTGGGGTTGAGCCTCTATTACGTCCGGGACCTCCCCATCAGGAGTTCATACCTGGACCTCCTGCCGCAGAATGACCCCCTGATCGCCGAGTACAAGGAGAAAGAAAAGGAACTGGCCGGCACGGACTACGTGGCCGTGCTTCTGACGCTCTCTGAACCTCCTGCTTCCCCGGAAGAACGACGGGCAATGCTTTTCTCCGCTGCCGATCGACTGATCGCCAACCTCGATCCCGAGGAGTTCCCCCGGGCATCATATCGGGTTGGGGAGGGGATTAAATACCCCCCCGAGCTCCTCCTCTATCGTCAGCTAACCCCCCAGGATATCGAGACATTAAGGAAAGACGCGGAAGCCATTCAGGAAATCCTGGAAAAATTCCCCCAGCTCGAACCCCTTGAAATTGAAGCTCTCATAGCTGAGCTGAAAACGGCGTTCGCCGAGGGGAATGCGCTCTCTCGCCTTCCGTCCGATCAGACGCTCGCGCTCCTGGACCGGCTACTGCACGTTGCCCGGGGTGGGCTCTCCCTCCTGGCGACGTTGCCCGAGATCCAAACCTATCTCGACGAGGCCGCGGAGATCATAAAGGGGGTCCACGAGCGAGCCCTTCCCCCCGAAGTGGGAACGCCCCTACTTTCCCGGGACGATACCATGCTGGTACTTCAGATATGGCCAGCACAGCCATCCTACGCCAGCCTCACCTACTGCCGCGAGGTCATGCAGGCAATTGACCAGGCTATTGCCCAAGCGGGGCTTGCGTCCCTGGGGGTGGAGGCCAGCGTCACCGGAACCTACGCCGTGGTCGCGGAAAGCGACCAGGTGATCAGGAAGGACATGAACTTCACCACCCTAGTCTCCTCCATAGGGGTGTTCGTCCTCCTCGCCCTCACATTCGCCAGCGCCTTCCTCACCCTAGTAGCCCTCGTCCCCCTGCTCGTCTCGGCCCTGCTCACCATCGCCTGGGCTAAGTTCGCGGTAGGCGGCTTCAACCTAGTCACCACCTTCCTCCCCGCGCTGGTCCTAGGCCTGGGGATTGACTTCTCCATCCACCTTCTGTTCCGCTATATAGAAGAGCGGGCAGAGGGGCGCTCTGTGGGGCGGGCCCTCGACATCGCCATTCACCGGAAGGGAGAGGCCTCCTTGGCCGCGGCTCTGACCACGGCCGCTGTGTTCCTGTGTCTTCTTATCTCCCGCTCTCGGGCCCTCGCCGAGATGGGAGTAATTATGTCTCTGGGCATCGTGATCGCTTATCTTTCAGCGATGCTCCTCACCCCGAGCCTGATCGCCCTGAGCTACGTCACCGCCAAGAGACGGTTTCGGGAACGGCTGCTGGTACGCACCGAGCACATAGCAAGGCTGTACCGCCAGATCCTTCCTCAACGGCGGGCGGTGGTGGGGCTCACCCTGCTTTTGACCATCGCCTTAAGCTATCAGGTGAGCCAGGTGGAATTCAGGTTCGCCTCCGCCCAATTGGCCCCGGAGACGCAGGCCAAAAGCGTGGCCGACAGGATCCTGAGGGAGTTCCAGGGAAAGATGGCCTTCGGGGACCAGTTCGTGTTCTTCGTGAGCGACGCGGACGAGCTTCGCAAGCTGGAGGAAGAGCTCGCCCAAAACCCTTTAGTGAAGTCCACGGACTCCATCATCGACATCCTCCCCCAGGAGCTCCTGCGCGGGAGGGTTTCCCTTCAGGACGTGCCGGTAGAGGACATGCTGACCGCCCTCGGAACCCTCAAGCAGGCGTTGACGAAATGGGAAGACCTCCGGTCCCAGATCGAGGGCCTAGCGGCCGCTCTGGCCACGGCGGAGTTCATCGCCACCCTGAGCGGCCAAAGCGAACAAGCTATGGCCCTGTCGGAAAGAGAGGCCACCGTCGTCCAGCTCTCGGACGAGATGAACGCCTTGGACAAGGAGGCGGCGCTCGAAACCGTAAACCAGGTGGAAGAGGACCTGACCGTGGTGCAGGCATTCCTCCACAGGCTTGCGGCTCTGCCGGACGAGGCCGGACTGATAACGGCCCTCATCAAGGTACTTCCGGAACAGCTCAGATCGTTTTACTACTCCGATGCCTCCGGGCGCTTCGTACTACGAGCTTACATGTCGATGGAGCTTTACGCCGACGATAACCTCAGCAAATTTGTGAACTGGGTAAAGGGGCTCGGGGTGGACTACTTCGGGATCCCGGAGGTGCAAAACCGCTTGGAAGCCTACATGAAGCGCGACTTCGCCCTGTCGACGGCGCTGGCCAGCCTCCTCATTGCCTTGCTCGTGTGGGGGAGTTTTGGGAGCCTGAAGGAAGCATTGCTCGCCGTCACTCCGCTGGCGATTGGCTATCTGTGGATGCTCGCCGGGATGAGGCTGCTCGGCATCGCGTTCAACTTCACTAACATCGTGATCTCGCCATTGCTCATCGGGATTGGGGTCGACAGCGCCATTCACATCCTCCATCGCATAGAGGAAGAGAGGCACCGGGGGGGCGACGCCGCCGTTTGGGGGGCGGCCGCCACCGCAGTGCCGGTGATCTCTACCTCACTCACCACTATGCTGGTATTCGGCACCCTGATCGCGGCCCGCACCCCAGGGCTCCGGTTCCTGGGCATCTCCGCCCTGCTCGGGCTTGGCTTCACCCTGCTCGCCAGCATCCTCGTGCTCCCCTGTGCCACCGCCTGGCTTGATGGATCGCGGCGGGGGCACTAAATTGACGTGAACCAAAATCCAAGGCGGCCCGAGGAAGGTGACATGGCATGATGGGAACCTTGCAAACAGCCTTGATCGCACTGGTTGCCCTCCTCCTGGGCCTCGCTGGGGGACTCCTTCTGGCCC
>Ga0180877_1006_pt1 | contig 14574 bp, 19 predicted proteins | sample Deesub1362A_J573_FD_124316 | JGI IMG/M metagenome (GOLD analysis project Ga0180877, IMG submission 124316) | Candidatus Acetothermia bacterium JdFR-47 | reverse complement strand
TTTTTTCTTGTTTCTAAGATCGAACGCCGCTACATTGGATATTGATGGACATTCGGGCATTTTGCCGGACTTACGTGCGCGCGTTGACCGATGTACTTGCCCAGGGCGATGCCAGCGAGGAGTCGTGCTATTCAGCCCTCGGGGTCTACCAGGCATGTCACAAATGGCTCAATGGTCGCAAAGGCTGCGTCCTCTCCCTCGACGAAATCCGCACCTACTGCCGCATCGTAACTGCTCTCGGCAAGACCATCGCAATCCAAAAAGAGATCGAAGCCCTCTGTCCCATTGTAGAGGGCAATCTGCTTTAGGTGCCGCTAGAGTGACCGCAAAGCGAAGGAGAGTGGGCATGGATGTGTGCTTGACCGTTCAGCTTGGGATGGCTTCGGCTACAACTGGGAATGCCCCCAATGATCAGGCCTCTTGCGTGCCGGGGCCTCTGGCTGCTCAGGGACCTTCCGTCCGGGATCTACTTCAGCCTGGGAAGGTATGGGGACCTAGTGCCATCTGCCAAGGCCAGGCTGCTCGCCGCCTCGGAGACGGTGCTCGGCTATCTGATCATGGAGTCACCTGGTGGCCTTGCTCCTGCAGTAGTTTAGGGGCTCGGGTAGCTCCTAGCGCCCTCAGTCAACCGGCAACAAAACTAAATCACAAAAGGACTTTGGTATTAAGGCTTGAATTTACTCAGGGTCTTGAGTAAATTTACTCAGGGTCTTGAGTAAATTGAGATCTGGGTGGGGACCCATGTTTAAACGACCGATGTACGGCGAACTGTTGCGTCGGCTCCAAGAGCCGCGGCGGTTTATCCAAGTGCTGGCCGGAGCCAGGCAGACCGGGAAGACCACCCTGGTCCAGCAAGTACTCGCGGATCTGCCCCTGCCAAGCCATTATGCCACCGCCGATGAGCCCACCCTCAAGGATCCGGTTTGGATTGAACAGCAGTGGGAGGTCGCAAGAAGACTGGTCGCCAAGAACAAGACCCCAGCCGTTCTAGCACTTGATGAAGTGCAAAAGATTCCAAACTGGTCTGAGGTCATCAAACGGTTGTGGGATGAGGATACCCGGGCTAAGCTGCCGCTCCATGTTGTCCTCCTAGGCTCTGCCCCGCTTCTCATGCAGAGCGGGCTCTCGGAAAGCCTCGCTGGCCGGTTCGAGGTAATTTATATGCCCCACTGGTCGTTCGCGGAGATGCACGAAGCGTTCGGCTGGTCTTTGGATCAGTACATCTACTATGGTGGGTATCCCGGCTCGGCGCCGCTGGTCGACGATCCCGATCGGTGGCGACAGTACATCTTGGACTCTCTTGTAGAGACCACGATCTCCCGCGATATCCTGCTGCTGCGCCGTGTGGACAAGCCGGCTCTGCTCCGCCGCTTGTTCGAGCTCGGCTGTCAGTACTCAGGCCAGATTCTCTCTTATACCAAGATGCTCGGTCAGCTCCAAGATGCCGGGAACACCACCACCTTGGCTCACTACCTTGATCTTCTCAAGGCCGCAGGCTTGCTGGAGGGGCTCCCCAAGTACGCGGGCCAAAGAGTCCGTCGGCGGGCGTCGAGCCCGAAGCTTCAGGTCCACAACAACGCCCTGATGACCGCTCAGCTGGACGTATCGTATGAAGAGGCGAGGGAAGACCGGGGAATCTGGGGCCGGCTTGTGGAGTCCGCAGTCGGCATGTGGCTGGTAAACGCGACCCGGGGTACGCCAATTCGTGTTTATTACTGGGCATCGGGCAACCGCGAAGTAGATTTCGTCCTGGCCAAAGGGGCAAAGATCGTGGCTATCGAAGTCAAGAGCTCGTACCGAAGCCAACGTCTCCACGGCATGGAAGTTTTTGCAAGGGAGTTCAGGGTTCATAGGATGCTGCTTGTTGGTGGCGATGGGATTCCAATTGAAGAGTTCATCACCACGGACCCAGCAACTTGGTTCTGATCGTGGTCAGCAAGGGTCAAACTGAGTCGACAGCTCGTGTCTCTAATCGGGCCTTCTTTGTGATCCAGTGAGGTTTGGCTTTGCGGTGCAAACACGGTGCCGGTCGCTGAGCAACCTTCAGCTTCCGGGGCTGGCCTGCGATCGCGTAAGAAACAAACGTCGTGTCGTCCCTGAGCTGGACAGTTGACAGAGCCTCTCCCTGCGAATAGCATTGGACGCGGTTTTCGCTAGCGATTTGGAGGTGAATTTCCCTTGGAAGCTGTTTTGGAAACACGTCGCCTCCCGAAGAAGGTAGGGGATGCGATTCACGCGGTGGGCCGGAGGAAGGAGTCCGTGGCCCGGGTGTACCTCAAGGAGGGCGAGGGCCGGGTGTGGGTGAACGGCAAACCGGCGGAGGAATACTTTGCCGCCTTCGCCTTCACCGATGACTACCTCAACCGGCACCTTCTGTCCCCGTTCTACGTGACCGGGACTATGGGCCGGTTCGACGTCCGGGCCCGGGTTGAGGGCGGCGGGGTTACCGGCCAGCTCGAAGCCCTCAGGCTCGGCATCGCCCGGGCCTTGGTGGGCGTGGCCCCGGAGTTCAAGAAGCCTCTGAAGGACGCGGGGCTTCTGACCCGTGACGCCCGCGAGGTGGAGCGCAAGAAGTACGGCCGCCGCAAGGCACGCAAGAAGGAGCAGTACTCCAAGCGGTGATATCATGAAAAAGGACATCCATCCGGAGCTCTACCGAGCAGTGGTCCGGTGCAGCTGTGGGGCGGAGTTCGAGACGCTGTCCACGAAGAAAGAGCTGCACGTGGACGTCTGTTCGCGCTGCCACCCCTTCTTCACCGGCGAGTCCCGGCTCGTGGACGCCGAGGGGCGCGTGGAACGCTTCGAGCGCAAGTACGGAAAAGACTGGCTCAAGAAACAGAAGAAGGGGTAAATGCCCGTTGGGGGCCAGGCGGTAATAGAAGGGGTAATGTTGCAGAACGGCCACCGCGTCGCGGTGGCCGTTCGCACCCCTGATGGCTCCATCGCCGTGGAGCCCCTTTCGGGGGTGCGACGGTTCGGGAGGCTCAAGAGGATCCCGTTTCTCCGCGGACCCATCCGCATGTACGAGATGCTCTCCCTGGGGATGCGGGCCCTCAACCTGTCCGCGCGCCTGGCCTATGGGGAGGAGGCAGCCGGCTCACGCTGGGATTTCCTGCTCACCGTGGCCCTCGCGGTGGTCCTCGTTGGGGGCGGGTTCGTCGCCCTGCCCGTTTACCTCACCGGGCTCATCCACATCTCGAACCCGGTCCTGTTCAACCTCGCCGAGGGCGGGATCCGGGTGGTGCTTTTCCTTCTGTATCTCTACGCCATTTCTTTCATGCGGGATATCCGGCGGGTGTTCCAGTACCACGGGGCGGAGCACAAGGTGGTTCACGCCTACGAGGCCGGGGAGGCGACCCTGGCGGCCGCCCGGCGCCAGAGCCCCCTGCACCCCCGCTGCGGCACCGCCTTCCTTCTTCTGTTCGTGGTCATAGCCATCCTCATCTTCTCGGTGATCGCGACGGACAGCATCTGGATCAAGATCCTGGGCCGGATCGTGCTCCTGCCGGTGGTAGCCGCCATTGCTTACGAGGTGCTGATGGTGGGCGGGCGACACCCCAGGGCATGGTGGCTACGGCCGTTCCTGCTTCCGGGGTTGTGGCTGCAGCGGCTCACCACTCGAGAGCCAGCCGACGATCAGATTGAGGTAGCCCTGGCCGCCCTGCGCTACGTCACCGAGGACAGCGCCGAGAGCCTTTCCACGACATCGTAGGGCACCCGAACTAGCCCCAGGGTTTCCCTGACCGAGCCAGGACCGTGGTCGTCTGAGCCTCCCGTCGGGATGAGATCCAGTTTTTCGGCTAGCATTCGTAACTCGGGTATGCTGGTCTGGTTCTCCTCCTCGCTGTAGGGGTAATCTACTTCCACTGCAGCCATGCCCTCCGCCTTGAGCCTCCGGAGCACTTCTTCGAAGTCGGGGAAGGGAAGGAGCTTGGGGTGGGCCAGGGCCGCCACCCCCCCCGCGGCTTGGATGGCCTCGATCACTCGCTTGCTCGACGCCCGGGGGAGGGGCACATAGCACTCCCCGCCCTGCCCCAGGAATCGGTCGAACGCCTCCTCGAAGGTCGCTGCCACCCCATGCTTTACGAGTTCAGCGGCAAGATGCGGTCTGCCCACCGAGCCTTCTGTCCGGGCCGCCACCTCCTCGTAGGCTAATGGGATCCCCAAGACCTCCCGGCAGCGCCGGACCATCTCCTGCATCCTCCGCACCCTGGCCTTCGCCATCCAGGCGAACAACTCCTGCAGGGCGGGATGGCGGGGCTGGATGAAGTAGCCGAGGATCTCGCCTCGTTCCCCGAAGATGTCCGCCTTGAGTTCCACCCCGCTGATCACCTCGATCCCCTCGATCACGGCGAAAGGCGCGGTGAGCTCGGGTCCCACGGTGTCGTGGTCGGTGATGGCGATAGCGGAAAAGCCGGCTCGTTTTGCCCGGCGGGCGGTCTCCACCACCGACAGCGTCCCGTCCGACCACTTGGTGTGGAGGTGGAGGTCGCAGAAACGCTCTCCGCCCATGGGGGACGCCTAACTGAGGGAGCGCAGCCAATCCACGGTGGCTGCCAGGCCTTCCCTAAGGGACACCCGGGGGGTGAAGCCGAGCACTTGGGCGGCAGCGCTTCCGTCTAGGGCGGAACGGCGCACCTCCCCGGGCCGCGCTGGGGCATAGCGGGGCTCTCCGGAGAAGCCGATGAGCCGCGCCAGCTCTTGGAAGATCGTGAGCACGGAGGTCTCCTTCCCGGTTCCCACGTTGAACGCTGCCTCGTCGAAGGAAGGGGCACGGAAGCCGGAGAGGAGCTTCTTCGCAGCGAGGATGTTGGCGTCCGCCACATCGCCGACATAGATGAAGTCGCGGGTCTGAAGGCCGTCCCCGTAAATGGTGGGGGTTTCCCCTGCGAGCATCGCCCGCCCGAATATAGCCACCACGCCGGCCTCCCCGTGGGGGTCCTGGCGGGGGCCGTACACATTCCCGTACCGCAAGGCGATGTAAGGAAGCCCACGGGCGTCCTGGAAGGCGTAGAGGTAGTGCTCACTTGCGAGTTTGGCCACCCCGTACGGCGAAAGGGGACACTTGGGGGCCGTCTCCGGGGTGGGGAGCACCTCCGCGTCCCCGTACAGTACTCCCCCAGAGGAGGCGAACACCATTCCCTTCACCCCGGCCTCAAGGGAGGCGGAAAGCAAGTTGAGGAGTCCCACTAGGTTGACCTGGGCGTCGTAGGCAGGATCGCTCCAGGAGCGCACCACCGATGCCTGGGCGGCCTGGTGGAACACGATCTCTGGCTCGAACGACAGCACTGCCTGGCGCACATCCTCCTCGTCTTTAAGGTCTACGTGGAAGAAGGAAGCCCCGGTCGGGACGTTCTCCCGGCGGCCGGTGGAGAGATCGTCGAGCACCCCCACCTCCCAACCCTCTTTGAGTAGCCGTTCAGCCAGGTGGGAGCCGATGAACCCCGCTCCTCCGGTCACGAGTGCTCGCACTTTTCCTCCTTCCATACCCGGTCCAAGATCCCGTTGATGAAGGCGGGGGCCTTCTCCGTGCCGTAGGTCTTGGCTAGCTCCACCGCCTCGTCGATGACCACCTCGGGCGGGGTGTCGGTGTGCAGAAGCTCGTACAGGGCGAGCCGCAGGATGTTGCGGTCTACCAAAGCCAGGCGATCGAGTCCCCACCCTTCCGCTCTGCGGTCGATGATGCGGTCGATCTCCTCCCCCCGCTCGACGACCCCCTTGAGGAGCTCCTCGGCGAAGAGTGCCTCGTTCCCCAAGTCTTCTTCTTCAAGGAGCTCTTCGGGGGAGAGGGGGAGGAACTCCCTGCGATAAAGGCACCGCAGGACCGCCTCGCGTGCCCGGCGCCTCATCCCGCCCTCAAGAGGTCTCGCTCGTGGCCGGTCGGGCGGTGCCCCGAATCACCAGGTCCACCTCCAAAACCGGCAGTCCCGTCTTGGCCTCTATCTCGCGGGACAGGAGCTCTTGAATACGCTCGGCCAGCCTGGGTGCTTCCTCCTCATGGGGGAGGGGAAGCGTGATCTTGAGGTACACCCCGTCGCTTGCCGACACGAGCCCGATCTTGAACCCGGAGAGCCCCAGCTCCCTCCTCAGGAGCCCGGCGGCAAGCTGCTTGACAGCCTTGGGCGCAATGGCGATCTCACCCTTGGGGCCAGGGCGGCGGAGGGCCCGGCTGGCGGCAAGCCAATCCGCCAAGGCGATGGCCAGCATCAAGGCTGCCCCACATGTCGCGGCCCCGATGGCCGAGATCACGGCCCGCCCCACCACCGTGGTGGCCGCAGCCGCCCAGGCCGGGGGAATCCCCCATCCGGCGGTGAACACGGCCAGGCCCGTGGTCCCCAGCAGGATCACAAAGCCGATCCCGTATAGGAGCGCCACCTCAGGCCTCCTCCTCCGGGAACCCCTCTTCCTCCGGGAACACCACNCGGGTCACCTCCACGTCCACCGCCTCCACCGGCAGAGCGGTCATCTTCTCGATCTCTTCCTTGATGCGCTCCTGCAATTTCTGGGCCACCTCGTGCACGGGATGACCGTAGATCACCGACACCTTGATGGCGATCCTCACCCGTCCATCGGCGAGGTGGGTCTCGACCAGCTTCCGTGCCGCTTCTCCCCGGGGGAAAGCTTCCCCTTTCGGCGGGGCGATGCCCTCCACCTCAGCCGCGGCCAGCCCGGCGATGGTGGCGATCACATCGCGGGAGATGCTGACTTTGCCCTCATCGGGTCCCAGCTCGGACACAAATTCCTCCTCTTTAACCATTCTCCCCTCCTTCCTCGGCCTCCTCCTCCAAGACCAGCGCCTCCTGGGGNGGGATCACCTGCTTGACGAACACGTCCACCCGTCCGACCCGGACGCCGGCCAGCCCCTCCAGGTCTTCCCGCACGGCCTGCTGTACCCCTTGGGCCACCTCGTGGACCGGATATCCCAGAACCACGGCGATCCTGAGCTCCACGTCCACCCGGTCCTCGCCGAAAGTGATCTGGAGCCCCTCTTCCGGGCCGGCGAAGATGTTCATTAACCCGCCCCCGCCGCGGAGAGGCCGTACCCCCTCCACTTTCTCCACTGCCCGGGCGGCGATCGCCTCCACCACTCCCGAGTGGATGATCACCCGCCCGAGTGGTCGCTCGAGTTCCAGCCGTTGCTCTGCCATCCTCCTCCCTCCTTATCCAACCCGCTCCACGTACGCGCCGGTGCGGGTGTCCACGCGAATCACGTCCCCTGCCTTGACGAACAGGGGCACTTTCACCACGAGCCCGGTCTCTAGGGTGACCGGTTTCTCGCCTCCGGTGGCGGTGTCTCCCTTGACCCCGGGCGGCGCCTCCACCACCTTGAGGTCCACGAAGTTGGGGGGCTTCACTTTCACCATCTCTCCCTGATAGAAGAGGCCCATGAGCTCCATGCCCTCGAGCAGGTAGCCCTGGAACTCCTTCACCGCCTCCTCTGGGAGCTCATACTGCTCGAAGCTCTCCTTATCCATGAACACGAACGTGTTTCCAGACCGGTACAGGTACTGCAAGGGACGCGTCTCCATGAACGCGGCCTCGATGTTGTCCGAGTCCCTCAGGGTTTCGGTGACGACGCGTCCGGTCTTGAGGGACCGGAGCTTGGCACGCACGAAGGCGCTGCCCCGGGCCCGCTTCACGTGTTCGAACTCCAAGACCTCGTACAGTTCCCCGTCCTTGAGGATGGTCATCCCCCGTGTGATCTCACCGATGGAAAGCCCCATGTTCATCCTCCTTTCGCATTGTATACCGCCCGTGATGTTAACGGCTATGGCCCGGCTAGGATCTGGAGCCCCACCCGGGCGGTGCCCTGCTCCAGGATCCCCAGGGCTTCAGCGGCCGCGTAGGAGAGGTCTATGATCCTCCCCGCCACAAACGGTCCGCGGTCGTTGATCCTGACCACCACTGACTTCCCCGTGGCCAGGTCCACTACCCGGACTACGGTGCCGAAGGGGAGCGTCTTGTGAGCGGCGGTGAAGGCGTACATGTCGTAGGGCTCGCCGCTGGCCGTGGTCTTTCCGTGGAAACCCGGCCCATACCAGGATGCAATCCCCACCTCGTCGTAACGGGGGGGGCCTGCCCAGAGAGCGATCGCGAGGACCCCGGCTAGGATGAAAAGCCATTCAAGCCGCATGGGACGATTATAGGCGTCGCAGGGGGTTGGGGAGGTGGTCCAGGGCTATGTGCAGTAGATGAGGGAGGTAGACGCCCACGAGGATGGCGGGGATGGAATTCACCGGAAAGCCCTGTGGAAACGGGACTCCGAAGGCGAAGTGGAAGCCCGTCCAGGCTGCGGCCACGAGCGCCGCTAGGTATAGGAGGCGGGTCAGGGGGCCGAAGATCGGNGAGTGGGAAAGGCCCCGGTGACGGAAGAGGTATGCATACGGGATCCATAGGCCCTTCAGCGGACCCCAGCGGCGACTGGGGGCGGCGCCAGCAAGGTCGAGGTCGGGAGAGAGGAGGAGGCTTGCGCCCACGTAGGTAAGGGCAAACACGATGAGGGAGGTGCGCCCCACCCCGAGAAGAGCCCCTCCGGCCACCCATAGGGGCAGGGTCGAAAGCTCCNCCGCTAGGTGCACCTTGCCCGCNGGCATACTGGAGACTGTAGCCGGGGGATCCAGGCGGCACAACCCTTGACCCCATGCAGGGGTGCGGCTAAAATCCAGCTGCTTAGCAGCCATGTTACCTGAGTGCTAAATTTTGGAGGAGGTGGCTCATGAAGGTCAAACCCCTGGGTAACCGTGTGCTCGTGAAGAAGATCGAGGAAGAGGAGCGCCGCACCCCGGGTGGCATCGTCCTGCCCGAGTCGGTCAAGGACGAGAAGGCGATCCGGGGCGAGGTCGTGGCCCTGGGCACGGCGGAGAAGTTCGACGTCAAAGAGGGCGACAAAGTGCTCATCTCGGCCTATGCCGGGACCGAGATCCGCATGGGCGAGGAGAAGTACCTCTTGGTGAAGACCAACGATATCCTCGCGATNATCGAGGAGTGAGGAGGTGACCATGGCGGCCAAAGAGGTCATATTCGGAGAAGAGGCAAGGCGTAAGATCCTTGACGGCGTGGAGAAACTGGCCAGCGTGGTGCGGGTTACCTTGGGTCCCCGCGGCCGCAACGTCGGCATCGAGAAGAAGTTCGGTTCCCCCGACATCGTGAACGACGGNGTCACCATCGCCGAGGAGCAGGAGTACAAGGACCCGTTCGAGAACATGGGGGCCCAGCTGGTGAAGGAGGTCGCCTCCAAGACTAACGATGTGGCCGGTGACGGGACCACCACCGCTACCATCCTCGCCCACTCCCTGGTTAAGGAGGGGTTCAAGATGGTGGCGGCCGGCGCTAACCCCATGGCTCTGAAGCGGGGCATCGAGAAGGGCGCCAAGGCCGTGGTGGACGAGCTCAAGAAGATGTCCAAGAAGCTCTCCACCAAGGAGGAGACCGCCCAGGTGGCCACCATCTCCGCCAACGACCCGGAGATCGGCCGCATCATCGCCGATGCCATGGAGGAAGTGGGCGAGGACGGCGTGATCACCGTGGAGGACTCCGACACCATCGAGACCTACTACGAGGTCGTAGAGGGGATGCGGTTCGACCGCGAGTACCTGTCCCCCTACTTCGTCACCGACCCCAAGAAGATGGAGGTCGTGCTTGAGAACCCCTACATCCTCATCACCGACCGCGAGCTCAAGAACGCCCTGGAGCTCATCCCGCTGCTGGAGAAGGTGGCCCAGACCGGCAAGCCCTTGCTTGTCATCGCCAAGGACGTCACCGGTGAAGCCCTGTCCACGTTGGTCTTGAACAAGCTGAAGGGGACGCTCATCTCCTGTGCCGTCAAGGCTCCCGGCTTCGGCGACCGCAGGAAGGCCATGCTCGAGGACATCGCTATCCTCACGGGCGGCGTGGTGATCGCCGAGGACGCCGGTATGGAGATCAAGAACACCACACTCGACATGCTGGGCCGGGCGGAGAAGGTGCGNGTCACCCACGAGGACACCACCATCATCGGCGGCAAGGGTGACCCCAACGCCATCAAGGCCCGCATCGAGCAGATCAACGAGCAGATCAAGACCACCGACTCCGACTACGACCGGGAGAAGCTGGAGGAGCGCAAGGCCAAGCTCGCTGGCGGCGTGGCGGTGATCAAGGTCGGCGCAGCCACCGAGACCGAGCTGGAGGAGAAGAAGCACCGCATGGAGGACGCCCTCGAGGCCACCAAGGCCGCCGTGGAAGAGGGGATCCTGCCCGGCGGTGGCGTGGCGCTCCTGAACGCCGCCAAGACCCTGGAGAAGCTGGAGAAGGAGCTCGACGGCGACGAGAAGGTGGGCGTTCAGATCCTTAGGCGGGCCCTGGAGGAGCCGGCGCGGCAGCTCGCCGAGAACGCTGGGCTCGAGGGGGCCGTGATCGTGGAGAAGCTGAAGCAGGAGAAGCCGGGCGTCGGTTTCGACGTGGTCCAGGAGAAGTTCGTCGACATGTTCGAGGCCGGGATCATCGATCCCACCAAGGTGACGCGCTCGGCGCTCCAGAACGCTGTCTCCATTGCCGGTATGCTTCTCACCACCGAGGCTTTGGTTGCTGAGATCAAGGAGGAGAAGAAGGAGACCTCTACTCCGCCGATGGAGTTCTAGCCCAAGAAAAAGCCAAGGGCCCCGGCCCCTCCGCCGGGGCCCTTTTTCACTTTCGTATCTCTACTTCCTGCCAGGCCATCCCCCAGTGTCCCTCGGGATCCACCGCCTTGACGAGGAGCAGCGCCACCCCGGCGGAGAACACCTCGGTGCCGGTGTCCAGGTCGTACGTCCCGGTTGCCGGCAGCTCTTCTGCGAGAGGGATCAGGGTGGCCCCGCTGTCGTAGGAGACGGCGATCATCACCGTGAGCTCCTCTGCTGGGGTGTCCGGATCCGCGGCCTGCCATGTCAAGGTAACCACCCCGGAGAGCGGTCCCTCCGGGAGGGTGAGCTCCACCCGGGGTGAGAAGAGGAAGCAGAATTGGCGGTGCCAGGGCTCCCCATAATGGGGTTGCCTTTCGCGTCGAGGAGTTCCCCGGCCACCCCGTTTCGCCAGGTGAAGCGGCCGTCAGGGGCGTCGGGGGCGATGCGCTCCATCGAGATCCCTCGGTCCCCAGCCCACCAGCCTGCGGGGCACCCGGCGTTGGCGGTGTCCACCACCTGCCCCTCGGGGTCGACCAGGCGGAGCTCGGCCCCTGAGTTGGGGAGAGCTCCGCGGTAGATGAGGTCCGCCTCCCGACCCACCACCGTGTCGTCCCCGCCCCGCTCGAGCAGGAAGAAGCCGTGGGGTTCGATCACACGGCTTTTGAGCACCACCGTGGCTCCGGACTCCTCCCCCAGCGGGATCGTGACCCCTTCCCAGGACAACGTCCAACCCGTAAGGTCCACAGGCTCGTCCGAGGGATTGTAGAGCTCGATCCACTCGTCATAGGGGGAGGCTATTGTCCCCCCCCAAGCAACCTCATTGATCACCACCTGGGACAGCCCTCCCAGGAATACCGCCAACACCGCTACGAGCGTCAGAAAAAGACGCACTTGTATCACCCCGCCCATGATGGGGCCCTGCCGACCTAGGCGTCAACCCCTTGCGCCGATCCCTTAGCCCTCCCATAATCCCGCGGAGACGAATGCGCCATGGCAGATAAGAAAGTACTCATCGTAGAATCGCCCACCAAGGCCCGCACTCTTTCCGGCTATTTAGGCCGTGGTTTCGAGGTCCACTCCTCCAAGGGCCACGTCCGGGATCTCCCGGAGAAGGAGCTCGGGGTGGACATTGAGCACGGCTTCCGTGCNAAGTGGGTGGTGCGGGACCGCAAGCTCGTGACCTCCCTGCGCAAGGCGGTGCGGGACGCGGCCCAGGTGTACCTGGCCACCGACCCCGACCGGGAGGGTGAGGCCATCGCCTACGACCTTATGGAGCTCCTCTCCGACGGGGCGAAGGACCGGTTCGCGCGGGTGCTCCTCCACGAGATCACTCCGGAGGCAGTGCGGCGNGCCCTGGAGGAGCCGGGTCAGGTGGACATCAGGAAGGTAGAGGCCCAGCGGGCCCGCAGAATCCTGGACCGGCTGGTAGGCTATCAGGTAAGCCCGCTCCTCTCCCGGGTGTTGGCTGGCCGGAGGTTCGAGGGTCTCTCCGCCGGGCGTGTCCAGTCCGTGGCCCTTCGCTTTATCTGCGACCGAGAGCTCGAGATCCAGGACTTTNAGCCCGAGCCCTACTGGGAGGTGTACGTTCACTTCCCCACCGAACCCCCCTTCACCGCTCAGCTGGAGGGAAAGCTCACCGAGGTGGCGGAGGTTGAGCGCTTGGCGGAGACGCTCACGCAGGCTCGATTCGTGGTGGAGGAGGCGGTGGAGGAGGAGGTACGGCGNCGTCCCCCGCCCCCGTTTATCACCTCTACGCTCCAGCAGGCTGCCTCGAGTGAGCTGGGGTTTTCGCCTCGGCGCACTATGCAGATCGCTCAGCAGCTCTACGAGGGTGTGGAGGTGGCCGGAAAATCGGTGGGCCTCATCACCTACATGCGTACGGACTCGGTCCGGGTGGCGGACTCGGCGATCAANGAGGCACGGGAGCTGGTGCGGGAGCGGTTCGGGAAAGAGTATCTCTCCCCCCGGCCACGACGGTTCAAGAACAAACGGCGTTCCCAGGACGCCCATGAGGCAATCCGTCCCACCAGGGTCTCTCTGACCCCGGACGAGGTGGCCCCTTACCTTTCTCCGGAGCAACTCAAGCTTTACACGCTGATCTGGAAGCGGTTTGTGGCGACGCAGATGGCGGATGGCATCTGGCGCCGCCGCAAGGTCTTGATCCGGGCCGACGGCCTCAAGTTCCGGGCCTCGGCCTCCTGGCCCCAGTTCCCGGGGTTCACCGCCGTGCTACCGGTGGCGAAGCTGGAGGACGAGGACAAGGTGCTCCCGAAGGGCCTGGCGGCTGGGATGGAGCTTCCCACCCCCGAGCTCGACGTGGAGGAAAAGAAAACGGAACCACCGGGACGTTACACCGAGGCAGGCCTGGTGAGAAAGCTGGAGCGGGAAGGAATAGGTCGCCCCAGCACTTACGCCACCATTGTGTCCGTGATCCAAGAGCGGGGGTACGTGCGGCGGGAGAATGGTTCTTTGCGGCCCACCCTCCTTGGACATGTAGTGACCGAGTTTCTACGTAACCACTTCCCGGAGACGGTGCGGGAGGACTTCACTGCCCAGATGGAGGCGGATCTCGATCGCATTCAGGAGGGAGAGGCGGACCGGCTTTCCGTGCTTTCTAATTTCTATCGCTGGTTCTCCCAACGGCTGGCAGCCGTGGAGGAGGAGCTCTCCCGGGGAGAGAAGCCGTTTCGGGTCCTGACCGATGTTGCTTGCCCCAGCTGTGGGGCCCCCATGGAGGTGCGGGTGTGGAAGGGTGGGTTGTACTTGGGCTGCTCCCGCTACCCGGACTGCAAGACCACGAAGAACCTGCCGCCGAACGTGAAATACCGCTATCGCCCTGGGATGGTGGAGCTAGCCGAGGGGCTGGCGGAGGCGGATGACGCCCCGGCCGCGCCTTGCCCCAAGTGCGGCACGCCCATGCAGGTGCGCCACGGCCGCTACGGCCGCTTTCTATCCTGCCCGAGCTGTCGGGCCACCAGCCCGGTGCCCACCGGGGTCACCTGCCCCAGGTGCAGGGAAGGGGAGCTGGTGGAGCGCTTCTCCCAAAGACGGGGGACGTTTTACGCGTGCAACCGGTATCCTGACTGCCGGTTCAGCCTTCCGGGACGGCCGGTAAAGGTGTGCCCGGAATGCAAAACGGGGGTCCTCTACGAGGACCCCCGTCATGGGCTCCGCTGTTCCAACCCCGAGTGCCCGACGCGGGCTTAGTACTCCTCCTCGAGAAGCCGGAACTTCTCCAGCTTGCGCAAGAGGTCGGAGTGCTTCAGCTTCTCCAGCGCTTCCTTTTGGATCTGCCGCACCCGCTCCCGGGAGATTCCGAAGATCTCCCCCACTTCATCCAGGGTGCGGGGCTGGTTGTCATCTAGGCCATAGCGCAGTTCCAGCACCCGCCGCTCCCGGGGGGTGAGCTTCTCGCGTAGGGCTTTCTGCAGCTCCTGCTGGAGGAGCTCCTTGAACGTCTCCCGGGTGGGGGAGACAGCCTCAGAGTCCTCGATGAAGTCCCCTAGGACCGAGCCCTCGTCCTCGTAACCGATGGGTGTGTCCAAAGAGGCAGTGTACTGGGCCGTCTTCTTGGCCTTGACGATATTCTCCACCGAGGTATCCAACTCCTCAGCGAGCTCCTCCAGGGAGGGAGGAGCCCCGTGTTCTTTCACGTAGTCCCGCTCGGCCTGGTAGATCTTGCGAATGAGCTCGTTGATGTGCGTGGGCACGCGGATGGTGCGCGATCGGTTCGTGATGGCGCGCAGGATCGCCTGCCGGATCCACCAGGTGGCGTAGGTGGAGAACTTGTACCCCTTGCGCCAGTCGAACTTCTCGATGGCCTTCATAAGGCCTAAGTTCCCCTCCTGGATGAGGTCGAGGAAGGGAAGCCCGCACCCCCGGTACTTCTTGGCGATGGACACCACGAGCCGGAGGTTGGCCTCGGCCAGCTTCTCCT
>Ga0180877_1121_pt1 | contig 15300 bp, 8 predicted proteins | sample Deesub1362A_J573_FD_124316 | JGI IMG/M metagenome (GOLD analysis project Ga0180877, IMG submission 124316) | Candidatus Acetothermia bacterium JdFR-47 | reverse complement strand
TCCCCTTCGGCGCCGGAGGATAGCATGTGGGATTTGCGTAGGGCAGCAGACGTCATCGGGGCCAGGCTCATCCGGCCGCGGGCCCCCTACGCCGCCTCCGGGGCCGCCTGCGATTCCAGGATGGTGCGCCCCGGGGATGTGTTCGTCGCTCTCAAGGGCCAACGTCATGACGGCCATGATTTCTTGGGCGACGCGTTCTCCCGCGGGGCGATCGGGGCTCTGGTGACCCGGGATCCCGGGGAGGGGCACAACCTGCTTTTGGTGGAGGATGCGGAACGGGCCTTGTGGGAGCTCGCCCGCTGGCGCAGGGATCAGCTTCCCATCCCGTTTGTGGGGGTGACGGGATCGTTCGGGAAGACTACCACCAAGGAGCTCATCGCCGCCGCTCTCTCGGTGCGCTATCGGGTATTCCGCGCCCGCGCTTCCTACAACACCGAGGTCGGGGTGCCGCTTGAGATCCTGTCCGTCCCCAATGACGCCGAGGTGGCGGTGCTGGAGCTGGGTGCCGCGGGCCCGGGGGAGATCCGACGCCTCACGGAGCTGGTCCGCCCATGGGCTGGGATCATCACCGGGGTGGGGGAGGCACACCTCGCGGGGCTCAGGGACCGGGAGGGGGTGGCAGCTGCCAAATGGGAGCTCGCCGAGGCGATCCCCGAGGAGGGCCTTCTGGTTTTGTCTTGGGATTCGCCGGAGCTGCGGGCCCGGGCGGGCCTATGCTCCGGGGTGTGTCTCAGGTTCGGGAGCACGAAGGGCGCGGACTTCTACCCCCGCGACGTTGTGGCTGATGACCCCGCTGGGGTGCGGTTTACAGCCGCTTCTCCTCGAGGGGAGTTCCCCGCTCGCCTCCGGCTTCTCGGGGAACATGTCGCCGCCTTGGCTTGTGGGGCCCTGGCCTTGGCGTGGGGCATGGGGGTACCGGAGGGGGCAGCGGCCAAGGCCCTGGCGGGGGTCGAGCCCATCCCACACCGCCTGCAGCTCCTCACGGCCCCATTCGGGTGGATACTGGACGACTGCTACAACGCCAATCCCCTCTCCATGCGGGCTGCCCTCAAGGCGCTCGTCAATCTCTCGCTTCCGGTGGAGAGGCGGATGGCCCTGCTCGGGGACATGCTGGAGCTGGGGGCCGAGGAGGCCCGCTTCCACCGGGAGGTGGTGGAGGAGGCCCGCTGGCAGGGGGTGGACATCCTGTTCGCCTACGGCCCCCGCATGAGCGAGGCGTTTTCCACCTGGAACGGTCCCGGGGCTGCGGAGCCGGAGGACCTTTCCACCCTGCTCGAGGCAGTACGCGCCGCGGTGGGACGCCTTCCGACGCTGCTCCTCATCAAGGGATCGAGGGGGATGGCCTTGGAACGGGCGGTGGAGGCGCTAGCTAGCTAACCGTGGTCAGCGCCCAGGATCCGGAGGAAGGCCTCCACGACCCTNTTGTCCAGCCGCCCGGTCTCGGCCTCGCGCCTGAGGATGGGCTTGGCCTTCTCCGGTNGGATGGCCGGGCGGTAGGGGCGGTCGGAGATGAGGGCGTGGTACACGTCCGCCACCGCGATTATCCGTGCCCCCATGGATATCTCATCGCCCACAAGGCCTCTGGGGTAGCCGGAGCCGTCCAGGCGCTCATGGTGCTCCCGTATGTACTGTGCCGCCTTGGCCAACCCCGGGATCGCCGCTACCAGGTCTGCCCCCTGGTCGGGATGGCACCACACCTCGGCCCATTCGTCCGTGGTGAGGGGGTCCGGCTTTCTCAGTACGGCGTCCGGGATGGCCACCTTGCCGATGTCGTGGAGGAGGGCCCCGTACTGGATCTGGANGATTTCCTCCTCGGGGAGGCCCAGCTCCCGCGCTGTCGCCACTGCCCACTGCGCCACCACTTCACCGTGGGATTCGGTGTACGCGTCCCGCTGGGCGAGGAACCGGGCCAGCCCCTCCGCCATCCGCAGCGGCATCGCCTGGATAACGCCGCGTAACAGGGTCCGCTCCAGCCCCGCGGCCACCTGTCCGGCCAGGGTGACAAGGAGGCGTTCGTCCTCTGGGGTGAAGGCGTTTTCCTTATCTGACTCCACGATCAGGACGCCCACCGTCCGCTCACCGGCCCGGAGCGGCACGTACAACCCGGACCGCACCTCGGGCCACACCGCCACGTACCTGGGGTCCTCCCGCACCGCNCCCAGGCGCAACGTGGTCCCGTACCTTGCCACCCAGCCGGCCAGCCCCTCCCCTGACACTTGCCCCTCCTGTATCAACTTCTGTCCCAACGGGGTGGGCTCCGCCCCCTCCGGGGCGATGCGGGCCAAGGCTCGGAGGAGTTTGGTCCCCTCGTCCACTAGGGCGAGGGCGGCGTAACGGAACCGAAGGAAGCGGCCCAAGGACTTCAGGACCTCGCGGGCGTAGCGCTTGGGGTCATCACCGTAGAGCACGAACGCCTCACTTGCCCGGTGGAGAAGGGCGAGCTCCCTGAGCCTGCGCTCCCGCTCTTGAGCCAGACTCCTAGCCTCAGTCACGTCGTGGCCTACGGCGAGGAGCCCTATCATCTGGCCCGCCTCGTCGTGCAGGGGGCGGCCGAACCACGCGATCCTCCGCGTCTCCCCGTCCTTACGCCTGATCACGGTCTCCAGGGTCCCGCTGACTTCTTCTCCAGCCAGGGTAGCCTGCACCCGGGCTTGTACGTCGGCCCGGTAGTCAGGGTCGGGATAGAGGAATTCCCAAACGCGGGCGCTTCCCACCACTTCGGCGGCCGAATAACCTGAGATCCGCTCCGCTTCCTTGTTCCACAGAAGCACCCGACCGTCCGGGTCCACCACGTTAATCCAGACATTGGCTGCCTCGATTAGGCGCTCGGCGAACTCCCGCTCTCGGGCCAGGGCCGCCTCCGCCTCCTTGCGGGCGGTGACGTCCCGGGCGATCCCGAGGAAGCCCACGATCTCGCCGTCTCGCTGGATCGGGGCGGAGACCACTTCCACCCACAGCCGGCGGCCACTCTTGGTGAGCACCTCGTACTCTGCCGGTTCTCTGATCCACTCCCCGCGTGCGATCCGGGCGGCTCGCTTTTCAAAAAGTACCCTTGAGGCTGGGGAAATGATCTCTGTGAGGTTCTTTCCTACGAGTTCTTGGGCGCTGTAGCCAAGGCTCTCGCAGATCGCCGGGTTCACCGAGAGAAACCGGCCGGATAGGTCCGCGGTGAANATACCGTCCGGCGAGAGCTCCACGATCTCTCGGTACCGAGCCTCAGAAGCCCGCAATGCCTCCTGGATCTCCTTCAGCTCGGTGATGTCGTGGCCTACGGTGATACAACCGGCGGGTTTCCCATCCGGGCCAATCAGGCTACGGCTGTGCCAGGAGATGATGCGGACGCTTCCGTCCTTGCGGCGGATACGGGTCTCCCGCGGCTGGTCCTTTGCCTCCCCGCGCATGACGGCCATCGCCCGCTGGAACACCTGCTCGCGATAGGCGGGATCGGGATAGAGCCACTCCCAAATCCCTTTGTGGCCCAGGACTTCCTCCTTCGTGTAGCCGCTGATCACCTCAGCTTCGCGGTTCCACAGGATGACATTGCCTTGGGCGTCCAGGACGTTAATCCACACGCCCGCTGTCTCGAGTAACCCTTCCACGAACTCCCTTTGCCTGCGGAGCTCCTCCTCCGCCCGAACCCGGTCGGTGACGTCCCGGCCGATCCCTTCTACGGCCACGACCCGGCCTTGCTCGTCGTGGACGAGAACGATGTTGTACTCGATCCAAACTTCTTTTCCGTCCTTGCGCCGGTAGCGCCAGGGGCCCACCCGGTGAGGCAGCCCCTTCTCGCCTGTCTGAGCCTGTTTTATTAGCTCGTCCAGTTCCCCCCGATGCTCGGGAAGGAGACAACGGACCAGGAGCTCCGGGTCGGCCAGGATTTCCTCCCGGCTGTGGCCGAGCAGCNTGGTCCAGGCCTTGTTGATGTAGGTCAGGCCCTTTCCGAACTCGATGCGGAAGATGGCGTCCCAGGCGCCCTCTGCTAACCGGCGAAACCGGGCTTCGGACTCACGCAGCCGCTCCCACAGGTGGGCGCGCGCGATGGCCACCGCTACTTGGTCGGCAAGGGAGGAGAGGAACTCTACCTCTTCTTGCTCGAACAGGTGCGGGGACCGGCCCGCGAGGATCAGGACGCCGACGGCCTCCCCTTCCATCACCAGGGGGAGGATGGCGGCACACCGCAGCCCTAGTTCCTCCATTTCAGCGCGGGCATCTTCTTCCAGTAGCGGNGAGCGGCGNAGGTCCGAGATCACGAGGGGGCTCCCGAGGTCCAGAGCTGCCCAGGCCAGTCCCTCCTTGGGTTCACCGCACAGGAGCGGGTGGAGTTCCTCGGGGAAGTTGCGGGCAGCGGCGAGCGATAGCCCCTCATATCCCTCCCCGCAAAGGCAAACGCATCCCAGGTCGAGGGAGAGGTGGGAAAGTGCCTGGTCAAGGGCTTTCTCGAGGACGTCCTGGAGATCGCTTGCGCCCGTGAGCGCCCGATCCATCTCCCTTAAGGCAGAAAGCCACTGGCGACGGCGCTCCGCCTCCTGGTACAACCTTTGGACGCGGGCNGCCTCCTCTTGGCGCTGGGTGATATCNACCCCGATCCCCACCACCTCCAGCAGTTGGCCGTCCGGCCCCCACCGGTTGGCGGAGGACCAGGAGATGATCCGGGTCGTGCCCCTCTTGGTGCGCAAGGTCATGGCATAGTCGGCCACGTCCCCGCTCCGCTTGAGCCGCTCGTAAAGCCGGTCCACTTGGGTGCGGAGCTCCCCGGGGTAGAACACCTCCCACCAGTTTCGGCCCAGGAGCTCCTCTGGCCGATACCCTGTGACCACGGTGATCCAGTCGTTCACGTACAGGGTGTCGCCTTTGGGGGTGAGGACACAAAGGATAGCGGGCATGGTTCTCACCAGGCGTTGGAACCGGTCTTTCTCCACAGACAGGCGCCTCTCCAGGGCGCGTCCCTCTGCGGTGAGCCACGTCTCCCGGCGTTCCTTGTCCGTAAAGAAGTTCAGAACCCTTTTCAGCTCGTCCTCTGGCGTCGGGGGACGGTGCTGTTCTCCCGGGGGCATGTAAAACGGGTTTTTTCCCACGAATTCGCCGAGCGCCACCAGGGGATGGGCCTTGATCGCTGCCAGGAGCACCTCTGCGGGGAAAGTACCCTCCTCGTATTGGCAGATGGCGATGGCCCGGCTTTGGGGGAAGAAGTGGTTGAGGTTTTGCTCATATTCGACGAGTCGCTCGCACCCAGGTGCCCCGCGCAGGGCCCAAGACATCTCGCCCGTCACCCGTAGTTCGGAGAAGCCCTGGTCCAGTGCCTTTCGCTCCACCTCTGATAACCGTGTGATCATGCGATCGGGGGTGAAGTGCCCATCGGCGAGATAAGTATCCCGGGCCGATAGGACCAGGAGTTGGCCACGCCCTTGGGCCTCCTCCACAGGGACCCCACCCCTCCGCAGGGTCTCCAGCACCTCCTGAACGGGGCGCTCGTCCGCGATGTAGATGCAGCGTTCGCCCCGAGCTATCCCTTCCTGGAAAAACGCGGCGATGGCACGGTCCCGCTCCTCGGGAGTGCGATAAAGTAGGCAAAGGTGGTCCCCGGGGGCCAGGTTTCGAAGCGTTCTCACCCTATGGTGCATTCAAGGGCCTCCTTGGGGAGCCATCCTATTCCCAGCTGGATACAAGCGTTAGCACTATACTCTCAAATGCGTAAAGTAGCAATTTCTCCTACCGACTGCTCATTGTTCCGCTTGGGAGCATTTATGTTCCCTTTACCAGCTCCCTTTACCAGCGCGCTTCAAGTGCGGTCAGCGCACTGTGAGGTGGAGTCCCGCAGGCGCGCTCCCCAAAGCACGAACCCTGCAGCAGCGGCGAAGGCAAGCGAAGTGATGATACCCCACATCGCTGGCGGGGAGTGAGGAAACGCGTCGAGCAGTACCCCGCCCAGGAACGGCCCGGCCGACCAGCCGAACGACTCAGCGAGGCCGAAGGCGCCCATGTAGCGGCCGCGCCGTGCGGGCGGAGCCAGGTCTGCCACCACCGCCAGGCTCGTGGGGGCGAACGCCATCTCCCCGAAGGTAACCACGGTGATCGCCGCCAGAAGCGCGGGATACGCCTTGACCCAGCCAAACAGGAGGTAGCCGGCCCCGTAAAGGAGCGCCCCCCACACCAGGCCCCGTGTCCGGGGGAGGCGCTGGGCGAGCCTGGCGATGGGGTACTGCAGGGCCGCCACCAGGAAGCCGTTTAAGGTTAGGAGACCGCCGAAGGCGGCCTCGGAGTAACCCAGGCGCGCCACCACGAACACCGAGAGGGTCGAGACGAGCTGGCCCCCCACCACCAGCACCGGAAGCGCCAGCCCTACGAACACCAGGAACCGCCCATCCCGAAACGTGGAGACTAAGGCTGCCAGGCCCGCCCGGGCCTCCCGCACGTGGTGGGACTCCCGAACCGCGATGAGGACAAGCGCGAGGGAGATGAGCGAGGCCAAGGCGGTGAAAGCGAACAGAGCTGAGTATGGGAACGCGGTGGCCAGATACCCCCCGATGGCTGGTCCTGCCCCCCAACCCAGGTTGGTGCCCGCCCGCAGGACCCCGTAGGCCTCGGTGCGGCGGGCCTCCGGGGTGAGGTCGGCCACCATGGCCGAAATGGCGGGCATGGCGAACGCCCCGGTCAGCCGCACCAAAAGATACATGAGCGCGATGGCCCAGATCGGGCCGGAAAAGGCGAGGAGCAGGCCCATCCCCACGAACAGCACCACCCGCACCGTCACCGCCAGGAGCAGCACCGGGCGGCGCCCCAGCCGATCCGAGAGCTCCCCCCCAGCGAGGCGGCCCAGCGCCGCCACCAGGGCGCTCGCCATCATGATCGCCCCCACCACGGTCATGGAGAGGCCCCGCTGCTGATTCAGGTACAGCGAAAGGTACGGGAGCGAGATGGAGAACCCCATGGCGGTGATGAGCTGGATCACGACCAGGGTCCATACCCCCCGGTCGAACCGGCCCACGAACGCCGCCACCCGCCCTTTTGCCTGTGTTTTCATCTCCAGAGCTCAAACAGCCAGGCGAAGAGCGGGGCTAAGGCCAGGGCGGGGAGGAGGTCCGCGGGCCTAAGGTCCCGCAGCTTTAAGAGGCCGATCCCCAGCGCGAGGACGATCGCCCCCCCGGCAGCCGAAAGCTCGAGGGCGGCCGGCGAGTCCGGGGAGAAGCCGGCCAGGCTGGTAGCGAGGAGGTGGGCGGCCACGGTGATGCCCCCTTGATAGACGAGGATCACGAAAAGAGAGAGGAGCACCCCCGGTCCCAAGGCTGCAGCCAAGGCGGTGGCCGACACCCCGTCCAGGATTGACTTGGCAGCAAGGAGGGACCAATCCCCGAACAGGCCGTCCTGGATCGCTCCGAGGAGGGTCATGGGGCCGATGCAGAAGAGGAGGCTGGCGGTGAGGAACCCCTCGGCCAGGGGCCGGCCGGAGAACAAGCCCTCCACCCGCTGACTTAAGCGCTCGAGGCGCACGGAGATCCTGAGAGCTCCCCCGGTCGCCCCGCCCAGGATCACGGACAGCATCAGTACGAGCACGTTCCCCGTGCCCAGGGCGAGCTTCGCCCCCAGGACCAGGGTGGAGAGGCCCACTCCCACGGTGGCGGCTTCCCTGACCCTGACCGGGAGCCGTTCCCCCAGAAGCCAACCCGCCGTCCCCCCGGCGAGCACCGTCCCCATGTTAATCCAGGTCCCGATCACGGCGTCGAGAGTTTAACCGAACCGATTTCCCGCAGGTCTTCGCCTGCCCAGCCCGAGCTGGGGGACCTGAGGCGTGTGCCCGCCGAAAGTCGAGATTTATGCGGTTGGATCTTGACAATCGCGTCCCTCAGGCATAGGATTTAGCAGTCACATGTTTAAACTGCCAGACAAGGAGGTGGGGGTGGGATGGAGCTCAAGCCCGAGGAGATCCAGCGGGTGGACGTGGATCGGGAGGCGATCCGGGTGTTCCTCAAGGCGCTGGAGATCGCGGGTGGGCCGCGGGAGCTCGTCCGGCGGCGGCACCTCACCTGGGTTCCCTCCCTGCTCGAGGCCTCCTACGCCGTCGTCCTCAGGGAGCAGGGCAAGCCCGAGGAGGAGATCGCGGCCACACTCGGGCTTACCCGCCCCACGGTCAAGCTCATCCTGAGGGCGGACCCGGGGCTTGTGAAGAGGCGTCTGGAGGAATCCCTCGGGGGGGAGGAGGCCCGGGCCCATGTGGCCGGCGGTTTGGCCCAGCTTGCATTCTCCGCCTTGAAGAAGGGCGAGAAGATAGAGCTTCTGGAGTCGCTCTCCGAGGGGTGAAGCCATGCCCTGGGACGCCCAGCCGCGCATCGAGGCGATCCGGCCCTTGGCCGAGGCCCGCGCCGGGGCCCCGAAGGTCGTGGGCTTGCCCACCGGGGTGGAGGGGTTCGACGACCTGTTCTTCGTGGCCGAGGCCACCCAAAAAGGGGTCAGGCGCCGACCGCTCGGGGGGCTCCCGAGCTTCGGCGTCTACAACCTCACCGGGGTCCCTGACACGGGGAAGTCCCTTTTCGTCGAGCAGTTCGCCTTAAGACAGGCGGCGGACGGGCGCCCGGTGGCCTTTGTCACCGTGGAGTCACCGGCCGCATTCGTCGCCGGGGCGCTCCGGACTCGGGCCGAGGCCATGGGTATAGATTACGGGGAGGCGGAGCGGCACGTCCTCCTCATCGACGCCGCCTCCCACGTTGAGCTCCGGGAGGAGCTTCCCACCCTCCTTGCCACCCTGGCCTACACCATCAGGGAGTACCGCGTCCAGGCCACGGTGGTGGACTCGGTCACCGGCCTCTACGAGGCCCGGGAGATCCAAGCCCGTCAGGTGGTGCGGGCGCTATTTAATTTCCTCAAGAAGTGGCGNCAAACCGGGCTCCTCGTTTCTCAGAAGCGCTCCGGCCACGAGGAGCTTTCCGCCGAAGCGGCCGGGGGCTACGCCGTGGCCCACATCGTGGACGGCACCTTCGTGTTCTCCAAGAAACTCATCCAGTCGTCTTACGACGAGCGGCTGTATCAGCGGCCCATCGGGGAGGTGGTGCGCCTGTTCCGCATCGACGGGTGTCGCTTGGTGGGCCACGATACCGAAACCCATCTCCTCGAGATCACGGACACCGGGCTTGTCCGCATTGGGAAGACGCTTTCCGAGCTCAGGCGGTAAAGGAGGCTGATATGACGATGATCCATGCAGGCGATTTGGAGAGGCTGCTAGCACTGGAGGGACAGGGCGGGCCGGTGGTGAGCTTGTACCTCAACGTCACCCCGCCCCGGCCCTTCAAGTCCGAGCTCCACTCCCTGATCCACGAAAAGAGGGAGAAGCTCGCGGAGGCCGGGGNGGAGAAGGACCTGCGGCGGCGCATAGATGAGGTTCTGGAGGAGATCCGGGCCCACGTGGACGGGATCAGGACACTTGAGGGGACGCGGCTTCTTTCGATATTCGCCACCCCCGACGGCTTTTGGCAAGAATACCGGCTCCCAGTGGCTCTGCCCAGCCGCTTGTACGTGGAGCCGGACCCTTATATCCGGCCCCTGACCACGCTCCTAGATGAGTTCGACCGCTACTGTGTCCTGGTGGTGGACGCGCGGAAGGCCCGCATCTTCACCATGTACCTGGGGGAGATCGAGGAGCACGTGGGCCTCTTGGAAAGCGATACCCCAAGCTGGATCTCGGAGGGCGACGGGCGGGCGGCCAAGGGGCCCTTCGGCACCGGGGTGGCCGCCTGGGCTGGCTGGCGCGAGAGCAAGATCCAGCGCCACATCCAGGACCACGTACATCGGCACCTGAAGCAGGTGGCGGAACGCACCTTCCGAGTGTTCAANCGCATGTCCTTCGACCGNCTCATCGTCGGCGCCCCGGAGGGGAGGGAGGGAAAGATCTACCCCATGCTCGAGCGACACCTTCATAGCTACCTCCAGGGGAGCCTCGCTGGGGTGTTCTCCGGCGANCCGGGCATGTCCGAGCATGAGCTCAAAAAGCGGGCCTTGGAGGTGNCCCAGGCCCACGAGCGGGTGGAGGAGGAGCGGCTCATCGCCAGGCTCCTTTCCGAGAGCGAGCGGCCGGATGGCATGGCGGTGCTCGGGATCGCCCGCGTGCTTCCGGCCCTGATGCTGGGACAGGTCCACACCCTGGTGGTGGACCATGCGTTCCAGACGCCGGGGCGGGTGTGCCCTGTGGATCATTACCTCTCCCTCTCCGAGGACCGCTGCCCCCTGTGCGAGGGAGAACTCGCCCAGGTGGAGGACTTCATAGACGAGGTNGTGGAGGAGGCCATCGCCCAGGGCGCAGAGGTGGAGCACGTNTTCACCGAGCACGAAGCGTTTTCCGCCCACGNGATCGGAGCCATCCTCCGGTTCCGGATTTAAAGGACAGGGGCGGGCCCCTCGTTTCCCGGGGAGGCGGGCGGGGGTAAACTGGAGAGGGATGAGCGATGTCCTCGCCGGTCTGAACGAAGAGCAGCTTGAGGCGGTGACCCATCGGGAGGGGCCGCTCCTCGTCCTCGCCGGGGTGGGGACGGGCAAGACCACCGTCATCACCCGCAGGATCGCCTACCTCATCGGGGAAGGCCTGGTCCAGCGCCCCAGCCAGCTCCTCGTGTTCACATTCTCCCACCAGGCCGCTGAGGAGATGTTGGACCGGGCGTTTGACTGGGTGGGCTACGCGGCCCTGGACGCTTGGGTGGCCACCTACCATTCGGTTTGTGAGCGGATTCTGAGGGAGAACGCGCCCCTGGCCGGCCTCCCTCCGGATTTCCGCATCCTGGACGAGTGGGACCAGCGAGTGTTCCTCCTCGACCACCTATGGGACCTCCCCTTGCGGGCACTCAAGCCCCGGGCCCTGAGGCAGCCCCTCAGATTCCTGTCCCCCGTCCTCTCTCTCATCCACCGGGCCAAAGACGAAGCCATCTCCCCGGAGGACTACCTGGCCTGGGTGAAGCGGGCCAGGGAAGCGGGGACGCTCTCCCAGGACGAGCTCGACCTCCACCAGGAGCTGGCTGAGGTGTACGCCGCCTACCAGGAGCTCCTCCAGAGGGAGGGGATGGTGGACTTTGGGGACCTGGTGCTCCGGGCGGTGCGGCTCCTTGAGGAACGCCCGGGGCTCCTCTCCGAGTACCACCGCCGGTTCCCGTTCGTCCTCGCCGACGAGTTCCAGGACACGAGCCGGGCCGAGCTCAAGCTGGTGGAGCTCCTGGCCGGGCACCGCAACGTCACCGTGGTGGGGGACGACGACCAGGCCATCTANGGGTTCCGGGGGGTGCCTTGGGACAACCTCCTCTCCTTTCTCAAGGCGTTCCCCGAGGCCAAGGTGGTGGTCTTGAAGGAGAACTTCCGCTCTACGGAGGGGGTCCTCTCCTCCGCCCTGCGGCTCATCAAGCACAACGCCCATCGCCTGGAGGCCCTGTCGGAGCGGGGGGAGATCCCGCAAAGGATCGAGAAGGACCTGCGGGCGGCAAAAGGGCCCGGCCCTGCCCCCACCCACCACCACTTCCCCACCGTGGTGGAGGAGGCGGAATTCCTGGCTCAGAAAGTGCGGGAGCTCGCCGAGGGCGGCGTCCCCTACCGGGAGATCGCGGTACTTTACCGCAACCGCTACCGGCCGGATCCCTATCTCAAAGCCCTGTCCGAGGCCGGGGTGCCCTGGGTCCTGGCGGGGCGGTTCGGAGCGGGCCTGTTCGATCAGGAGGAGATCAAGTTGGTTCTCTCCTTCCTCAAAGCCGTGGCCGACCCTAAGGACGACCAGGCCCTGTATCACCTCTTGGGTTCCCCCATCTACCGCATGCCGGGCGAGGACCTGGCGGAGCTCACCGCCCGGGCNCAGAGGAGTCACCGGCCGCTGCGGGAGGTCCTGAAGGCCGCGCTAGCAGCAGAGGAACTCTCGGAGGCAGGCCAAAAGGCTGGAAAGAGGGCCCTCTCGGACCTCGCCCACTGCGAGGAGCTCTCCCGGGGGAACCCCACCGGTCGCGTGCTGTACGCGTTTCTCATGGAGCGAACCGGGTACCTGGAGGCCCTGGCCCACTCGGGTGACCCCGGGGCGGGCAGGGCTCTGGAGCACATCGCCGACTTCTTCGAGCACGTGGTGAGGAGGTTCGAGGAGGTGGCGAGCCACGACCGGGTGCCCTGGTTCGTGCGCTACGTGGANCAGCTCCGGGCCTTGGGCTGGAGCCCGCTGGTTGGGGAGGCGGAGCCGGGCACGGACGCCGTGCAGGTGATGACCTTCCACCAGGCCAAGGGCCTGGAGTTCGAGGCAGTATTCCTCACCGGCCTGGTGGAGGACTTCTTCCCAGGGCGGCCGCGGCGGCCCGCCTTCGCCCTCCCGGAGGAGCTGCGTGATCCCACCTTGCCCCAGGATGTGGCGCACCTGGAGGAGCAGCGGCGCCTGTTCTACGTGGGGATGACTCGGGCCAAGCGGTACTTGTTCCTCCTTTCCTCCTCTGACTATCGCCCCCCAGGGGAGCCGCCGCGGAAGCGGGCGGCCAAGGTGTCGCGGTTCGTGCCCGAGGCCCTGGGCCCGGACGGGGTGAGCCCTGAGGGGCCGGGAGCGCCCGCGCTTTTGCGCATCGCCCGGGCCGGCCGCCGCCCGACCCTGGCCGAGCCCGAGATCGAGCCCGGGACNCCCCTCACCCTGTCCTACCAACAGGTGGACGACTGGCTCACCTGCCCCCTCAAGTACCGCTACATCCACGTGCTGCGCGTCCCAATCCGCCTGCACCCCACCGTGATCTACGGCCACGCTGTGCACCGGGCCATCCAGGCCTACCACATGGCCAAGCTACAGGGGCGCACCCTCCCCCTCCCGGACGTGATCACTGTGTTCCGCAACGCCTGGCGGTCGGAGGGGTTTCTCTCGGCCGAGCAGGAGGAGGCCATGCTCGCCCAGGGGGAGGAGGCCCTGCGCGCTTTCTACGAGTTCGAGGAAAGAGGCGGGAGCGTGCCCACGTTCGTGGAGAAGTACTTCGCCTTCTCCGAGGGGGGCGCCCGGGTCATTGGCTACTGGGACCGAGTGGATCGGGGGGAGGACGGGGCGGTGATTATCGATTACAAGACGAGCGAGGTGTCCCCGGACGCTGCCGATCGCAGGACGAGGGAGTCGCTCCAGCTTGCCATCTACGCCTTGGCTTACGAGCGCCTGGTGGGGGAGAGGCCGCGGGAGCTGCAGCTTAGGTTCCTGACCCCGGAGGTGGTGGTAGGGAGGGCCAAGCCCACGGACAAGATGCTCCAACGGGCGGTGGACGCGATCCGCGAGGCCGAGGTCGGGATCCGGGCTCAGGACTTTGCCCCCAAGCCTAGCTTCGGCGCCTGTCGCCCCTGCGCCTACCGGACCATCTGCCCCGCCGCCAAGCCCTTGTAGCCGCGAAGGCACGCAAAAGTTCGGGGTTTGCTGACTCGAAGCCCCCGAAGTCGGTGGGCTCCTTTCCCTCTCTGGTTACAATCGAGCGAAAGGAGAACTGATGACAAGGGAAGCTTGCGGAGAGCTCCGGGGGAAGGACGTGGGCCGGAAGGTGAGCCTCGCCGGGTGGGTGCACCGGCTGCGGGACCTGGGGGGCCTCACCTTCATTGACCTTCGGGACGAAAGCGGTGTTGTGCAGCTCGTGTGCCGGGACCTCCCCGATGCCCGCAAGCTTTCCCGGGAGGACGTGATCCGGGTGGCCGGGGTGGTGGCGCACCGAGAAGCGCCGAACCCCGACCTCCCCACCGGGGAAGTGGAGGTGGTTGTGGAGCACCTGGAGGTGCTCTCCCAGGCCCAACCCCTGCCCTTTCCGGTGGACGAGGACCCCCCGCGGGCGAGCGAGGAGACGCGCCTCCGCTACCGCTACATCGACCTCAGGCGCCCCCGCATGCAGAGAAATTTGCGCCTGCGCCATCGGGTGACCATGGCTATCCGGACCTACCTCGACCGGCTGGGGTTCGTCGAGGTGGAGACTCCGCTCCTCACCCGTTCCACCCCGGAGGGGGCCCGGGACTTTCTCGTCCCTTCGCGCCTGGAGCCGGGGAAGTTCTACGCCCTGCCCCAGTCGCCCCAACTCTTCAAGCAGATCCTCATGGTCTCCGGGGTCGAGCGCTACTTCCAGATCGCCCGCTGTTTCCGAGACGAGGACCTGCGCGCCGACCGGCAACCTGAGTTCACGCAGCTGGACTTGGAGATGGCGTTCCTGGAGGACCCGGAGGAGCTCTTCACCTTGATCGAGGGGCTTCTTTCACACGTGTTCCGGGAGACGATCGGGGTAGAGCTTGAGCCCCCCTTCCCCCGCCTTCCCTACGAGGAGGCCATGTCCCGCTACGGGTCGGATAAACCGGACCTCAGGTTTGGCCTTGAGCTCACGGACGTCACCGAGCTATTCCGGGACTCGGAGTTCCGGGTGCTGCGCGACGCCGTGGCCGGGGGCGGCCGGGTGTTCGCTCTGCGGGTCCCGGGCGGAGCTGCCATGAGTCGCAGGGAAATCGGGGAGTTGGAGGAGGTCGCCAAGACCCACGGGGCCAAGGGCCTGCTGTGGCTAGCCCGGGGGGAGGAATTGCGGGGGCCTCTCTCCAAGTTCCTCGCCGATCCCGAGCCCCTGTGGCAGGCTACCGGCGCCGAGACGGGTGACCTCATCCTCTTCGTGGCGGACGTCTGGGAGGCCGCGGCCACCGCCCTGGGGCAGGTACGCCTGGAGCTGGGGCGGAGACTCTCCCTCATCCCGGAGGGGGAATGGCGTCCGGCCTGGGTAGTGGGTTTCCCCCTGCTCGAGTGGGACGAGGAGGAGGGCCGCTGGACCGCGGTGCACCACCCGTTCACCTCCCCACGGGCCGAGGACCTGGAAAAGCTCCTCGACCCGGGCTTCCCCGAGGAGCGCCTGGGGGAGCTCAAGGCCAACGCCTACGACCTTGTGCTGAACGGGGTGGAGCTCGGTGGGGGCTCGATTAGGATCCACCGACGCCAGGTGCAGCAGCGGATGCTCGAGCTCCTCGGGATCGGGCCTGAGGAGGCGGAGCGGCGATTCGGCTTTTTCTTGCGGGCCCTAGAGTACGGGGCACCGCCCCACGGCGGCATCGCCCTGGGCCTGGATCGGTTGGTGATGATGCTCGCTGGCGAAGGTTCCCTGCGGGAGGTGATCGCCTTTCCCAAAACCACAACCGGGGCTTGCCCCCTCACCGGGGCCCCGGCGGAGGTGGACGAAAGCCAGCTTCGGGAACTTCACCTCAAGATCAAGATAGAGCCGTGACCAAGGCCCGGATCATCGCGCTGGGGACGCTCCTTGTGTCTGCACTCGCCCTACCGGCGCGGGGTGCAGTTCCGGGAAGGATTCCAAACCTCTCTCCAAG
>Ga0180877_1119_pt1 | contig 15371 bp, 18 predicted proteins | sample Deesub1362A_J573_FD_124316 | JGI IMG/M metagenome (GOLD analysis project Ga0180877, IMG submission 124316) | Candidatus Acetothermia bacterium JdFR-47 | reverse complement strand
CTTCTTCGTCGTGGCACCAGAGCTCATTAAATATTTCAGGCGCCTGGTGACAAGGAGGGAGAAGCTTGGAGATATTGAGTCTTAACCTGTTCATCTCCGCGCTGCGCCTGGCCACTCCCATCGCCTTGGTGGCCCTGGGGGAGACCTACTCCGAGCGGGCCGGGGTGATCAACGTGGGGGTGGAGGGGATGACTTTGGCCGGGGCGCTCACCACTGCTATCGTCGCCTACTTCAGCGGCAGTCCCGTGGTGGCCCTGATCGCGGCCATCGCCGTGGGGGCCGCGCTTGGGGCTCTACACGCCATCTGGAGCGTGTACCTCAAGGCGGATCACGTGGTTTCCGGCGCGGCGATCAACCTCCTGGTCATGGGGTTTGCCCTGTTCCTCACCCGGGTGATTTGGGGCTGGCGCGGCACCTCTCCCTCGGCCCCCACCATGGACGCCTGGATCCTGGTGGGCGCGGCACTGGTACTCATCGCCCTGTCGCAGATCTACATCTTCCGTACCCCCTGGGGCCTCAGGCTCCGGGTGGTGGGCGAGCACCCGCGGGCCGCCGATACCGCAGGGATCAACGTGTACCGCACCCGCCTCGCCTACACGGTGCTGAACGGCGCCCTGTGTGGTCTAGCGGGGGCGTTTTTGTTCAACAACCTGGGAAGGTTCACCGACGGCATGGTGGGCGGCCGGGGCTTCATCGGGATCGCGGCCATGGTGGTGGGAAACTACCGGCCGCTTCCCGCTCTCCTTGCCGCGTATCTGTTCGGTTTTGTGGACGCATTGCAGATGCGCCTGCAGGAGTACATCCCCTCCCAGTTCTCCCTCATGCTCCCTTACATCCTCACCGTGATCGTGTTGGCGGGCTTCTTGGGGAAGGCCCAGGTGCCCAAGGCCCTGGGGAAGCCATACGTGAAGGAGCAGGGATGATCCGGCCTCTTTACTGGGAGAACGGCGCCGTAAAGCTCCTAGACCAGACGCGCCTTCCCCATGAGGAGGTATGGCTCACGCTCACGAGCTGGGAGAAGGTGGCTGAGGCTATCCGGACTATGCGGGTGCGGGGGGCGCCGGCCATCGGGATCGCCGCCGCCTACGGCTTGGTCCTTTCCGTATGGCATGCCCAAGGGGATTCGAAAGATGCTTTCGAGAAAGCTGCCCGGAGCCTGGCCGAAACCCGCCCCACGGCGGTGAACCTATTCTGGGCCATCCGGAGAATGGAGGAGGTCTTCCGGTGGCATCGGGATGCGGGCCGCGACGAGCTCCGGCAAGTCCTCCTCGCAGAGGCCCAAAGGATCCACGAGGAGGACATCGCGGCCAACCGCAGCATCGGGGCCTTCGGCGCCAAGCTCCTCCCGCAAGGGGCACGAGTNCTAACGATCTGCAACACCGGATCCCTGGCCACCGGAGGCTACGGCACTGCCCTGGGGGTGATCCGGGCCGCCTGGGAGAAGAGGAAGATCGAGATGGTGTACGCTTGCGAGACCAGGCCGCGCCTTCAGGGGGCGCGCCTCACCGCCTGGGAGCTCCTCAAGGAGAAGATCCCCTTCCGCCTGATCGCCGACTCCGCCGCCGGCTGGCTCATGGCNCAGGGTGGGGTGGACGCGGTGCTCGTGGGGGCGGATCGCATAGCCGCAAGCGGCGACACCGCCAACAAGATCGGGACCTACACCCTGGCNGTGCTCGCCCGTCGTCACGGGATCCCGTTTTACGTCGTCGCCCCTACCTCTACAGTCGACCTCGACCTTGAGAGGGGCGAGGGGATCCCCATCGAGGAGCGTGGAGAGGAGGAAGTGCTCGCTCCGTTTGGGATGCGCATCGCCCCGAAGGGGGCCCGGGCCTGGAACCCGGCGTTCGACGTGACCCCGGCGGAGCTCATCACCGCCATCGTCACCGAGCGGGGTGTCCTCAGGCCTCCCTACTATGAGACGATCCCTCAGGCCCTGGCGTAGGAAGGTGGCCGAGGCGGCCCGCCGGATGGCCGCCCTGGGCCTCGTGCGGGGAAGCTCGGGCAACGTGTCTGTAAGACGGGGCGACATCCTCCTCATAACTCCAAGCGGGATCCCCTACGAGCGAATCCACGCGTCTCAGGTAGTCGCCATTGACCTCGAGGGGAGACCGATCTCCGGAGGCGGGGTGCCGTCCTCCGAGTGGCGGATGCACGTTTCCATCTACCGCGCCCGAGGGGACGTAAGGGCCATAGTGCATACGCACTCTCCGGCGGGGACGGCCGCGGCCGCCGTCCTCCCCGCTCTTCCGGTGCCGAACGACGAAGGGACACTCATCTTCGGTGAGGTGGTCCCGGTCTCCCGTCACGCCCCGCCTGGCACCTGGGACCTGGCCCAGGCAGTGGTAGAGGCCCTGGGGGAGAAGGGAAAGGCAGCCCTCATCGCCCGCCACGGCACCGTGGCGGTGGGGAGAACCCTGGTGGAAGCGCTGCTCCTCGCGGAAAAGCTGGAGGAGGTTGCCACGGTCTTTTTCTTTAGCAAAACGGAGGCAAGATGAACGCAAGGGAGGGATGGGAGAAGATCAGGTGGGCGCGGGCACACATGCCGCTCCACGCACAGATCCAGGAGCGCTTTATGAGGGAACGGCCGTTTGCGGGTCACCGCATCGGAGCCGCCCTGCATCTTGAGGCCAAGACCGCAAACCTCATTCTCACCTTGCATGCCGGCGGGGCGGAGCTGTTCGTAATTGGGAGCAACCCCCTGTCCACTCAGGACCCGATCGTGGCCGCCCTGTCCGAGGTGGAAGGGGTCACTACGCAGGCCCGGCACGGCGAGCCCGAAGAGGAACGTCGGGAGAATATCGACCAGCTGCTTGACTTCGCCCCCACCCTGGTCGTGGAGGACGGGGGCGACGTGGCCGTACGCCTGCACGAGCGCGAAGCGGCCCTGGAACTCATCGGCATCTGCGAGGAGACCACCACCGGGGTGGAAAGGTTGCGGGCCCTGGAACGTGAGGGACGCCTGCGCGTCCCCGCCATCGCGGTCAACGACGCCAAGATGAAGTACCTGTTCGATAACCGGTATGGCACCGGGCAGTCCACCTGGGACGCCATCATGCGCGCCACGAACCTGCTCGTGGCCGGGAAGACCGTGCTCATCGTGGGCTACGGATGGTGCGGCAAAGGGCTGGCCCTTCGGGCCCAGGGCCTCGGCGCCCGGGTACTCGTTGTGGAGATCGACCCGGTGAAGGCGGTGGAGGCGGCCATGGAGGGCTACGAGGTGGTGGAGCTTTCAGAGGGTATGGCTCGGGCCGACTTTGTCATCACCGCCACCGGCCAGCCTGGGGTGGTGGACGAGGCCGCTCTCAGGCATGCGAAGGACGGCCAGGTGCTCGCCAACGCAGGGCACTTTGGCTACGAGATCGACCGGGAAGCCCTCACACGCCTGGCGGCCCGGAGCTTCCCTGCGCGGGCCGGGGTGACGGGCTATGTATATCCGGATGGCCGCACCGTTTACCTTCTGGGGGAGGGGGAGCTCGTGAACTTGGCATTGGGGGATGGACACCCGGTGGAGATCATGGACATCTCGTTTGCCCTCCAGGCCCTGTCCCTTGAGTTCCTGGCCCGGGAGGGGAGGGATCTTTCGCCCCGCGTCTATCCNGTGCCCCGCGAGATAGACGAGCAGGTGGCTCAGATGGTGCTCGCCTCGCTCCGCTGACCCTTGCCCGGGGTCGCGGCCGGCCTTACCATGCGGGACGAGGGGGAGATACATGAGCCGTGACAACCAGAAAAAGCGTGAAGTGTTGGAGAGCGTCCTCAAGCAGATTAAGAAGGCTTACGGGGAAGGGGCAATCATGTGGCTCGGCGAGCAGGCCGTGGCCACCGGAGTGGAGGTCATCCCCACTGGGTCCCTTTCCCTGGATATCGCCTTGGGCGTGGGCGGGGTGCCCAGAGGGCGGATGGTGGAGATCTTTGGCCCAGAGGGCTCGGGGAAGACCACATTGGCCCTGCATATCATCGCCGAGGCCCAGCGGCTCGGGGGCACGGCAGCGTTCGTGGATGCAGAACACGCCCTCGACCCCAAATATACCCGGGCCATCGGCGTGGACCTGGATCATCTGCTCCTCTCCCAGCCCAGCTCCGGGGAACAGGCCCTGGAGATCATGGAGCAATTGGTGCGGTCCGGGGCGGTGGACGTGATNGTCATNGACTCGGTGGCCGCCCTGGTCCCGGAGGCNGAACTCCAGGGACAGATGGGGGATACCCAAGTTGGACTTCAGGCCCGGCTCATGTCCCAGGCGATGCGGAAGCTGGCAGCGGCCATCGCCCAGTCCAAGACGGTGGCGATCTTTGTCAACCAGATCCGCTCCACCATCCAGTCCGGTCCCTGGGGTCCGGGCACCACCACCACCGGCGGGCGGGCGCTCAAGTTCTACGCCTCGGTCAGGATGCAGATCTGGTCAGAAGGGAAGATCGAGGAAGGGACCGAGCGGGTGGGCACCAGGGTCCATGTGCGGGTGGTGAAGAACAAGGTGGCCCCGCCGTTCCGGGAGGCCGTGTTCGACGTGATCTATGGCCAGGGAATCGCCCGCTCTCGGGACATCATCCACACCGGCGAAACGTTGGGCATCGTCAGCCGGTCTGGCTCCTGGTACTCCTACGGGGACGTGAGGCTCGGCCAGGGTATCACTCAGGCCGCTCAGTTCCTCGATGAAAACCAGGACCTTGCCAAAAAGATTGAGCAGGAGATCAGGGATAAGGCGGGGCTCCCCGAACTCAAGCGCTTAGGGGATGCCGAAGCCACGGAATGAATCCTGGGCGTGGCAGTACCTGAACCGGCTCATTGCCCTGCGGCCCCGCACCGAAGCGGAGCTCAAGGAGAAGCTCCTCGCCAAAGGCTGCTCCCCTGAGACGGTGGAGAAGACCCTGGCCAAGGCCCGCGAGGCCGGCCTGGTGGACGATGTTCTGTTCGCGCGCCTTTTCGCTGAGGATCGGCTCCTTTCTCGCCCCAGGTCCCGAAGGCTCCTTGCCAGGGAGCTGCGCGCTAAGGGGATCTCGCCACGCCTAGCTGAGCAGGCGGCCGGTCGGGCACTACCGGAACTTGACGAACGGGCCCTTGCCCGCCGGGCCCTCGAGCGTCGGATTTCCCTGTGGCGAGGACTTGCCCGTGAGGTGGCGGAGCGGCGTGCCTTCGCGTTTCTCCTTCGGAGGGGCTTTGACCGGGAGGTCGCCCGCGCGGTAGTGGAGGAGATGCTTAGGGAGGAAGCGTGGGGGTCAGGGTAGGTTTGGGGATCGACTTCCATCGGCTGGGGCCAGGGCGCAGGCTGGTCCTGGGTGGGGTGGAGATTCCATTCGAACTCGGGCTCCTGGGACATTCAGATGCCGACGTGCTCCTCCATGCGATCTGCGACGCGCTTTTGGGAGCGGCAGGGCTTGGAGATATTGGCCAGCACTTTCCGCCCGGGGATCCCCAGTATCGGGACATCTCCTCGCTTTTGCTCCTTGGGAGGGTGCAGGAACTTCTCACGGAGGCGGGCTGGCTTCCCCTTCAGGTGGACGCCGTGGTGGTGGCCGAGCGGCCCAAGCTCGCCCCTTACATCCCGGAGATGCGGGCCCGCATTGCAGAGACGCTGGGGTTCCCGAGGCCGCGGTTTCCGTGAAGGCCACCACGTCCGAGGGGATGGGCCCCATGGGAAGGGGTGAGGGGATTTCGGCCTTTGCCGTAGCCCTCATCCAAACAGCCTCATGATGTCACGGTAGGTGATGAGGAGCAGAAGCCCCAGGAGCAGGATGAAGCCCAGGGCGTGAATGGCTGCCTCCACCGCCGGGGACACCTTTCTGCGGGAGACGATTTCGAACAAGGCGAAGGCCATGCGTGCCCCGTCCAGGGCTGGGAAGGGGATCAGGTTGAACAGGGCCAGGTTCAAGCTGATGAACGCGATGAGGAAGAGCGTAGCCAGACCCCCGGCCTGGACCCCCTGGGAAAGGAGTCCTGCCATCCCCACTGGACCTGCCACCGCTTCCCCGGCCGGGATGGTCCCCCGCACCAGGCCCCGTACCACCTCCGCAAGCGCCACGAAGAACCGGGCGAGCTGGCGGGAGGCCANNGCCACTGCGGTNCCGGGTCCCGGCCGCTCNACTACCTGGGGAAGGGCCGCAAAGCCCGCGCCTTGTAGGAACTCCTCCGGAGATCTCGCGGGCAAAGAGACCGTAATGGCCTCGCCTCCCCGTAGGACTGTGACCTCTCGGCAGTCGTCCGCCAGGGCGTCGTAAAGCTCAAACAGGGTCTGCACCTTGCGCCCACAGGCGGCCGTTATTAGGTCGTCGGCCTTGAGCCCTGCCTGCGCGAGGGGGGAGTCCGGTGCGAGTTCCGTGAGTTTCGCGAGGTACACCTGAGGCGTGAAGTACGCCCCCACGAGGTACCTCTCCTCGTCAGGGTGCCATTTGGGAGTGACGTCAACCCGGAGCCTTTCGCCGTCTCGCACGATCTCGAAGGACACCGGCCCTGGGGCCATGGCCTGGATGGCAGGTCCGACATCGTCCCACAGCCAGATGTCCTTGCCCCCGATCTCGAGGACCACATCCCCGACCCGGAGGGCCTGCTCCGCTGGCTCCCCAGGAACCAGCCCAGCGACCTGCACCCGGGGAAGGCCAAAGCCCAAGATGGCGCAGGTGGCGAGGACGCCTGCGAGGACGATGTTGGCCAAGGGGCCGGCAAGGGAGACGAGGAGGCGCACCCAGGCTGGGCGGCCGTAGTAGGTGCGTTCGAATGGAACGTCGGAGGTCAGCCCTTCCTCTCCAGCGAGGCGCACGAACCCGCCCAAGGGAAGGAGACGGATGGAGTAACGTGTCTCCCCCTTCTTACGGGAGAAGAGCACGGGGCCGAAACCCAGGGCGAACTCCTCCACCGCCACCCCCAGGAGCTTGGCGGCGAGGAAGTGGCCGCCCTCGTGCACCCCCACGAGGAAGAGCAGCATCGCAAGCAGCAAAAGCCAGATCATAGTTTTTCCGCCTCCACCCGGATGACCTCAGGCGTCCCGGGTTCTACTTTATAATCCTCCGCGACGCGTACGCCCACCACCCACGCGATCCCCTTCCGGTCGCACACCAAGGGCCACAGATCTCGCTCCCGCCTGGGGATATGGGCTTCCATGAGGAGGTCTTTGACCTTTTTCTTTCCGGAAAAGCCGAGCGGTTGGATGCGATCCCCGGGCTGTCTTACGCGCACGAAAAGCGGGAGCCGTACCTTGCCTGGGTCGAGGTAGGCGACGTATGGGGACGGGGACACGAGGCTCTCCGGCCGAGGGATCACCGCGGTCCGGAACCGCCAGCCGAGCTCTTTGACCTCTACTTCCCCCGGGAGGGGAATCTCCACCGGTTTAGGCGACGGCTGCTCTTTTTCCCCGCGGCCAAACCATAGCCTGTCCCGCTCCACGAGAACACGCACTCCCCGAGGTAAGGCCACCTCCCCAGGTTTTCCTGAGGCGATGAGCTCCAAGACCTGCTCGACGTGAACCCGTTCCAGGCCGCGGGGGTCTCCTAATGCGGCAACCGCCGCGGCCCTCACCGCCAGGGCTTGGACCGATTTGGGCAGGGCCCGCAGGGCGGCGAGGTCAATGACCTCCCCGTCCTGGACTTGGGCCATGGCCTGCTTCGCTGCCCAATCCAGGGCCTCCTCGGCCTCGGCCCACAGCTCCCCCGCCCGGGCCAGGGCCTCCTCTGCCCGCGGGTTGTAGCGTGAAAGCTGTGGCAAAAGCTCAAGGCGAANGGCGTTTCTGAGGAGACGAGTATCCTGATTTGTGGGATCGTCGTGAAAGGGGATGTCGTGCTCNCGGCAGAAGGCGCGGGTTTCCTCCCGGGAGCAGGTAAGAAGTGGACGCACGTATGGGGGCGAGGAGTAAAGAAGCCCCTTCAGCCCCCCNGGCCCCGCCCCCCGCAGAAGGTGCAGGAGCACCGTCTCCGCGAGGTCCGTGCGCGTGTGCCCGAGCGCGATCGCCTTCGCCTCGACCTTCTCGGCTGCCTTTTCCAAGAAGGACCGCCGCACGATCCGGGCTGCCTCCTCCAGGTTGAGCTTCCGCTCCTTTGCGAAGGAAGGGACGTCGCGCTTTTCGTAGACGAGAGGGAGGCCGAGGTCCTCAGCGGCCCATTTCACCACCCGAAGGTCTTCGGCCGTGTCGGCCCGGATCCCGTGATCGAGATGGGCGATGGTGAGGCAAAGGGAGTACTCCTTGCGNAGCCAGTAAAGGGCNTAGAGGAGGGCCATGGAATCCGCCCCCCCAGAGACCGCCACCAGCACGTGTTCCCCGGGCGNAAGGAGCTTTCGTCTCTCGATCGTGTCCCGAACTTTCTCCAGCATCGCCTCCATTTTCACCCCCGAAGGCTGGCCTCTCCACCTGGGCGATGCTAGAGTGTTCGCATGGAGCTCGCCGCGTTCCTGTGGGCCTTGGGTGACCTCCCCGCCGCCATGGCCGGGACGGGGGAGATTGCACTTGGACCTGACCCTTGGGTCCTCCTCCCCTTGGGGAGGCTCCAGCTCTTTTTCTCCTCGGGGCTTGCGGTCCCCAGGGCCAGGCTCCGCATCCTCTCTGGACCGTGGTTCCTGTGGCTTGACCTTCCCCCACCGCGGCTCGCCCTGGGACGGGCACCGGCCTACGCCTTGGTGGCCTTGGTCCGTGGCCCTGAGGGGGTAAACCTGGCTTGGGAGCTCCCGGCCGCGCCCTGGCTATCCGTGTTCGGGAGCCTGGGAAGCGAGCTCGGATGTGGTTTCCGTGTGAGGAGCCAACCTCTGTGGGGGGAGTTCCTTGTGCGAGGGGGTGAGCTTTCCCTGTGGTTAGGGCTGTCGCTCTCCTTCTAGCGGTGGCCTCCCTTCCTGCCTGGGGGTGGGAGGTCACGATCGCTTTTACGAACGACCTCCACGCGGCTTTGGAGCGACTTCCTGAGATCGCCGAGGTCCTCGAGGGCGCTGACCTTGTGCTTGACGCCGGAGACACCTGGGAGGACCTGTACCGCGTGACCGGCCTCAGGGAGGCCCTCGCCATGGCCCGCCGCATGGGGGAGCTGGGCTACGACGCCATGGTGCTTGGGAACCACGAGATGTACCTCGGGCCCGCGCTGCGGGAGGTGATCGGGGCTGCCCCCTTCCCCGTGGTGGTGACGAATCTCACTGGGGACCTCCCCGTACGGCGGTGGGCGCTGTTTGAGGCGGAGGGGAAGAGGATCCTAGTGCTGGGCCTTTTGTGGGAGGAGTACCCGTGGCCGCTTTGGCCTGGGCTGAGCCTGGATGAACCGGTGACGGCGGTGCGGGAGGCCCTGGCGGAGGCTCCGCCCCACGATCTCTTGGTCCTCCTTGGGCACATGGACATCGAGCGGGCTAAGGTGGTCGCCGCCCAGGTGCCGGAATGCGACGTCTTCCTACTGGGCCATGATCACCTGTGGCTTACGGAGCCCATCTGGGCGGCCGGGGTGCCGATTGTGGAGGCCGGCCATCGCGCCGGTGCCGTGGGGCTTGTGCGCCTCGGCGACGCGGGGTTCAGCTACAAGCTCGTACGGACCAAAGCCTCCACCCGCCTCCCCTACTTTTGGGTGCCGGCCCTGGCCCTCCTCGGGGCCTTGCTACTTGCCCGCTAGAAGTTCAGGGCGAAGCCGGTTGGGGAAAGCTCAAGCGACAAGCCCTCAAGCTCAAGCGCGGTCTGATAGGCGTCCACCGCCGAGTAGAGCGCCCACAGGGTGTGGACCCCGCCGGTGATGAGATAGGCAGGATAGTAAGGGAGCAGGTTGGCCACGTACCAGGTTCCCACGTCGAGCACCACCATCACCAGAAAATGGGTNAGCGCCTTGTCGTACTCGCCGTTCAGATACTGGCCGAAACCGGGAAGCACGAACGAGGCCATCCCCCGAATGAGTGGGGTTAGGTTTGGCTCCTGTTGCCCAAACGCCGTCACCCCGCTTGCCAACCCCAACCCTACCAACAGCGCCAACACCACTAGGTATCGCATCGTCCCCTCCTCAGCCACTTTCCACCCGGGCGAGCACCTCGTCCGGGATGTCGAAGTTAGCCACTACTTCCTGCACGTCCTCCTGCTCGTCTAGCTCGTCCAGGAGCTTGAGGAGGCGCTCGGCCTCCTTCCCCTCCACCCGCACTGTCGCCTTGGGGACCAGCGAGAGCTGAGCCCGGGCTACCTCGATCCCTGCCTCCCGGAGTCCGTCTCGCACCTTGGCCACGTCAGTGGGAGCGGTGTAGAAGGTGAGGGTGCCGTCTTCCTCCGAGAAGTCCTCCGCGCCCTTTTCGATGGCGAGGAGCACTAGCTCTTCCTTGTCCATCCCCTCGGGGATCTCTTCCACCTGGACGACTCCCCGCCGCTCGAACTGCCAGGCTACGCAGCCCTCCGTCCCTAGGGACCCTCCATGAGACTCGAAGATGTGGCGCACCGCGGCAGCGGTCCGGTTGCGGTTGTCGGTGAGGGAACGCACCAGGATGGCCACCCCTCCAGGGCCATATCCCTCGTAGATCACCTCTTCGTAGCGGGCCCCTTCGATGTCCCCTGAAGCACGTTTGATGGCCCGTTCAATGTTCTCCTTCGGCATGTTGGCCGCCCGGGCCCGCTCGATCGCTGCGGCCAGCGAGGGGTTGGTCTCGGGGTTAGGGTCTTGCCGCGCGCAGACGATGATCTCCCTCGTCAGCTTGGAGAACAAGTTCGAACGCTTCTTGTCCTGCCGCTCTTTACGGTATTTGATGTTTGCCCATTTGGAATGGCCTGCCATAGTAGCCCCCTTCAAAAACACATGATAAGTAGGAGCGCCGGAGACGGCAAACGGGCTTGTGCCCTGATGCCTTAGGGCACACACTTTTTCCAACATGGGAATCGAGCCAGGTGCGGTGCGCAGAGCTACAAGCCTTTTACGCGAAGCCCGGAATGCCTGGGCCTTGACCGGAGCCGGGGTAAGCACACCCTCGGGGATCCCTGACTTCCGTGGGCCTGCGGGCCTGTGGACGAAATACGACCCGGAGCGGGTTTCCTCGATTGAGGGCTTTCGCAGTGACCCGCGGAGCTTTTACTCCTTTTGGGTGTGGCGGTTTGAGCGAATGCGCCAGGCCCGTCCCAACCCTGTGCATGAGCTTTTGGCCTGGCTCGAGACCCGGGGCCTGCTCCAAGGGGTCATCACCCAGAACATCGATGGGCTCCACCAGGCCGCGGGTTCCCGGCGGGTGCTCGAGGTACACGGCCACGCCCGCACCGGCACCTGCCTCGGCTGTGGGAAGAAATATCCCCTGGAATGGATCGCCGACCGTGCTCGCCAGACAGGAGTTGCTCGCTGCGAGTGCGGTGGTTTGGTGAAGCCGGATGTGGTGCTATTTGGGGAGCAGCTCTCCTCGGACTTCCAGGTCGCCGAGCAGGAAGTAGGGAAGGCAGATCTGCTCCTTGTTATGGGAACTTCGCTCACGGTGTGGCCGGTGGCGGGGCTGGTGCCCAGGGCGGCTTCCGCCGGGGCCAGGATCATCATCGCCAATGGTGAGCCGACCGCGTACGATAGCCTAGCGGACGTGATCCTCCGGGGTGATCTGGTGGAGATCGCCCAGGCGCTTCGCCGCGAACTGGAGGTGCAGGATGCTCGAGCTTGAGGTGGGAGAAAAGCTGAGGGCTCTCAGAAGGACGCTCGCGGTGGCGGAATCGTGCACCGGTGGACTCCTTGCCATGCGCATCACCGAGGTGCCGGGAGCATCGGACTACTTCCTCGGAGGGGTGGTAGCCTACTCTAACTCCGCCAAGCAGGCCCTCCTTTCGGTGCCAGAGGAAGTGCTCCTGGCTCATGGAGCGGTCTCTCGGGAATGTGCCCTGGCCATGGCGCAAGGGGTGCTTCTTGCCTTCGGGGCGGACTACGGCCTAGCCATCACCGGCATCGCCGGGCCAGGTGGTGGCACCCCGAAGAAGCCGGTGGGCCTGGTCTACGTGGCCCTCGCGAGCCGCGACGGCGGCTCCGAGGTCCGGGAGCTTCACCTACGGGGTTCCCGTCAGGGCAATCGCTGGTCGGCGAGCGAGACCGCACTGGAGCTCTTGGCAAGCCGGCTTGGGCTGTGAGCGGCTTTGCACCTTAGGGCGTGGTGCAGTAGATTGGCCGGGTAAAATGGCCAAGATTTCAGTCGTGGTCCCGGCACACAACGAGGAGGAAGAGCTACCCGTTTGTCTTTCTGCCCTGGGGCGGCAGGACATCGGGGATTTCGAGCTGATCGTGGTCGACTCAGCCTCTACGGATTCCACCGCCGAGGTGGCTAGGGAATACGGGGCCCACGTTGTCAGGGTGGATACGCCGGGGGTGGCCCGGGCCAGACAGGCCGGATTCACAGCGGCGCGTGGAGAGATCGTCGCCTCCACTGATGCCGACGCCATGCCCCCGCCGGACTGGCTCTCGCGCCTCACCGCGCCCTTCTCCGACCCGGGCGTGGTGGGGACCTTCGGCACTTTGGAGCTCCGCGACGGACCCAGAAGATTGGCCTTGATGTCTTGGCTCTTCACCCTGTTCCAGCAGATCAACTTCCGCCTGGCCCGCCCCCTCTTTTGCGGGCCCAACTTCGCGGTGCGGAAGAAAGCGTTCCAAGCCGTGAGCGGCTTCTCAGGGCGCTCTGGGTTCCCAGCCGAGGCGGAGGACGTGATCCTAGCGATGAAACTCCGTCGAGAAGGACGCATCGTGTTCCTCCCCGAGCTCGCAATGCCGGTTTCAGCCCGGCGCCTCCGAGGGATGGTGGGCCTCAAGTACGTGGCACACCATGCCGGGGTTTACCTCAGGGTGTGCTGGTTGGGAGGGTGGCATGGTTGACCTGCTCGTGGTGGCCTGGGACGGGGCGCCGCCGGAGGTGCTGGCCGAGTGGGCGGATGCGGGCCTCCTTCCAGTGTACTCGGAGCTGCGGGCCCGGGGTGCTTGGGGTGAGGTGACGAGCACCCTACCTCCGGTGACCGCCCCAGCCTGGGCCAGCTTCCACACCGGAGCCAATCCGGGCAGACACGGGGTGTTCGGTTGGGCTGCCCGCCGCAAGGGAAGCTACCTCCCTGCCCTTGCCGATGGCCGCTGTCTGCGTCTTCCCATGGCGTGGGAGCTCCTCTCCCGGAACTACGCCGTGGGGGTGGTGGGCTTTCCCCTTACCTATCCCGCCCGCGAGGTCCGCGGGTTCTGGCTTCCCGGGTTCCTCGCCCCCCGCGACGCCCAGGGATACCCCCCGGGTGTCCTGCGGGAGGCTTACAAGATCGCCCCGGGGTTCTCAGCTACGCCGCCCGAGTGGTCCCGGGCGGTCCGCCCTCAGGAGTGGGCCCGAGAGCTCCAGCAGTTGGCCTCGGCCAAGGCTCAAGTGGCGCTTGAGCTCGCCCGCCGATTTCAGCCCGCCGCGTTGGCCCTCCACTTCCAGGTCACGGACACGGTGCAACATTACCTGTGGGGGCGGGAGGAGGTGCTGTCCCTGTTCCAAACGGTGGATAGGGCCCTGGGGGAGCTCATGGCGGCCCTCGAGCCCCGGTGGGTGATCCTGCTCTCCGACCACGGCATGGGACCGGTGGAAGGGGAGTTTCACGTGAACACTTGGCTTCTCAGGGAGGGGTTCCTGCGGCTCTCCCGGCGCCCCGGGAGCCGGATGCGCAGGCGGCTGTTCGAGCTGGGCGTTACCCCTCGAGGGCTGGAGGGGGTGGGACACCGCCTGTACCCGGTGGCCAGGAGGCTGGGCATCGTGCATAGCGGGACCGATCTTTGGGCCCGGGGCCCGTTCGCCCACGCCGCCCGGGGGCTGTTCCTTTCCCTCGCCGATNTTGATTGGCGTCGCACCTGGGCCTACTCCCATTCCGAGGTCGGAAGCATCTTCCTCAACCGGGTGGGGCGTGAGCCCCAGGGGACGGTTCGCCCGAAGGACGCGGGCCGAGTGCTGCGGGACCTCTCGCAGGCGCTCTCCGAGCTGCGGCTCCCCGGCGGCCAGCCATTTCTGGGTGAGCTCTGGCGTGGGGAGGAGATTTACCAAGGGGAGCACGCCCACTTGGGGCCCGATCTCGTCTTCCTCTCCCAGGGCCTCCGCTGGATGGGGAAGGGCCTAGGCGGGTTTCTCCACCGGGAGGTGTTCAGCCCCTCGGCCGTGGCCGCCGGCCACCGAATGGAGGGAGTGCTCCTCGTCTCCGGGGAGGGAGTGCGACAGGGGGCGCGACTCCGTGCCCACCTTTGGGACCTGGCGCCCACGATACTCGCCCTCCTCGGGGTACCCATCCCCTCGTGGATGGACGGGCGTCCCATAGAGGGGGCGTTCGAGGCACGCTTTCTCAGGCCGGAGTACGTTTCCGCCTCCGCGGGCGCGGGGCAGGCTTATGGGGAGGAAACGGTGGAAAGATTGCGGGGATACGGGTACCTTTGATCATGAAGGCGCGAAAGTACTTGTTGTTNATAGTGTTGGTCAGCGTTGGGATCGCCCTGTTGGGCGGACTCATCTACCTCTCCGGGCCCCGGCTCGTGCTCGAGGAGATCACCGCCGTTGGCTTCTGGGGGTTCCTCGCCGTGGCGGGAAACGTCCTTTGTGCCCTCTGCGCCTGGCTCGTCAGTTGGGCCATACTCCTCCACGCGGCGGGGATCCACGTCCCCTGGGGGAGTCTCTTCACGTCTCTTCTCTCCGGCTACGCCGTGAGTTACCTCNCCCCCTCCATGTACCTTGGGGGGGAGCCCATTCGAGCCTACCTCGTATCGAAGCGGGCGAACGTCCCCATGGCGAGGGTCATGGCCACCGTGGTGGTGGAGAGGCTTCTCTCCGGGATCTCGCTCCTCATCTTCGCGTCCTTCGGTGGTTTCTTCGCGCTCGTCTCGCCCAAGTTGACCCTTGCCGACAAGCGGGCAGTGGGGATCGGCATCGGGATCATCGCGGCGTTCCTGTTCTTAGGGGTGTTTTCCTTTGCCCGCAATTACCAGTGGATATCCCGCCTAATACGGCTTTTGGCCAAGCTCCTCCCAGGGCGGGGAGGGCTGCTGCGGGCGGCGGCGAAGGTGGCCGAGACCGAGCAGGAGATCTACCATGCTTTTACCCGAAGCGTCGGATACACTACGCTAGCGTTTTTATTCCAGATTCTGACTGTGTTCTTCAACTACCTGCGGCCGCAGGTGTTTTTTTACTTCACCCAGAAGACCCTATTCTCTGCCCCCCAGCTTTCCCTTTACTTTACGCTCAACGCGTTCTTGACTGCCTTCCTTTGGATCACCCCGGGAGGCATGGGGGTGGCAGAGGGCGGGAGGATGGGCATATTCTCCTTGCTCGGCATTCACCCCAGCGGCGCGCTTGCCTTTTCGGTCCTGTACCGGTTCGTCGAACTCATCCTGGTGGGGCTGGGCATTTACTTTATGATCCAGCGAGGATTGTTCCACATCACCCAGGGACGGGTAGAGGTGGAAACCCAAAGCGGGGTGGACGGCGATGACTAGGA
>Ga0180877_1029_pt1 | contig 15628 bp, 14 predicted proteins | sample Deesub1362A_J573_FD_124316 | JGI IMG/M metagenome (GOLD analysis project Ga0180877, IMG submission 124316) | Candidatus Acetothermia bacterium JdFR-47 | reverse complement strand
GGGTTCCAAATCCACTCGCCGCACTGCCCCCCGGGAACGAGCATCAGGTTCTCCAGCACCGTCATCTCGGCGAACGCCCGGGGGATCTGGAACGTGCGATAGAGCCCTCTTCGAAATAGCTTGTAAGGGGACCACCCGGTGACGTCCTCGCCGTCGAACTCTATTCGTCCCTTATCGGGCCGGTAGAAACCGCTGATGAGGTGGAACAAGGTGGTCTTGCCGGCGCCGTTGGGCCCGATGAGTCCGGTGATGGAACCCGCCTCCACCTGGAGCGAACACCCCCGAACCGCCCACAGGCCGCCAAATCGTTTGCTGACACCCTTTACCGCAAGCAAGTCCCACCTCCCCTGGATAAAAACAAAAAAGCGGCATACTTAGCCGCTTCACGCAACCCATTGGCTTAGCCAATGGGTTGCCTACGCCATAACAAAGAGATAGTGCGTGATGCCTAGCCCCCGGATCACCTCCTCAAACGTCCTGGTCTTAACCGTCATCGTCGATCAAACAATATTTACGGCGCTGGACAACACCTGTCAACCCTCGCTAAGCACGGACCTCGCAGGGGACCAAGGTGGAGAGGCGCCGGGCCAGGGACCGCAACGTCTCCTCGTCAAGATGAGGCCGGGCAGCCCAGCTGGGGTCGATGAGCGCCTTGCCCTGGGGGACAAAGAAGGGCTGAAGCACGTATCTCTTCGTCCCCCGCACCGCTTGGGCGATGGCCTCGATGTCCGCCTCCGCAAGCCCCGGGGCCGCGGTGGTGCGGAGCTCGTAGTCAGGCGCCCGCTCCCTCAGGACGGCGATGCTCTCCTGCACCGCTCTGGTGACGTCGCGATCCACTCCGGTGAACTCGGGGTATCGAGGAAAGGGGGCCTTAACGTCGAGGGCCACGTAGTCGACAAGCCCCCGCTCGAGAAGCCCTGCGAGGACATCGGGGCTGGTGCCGTTGGTGTCGAGCTTCACGGCCAGGCCCAGCCCCTTGACCTCGGCCAGGAAGTCGGAGAGGTCCCGGTGCAGGGTGGGCTCCCCCCCGGTGATGGCAAGGCCGTCCAAAAACCCGCGCCGATCACGGAGGGCGGCCAAGACCTCCTCTGGGGAGATGCCGGCAATTCCCTGAGCCCGCTCGGGGAGGACGAGTTCGGCATTGTAGCAGAATGGGCAGCGGAGGTTACACCCCACGGTCCAGACAACAGCCGCAACCCTTCCCGGGTAGTCGATAAGCGATGTCCACTGAGCGTAAGCGACCTTCATCTCGGACAAAGTTCTGGGCAGAGTTTCACCCGAATGCTAGGTGTATCGCCTCGGGCCAGTGCAAACAGCCGGGCGAACGCCAGCACAAACGCACCTGCTAGCCCCACAGGAAGACGCATGCCCCTACGATCAAACGGTGGGAACCGAGCGCGGGATGAACACGCGGCGGTCGCGGAACTCCGCCTGCTTGCCGGCGTTCCATTGTTCCACCGGCCGGAGATACCCCACCACCCGGGAATACACCTCCGCTGGCTCGCCGCACTTGGGACAGCGAGGGTGCTCGCCGGCAAGATACCCGTGGCTTGGACACACCGAGAACGTAGGGGTAAGAGTGAAGTAGGGAATGCGGAAGTTCTCTGCGGCCTTGCGCACGATCAACTTGGCCGCCTCACCGCTTGGGAGCCGCTCCCCAAGCCAGATGTGGAACACCGTCCCCCCGGTGTAGCGGGTCTGCAGGGGCTCCTGGAGCTTGAGGGCCTGGTAGAGATCGTCGGTCAAGCCCACGGGAAGCTGGGAGGAGTTCGTGTAGTAGGGGGCGGCGCCGCCGTCCTGCACTTCGGCCTCGTTCGCCACTATGATCCTGGGAAAGCGTCCCTTATCGAGGAGAGCCAGGCGGTAGCTCGTCCCCTCGGCGGGGGTCGCCTCCAGGTTCCACAGGTGCCCGGTGGCCTCTTGGAACTCCAAGAGCACCTCGCGCATGAAGTCAAGCACCCGGATGGCGAAAGCTTGCCCCTCCTCCTCGGCGATACTGCAGCCGAGGAGGTTGAGACACGCCTCGTTCATCCCGATGACCCCGATGGTGGAGAAGTGGTTGGCCCAGTACTCCCCGGACTGCTCCTTGACCCCCCGCAGGTAGAACCGAGAGTAGGGATAGAGGCCCTGCTCCGTGAGCCGCTCTAGCACCTTCCGCTTGATGATGAGGGCCCGGCCCGCAAGCTGCATGAGCTCCCGCAATTTCCCGAAGAACTCGCTTTCGTTCCGGGACAGGTAACCGAGGCGCGGTAGGTTCAAGGTAACCACCCCGATGGAACCGGTGAGGGGGTTGGCGCCGAAGAGGCCCCCGCCCCTGTGCCTCAGCTCCCGCACGTCCAGGCGCAACCGGCAACACATGGAGCGGGCGTCCTCGGGCCGCATGTCCGAGCCGATGAAGTTGGCGAAGTAGGGGATCCCGTAGCGAGCGGTCATCTCCCACACCGGCGCAAGATCGGGGTTGTCCCACTCCCAGTCCTCGGTGATGTTGTAGGTGGGGATGGGGAAGGTGAACACCCGGCCCCGAGCGTCCCCTTCGGCCATCACCTCGGCGAACGCCCGATTGAACATGTCCATCTCCCGCTGGAACTCCCCGTAGGTCGCCCGCTGCGGCTCCCCTCCCACGATCACGGGAAGCTTCGCCATGTGCTCCGGTACCTTGAGGTCCAAGGTCACGTTGGTGAACGGCGTCTGGAAGCCCACCCGGGTGGGAACGTTCAGGTTGAACATGAACTCCTGCAGCGCCTGTTTCACCTGACGGTATGAGAGCTCGTCGTGGGCGATGAACGGGGCAAGCAAGGTGTCCAGGTTGGAAAACGCCTGGGCCCCGGCCGCCTCCCCCTGCAGGGTGTAGAGGAAGTTGGCCGCCTGAAGCAGCGCGACCCGGAAGTGCTTGGCGGGTTTCGATTCGACCTTCCCCCGCACCCCCCGGAAGCCCACGCGCAGGAGCTCTGCCAGGTCCCACCCCACACAGTACGGTCCCAGAGTGCCAAGGTCGTGTATGTGAAAGTCCCCTTCTTCATGAGCCTTGCGGATGTGAGGGGGGTAGATCCGCGTAAGCCAGTACCTCCCTATGATCTTCTCCGTGAGGAAGACGTTTAGGCCTTGAAGGGAGAACGTCATGTTGGAGTTCTCTCGCACCCGCCAGTCGGCCTCCGAGAGGTACTGCTCCACAATCCGGGGATCCACTAGCTCGCGCAACTCCCGAATCTTGCGGTGCTGCTCCCGATATAGGATGTAGGCCTTGGCAGCGTCCGGGAGGCCCGCGGCCATGAGCACCTCTTCCACCACATCCTGGATCTCCTCCACGTGGGGCGGGCCGAACAGGGCGCCGAACCTGCCCTCTAAGGTCTTGACCACCCTGTCGGCCAGCTCCCCCGCCAGGCGCTCATCGGCCTTTCCCGCCTCGGTCAGGGCCTTCTGGATGGCGCAGACAATGCGCTCCTTGTCAAACGGAACCACATTACCATCTCGCTTACGGACGTATTGGATCATGGACCCCCCTTCCGGTGTCGCGGCAGTAACCGCCATTACCTTAGCCCGAGAGAGCGGCCAGGGGAAGGGGATCTCGGGGGGAAGTTTTTCCTGACCTTGCGGGGGGGCTCAGTAAGAGCTAAGATCGCTCCCGGATTCTCGCAAGTGGAGGAGGGGATCGACTATTCCCAATACACGGTCAGCGAAGCGACAGCTACGTAAGAGCTTGCGTCGGCGAAGGCGGAATGATCTGCGCAAGAGCGCCATCCGCTATTGGCGTCGACAGATCCAGAAGCTCATCGAAGCCGGCCAGGTGGACGAGGCCGCCAAGGCCTTCCCCCAGTTCCAGAAGGCGGTGGACAAGGCAGCGGCCAGAAGGACGATCCACCCGAACCGTGCAGCCCGCTTGAAGGCCAGGATGGCCCGACGTCTACGGATGGCGTAGCGGGAGGCCCTGATGACCAACTTCGACTTTCTGGGAAAGGCTAAATTTTTTGTCCCGTTGTCTCTGTTTTTGGTGCTGGCGAGCATCCTCGCGGTGGCGACCATCGGCCTTAATGCCGGGGTAGACTTCACCGGGGGAACCCAGTTCACCGTCTTCTTCTCCAAGCCGNTGGCCACCGAGGAGGTGCGCTCGCTTTTGGCCACCATTCCCGCAGAGGAAGTGGACCTNGCACGCAGCCTGATCCAGGACATCCAAGGGGCAAACGGCGTGGTCATCACCGTGCCCCTGGACGTGGAGAACAACCAAGACCTGGTAAACGCCATTGAAGAGGCCTTTAGGAAGTTGCCCGCNACCGTGGAGGTATCCCGGGTGTCGATCGGTGCCCAGGTGTCGCGAGAGCTCGTGGACAAGGCCTGGCAGGCAATCCTCATCGCCCTGGCCGCGATCCTAGTCTACATCTCCTGGCGGTTCCGCCTCCGCTACGCGGTGGGGGCGATCGTGGCCCTGATCCACGACGTNACGATCGCCCTGGGGGTATTCTCCCTTTTCAGGATCGAGATCAACCTCCCGGTGATCGCCGCCTTCCTCACCATCGTGGGTTACTCCCTTAACGACACCATCGTCATCTTCGACCGCGTGCGGGAGAACTTGAAGNTGATGAAGAAATCCCCGATCTACGACGTCATCAACCGGTCCGTGAACCAGTCCCTGTCGCGGACCATCAACACCTCCCTCACCACATTCATCCCGGTGGTGATCCTGTTCGCGCTGGGNGGGCCGGTGCTGCGCGGATTCGCCCTGGCGCTTCTGATCGGTGTTGTCGTGGGTACCTACTCCTCGATGTACGTCGCCAACCCCATTCTCTACTGGTGGACCAAGGCAGCAGACAAGGCCAAGAGACGGGCTTAGCGGGCCCGCAAGCGACAAACTACGATCTGGTAAAGCAAAAAAGGGACGCACCACAGCCGAATGAACCGGCGCGGGTCTACCAGGGCCCGCCATAGCCATTCCAAACCCCATAGCCTTATCAGCCGGGGCGCACGGGGAAAACGCCCCGCCCAGAGGTCAAACGTTCCCCCCACCCCTATGAGAAGCCCCGCACCCACATCCCGGTNGGAGAGGATCCACCGCTCTTGTCTCGGGAACCCCATCCCCACTAGGAGCATGTCGGGACGGAGCCTTCTTATTTCGGCCACCGGTCCTTCCCCTTGGAAGTACCCGTGCTGGACCCCCACCACCTTGATCCCGGGAAATGCCCCCTGCAGGCGGGCCGCGGCCCGGACCGCGATCCCCGGACGCCCCCCGAGGAGGTACACGCCCCAACCCTCTCGGGCAGCACGGGCGCACAGGGACCACGCGAGGTCCGCCCCAGGCACCCTGGGTACCGGCTGGCCAAATGCCCGCGCCGCGAGCGCCAGTCCCACCCCATCGCAGGTGACAAGGTCTGCCTCTCGGTAGAGTCGAAGCAGAGAGTCATCCAGGATGGCCCGGCTCGTCGCCCAGGCGTCAGGGGTGAAGAGCACGATCCCCCGCTGGCCGGCGTTAAGGCGCCTTGCCACCTCGTCCACGAAGCCGGATATGTCAAGGGGAGTGAGGGGAATCCCTAGGATCTCCAGGCGGCCGTTGCGCCTGCGGATGGGAATAGGAGGACCGCACAGGGCCCGGGAGAGGCTCATCCCACCGGCTCTATCACCACTCGTCGGCCGGCCCCTTTGCCCACGGAGTAGGTCCGCACCCCGGGGTAATCGGAAAGGGCGAGGTGCACTATACGGCGATCCTCCGGCGGCATGGGATCGAGCCGTACCTTTTTGCGCTCCGTCACCGCCCGCTCGGCGAGCCGCTTGGCCAGCTCCACAAGCGCCTGCCGGTGGGCGGCCCAGCGTCCGTTCATGTCGAGTACAAGCGGCACGCTCTTCTTGAGACGCGCTTGCACGTGTAGGCGGGCGATCCTGGCCAGGTCGCTTCGCAGCTGGGGCTCGTTTTCCGGGATACGCTTTAAAGTCCCTGTGAGGTTGACGTACAGGCCCTCCGCCTCATAGGACACGTCCACCTGGGCTCGCTCGCCAAGCCGCTCCAGGAGCTCCTGGAAGAAGGTCCTGACCACCTCAATCGCCTTCTGATTCAGGTCCATCGGAGGCAATCCTCGGGGGCGTCAGCCTACCCTCCCGTTTCAGCTCCCAGTCGATGATGAGCTGCTGTCCCATCTGGAAGATGGTGGTGAGGAAGTAGTAAAGCCAAAGCCCGGCGGGGAAGCTCATGAACAGAACGGCCATCATCACCGGGAACAGCCAACCTATGGCCTGCCCCCCGCCCCCTGCCTGGCCCGCCGGCATGCGGCGCTGGGTAACCCACTGTTGGAAGAGCATGGCCCCGGTGGTGAGAACGACCAGGATGTAGTACGGGTCAGGCTGAGAAAGGTCGCGGATCCACAGGAACCCGGGGGAGAGATGGATCTGCTCGGCCGAGTACAGGATCGCCTGCCAAAGCAGGATGAGAAGGGGAAACTGGAAGATCATGGGAAGACACCCGCCCAGGGGGTTCACCCGTTCCTGACGGTAGAGTTCCATCATCTGCTTCTGAAGGGTCTCTCGGTCGTCCTTGTACCGCTCCTGGAGTTTTTTGATCTTGGGGGCCAGCCGCTGCATCTTGGCCATGGAGCGGAGCTGATTCCGCATGAGCGGATAGAGCACGACGCGGGTGATCAAGGTGAACAGGATGATGGCCCAGCCGTAATTGCCGGTGAGGTGATAAAGCCACTCGAAGAACCGCATCACCATCACCAAGAACCGCGAGAACAGGCCCAGGTCCATGAGCCCGCCCAGGCCAGCCTTGTCGAGGAGGATGTAGCGGTTGCGGCCGGCGTAGAGCACGCCCTTGAGCGTGGTCTCTCCTGCAAGCGACTCGAGCTCTAGGCCGAACACGGGCTGGCCGGAGGCGTTTTGATCTTGGAAGGGAACCACTCCCACGCCTCCATCAATAACTCGGAAGAAGAAAACGGCCTCCTTGCTCACCAGGCCCAGGCCTTCAAAGCGGGCATAAGCACCGGGGGCGAGGGGAGAGCTGTAGGCCTCACCGTCGTATAAGAACACCAGCTCAGGAGCCGCCTTCCCGATTGGCCGATGGCCAACTACCACCCGTACCCTTTCTCCTTCCCCCGAAAGGCGCAGCTCCACGTCCACGGTGTACAGGGCGTCGGTGCGCACGGTGAAGAGCTTTTCCACCGAGAGTGATTCTCCCTCCTTGGAGAGTTGCACCACCGCCACCCTCTTGCCCTCGTCCACCGTGTAGTGAAGCGAGTAGACATCGGGATCGGAGAGGGCATCACCGGCCCACACCTCGAACGGGAGGCTCACCCCCGGAGCGAGGGCCAGCTGCTTGTTCACCAGCGTCCAACCGGGAACAGCATCCAGGGCCTGTGACCGGTAGCTGGAGAAGTAGATGTAAGCGCTCTCCAGGGCCCCACCTAGCTCCCTAAACCTGTACCGGACCAGGCTACCGGTGATCTCCAAAGCCCGGTACCCATCACGATCAACCCACTGGGTTTCAAGGGGTTGGGGACTGGCTAGCGAAAGGACACATAGAAAGGCCAACATGGCCCCGAGAGCGAGCGAGATCTTTCCCATACCGACACGAACTTTACCGGTTCCCCGTCCCCTTCGCAATCGGTTGGGGTGTCAAGTACACTGGGGATGCGATGTTCACCGGGATCGTCAGGGGCCTGGGGCGGGTGGCAAGGCGCGGCCCCCAGCAGCTTGTGATCCACTCTCCTTTTCGCCTCGAGCCCGGGGAAAGCCTGGCGGTAAATGGGGTTTGCCTCACGGTGGCGGAAGTGGAGGGGGAGGAGGCCACCATGGACCTCTCCCAGGAAACCCTGGCCCGCACGAACCTGGGGACACTGCGACCCGGAGATTTCGTGAACCTCGAGCCCGCCCTCAAGAGTGGGGAGGAACTGGGGGGGCATTTCGTGCTCGGCCACGTGGACACGGTGGGAAAGATCGTCCTGCTCGAGCGCCGGGGAGAGGACGCGATCCTGGGGGTGTCATTTGATCCCAAGTTCGCCGAGCTCCTCGCAGACAAGGGCTCGGTGGCAGTTGACGGGATCAGCCTCACTCCGTTCTCCGTTTCAAGGGGTTCTTTCCGCTGCGCGGTGGTCCCTTACACTTGGAACCACACCAACCTAAAACACCGCCGAGTGGGCGACCTGGTTAACCTGGAGTTCGACGTGCTCGCCAAGTACGTGCGGCGCTGGAGGGAGAGATGAGGTTCGCGAGCGTGGAGGAAGCAATAGAGGCCATCCGAAATGGTCGGATGGTGGTGGTGGTCGACGACGAGGACCGGGAGAACGAAGGGGACCTCATCATGGCCGGGGAGCTTGTTACCCCGGAGGCGGTGAACTTCATGGCCAAGGAGGCCCGGGGCCTGATCTGCGTCCCCATGCCGAGGGAGTGGGCGGAAAGGCTGGAATTGCGTCCTATGGTGGAGCCCCCCCGTGACCACCACGAGACCGCGTTTACCGTGTCGGTGGACGCCCGGGAGGGGATCACCACCGGGATTTCCGCCCACGACCGGGCCAAGACCATCCGACTCCTCGCCGATCCGAGGTCAAAGCCCTCGGACTTCGTGCGCCCAGGGCACGTGTTCCCGCTGGTAGCCCGGGAAGGCGGGGTGCTGCGCCGGGCTGGCCACACCGAGGCCGCGGTGGACCTGTGCCGCCTCGCTGGCCTCTCCCCGGTGGGGGTGATCTGCGAGATCATGAACGAGGACGGCACCATGGCCCGGCTTCCGGACCTGGCAAAGTTCGCCGCCCGCCATGGCCTCCCCATCCTCACCATCGCCGGCCTCATCGCCTACCGCAAGCGCCGCGAGAAGCTGGTGGAGAAGGTTGCCGAGGCTGAGCTGCCCACCAAATGGGGCCACTTCCGCATCGTCACCTACAAGGACATCCTCTCGGGCCAGGAGCACGTGGCCCTGGTGAAGGGGAAAGTGGCGGGGGAAGCTCCGGTCCTGGTGCGGGTGCACTCCGAGTGCCTCACCGGCGACGCCCTCGGCTCCCTGCGCTGCGACTGCGGCGACCAGCTCCACCGGGCCATGGAGATGATCGAGGCCGAGGGCAAGGGGGTGCTCCTCTACATGCGGCAGGAGGGCCGGGGGATCGGCCTAGCCAACAAGGTATGTGCCTACCGGCTCCAGGACGAGGGCCTGGACACGGTGGAGGCGAACCTCCACCTCGGCTACCCCCCCGACCTCCGGGATTACGGGATCGGGGCCCAGATCCTGGTGGACCTGGGGGTGAAGAAGCTCCGGCTCCTCACCAACAACCCTAAGAAGGTGGCAGGGCTCTCCGGCTACGGCCTCGAGATCGTGGAGCAGGTGCCCATCGAGGTGGAGCCCAACCCGTACAACGTGCGCTACCTCAAGGCGAAGAAAGAGAAACTCGGCCACAGGCTGAACAAGGTGTAAGGGGGAGAGGATGAAGGTCTACGAGGGAAAGCTGGACGCGAAGGGCCTGAGGATCGGGATTGTGGTGTCTCGGTTCAACGACTTGGTGACCCGGGAGCTCCTCTCCGGGGCCCTGGACCGGCTCCGCCGCCTAGGGGCGGCCGAAGAAGACCTCTCCGTGGCCTGGGTGCCAGGGGGGTTTGAGGTGCCGCGGGCGGTGCGGGCCCTAGCTAGCTCAGGGAAGGTGGACGGGGTCCTCGCCCTGGCGGCGGTGGTGCGGGGGGCGACGCCCCACTTTGATTACGTCGCCGCCGAGCTTGCCAAGGGCCTTTCTAAGCTGAACCTGGAGCTCCCGGTGCCGGTGGCGTTCGGGGTCCTGACCTGCGACACCCAGGACCAAGCCCTGGAGCGAGCTGGGGGGAAGCTCGGCAACAAGGGCGCCCAGGCCGCCGAGGCCCTGGTGGAGATGATCTGCATGGAGAAGGAGATCGCCGGATGAAGATCGGGTCCGTGCGTGGCATGCGGGACATCCTCCCGGATGAGACCCCCCTCTGGCAACGCCTCGAGGCCGAGATCCGGGAAACCTTCGCCCTCTACGGCTACCAAGAGATCCGCACCCCCCTGGTGGAGGAGGCGGCGCTCTTCGCCCGGGGGGTGGGGGAGGCCACCGACGTCGTGCACAAGGAGATGTACGTCTTTCAGGACAAAAAGGGACTTCCGCTGGCCCTCCGGCCCGAGGCCACGGCCTCGGTGGTGCGGGCTTACATCCAACACGGCCTCTACGCCAAGGGGGATCTTGCCAAGCTCTACTACTTCGGGCCCATGTTCCGCTACGAGAAGCCCCAGAAGGGCCGGTCCCGCCAGTTCCACCAGTACGGGGTGGAAGCCCTGGGATCGTTGGACCCGGCCCTGGACGCCGAGGTGATCGACCTCGCCCGCCACCTCATGGAGAGGCTGGGCCTGCCGCGGAAGGGGATCTTTCTCAGGCTCAACTCCATCGGCTGCGGGGAGGACCGGGCGCGGTATCGGGAGGCCCTGCGGGTCCACTTCCTCCCCCGGAGAGAAGAGCTGTGCCCCGACTGCCAAAGGCGCCTCGAGGAGAATCCGATGCGGATCCTGGACTGCAAGAGGCAGGGGTGTCAGCCGGCGATCCGGGAGGCCCCGAGGAGCGTAGATTTCCTGTGCTCGGACTGCCGCGCCCACTTCGAGGAAGTCAAAGGACATCTCAACCGCCTGGACCTTCCTTACGAGCTCGATCACACGCTGGTGCGAGGTCTGGACTACTACACGCGCACCGTGTTCGAGCTCTGCTCCCGGGATCTCGGGGCCCAAGACGCGCTCCTCGGAGGAGGACGCTACGACGACCTGGCGGAGATGCTNGGGGGGCCGTCCACTCCGGGGGTGGGCTTCGCCGGGGGGATGGAACGGCTGGTGCTTTTGCTCCAGNACCGACTTGAAGAGTCCCCCAGCGAAAAGCTCGACGTGTACGTGATCCCGATCGGGGGGGAGCTCGAGGTCAAGCACACCGCCGCCTGGGCCCTGATGCAGCTCCGCCGGGCCGGTTTGGCAGCGGACATGGAGTNCCTCGGCCGCTCCTTAAGGAAGGCGACCCAGGTGGCGGCCCGGAAGGCCCGTTACGCCTTGTTCCTGGGGCCAGACGAGGTGAAGTCCGGGTCGGCCAAGCTCAAGTTCTTGTCCACCGGGGAGGAGCGAACCCTCGAGCTGGAGGCGTTTTCCCGCCCACAGACGCTCCGGAAACTTCTCTCGTAGCGCGTCCTCTTGCAAACGTTCCCGAAATGGGAGGGCGCTCGTATAATCCCTGAAGTTCCGGAAGGGGGCGACCATGGAGAAGCAGGCGTTGGACGAACGCTGTGTGAACGCGATCCGCTTTTTGGCGGCGGACATGATCCAGGAGGCCGGCTCCGGCCATCCCGGCCTCCCGCTTGGGGCTGCGCCCATGGCCTACGTGCTGTGGGACCGACACCTCAAGCACAACCCCAAAAACCCAGGCTGGTTTGACCGAGATCGGTTCGTCCTCTCCGCCGGGCATGGGTCGGCTTTGCTTTACGCGCTCCTTCACCTCACCGGCTACGATCTGCCCCTTTCAGAACTCAAGCGCTTCCGGCAGTGGGGGAGCAAGACCCCGGGGCACCCCGAGGCCGGGCTCACCCCCGGGGTGGAGGTGACCACCGGACCCCTGGGGCAGGGCATCTCCATGGCCGTAGGGATGGCAATCGCCGAAGCACACCTGGCCGCGGTCTTCAACCGTCCCGGCCACGAGATCGTCGACCACTTCACCTACGTCATCGCCTCCGACGGCGACCTCATGGAGGGGGTGGCAGCGGAGGCCTGCTCCCTGGCCGGACACCTGGGCCTGGGAAAGCTCATCGTGCTGTTCGACGACAACGGGATCTCCCTCGCCGGCACCACGAACCTCACCTTCACCGAGGACGTGAGGAAGCGGTTTTCCGCCTACGGCTGGCAGGTCCTCGAGGTGGAGGATGGAAACGACCTCTCCGCGATCGACCGGGCCATCAGCGAAGCCAAGGAGGATAGGGAGCGTCCCACCCTCATCTGCGTACGNACGGTGATCGGCTATGGCGCCCCCACCAAGGCCGGCACCTATAAGGTGCACGGCTCCCCCTTGGGGGAGGAGGAGCTCGCCGCCGCCAAGGAACGCCTAGGCTGGCCCAAAGAACCGAAGTTCTTCGTCCCCGAGGAGGTGCGCAAGCACATGGGGCAAGCCATNGAGCGGGGCCGGGCCTGGGAGGAGGATTGGAANGAGCTCCTCTCCCGCTACGCCCAGGAATACCCAGAGCTCGCGGCGGAGCTCACCCGCCGCCTTGCGGGGAAGCTCCCCGAAGGCTGGGACGAGGGACTCCCCGACTTCCCCCCGGACGAGAAGGGGATTGCCACCCGCAAGGCGGCTGGCAAGGTGCTCCAGGCCTTGGCCGAGCGGGTGCCCGAGCTCATCGGTGGCTCGGCCGACCTCAACCCGTCCACGAACACTGTCCTCCCGAACTTGGGGGACCTGGAGCGCCCCGGGGAGCCTCCGGCCGGGGTACAGGGCGCGGCGGGCGGCCCCTGGGATTACTCGGGCCGGAACATCCACTTCGGGGTGCGGGAACACGCCATGGGTGCGATCGCAAACGGCCTTGCTCGCCACGGCGGAGTCATCCCNTTCACCGCCACCTTCCTTGTGTTCTCCGACTACATGCGGCCGCCTATGCGGCTGGCCGCCATGATGGGATGCCAAGTGGTGTACGTCTTCACTCACGATTCCATCGGGATCGGCCAGGACGGCCCTACCCATCAGCCGGTGGAGCAGCTCATGGGCCTACGCACCCTTCCTAACCTCACNGTCATCCGCCCCTGTGACGCCAGCGAGGCGGCCGAGGCTTGGAAGGCGGCCCTGAAAAACCGCGAGGGCCCCACCGTCCTCGTCCTCACTCGGCAAAACCTCCCGATCCTGGACCGAAGCCGGTACGCTTCGGCTGAAGGCCTGCACCGCGGCGGCTACGTGCTTTGGGAGTCAGGAAGCGGGACCCCCGACGTGATCNTCATCGGCACTGGCTCCGAGGTTCACGTGGCCCTCAAGGCGGCGGAGGAACTCGCGAAAGAGGACGTAAACGTGCGGGTCGTATCCCTGCCTTCCTGGGAACTGTTCGAGCGCGAGGGGCAGGAGTACCGAGAGAAGGTGCTGCCGCCAGGGGTGCCGAAAGTGGCGGTGGAGGCCGGGGTCACTCTGGGCTGGGAAAGGTACGCCGACGTCGCGATCGGGGTGAACGACTTTGGAGCCTCCGCCCCCGGGGCCGAGGTCTTGAAGCGGTTCGGCATCACCCCGGAGCGGGTGGCCGAAGAGGCGAAAAGGCTTTTAGGCAAGGCCTGATAGGGGCGCCTCCGGGCGCCACAGCTTCTTCCCAAGCAGCCACAGGCCGAAGGCGAGGAACAACGCGGCGCTCGCCACATGGGCGGCCCGCACCGGCCCCAGCCATAGCGAGTCCCCGCGCACGATGCTCACCAGCCCCCGCACCACCGAGTAGCCCATGAAGTAGAGGCAGGTGAGGAACCCCTCCTTNGCCGGCCGGCGGCGCAGTCCCCACAGAAGGGCGAACAGCAGTAAATCCCCCACCGCCTCGTAAAGCATGGCCGGATGCAGGGGCTGTCCGGGATAGACGATCCCGGCCGGGGAATCAGGGGGGAACACGATCCCCCAGGGAAGCGTGGTCGGGACCCCATAGGCATCGCCGTTGAGGAAGTTCCCGATCCTGCCCAAGGCCTGCCCCAGTATCACCGCTGGTACCACCGCGTCTGAGAGGGCCCATAGCCTCACCCTCTTCCAGCGGGCCACGATCCACAGAGCGAGCGCCCCCCCGATGAGGCCTCCGTGGATGGCAAGGCCCCCGTGCCACAGCTTGGGGATCTCCCAGGGGTGGGCCCGGTACCAATCCCACTGGAAGGCGACGTAATAGGCCCGGGCAAAGAGAAGCCCCAGCGGCACCGCCACCAGGAATAGGTCCAACACGTCCTCGCTNGTGAGNGGAAGCCCCTTGCGGCGCGCCTCCGCCCGGATGAGGAAGTAGCCAATGACGAAGGCGATCACGTACATAAGCCCGTAATAGCGGATCTCGATGGGGCCGATCCGGACGAAAACAGGGTGCATCTCCCCTCCTTTACACCATTATAATGGCCGCAGTGCCATTTCGAATCAGGATTCTGGCTGGCCTCGCGTTCGCCCTTCTTTTGTGGGGGGGCTTTCATCCCGGCTGGGGGTGGCTGGCTTGGCTTTCCCCGGCCCTGTTCTTCCTGGCCCTGGACAAAGTCGGAGTCAAACGGGGGCTCATCCTCGGTGGCGCTTTCGGCCTTTTTTTCTTCGCCCTGGAGCTTTCCCCGATCTACGCCCTGTGGCCGTTCTTGGGAGGGCTGACCATCCTTTCCTGGATCGCGCTCTCCCTTTACGGGGCNGTCTTCTTCGCCGTGCTCGGGGGGGCTGCAAGCTGGAGGAGCTCTCCGCTTCTCTGGGCCGGGACGTGGGCGCTGCTCGAGGCCGCCCGGGAGGCAGGACCCTTGGGGTTCTCCTTCGGGGCCCTCCCCACCGCCCTGGTGGGGGGGCCGTTTACTCCCGCTGCNGCNTGGGGAGGAGCCGTGCTCCTTTCGCTCGCGGTCGCCTGGACCGGCGCCTGTCTCGCCAGGGCCGTCCGAGGCCCCCGGTTCCTCCTCCTCGCCGCCTTGGGGCCGGGGCTTCTGGCCCTGCTCTCCGCCCTTGCCCCCCTTCCTTCCCCGACTGGGGAGCTCTCCGTGGCGCTGGTCCAGCCGAATATTCCCCAAGCCGAGAAGCTCGACCGCGAGCGCCTTGCCCAGCTCACCGCGCGTTATGAGTCCTTGCTCGCCTCTCTCTCTGGGCCCCTAGACCTGGTGGTACTCCCGGAGAACGTGCTCCCCGCCTACCTCCGGTCCGAGCCCGAATACCTGGCTCCTTTCAAGAAGACGGCGCAGCGGCTCTCCTGCCATATGCTTCTGGGAACGGGGGAGCTGCGGGCGGGGAAGGTTTACAACTCCGTCCTCCTCCTGGACCCCGCGGGGGAGGTAGCTGGGATCTACGACATGGTGCACCTGGTCCCGTTTGGGGAGTACGTCCCAGGGAGGAAGCTGTGGGAGGCCTTAGGCCTCGGCCCCCTCCTATCCCGGCTCCTACCCTTCGACCTCACTCCGGGAGAAGGAGCGCACCCCTTGGGGCCTTTCGGGGCCATGATCTGCTTTGAGAGCCAGTTTCCAAGGCTCGCGCGGGAGCTCACCCTGAAAGGGGCCAAGGTCCTGATCGCCCTCACCAACGACGCCTGGTTCGGGAAGACGCGTTTCCCCTGGGAACACTTCGCCATGGGGGCGCTGCGAGCAGCGGAGTGCGGCCGGGCATTCCTCCAGGCGGCCCAGACCGGGATCACCGGGGCTTTCGCCCCAAACGGGAGGTTCGTTACAGCTCTTCCTCCTTGGGAGGAAGGCACACTCAGGCTCCAGATGACCCTTTACCAAGGGAAGACCCCGTTCGTACGCTACGGCCCCTGGCCCGCCTTGGGCCTGGCTGTNCTCCTNGTCCTCTTGGGACTGATCAGGAAAAGCGGCCCCGCCGCATGGGGCGGCGGGGCCGGGCGGGAACGCTTTCCAAACGAAACTTAGATCACGGCGAACGGCGCGCCGGGCTGATGGAGTCAGGTGCGCTGGAAAGTTGGGTCACCGTGCCGGTGTTCAGGTTTACCAAGTACACGTGATAGTTCG
>Ga0180877_1072_pt1 | contig 16660 bp, 17 predicted proteins | sample Deesub1362A_J573_FD_124316 | JGI IMG/M metagenome (GOLD analysis project Ga0180877, IMG submission 124316) | Candidatus Acetothermia bacterium JdFR-47 | reverse complement strand
ATGACATAAAGCCTGTCACTGGTTCCTCCCGACGCCCAAAACACCCGTTGGATGGGGCGCGGAATCGACGACTTGGGAGGATAGACCCACCACCCGTAACCGTAGCCGCAGTCCATGTCGGTATTGATGTGACCACGGGTAGCTTGGTCCACCCATTTAGCCGACACCACCTGTTTCCCTTCCCAGGACCCCCGCTGTAGGTAAAGGAGGCCGATCTTGGCCAGATCCCGGGGACGCATCCGGATGCCGCTGCCTCCCATCGGCAGGCCCGTGTTATCGCGTTCCCACCACACCCGGGAGATCCCGAGCGGGGAGAACAGGTGCTCTTGAGCGAACATATATGGGTCCATCCCGGTGGCGCGGGCCAGGATGGCCATGAGCACGTGCCAAGTACCGGAGTTGTAGTTAAAAACCTTTCCCGGCGAGGCGGCCATGGGCCTTTCCAACACAAATCGGATAGGAGTTTCGCTTGTGAACATCTTGTTTGAGACGTTTTCTGGGTCCCCGTACGACGATTTGTGCTCTGGCCAGTCCAGCCCTGAGGTCATGGTGAGAAGATGGCGGATGGTTATGGCTCGCTTCTCCCGTTCCAGGTCCTCCAGTTCGGGGAAGAAGCTCAGAACTGGTTGGTTCAAGCTCTCGATGTAACCCTCGTCCAAGGCGATTCCCACTAAGGTAGCCACGATGGATTTAGTGATGGAGTGTATCGGTTGGAGGACGTCCTCGGTGAACGGATAGACGTTGGCCTCCACCACCACGTAGCCGTGCCTGATCACCAGTAGGCTGTGCACGTGTAGCTTCAAGTCGCGGACCAGCTGCAGCCCATCGGCTAGGGTATCCGGGTAAATCCCTTGGGCCTCCGGGGTCGATCTCTTCCAGCCCTCGGTGGGCCAATAATCTGGCGGAGGAACATTTATCTGAGTGGAAAAGTGGCAAAATAGTAAGTAGGCACCAAGGCTGGCTGCTACCAGAAGAAGCCCCCCAAAAAGCCACCTTCTCATCTCAATCACTGACCAGTTTACCCCCAATTGGATCGATAGGGGAGAGAGCTATGTTGTATGAACTAANGCTGTCGATTCTTAGGGATCGCCTGGCGGGCGAGGTGATCACAGCGCTCGTTTTCCGNATGGCCGGCGTGCCCCGCTAGCCAATGGAAGTGAACCCGGTGGATCTGGGTCAGGCGGTCGAGCTCTCGCCACAGGTCCTCGTTGGCGACCGGGAGGAGCCGCTTCCCCTGGCGCCTTCTCCAGCCGTTTTCCTTCCAGCGGGGGAGCCACTCGGTGACCCCCCGCTTGAGATAAGCGGAGTCGGTGTAAAGGTCCACCTCGGCCGGCTCCTTTAAGGCCCGCAGGGCCTCGATGGCCGCCCGCAGCTCCATGCGGTTGTTGGTGGTGTTTTCCTCCCCGCCCGAGATCTCCTTGCGGTGGGGGCCCCACATAAGGATCGCCGCCCAGCCCCCGGGGCCGGGGTTCCCACTGCAGGCGCCGTCGGTGTAGATCTTCACCTTCTTCACGCTGGGCAGGATATAGCCGATCGCTGCTCGGTTGTCGAGCGCCGGGGTGAGTCGGCATCTTGTGACGTGTGGGGGGCACGGGGCCAAGCCGGGCGCTAGGCGGGCTTGCGCACCACGGCGTGGAGGTGTTCGGTGGCGTCCCGGAACTGGGGGAGCTCGCAGGTCTCGCGGACGAGCGCGAGCACGTTTTCGTAAGCCGCCGGAGCCTCCTCGGAAAGCCGCGTTACCTCTTCCAGGAGCCCGGCGGCAAACCCCTCCGCCCCGGCATGGGACACCACCTCGAAGCCAGCCGCGTGGAGTTCTGCCAGAGCCCGGGACGGGGTGAGGAAGACCGCCTCGGTGAACGCCTCCTGATCCCCCACCTGTAACCAGTCGGCGAGGAGCGCCCGTACGTGGTCGAAGTCCTCGTATTCCTTGGGGAACTCGGTGAGGCCCGCCCGCAGGATGCCCCAAGGGTTGAGGAAGGAAACGATCGCCGGGGCCCCGGGTTTGAGGACGCGGTGGAGCTCTGCCAATGCCCGCCCCCTTCCCGTCTCATCCACGATGTGATACAGCGGCCCCATGAGGAGGGCCCCGTCGAAGGCAGCGCTTGGAAGCATGGAGAGATCGCGGGCATCAGCGCAGATCGTGGCCTCAGCCCTTAGTCCGAGCTCCACCAGTTTCTCCTTTGCAAACGCGATCGCCCGCGGGGAAAGGTCCACCAGGGTCACCTGGAAGCCCCGGCGCAGGAGCTCCACCGTGTACCGTCCGGGACCGCCCCCGATGTCGGCGATGTGGCCGCTTTTCGGGAAGTAGCGCTCGATGAGATGCATGGTGGTGACAAGCTCGAGCCGGCGGTAGGGCTGCTCGAGGCGCCCCCACTCCCGTTCCACTTGGCGATCGTAATAGCGTCTGACTACCTCGCTCATCGGCTCCATTTTGATGGATGCGGGCGAAGGGACAAAGCCCCTTGGAGCCGATGGGAGCGGGTGGTAGGTTGGGGTGCGATGAAGGTCATCGGGATCACGGGCCCGGCGGGATCAGGGAAGTCTACGGTGTGCCGGATGCTCGCCCATAGGCCCGGGATCGGCCACGTGGACTGTGACCAGCTCGCCTGGGCGACCTACCGGCCCGGGGGACCGGCCTACGCGCGTCTTTTGGCCCGGTTTGGGGAGGAGATTCTAAAGCCGGACGGCTCGGTGGACCGCCGGCGCCTGGCCGAGATCGCCTTCTCCGATCCCGGGGCCAAGGAGGACCTCGAGGCCATTGTGCATCCCCTGGTGATGGAGGAGGTCAAGAGGGAGATCCAGCGTCACCGGGGGCTGGGGACGAGGTGGCTCCTTGTGGAAGGGGCCTTGCTCCTCTCTTCCTCCCACGTGGACCGGTCGCTTTTCGATGCTTTTGTCTGGCTATCCGCGCCGGAGGAGGAGCGGCGCCGCAGGCTCCTTTCCGCCGGGGTACCTTGGGAGGTGGTGGAGGGGCGCCTTCAGGCCCAAAGGGAGCTTCTGCCCCCCAAGGCGGAGAACGTCTACGTGGTCGATGCGGGCGCTCCCCCGGCAGAGGTGGCGGCCCGAATCCTGTCGCTGCTTGAGACGCTGGAGAAGAGAGGACAATAAGCTAGGGGGCGCGAGGGTTAGCAGCTGTCAGCCCTTCTGCACGGCCTAGCGGCCCTCATACCATCCCATGCAGCCGCGGCCTCCAAAGGCAAGGCCCTCGCGTCCGGTGCGCCGTCCGAAGTCGGCCATGAGGTCGGACATCTTGCCGGGCTCCAGGGTCCCGCCGTTTTCGGCAGCCCGTTCGAAGGCCGGGAGAAAGGAGGCGTGGCGGAGGGGTGAAAGACGAAAGGAACCCACTCAGGCCGGTTGGATCCCTAGCTTTAGGTAATGGGGGTCAGGCTTGGCCCGCCAAGTACACCGGGCAGGGCCGACGTGTTCCTTAAACCTTCCCCAGCCGGCCCAGCAGCTTCCAGCCCAGCGGCAGAGAGAGCGCCGCCAGGGCCAGCTTCACGAGGTCGCCCGGGATGAAGGGGAGGAGCCCAAGGGACATGGCCTTCTCCGTCCCCACGAAATGAGCGAGCCAGGGGAGGCCGAAAAGGTAAATGAGCGCGTTTCCTACAAGCATTGCCAGCGCGGTGCTCCCCACCCTGCGGTCCCAGCCCCGCTGGGCCAGGACCCCACCACGGCAGCCGCGACCACAAAACCAACGAGATATCCGCCGGTGGGTCCGACAAGGCGGGCCCACCCCGCTGTGCCGCCCGCGAACACCGGAAGCCCAGCGGCCCCTTCCAGGAGGTACAGAAGCACGCTCAGGCCACCTCGTGCTCTGCCGAGTAGCGCCCCCACGAGCAAGACGGCGAACGTCTGCCCGGTGATGGGGACGGGACTGAAGGGGAGAGGGATTGCCACCTGGGCTAGGAGGGCGATGAAGGCGCTCCCCAGAGCGATCGCTACTGTATCGTAAAGGAGCCCAGTCCAGCGCTGGGCAGCCGAGGGTCGCAGCACGTCTGCAAAGGTCATCTCGTCACCTCGCGGTCGAAGCTAGGTCCGTATTATACGAGAACCAGCCGGCGGGAAAAGCACTGCTAGGGCTGATCCGGTAGAGCTAGCCCCTCGGAGATGAGCACCTCGAGGTCCGAATGGGGGACCGGGCCTTCTTTCGTGATCTGGACGCGCTCATGGCCCTTCCCGGCTATCAGCACCGTGTCTCGGGGACCGGCGGCCTCCAGGGCGAACTCGATCGCCTGCCGGCGGTCGAGCCTCATCACGTAATGGCCTCTTGCCGCGCGGACCCCGGTGGCGATCTCGGCAGCGATCTCGGCAGGGTCCTCCGATTTGGGGTTGTCCGCTGTGATCACCGTCAGGTCAGCGAGCTCCCCAGCCACCTTGCCCATCAGGGGACGCTTTCCCTTGTCCGAGTCCCCGGCGGCCCCGAACACNACGATCAGGCGGTGCGCTTCGGGCCGTAGCGTCTCGAGCATGGCGCGGAGGGCGTCCGGGGAGTGAGCGTAGTCCACGACCACCTGAGCTCCGTTGCGCGCGCGTAGGCGTTGGAACCGCCCCGGGGGGAGCGAGGCTTTGCTCAGGCACTCGGCGATCTCGGCCGGGGGGAGGCCGAACGCATGGGCCACCGCGGCCGCGGCTAGGGCGTTCAGCAGATTGTGCCGGCCGGGGAAGGGTAAACGTACTTGCGCTTTGCCGCCTGGGGTCACAAGCACGAACTTGGTTTCGGGGCCCGAAAGACGGGCCTTTTCCGCCNTCACATCTCCCCGATCTATCCCGTAGAGCAGAGGGCGACCCCGGCAGGTGGAGAGGAAGCTGTCTGCATGGGGGTCTTCCGCGTTCACCACCCCCCAGGCCCCGCGAGATAACATGCGAAACAGCCTGAGCTTGGCGGAAAGATAACCCTCGAAGGTCCTGTGGAAATCCAGGTGATCGCGGGCAAGGCCAGTGAACACGGCGCAGGCAAGGTGCACCCCATCCACCCGGTGTTGGGCAAGGCCGATGGAAGAGGCCTCGAAGGCGAAGTACCGCTTCCCCTGATGCAAGGCCCGGGCGGCGACCCGCTGGAGGTCCGGGGCCTCCGGGGTGGTGACGCAGGATAGACCCTCCTCTTCCACTTTCACCGTGGTCAGGGTTTCGCACTCCGGGAGAAGCTGTCCCAAAAGGTGCACCACCGTGGTTTTGCCGTTCGTGCCCGTGACCCCGATGGTTTTTAGCTTGCGCGTAGGGTGGCCGTAGAAGGCGGCGGCCGCCTGGGCCAGGGTGGCCCGGGCGTTCTCCACCCGGATGTAGGGCACCGGCAGGTTTGCGAGCGCCTTCTCCCCTATCACCGCAACTGCCCCTCGCTTCACCGCTTCGGGGATGAAGGCATGTCCGTCGAACCTGCTCCCGGGGAGGGCAAAGAAGAGGTCCCCCGGTTGTACCATGCGGGAATCCCAAGCCAAGCCAGACACTTCGACATTTCGAGACGCTTTGCTTTGTATGGCAAATTTCGGAATAAGTTTTTCTAAAAGCATGTTCCCCGCATGCTAGCGTGGCTAAAAAGAAAGGGGTAGGACAAAAGAGAAAGGGGCGAGCGAAGACTCGCCCCTTGAGTGCATGGGCTTAGGAACGCTTTCGCTAAAAGTTCACATACAGGCCCACCCCTGGCAAAAGGCTGCCTGTGAATCCGCCGCCGGTGACCTGGCCGAGGAACTTCGTCTGCCCGTAGAAGCCGAACGTGTCGGCAAGCGGCACGTAAATACCCAACAGCGCGTTCACTGNGAAGAGGCCGCCGGCTGCCCCTCCTCCAGCCAGCACAAACGCCCCGGCCCCCACGCCGAAGTACGGCTGGACCGCCTCTAAGCCCAAGACGATGAGCAACGTGGCGTCAAGAGTGAAGGCGGAGAAGCCACCACCTGAGAACAAGGTCCCCACGTTAAACCGCATGGCTGCGTTTTCGCCCAACGCTACTTCCGCAAACGCATCAAACACAGGGGAACCTGCCCAAAAGCTTCCACCTACTCCAATCTTCCCTTGGGCCCAGACCGGGGAGGTCAGGGCCAGGATCACTGCTAGCACAACCGCCGTTTTTCTCACGGCTTGCCACCTCCTCTCAAAGTTAAGCCATTCTAAGGCGCCGGAACTTGAGGGGCCAAGGAACGTTCTGCGCGTTGCTTGGGTAACTTCTCCTCCCCCGACAGTGGACGACCGTCCGTTGCTGCCGTTACTTGGAGTGTGCTTTACTGGGTTTCGTGTTGGGCCTAAGATCGGATGAGGAGGGGGAGATGGAGAACGTAAGGGGCATGACAAGGGAAGTACGGGCGCCCAGGGGGACTAAGCTCTCCTGCAAGGGGTGGCTACAAGAGGCGGCCCTGAGGATGCTCATGAACAACCTCGATCCTGAGGTCGCCGGGGACCCGGCGCACCTCATCGTCTACGGGGGCACCGGTAAGGCCGCCCGCTCCTGGGAGGACTTCGACGTCATCGTTCGAACCCTCAAAGAGCTTGAAAATGACGAGACGTTGGTAGTGCAATCCGGGCGGGCGGTGGCTGTGTTCAAGACCCACGAGGATGCCCCCCGGGTCCTCATCGCAAACGCCCTCCTCGTCCCCGAATGGGCGACCTGGGAGGTGTTCCGGGAGCTGGAGCGCCTCGGGCTCACCATGTACGGCCAGATGACGGCCGGAAGCTGGATCTACATCGGGACCCAAGGGATCTTGCAGGGGACCTACGAGACCCTGGCCGAGGTGGCGCGGCAGCACTTCGACGGCACCTTACGGGGGAAGCTCGTCCTCACCGCTGGGCTNGGGGAGATGGGCGGGGCCCAGCCCCTGGCCATCACCATGAACGAGGGCGTGGGGATCATCGTCGAGATCAACCCCGAGAAGATCAAGCGGCGCCTGGCCTTGGAGCAGCTCGACNCCTGGACNGACTCCCTGGACGAGGCCCTGCGGATTGCTGANGAACACCGGAATAAGGGGGAGGCGATCTCCATTGGGCTTCTCGGCAACGCCGCCGACGTGTACCCAGAGCTCGTGCGCCGGGGGGTGATCCCNGATGTCGTCACCGACCAGACCGCGGCCCACGACGAGCTCAACGGTTACGTCCCAGGCGGGANGAGCTACCAGGAGGCNCTCAAGCTCCGCGAGAAGGACCCCCAGCGCTACATCGAGCTCTCCTACCAGTCCATGGTGCGGCACGTGCGGGCGATGGTGGAGATGAAGGAAGCCGGGGCGGTGGTCTTCGACTATGGGAACGCCTTGCGGGCCCAGGCGGAGAAGGGGGGCCTCGCGCATGAGGAGGCGTTTTCCTTCCCCGGGTTTGTCAAGGCCTACATTCGCCCCATGTTCTGTGAAGGGAAAGGTCCCTTCCGCTGGGTGGCCCTGTCAGGCGATCCTGAGGACATCTTGAGAACCGACCGGGCGATCTTAGAGCTCTTCCCCAAGGACGAAGCCCTGGCCCGCTGGATCCGGAAGGCGGAGGAGAAGGTGCGCTTCCAAGGTCTTCCGGCGAGGATCTGCTGGCTGGGGTACGGGGAGCGGGCCGAGGCCGGGCTTGTCTTCAACGAGCTCGTGCGCAAGGGCGAGGTCAAGGCCCCCATCGTTATCGGGCGGGATCACCTCGACTCGGGGTCGGTGGCTTCCCCCTATCGGGAGACGGAAGGCATGAAGGACGGCTCGGACGCCATCGCCGACTGGCCGATCCTGAACGCCCTCCTCAACGCCGTGGCCGGGGCAACCTGGGTGTCGGTGCACCACGGCGGGGGGGTGGGGATCGGCAAATCCATCCACGCCGGGATGGTGATCGTGGCCGAGGGGACCAAGGCCGCCGATCGGCGGCTGGAGCGAGTGCTCACCGTGGACCCGGGGCTCGGGGTGGCCCGTCACGCTGACGCCGGCTACGAGAAGGCGATCCGCGTCGCCCGCGAGCGCGGGGTCAAGATCCCCCGCCTCGGAAGCTAGAGGGCGAACTCGGCCACGAGGAACGTGTGATCGGAGGGCTTTTCCGCCTTTCTCGCCTCTCGGTCGATCCAGGCGGCGACCGACTTTTCCGCGAGGGGCCGGGTGGCCCAGATGTGGTCTACCCGCCAGCCTAGGTTCCGCTCCAGGGCACTGGGCACCCGGTAGTCCCAGAACGTATACTGCCCCGGCTCCCCTGGGTGGTGCAGACGGAATACGTCGACGAACCCCCACTCCTTGATGCGGGCGAGGGCCGCCCGGGCCTCGGGGTGGAAGTCCACGTGGTTTTTGAGCCGCACCGGGTTGTGGACGTCGATCTCCTCCGGGGCCACGTTGAAGTCCCCGCACCAGAGCAGAGGCTCCTCTGGGGAAAAGTGCCTGGCGAAGTAGTCCCGCAGGCGCGAAAGCCACTCGAGCTTGTAGCGGAACATCTCGTGGTCCGGGGATCTACCTTGAGGCACGTAGGTGTTCACGATTGGGATCCCCCGCACCGTGGCCCGGATCAGGCGGGCTTCATCCGGTGGCCCCCCGTCGTCAAGGCCGAAGGCCACGTCCTCTGGCTCCACGAGGCTCGCGATGGCGACGCCAGCCCCGCGCTTCTCCCCCCGAAACACCACGTGGTACCCGGCCTCCTCAAACGCGTCCTTGGGGAAGTCCTTGTCCTGGACCTTCGTCTCCTGGAGGCAGAGGACGTCCGGCCGTTGGCGAGCGAGCCACGCGAGCACCAGAGGCAGGCGACTGCGGATGGAATTGGCGTTGAAGGTCGCTACCTTGAACTTCTTTTCCATGGCAAGCCACTTGGCAACCAAATTTTAGCCTGCGGAACCCTAGGTTTGAAGCTTTGGGTCCACGGCATCCCGCAACCCGTCTCCGACCATGTTGAAGGCGAGCACGGTGATCAGGATGGCGAGGCCAGGGAACACCGGGAGCCAAGGGGCAACCACGATCCAGTTCACACCTTCTCGGATCATGTTTCCCCAGGTGGGTGTGGGGGGTGAGACCCCNAGCCCGATGAACGACAAGTTTGCCTCGATCCGGATGGCCGTGGCCGTCCATAGGGTGCCCATGACCAGGATCTCACCGAATACGTTGGGCAACACGTGCCTGAGGAGGATGCGCCAGGGGCTCGCTCCCAGGGCCCGTGCTGCATCGACAAACTCCGTCTCCCGGACCGACACCGCGGCCCCGTAAGCGAGGCGGGCAAACCTAGGGGCAAGCACCACTCCAATGGCCACGATGAGCTTCCCCAACCCAGTGCCCAAGATGGCCATGACCAGGAGCCCCATGACAAGGGTGGGGAATGCCATAAGCACATCGGCCACCCGCATCACGGCCATCTCCAACCAGCCGCGGAAGTAGCCGGCGGCGAGTCCGAGGAAGGTGCCCACGCTCATCCCGAGAAGCACGGAGAAAATCCCCACTGTTAGCGAAACGCGGGCGCCGTAGATGATGCGGGAGAGCACGTCCCGGCCGAAATCGTCAGCGCCCAAGGGATGAGTGCCGCCTGGGGGAGAAAGTTTGCAATACACATCCTGTTCCAAGGGATCGGCAGGGGCGAGGAGCGGTGCGAAGACTGCGGCCAAGATCACGAGCACGGCCACGATTGCCCCCACGACTGCCGTGCGGTTTTTCAGAAACGCTCGCACTTTCCGGCTTTTTACTCGGAATCGTTTAGTCATAGCGCACCCTGGGATCAATAAGACCATAAGAGAGGTCCGTGATCAGGTTAATGATCACCACGAATACCGCATAGATCAGGATCAGCGATTGAAGGGCGATGTAATCCCNCTGCATCATGGAGCTGACCATGAGCTTTCCCAGTCCGGGCCGGGAGAACACCACCTCAGTCATCACTGAGTCGCCGATCAGCACTATCGAGTACACCCCGAGCACTGAGACGATGGGGATAAGGGCGTTCCTAAGCGCATGGGAGTACACCACTATCCGCTCAGGGAGGCCCTTGGCCCTTGCNGTTCTCACGTAGTCNTCCCGCAGTACGTTGAGCACAGAAGAACGTGTCATGCGCGTCACGTACGAGGTCATGATGATTCCTAGGGAAAGAGCGGGCAGCGCCAAGTGACTCAAGTTGTCTGAAAGATCGGAGAGGTCCCCACCCCCCATCACCGGAAACCACCTTAATCTGATGGCAAAGGCGATCATGAGCAGGATCCCGAGGTAGAAGGCAGGGATGGAAAGGCCGAGGAGGGAGAGTGTGCGGCCTATGTAATCAGGGAGTCGGTTGCGCTTAAGGGCGGTGAGGATCCCCGTGGGAATGCCGATTAGCGCTCCCAGCAAGATCCCTGCAAACGTAAGCTCAAGGGTGTAGGGAAGCGCCGTGGCTACCTGTTTTGCCACCGGCAGGCGGTTGATGAGCGAGCGGCCGAGGTCCCCCTTGAAATAACCCACAAGTGAGCGGATGTACTGTACCCAGGGGGTCGTTGAGACCCATCGCCTCGCGCAGCGCCTCCACAGCCTCCTTGGAGGCATAGTCCCCCAGCGCGGCCACTGCGGGGTCGCCAGGAGCTACCCTGACGAAGAGGAACACCAGCGTGTAAACCGCGATCAGGGTAGGGATCGCGATCAGCACTCTCCGCAGCGCATAAGCCCACATGGTCTAAGAAAGAAGGGGCGGAGGAGTCTCTCTCCTCCGCCCCTTTGGAATTCACTTGAGTTCGGTGAGCTCGTTGATCTGTGGGTACAGGGCAAGCGACGATTTGAGTTCGTACCCGTATTCGACCTTTTCCGAGCGGGCGAACACGAACTTGAGGATGTAGAGCGGATAGGAGGCTACTTCTTTGAGCAGGCGCAGCTGAGCCGTTTTCCAGATACATGCTTGAAGGTCTGGGTCCAGGGTGTAGCGTGCCGTCTCGATCAGGTCGTCGATATCCGTAGTGTGCGAGAAGTTGGTGTCGGGCTTCTTCCCGGTCACCACAATGGAGTCGGAGTGATACCGGGTAAGGAACACATCTGCGTTTGGCCGCCAGCACTCGTAGTGCACCAAGGGGTTCGCATCCTGGCGGATCAGGGAGTGGTAGGATGAGTGGTCCACCACCGTAAGGTTAAGCTTGATCCCCACCTGGGCGAGCTGAGCCTGCACGTTCTCGAACGGTTTTCGGTAAGAAGCACGTTCCGTGATGTAACAGTCGATGGAGAAACCATCCGGGTAGCCGGCTTCAGCCAGAAGCTCTTTGGCTTTGTCCCGGTCAACTTCGTACAGGAGCCCGGCTTGGGCTACCTCCTCACAGGAGAGGCCTCCAGCGAGGTAGGGGGGTACCACGGCACATTGTCGCTCCGCGATATCTGGGCCGATGAAGGCAAGGAGTTCGTCGCGGCTGATGGCATAGGCAATGGCCTGGCGTACAAGGAGGTTGCTGATCGGGTCCTTGGACATGTTTAGGTGGAGCACCTCGGTCTCCCCAGGCCCGAACACGTCCACCACNAGGCCAGGGAACCCCTTGACCTGGTTCACCCACGCCTGCTCCCGCACTCCCTCGATCACGTTCAGCTCCCCAGTGAGGAGCCCGTTCAGCCGGGCGTTCACGTCCGGCATGTACCATACCTCTACGCCGTCCAGCTTGGGGGAACCGCGGAAGTAGCGATCGTTCTTTATGAGCACCACCTTTTGGGTGGGCACGTAGTCGGAGAACATGAACGGCCCTGTGCCCACGGGATGTGTGCGGAAGTCCTCCCCCAGCGCCTCGTACGCGGCCTTGGGGACGATGAATCCCCCGGCGTAGTCCGCCACCTTGGGCAGGAAGAGAGCGGGTGAAAGGGCCCGGTCAAGGACGATTTCCACGGTGTAAGGATCCAGGGCCTTAAACGTCATTCCCCCATACTCTCCTGCATAGGCGGAGGTTTCGGGGTTTGCTGCCTTGCTCAGGGAGAACACCACGTCTCCGCTTGTGAGCTCGTAGCCGTCCGGGTTGCCGGGATAGGGGTGAACCATCACCCCTCGGCGAAGGTGGAAGGTCCAGACGAGGCCGTCGTCCGAAACCTCCCAGGATTCGGCGAGGTCCGGCTCGAAGACCGTGATATCGCCGGGACGATACCGTACCAATCCGTTGAACACCATGTCCACCACAGCCCGGTCCATAGTGGCAGCGGCATAATGGGGGTCCAGAGTCTTGAGGTCCGCGGCGTCAAAGGCAATTTTGAGGACATCCCCAGCAAAGGCCAGCCCAAAAATGGAACACGCAATAAGCGCCGCCCAAAGTAACCGACGCACCCACACCACCTCCCAACATTTGTAGGACCTAAGAGCCTAAAGAAGTGTTGCCTATATCACCCCCTTTGGGCTGCATTATATAGTGATGCTCGCTGATCAGTGAAAGCCTGGGGATGGAAACCTGTTTACAAGCGATTTTTTGCTAGTTCAAACGGGGACCGGTCCTTTTATTCGATCTCCACCAACTCCACGTGTAGTGTTTTGAGGTCGACCACTGCGCAAGTGGCCCGGCCGGAGAGCCAGCCGCCGCACTCCCCCGGGTTGAGGACGAGAGGCGGCCCTTCCCGCAGGTCGACCTCGTGGGTGTGCCCGTAGATCAAGAGGTCGTAGGCCCCGGATGCGGCCAGGGCCGAGAGTGCCCGGGGCTCGTGCATAAGGACGATTTTGCGCCCGGAGAGCTCAAGCTCGTGGGGCCCAAAGTAAAGCTCTCCCACTTCGGAGAAGCGTTCCTTAAGGTAGAGCTTGTCCCCGTCGTTGTTTCCGAAGACGCCGATTACCTTGAGGTCCGCCTCCTTGAAGGCCGCGGCCACGAAGGGGGACACGATGTCCCCGGCGTGGAGGACGAGCTCCGCCCCTGCGGCCTTGAACTTGGCAAGCGCCTTCCGTAGGGCCGTTAGGTTATCGTGCGTGTCGGAAATCACCCCGATCAGCATGGCACGAGCTTACCCAAGGTCCCCACCCTTCCAAGGCCGAGGCCTTGAGGCCGCTTCCGGTGAGGGGGACGACCACGGCTTCTCCGGGGCGGATCACCCCTTGGGCGACCAGCTTCCGTAGAGCAGCCATCGCCACTGCCGACGTAGGCTCGATGTAAATCCCTTCCTTTAGCGCGAGTTCCCTCTGGGCGAGGGCGATCTCGCCTTCGGGGATGGAGACGGCGGTGCCCTGGATCTCTCTAAGCGCCGCCAGGATCTCCTGGCCCCGGGGCGGGTCGGCGATGCACACCCCCTCGGCCACGGTCTTCCCCGGCTGGACCGGCTCCGGGGCCGCAAGGCCCAGCTCCCAAGCCCTGGCGAGAGGGGCACAGGCCGCGGCCTGGGCGATGTGGACGCGGGGCAGCCGCTCGATCCAGCCCAGGGCTCCGGAGTTCGGAGAACCCCTGGCATATCCCGAGGAAGAGCCCCCCGCCCCCCACGGGGACGACGAGGTGGTCCGGGACGTGCCAGGAGAACTCCTCGGCGAGCTCGTAGGCGAGTGTCTTGAGGCCAGCGATGAAGTAGGGGGACTCGTTGTGCGAGGCGTAGACCAGCTCGGGATCGCTTTGGCAGGCCGCTTTTGCGGCCGCGGTGGCGCGGGGTCTGGGCCCTGGGACCCGGATGAGCTCCGCCCCGTAGGCCTTGATCTGGGAGAGCTTTTTATCCGAGGCGTGGGCGGGGACGAAGAGACGGGCGGAAAGCCCCCCGCGGGCGGCGTAGGCGGCCAGGGCCGCGCCGGCGTTCCCAGAGGAGTCGTCCGCCACCTTGCGGGCGCCGAAAGCCCGGAGCACGGAGACGAGGACGCTTGCCCCCCGGTCCTTGAACGAGCCCGTGGGGTTTGCCCCCTCGAGCTTGAAGGAGAGCTCGATCCCGAGCTCCGGCCCGAGGTGGAGCGATGGGACGAGTGGCGTCCCCCCCTCCCCGAGGGAAACCGGCTTCACCTGGGGGAGAAACGGTCGGTAGCGCCACGTCCCGCGGCCCGCGAGGTCCTCCCGCCTGGCCTCGATGTGATCCAGCTCGTAGCGAANCGGCACCTGGCAGTGGGGGCAAGGAGGTGGTGTTGNGCTGGNGTCGGTGCTGAATCCGCACAGGGGGCAGCTCAGTCTCCCCTGCATACTTCCTCCCAAACCTTTTGGAACCTGAGGGCATCTTGGACCATGGTGTCGTTGTTGAACAGCACGTAGACGACCNGTGCCGAGAGCTTCCCCAGGCGCCGGGCGAGGACGCGGAGGTCCTCGTCGGTGTAGGTATAGCGGTACATGCGCTCCCCAGGCGGGGCCCCGTGGAGCCTGAGGTAGGCCACCTCCCCTGGGAGCGCGGGCAGGGTTTTGAACGGGTCGGTGCAGTGGACGAGGGAGTATTCCCGGCAGATCTCCGCCACCTTGTCCGGTACTCCCTCCCACCTCCCCCGCGGCTCCCACACGAGGAGAAAGTCGTCGCGGTCTATGGCGGACAGGAACTCCCGCAGGGCGGCCTCGTTTTCTGGGGTGGGGCNGAAGGAGGGCGGGCATTGGAGGAGAAGCACCTTGGNCCGCAAAAGCCGGGCCACCGCGGCGGACTCGGAAAAAGCTTGCAGGGCCGCCTCGCCTCGGAAGCGGGACCTGTGGGTCACTTCCTGGTGCACCTTCACCGTGAACTCGAACTCGGGGCTNACCTCGTNGGCCAGAGCGCGCCACCTTTCGGCGGTACTGAGACGGGGGAGGCGATAGAAGGTGGAGTTCACCTCGACCAGTGGGAAGTGGGCGGCGTAGAGCTGGAGCTTATGGGAGAAGCGCGTCTTCCAGTCCGTTTCCCCCACGTCCTCCCCCCGCAGGGCCGACCAGCCGCAGCAGCCAATCCTGAGCTCCACGTCGGGATTATACGCGCTTGACCTCCTCTACCTTGCTNGGTACCGTGGGCCATCGTGGCCGGCGAGGTCATCGTGGTGGAGGAGCTCACGAAGCGCTACGGCGAGCTTACGGCCGTGGCGAGGGTCTCCTTTTCCGTGCGAAAAGGGGAGGTGTTCGGGCTTCTTGGTCCCAACGGGGCTGGGAAGACCACCACGGTGGAGTGTCTCGAGGGCCTGCGGGTACCAGACGAGGGCCGGCTTTCCGTNNTGGGGATGACCCCCTCCCCTACCAACTACGNCCTCAAGGCCCGGCTGGGGATCCAGCTCCAGGAGTCGGCCTTCTTCCCCCGGCTCACGGTGGAGGAGACCCTCCGCACCTTCGCCCGCCTATATCCCCGGTCGCGGGGTGTGGACGAGCTCATCGGGCTTCTTTCTCTTTCGGACAAGCGTAAAACCCTGGTCAAAGACCTCTCCGGCGGCCAGCGCCAGAGGCTCGCCGTGGCCCTGGCCCTGGTGAACGACCCCGATCTTCTGATCTTGGACGAGCCCACCGCCGGCCTTGATCCCCAAGCCCGCCATGCTTTGTGGGACGTGATCCGTCGTATGCAAGCCGAAGGCAAGACCGTGCTCCTCACCACCCACTATATGGAAGAGGCCGAGGCCCTGTGCGATCGGGTGGCGATCATGGACCACGGGGTGATCATCGCCTTGGGGGCCCCGGAGGAGCTCATCGCCCAGCACTTCCAGGAGGCGGCGGTGGAGCTCGAGTTCGCCGGTCCGATCGATGAGGAGCTCCTTCGCTCGTTCCCCGGGGTGACCCGCTTGGTCCCAGAGGACGGTCACTACACCCTTTACACCACCGCCGTGCCCGAGACCTTGGGCGCCCTCATGAGGCTCGCGAGCGAGGGCCGCCTGCCCCTCCGGGACCTCCGCTGGCGGAGGGCCGCCCTTGAAGACGTGTACCTGGCGCTCACCGGGAGGAGGATCCGCGAATGAGGGCGTTTTTGAGCCTGCTTTCCGCCGAGTTCAAGGAGCTGGTGCGCGATCGGGCCGGGCTGTTTTGGCTGCTTGTGTTTCCGATCCTGTTCATCCTCCTTTTCGGCTTCGTGTTCTCCGGGGCCGAGGACATCCACTTCGAGCTCGGGGTGGTGGTGAGGGGGTCGGGGCCGGCGGCCGAGGGGCTCATCTACGGCCTCTCCCAGGTCCCGGTTCTCACCCTCCATCGGGGCACCGAGGAGGAAGAGCTCGCGGCCCTGCGCGCCGGAAAGCGCGACGGGGTCCTCGTCATTCCGGAGGACCTCGCCGACCGGCTGCGCGCGAGAGAACAGGTGGAGTTCCCCCTGTACGTGGATGCTTCCCAGCTCACCGGCAGGGAAGTCTTGGCTTCGGTGATGCAGGAGGTCCTGGCCGAGGCCGAGGGCCGCTTCATCGGGACGGAGCACCTGTTCGTTCTTGTTGAGGAGCCGGTCCAGGCGCGGCGCTTCCGGCCCATCGACTACATGCTCCCCGGGGTCCTCGCCATGACGCTCATGCAGTTAGGCCTGTTCGGGGTCGCTGCCCCTCTCCTCTCCATGCGGGAACGGAAGGTGCTCAGGCGCCTGTGGGCGGCCCCGATGCGTCGTTCCACGTTCGCCGGGGCTCAGATCGCCCAACGCGTGATCATCGCCCTCCTCCAGGCCACATTGATCCTCACCCTCGGCCACACTGTTTTCTCCGTTCCCATCTTGGGGAAGTGGGCGGTGCTGGCTGGGCTCCTTTTGCTTGGGGCCCTGACCTTCGTCTCTTTGGGGTACCTCCTTGCCTCTCTGGCCCGTTCCCAAGAGTCGGGAACTGCGTTCCTCCAGGCCATCAACTTCCCCATGATGTTTCTATCGGGGATCTTCTGGCCGGTGGACTGGATGCCGGGGTTTCTCAAGCCGGTGGTATGGGCCCTGCCCCTAACCTACCTGGGTGACGCCCTGCGGCAGACCATGGTGCGGGCGAC
>Ga0180877_1026_pt1 | contig 17429 bp, 11 predicted proteins | sample Deesub1362A_J573_FD_124316 | JGI IMG/M metagenome (GOLD analysis project Ga0180877, IMG submission 124316) | Candidatus Acetothermia bacterium JdFR-47 | reverse complement strand
AACCGAAAGCGGAAAGAAAACCAAGGGCTACAAGTGGCCGCTCTTTACCCTGCCTCTGTTCTTGCTTGTCATCGTACTTTCCTTGATCTTCTTGGTCCTGGCTGTAGCAAGTGTGTCTCCGGTCTGGGCTCTGGTGCTTGTGACGGCCACCGCACTGATCATTGAGCCTTGGGAATTGAGTGCCCTTGCGGTGGCTTACCACCGCATCTTGGAGGCTTGTGAAGCCGCACTGACCGGCACAGCCTCACCGTCAGATCTGGAGGTGGGCCCTGCCGATCAGAAGTGAGCGGCAGGCCAGGGGAGGTGGGAGAGCCCGTGCCATTTGGTGGCAANGCTTGGTACTGCTTTTTCCACAGTCGCCGGGGTCCTTGCGGGCGCGTTCATACGGAGAGCCANACGGCCAGATCGGCATGAGGGTGATTGCGAACCCCCAGCCTCGTGGCTTCCTATGCTCCAACGAAAGCCGGATTTAGAACTTGGAAGTTGGAGCCGGGGGCACTCCTTATGCTCCCTCGGCGGGTGCGGAACCCGCAGCGTGAGCAAACAGAATAAACCGGCGTAACCCTGATCTCCACCATGAAGGGAGCCGGGTTTGTTCCCACACTCATAGGAACTTGCCTTTTACGTGTGTAGGATTCTTCGATGGCCACCAAGGACTTAAGTCGTCCGTCACAACGAGGACAGCGACCGAAGAAGATCTTCCACCGGCCAAACGCCCCCACCTTTGGTGCGGGCAATGTGGCCTCCTCGCAACCCGTTCAACCTTGGGCGCAAAACCAGAATACAACGGACCAGCCCAGAATACCAGCCCCCCAGATGGTGTTTTATACAAGCTTTAGGAGGCAGGTCTTGCAACCAAGCATTAGGCGCCTTTAGTTTTTCGCGCTTGCACAGTCTGTTGTACACGACCTTCTTTTTGGGTTGGCGAGCTAACCAGCGGGCCAGGGGAGGCGGGAGAGCCCGCGCCAGGGCGAAGGCGACTCCTCGGGGGATAGGGAGATCCACCAACCGAATACTTCCCCTTCCTCATACGGGCCCAAGGAAAGCTCCTGGCCCAACCCCAGGTGCCCGCCTTCCGGACCGAGGTCTAACATGATGATCCCTACCTCGCGCGGGGCGGCGAGCATAAAGCCAGCCCCGTCCGGCCCTTGGGCAGCGGCCCAGCCCCGCACGAGCGGCCAGGCGTGCCATTTGGAGCGAACGCGGCGCAGGCCCTCAGCCGAAAGCACCGTATGGTTCACTTCCCCGCCAGGGGCCAAGAAACCCAGGAATCCTCCCTCCAGGCACCGGGGACGGGCGGTCATGTTTTTCACCCGCAGGAGCGTCCCCAGGAGCCCGCCCCCCGGCGAGGTGTAGATGACCTCCACGGAGAGGCCTTTCAGATCCTCTGCCTGGGGCCGAGTGGAAAGACGCACGCCCTGCCACTTCACGCCGCCTTGCTCCATTTTCCACGCTTCGCTTCGGAACTCCTCCTCATAGAGCTTTCCCGGAAAACGCCACTGGTCTAAAGAAACAGCGTAGAGGTAGGGATGAATGCCGCCGAACCACGGTGAAAGCCAAAGGAATGGCCGGGCCTTTGGGAACGCTGAAAGAAGCTGTTCCACTTCCCTCTCTTGCCAGGAGATAAGAGCACCCGCAAAGCTCGGTGCCACCGCGAGCCGCCGTCCTTCCTCCTCAAGGAGGAAAAGCTCGTGCCCTTGCTCCTCGACCTCCTGGATTTGGGGTGGCTCGGGAGGAAGAGAGACAAGAGGGAAGGAGAAGTGCCGTTCCTCCCCGCCCCCGTGCAGGATGATTTTCCCTTCCCCGATCCGGGGAGGGTTTTCTTTCCGCCAGCTCGCCTGGAGCCTTGCGGCCTGGGCACGGCTCGCCTCCAGTTCAACTCTCCCCGGGGAGAAGCCCCAACCCTGGGGCGAGCGGATCTCCAGTGCCCCGTGGAAGGGGCGGCCGCGGAAGGTACGAACTGCAAGCTCGACCTCCCCTTGTGCCTTCTGCCCCAGGATCACCGGGGGAGAAACCTCAACCCCGACAAGCGGTACGGTCTCGCACCTTTTGACTGACTTCCCTTGCGAATAAGCCCACAGCTGCCGTACGTCTTGCCAAGTGCCTCTCCCCACCCACAGCCAATACCGGTGGGCAACTCGCCGCTCCCCGGGGGCGAGCTCTACTGTGGGGGAGCGCCAGCCCCAGCGCCAGCGGAAGTCCCACTCCACCGTCTCCGCTGGGACGACGCCAATTGTTACATCGTCAAGGAGCAGGGCGCACCAATCTTCGGGGAGTTCCTTTGGGAAGTCGTCCTCCCCTTCGGGGAAGCCGGCTAGCCTTTCCTCCACGACCCCGGCTGGGGAGGGAAAGGCAATGCGCACGGGACGGTCCGGGAGGCCCCAGTGCAGGGGCGCGATCCGCACCTTGCGGGGGGTCTCGGCCCGGGAGGAAAGTCGGTAAGCGATCTCCACCACCGGGCTGGCTCCCACGCGCACGACCTTCTCCACTGTCAGCCCGGGGAAGCGCCCGGATTCGGCCTTCAGGCGGATCTCCACGGTGCCCCGGTCTTCCACCAGGTCTAGCTGCCAGCACCTTGTCCCGAGTTCCCCGGGCCAGAAAGGCGGCCCGAGCTCCTCCCCTTGGTGCAGCAAGGGATGGCCAGTTCCCCCGCGCCAGAAGATGAGACGGCCGCCCCGAGAGCGCGCCTCTAGCACGAACCCCTCCCCGGCCGTCCAAATCCGGTCTTCTGTTTGGCAGGCGACCACCTCTCCTGGGCGGCGAGAAAGAAGCGGAAGGGGTTGCATTCGAAACGCCCCCGCATCCTCGAGGGAAATCTCGCCCGAAAGCACGTGGCCGCCGGGCCTTGCTTCCACGCGCACCCGAAAGTCCTGGGACTTGCCGGGTGCGAGGTGGAAGGAAAGCCTTCCAGGGGAGACTGTCGCACCGATCAGGGGGTCGAGTGCCAGCTCCCCCTTTAGTGGGGAGGAGTGCCGGTTCGTGAGGACAAACGTTCGTTTGCAGGGGACGTCCGCGGGCACGACGATAACCTTGGGCCAGCTCGAGACTTCGATGGGAGGGCGTGGCCTGACGCCACAGGCGAGGGAAAGCTTTCGCCTGTCCGCGAGTAAGTTCAGCCGCACGGCCGGAGCAGGGCGTTGGGGATTGTCCCGGAGCTCGGGGTCGATGCAGCAGGCAAGCTCTCCGGTGCGAACCTCTCCTGGCGAAAGCTCAAGCAGGCTCTGTTCGGAGCATTCGACCCCGGCGTCGCCCGTGGCGAAAAGGGCCACGGTTTTGGAGTTTCGCCCGCGGTTCTCCAACCGCCAGCTCAGGCGGAAGGGAAGGCCGGCTACAGGCCGGGGCACTTCGGGCCAGAGCTCCGCTGCGAAGTCCTCGGCGTAAAGTGCACAGGGTGCTTGGGCCTCTCGGTCGATCAGTACCTCCAGGGCTTTTCCCTCATGCTCGAACCGATACCGGTAGACCTCGCGGCTGTGCCACAACTCCTTGTCCTCCGCGATCTCGGTCTCTCTTTTCAGGGCTTGGTACCAGTCAACCCCGGAGAGGAGCTCATTAGCCCAGGGGAGGCGCAGGATGAGGGGGACGAAGTTTTCCATCCGTACCTGGGTTCCAGGGGCCCAGAAGAAGCCGGTTTTTTTGTAAAGCGGCACGGCCTTCTCGTTTCCGGCCCAGGTGTTCAAGGTGACGCGCGAAAAGCCGCGTTCTTTCGCTTCCTCTACTGCCCGGAGGAGGAGCCTCTTTCCGATGCCGCGCCCGTGCCAAGCCGGGTGCACGTTAAGGAACGCCACGTAGGCGACTTCGGGGTCACGGAAATCGCGGGAAAGCGAGCAGTAGCCCAGGATCCTTCCCTCGCCCTCCGCGACCAGGACGGCCAGGTACCCCATCTCCCGGTGCTGCCGGAGCACTCGCTCCCGATCAAATGGGATCCCGCCAGTCAGGGTCCCGGGCCAAGCGGGATCAGACTCGTTGAGGAGTAGTGCGACCCCCTCAGCGTCTTCCTCGCGAAAATGTCGGATGACTATATCGTCCACGTTTCTACCCCCTTAACAGGGGAAGGACTTTGCCCCAGAGTGGCCTTCCGTCAGTATAGCAAGGTGAGCCCTGGGCTCGTGCACCAAAAGGCGAGCCGCCGCTGGGCCGGCGGCGGCTCCGTTTTCAGCTTGCTATCAGGCTTTCCTCAGCCCAGGATGGCGACGAGGTCCTCCTTGGGGTCCCCGATGAGGCGCACGTCGTAGGTCTCCGTGAGCACCTTGAGGATGTCGTCGTTCACCCATGCGGGCAGCACCGGGCCGATATAGATACCTTTTATGCCCAGCGCGAGGAGGCTCCACAGGATGGCCACGGCCTTCTGCTCCATCCACATGAGCACCAGGGTGAGCGGAAGCTCGTTCAGGCCCACCCTGAATAGCTCAGTTAGGGCAGAGGCCACCTCCACTGCCACAATGGCGTCGTTGCACTGTCCCAGGTCGATGAGCCGGGGGACGCCCTCGATGTCACCAAGTTCCAAGTCGTTAAACCTGAACTTGCCGCAGGCGAGAGTGAGCACTACGGTGTCACCCGGGAGGTTTTTCACCAGCTCTCGGTAATACTCGTTTTTCTTCGTGGGTGAGTCACACCCACCCACCAGGAGGAAGCGGCGGATCCTGCCGGCTTCCACCAGCTCCTTGATCTTGCCCGCCAGCGACAGGATCGCCGACTTGGAGAACCCGGTTGTCAGGTTGACTTCTTCCGGCCTCTCCTCGAGGTCCGGAAGCGAGAGGGCCTTTTCGATCACGGGGCCGAAGTCGTGACCCTCTATATGCCGTACCCCGGGTAGCCGTACCGGTCCGGTGGTGAACATGCGGTCCCTGTACTCCTCCCGGGGGATGAGGGCACAGTTGGAGGTGGCGAGGATGGCCACCGGGTATTCGGCGAATAGCTTCTTCTGGTCGTACCACGCCTTCCCTAGGTTCCCCACGAGGTGCGGGTATTTCTTAAGCCCCGGGTAACCGTGTGCAGGGAGCATCTCCGAGTGGGTGTAGATATTTATCCCAGTCCCTTGGGTCTGCTTTAAAAGTTCCTCCAGGGCCTTGAGGCCGTGGCCGGTGACCAGGATCCCCTTGCCCTTTACTGTCCCAGTGGGCACCTGGGTGGGCACGGGCTCTCCGTATGCCTGGATGTGGGCCTCCTTGAGGAGGCGCATCACCCGCAGGTTTACCTTGCCGGCCTCTATCGCGAGCGCCACCAGGCTTTCGGCGTCGAAGTTCACGTTGGTGAGGACCATGTACAGGGCCCGTTCCAGGAACTTGTCCACCTCCGGGTCGGAGTGCCCAAGCTCCCGGGCGTGATAGGCGTACGCGCTTATCCCCATGAGTGCGTACTTCAGGTTGTCCTGCAGGCGAGCCACCGTGGGGGCTTTGCCGCACACACCGCTCACCGTGCACCCCGTGCCCCCAGCGGCCTGAGAGCACTGATAGCAGAACATGTTAAGCTGTGTCACGCTGTTTTCTCCTTTCCTTGCCCCTCCGCGGGCGCGTAGAAGCACCGCTTGGGGGAGATGACCTTTCCCTCCTTCTTGAGGGCGCTGATGATCTTGGAGACTTCGCCTTTGTCCAGACCAGCCAACTCCGCAATCTCCCCGGGGCGCAGCGGCTTCCCTACTTTTCTCATCCTCTGGAGCACTAGCTCTCTCTTGTCAGTCATCCATGCACCTCCAGCGCTTTTCCCGCTGCCGTGGATGCCGGAGCACACGCCCGACCAGGCGTCTTCGCGCTTCGCTTACGGGACGCTCAAACCACCTTTTCGAACTCGTCTTTCCCAACCCCACAAACAGGGCAGATCCAGTCCTCAGGTAAATCTCCAAAGGACGTCCCGGGCTCTATCCCAGAATCTGGGTCCCCGACCGCAGGATCGTAGACGTATCCGCAGACTGTGCACCTGTACTTTTCCATTTGTTTCGCCTCTCTTTCTGTTTCCTTTGTTTCCGGACCAGCGTATGTAGGCGCTGTCTTGGGGGCCCGGCCCCGCTTGACCGCGTGGTAGTACGCGTAGGTCATGGGCTCCCCGTCAGCCACCACCTCGGCGGCCACGACCTTCCCGATGAAGACCGTGTGCGTTCCAACGTCGACACGGTCAACCACTTTGGCCTCTAGGTAGGCGAGGGTGTACTCCAACACCACGGGGACGCCGGTCATGCCGGCTTTGTAGACGATGCCATCGAACTTGGCGCTGTCCCTTCCGGACTTGAATCCGAAGCGGCCGATGAACTCAAGTGGCGTCTCTTGCGACAGGACGGATACGGAGAACACCCCGCTTTCGCGGATGAACTCGTGGGTGAGGTTCTGCTTGTTTATGCTCACCGCTACCGTTGGAGGCTCGGCTGTGACCTGGAACATGGTGTTCGCTATCTGGCCGTTTGGCTGCTCTCTCCTGCGGGAGCTGACCACGTACATCCCGTAACTGAGCCTAAAAAGTGCTTCTGCGTTCATCCCCGCTCCTTTTTTGGACTGCGGCACTTACATTTTAGCGCCTGCCATACCATGGTCAAATCAGCCTTGTGCACCAAAAGCTGCCCCACACTAGGTCGTTATCGCCCCTCGTCGCCCCGCAGCTCCTGGTAGCTCGCGGAGGCCGCCTCTTGAGCAGCGATGCGGGCCGAGTTGATCTCCTCGAAGTGCTCGCGCAGTACGGAGACCACATGTGGATCCAAGGCCCCGTCCTCGGCCATCCCCTGTAGGATGCGAAGAGCCCGGTCGGCCGTCATCCCTTTCCGGTAGGGGCGGTCCTCGGTGACCGCGGTGAAAACGTCCGCCACGGCCATGATCCGNGACCCTAAGGAGAGGTCCTCCCCCTTTAGGTGGAAGGGATAGCCTGTCCCGTCGAGGCGTTCGTGATGGAAGGCGGCCCAAGCNTTTACGAGTTCCAAGCCGTCGATCCTCTCAAGGGTGCGGTAGGTGTAGAAGGTGTGGCTCCGGATGACGTTGAACTCTCCCGGCGTCAACTTCGCAGGCTTTTCCAAGATCTCGGGTGGCACAGCCAGCTTGCCCAGGTCATGGAGATAGCCCGCGATCCTCATCAACCGGTATTCTCTCTCGGAGAAACCAAGAAATCCCGCCAGTGATTCCGCACTGGTTGCCACCCCGCTGGAGTGGGTTGCGGTGAAGGGACTGCGAAAGTCGATTACCTGGGCGAACAGCTCGGCTAGGCTAAGGAGGCTTTCTAGGTCCAATTTGACGGTGGCCAGCCTTGCCCTTTGGTTAAGGATCGAATCAACTGACGGGGACACGAGATCAAGCCAAAAGTACTCCCTTGTGGCCAAGCTCCTGAAGGCATCGACAAACTCCGGCACGAACATCTTTCCTGAGCGGCCTTCAATCACTTCACAGATCTCTTTCACCTGTCCGAGGACTTCTTGCTGCTTGTTCACGAGCACAGCCACCCGATCTGCCAGGTGCAAAATGTGGCTGCCCAAGGGCACTTGTTTTCCCTGGAACTCGGACCCCTCCCCTTCTTCCCAGGGGACATGGTGGAATCTCACAAGGATAGCTACACCAGCGGAGAAAGGCTCAAACATTTTAAGTAGCAGAAAACCCAGTTCGGCATGTTTGTGCGGATCTTCGACTTCGAACTGCAACGTCTCTATCCTCTCTTTTAGGGAAAGGGCACCAATATCGTGGAGCATTCCTGCGAGTACCAGGTCATTTTTCTCATCTGCCGGCAGGCCTAGTTCCTCCCCAATGCTCGAGGCGATATAGGCAACCTGTTTGTGATGGTTGACCACGGCTGGGCTGACCAGGTCCACGGCATTCGAAAGGCACATCACCAGGTCGAACAGAGGGACTTGTAGCTCCCGCAGCATACCACTCTCCTTTCCGAGTTCCACTATACCCACGCCGGTCGCTAAAGCCTCGCTTTCACCGCCCAGAGATAGGAGCTGAGCCTCTGAGGAAGGTGGTGAACTCGCGCAGGCGGGCCTGTGTCTCAAGGAAAGGGTGTTAGGCTTGGGATAGCCAAGCAAGCTTAGGGGTCTTCGAACTTCTGCAGGGAGGAGAAGGATACACTGTCCTTTTACACTTCAAGCGCAACGGCCTCACCTTGGCCCCTAGGCAGACATGCGGACCTTAAGGCTCAAGACTTCGTCCTAATCTTTAATTGAAATAAAAAGGAGGACCTTGTATTCATCCTCAGGGAAGCCATCCTCTGGGACCCCTATTCGGAAGTGAATCGAAAGTGCGAAAAGGCCACGCCCGCCCTCTGCAAGCAGCGTCCCTAGCGGAGCATTTGTCTCAACCAATGTGAACTCACCGTCAATTCTCACCCACAGTTTCCCGGAGCTAAGAGTGGAACTCTCGTCTATGCTGGTGTCGAGGTCGGGCCTGAGAGGGACGGCGTACATCATCCACTCTGTATTGCTTGCCACCTGAAGGAGCACAGGCTGGAACACTTCCACGTAGCCCCGTTCCAAATCGAGTGGGGTGAGAATGGGGGCATTAACTGTGATCTCAAAGGTTTCGGTGTAGCCCCCTTCCTCTGGGAGAAAGACAGCTACCGGCATGACGCGCCAATATATTCGGACCGAGGAGCTATTAGCCGCGGTGAAGAAGAACATCCCGAAGACGAAGGCCAAGAAAAACGCAAGAGCACGCTTTGACACGTTGCATCACCACGACTGCAAGCCCGGGGGATTAGAGGGCCAGAGGGTTCAAGTGATTGCCGAGAACCAGAGACACAGGCCCTGAACCGGCAGATGAGCGAAGCAAAAACCAGTTTGCTATTTTTGAGCCCTCACCAGGCAGCTACTTAGTATACCCTGTGTTTGATTCCTGTAGACCCTTCCAAGCTGTTCTTCCGCTTTGGCTCAGGGAAAAGTCGTGTTGACATCTTTGGAGTTTCCCCATGGAGAGGGATCCTAAGTTAAGTGGTCGCCCAGCAGAGAAGCTTTATTCCCGCGAGCCCTAGTTGCTTTAGTTGTCGTTGGTCGAAGGATCTCGTGGCCCCCTGTTTTACGGCGGTGGCCGAGGTAAGTGAATCCGGGCCAGGGAGGCCACACCGGGCTCACGGATAGACTGCTCCCCCGCAATCCTCTAGTCCGCCGCCGTCAGGGCTGTTTTAGAAAGGCCCCCAGGATAAAAGCCAGGGGCTTCTTGGCCCCTGGGCGGCGGTCGAGAGCCCCGCCCCATCGGCCGAGCGTGTCAGGGGGAGCGTAGGCGGAAGCGAGCTACGTGACCAAGGAGAGCTTGACCGTCTTGATCTCGCCGCTCCGCACCGTGACAGGGACTGTATGGGGCGAAGGGATGGCGAAGGAGCCCTGTGAATCCTCGCTCAAGCTGACGAGCTCCGCCTGACTTACCTTCCACAGTGTCTTAATTGACCCCGAGAGGGTGCGGCCCGTGGGATTGTATAGGCGGACAATGATCCCATCGCCTCTTCGGCCATCTTCACCGCGCTCAGCACAAGCCCTGCAGGCTCTACTGAAAAGAAACTTGCCTCTTCGGGGAGGTTCCCTTTTCCTAGCTTCACTGGGCGGACGCCGATCGGTGGGGCACAGAAGGCGTGTGCTGCCTCCCATACCCGTGCCTCCTCCCACGTGCCCTGATAGGTGTAAAGGGCGAGCTCAAATCTGTGTCGGCCGAGGCACTGGGCCTCTGGGGTCTTGTAGGGTGGGCCGGCATGGCCCCTCCGGGTGGAGAGGTCGTCCCGGGAAAGCCACCCCACCCCGCGAAGGAGGGTAACGAAGACCACCCCCTCCTCAGTCACCTCGTACTCCGGCAGGCCCCGATTTAGGACGGCCATTCCTCTTTCCCCGTCCTCCACCGCCACGAAGGACTTCTGAGGATGGNTGGTGGGAGGAACTTCCACCCAGCCTTCCCCATCTGGGGGCCGGGTGGGGCGGCGGACCACACAGAAGGCATCTTCGGCAAACGAGTGTTCAGCCCGGAATCCCAGAGGGAACCCCACGCGCAGTCGGTGGTCACGGACGTTGTTCTCTACTTCAATGGCGATATCGACCCGCTTGAGCCCCCGTTGCAAGGACACGAGTAACGTAACCGGACAATCCACTCGCTCGGGGCTGCGGGTTTGTCGGTCCTCCGAAAGCTCCTTGGGGAGCTGGAGCACGAGGTCGACCCTCAGTGTCCCCTTCCAAGGGAGGCACTCGGCCACTCGGACCTTGGCCTTGCCCCCCAGGGAGGTGATGACCTCCTGCTGCGCGGGGGGCGAGTAGTTGTATTCGTCGCCGGCGTCGCCCATGTCCTCGAGGAAACACAGGCCCTTGTAGAAGCGTCCGCTTTCTTTGTCCAACACTGCGATCGTCCCGTCAGGGCCGACCTGGACCTGGTAGAACTCGTTCTCTAGGGTGTGCTCGTCCACGACCGGTGAGTCAGGCTTCTCCTCCGGGGCTTTTCCTGGCACAAGCCGATACAGCTTGATGCCGAGGGGAGGGAGGTCCGCCTGGAAGGCAAAGAGCCTCTTGCGGAGGTGCTTGACCCCGTTCAGCACATCCTCAGAGACGAGCCGCTCCCCCAAGATGGCGAACGGCACCGCCTGGCCGCTAGGATCCATCAGGGTGCAGCTTGCAAGGTCCAGGCTGCCTTCCTTGGGCTCGGGCCTGCCTTCCCTACTCCCTANAGGGGAGGGGAGCTGCGGTTCCACCTCTACCACGACCTCTTCCCGTCTGCGCCAGGGGCAGGGATTGAAAACGAGGATGGGGATCCCCTCCTCCGGGGTGCCGGGGGCTGTAGATACCTGTTCCCCGATGGTCCGGAGGGCGTCCCTTATCACTTGGCGGGCGATGGCTTCAGCCCGCTCGTAGCGCACCATCATCTCCCGGTGCACGAGGTCGATGGAGGTGCCGCAGATGGAGTCGTGTGCCTGGTTTTGGAGCACCAGCTCCCACGCGGCCCACACGAAGGGAGTGAGGTCGTGGCCGAGGAAGTTGGCGAAGGCAGCCAGCGGCTCGGTATATCGTTCGAGCAGGGTCTCAAGGGCTGTGTTCCGCTGCTTCAAGTACATCCGAGCCGAATACACCCCGCTCAGGATGGGGTGACGCCTCCCTGCCCGGAGTTCGCCCTCGACCACGGCCAGGTTTGGGTTGGACGCGCGGACCAGCTGAGCGAANTCGGACAGGGTCCCCTGCCGCAGGCGAAGTTCCGGGAACTGTCCGTTTAAGGCGCGGAGGACATCCAGGATGTCCGCTTGTGGGCCCAGGTGATCGCACCCGTTTGGGATGAGAACCACCCCCGTGGAGCTCCTGGCCCGGAGGGAATGTAGGAGGGCCACTAAGGGGGGCTCCTCTTTAGGCACCAGTCCGCGCTGAAACAACTCCATTTGGAAGGGCGAGAGGGCGGAGGGGTTGGCCGTGAGGAGTGCCCCGGCGCAGTAGCCTGCCTCCATGACGTGGGCGAGCACACGCGAGCCATCAGGGGCCTGCCAGAGAAACTCGGAACGGCCAGNCCTCTCGAGTGCCAGGTCCGCTCCCCGCGTGAGGAACGCGGTCTCTATCCCGAACCCCCGCAGNATCTGGGGGAGCTGGGCGATGTGCCCAAAGCAGTCGGGGACGTACCCATCCTTCATCACACCCCCGAAGCGGTGGGCGATGCGGTGTCCTAAGATGAGGTTTCGGATCAGGGCTTCGCCAGAGACCAGGAACTCGTCGGGCTGTATGTACCACGGGCCCACGATGAGGCGACCGGCCCGGACCAGTTCCCGCAGCTCGGGTTCTTTCTCCGGGCGGATGGCCAGGTAGTCGAGGAGCGGGATCGTCTGACCGTCGAGCATGAACCGGTAGTCCGGGTACTTCTCGAGTATCTCGAGCAACCGGTCCATCGCCTGGACNAGCCAGTACCGGAACTCCTCGTAAGAGAGGTACCACTCCCGATCCCAGTGAGTGTGCGATACCACTATCGCTTCGCAGGTCGTCTCATCTCGGTTCACAGCGGACGCTCCTTTCCCATTACCCAATTGTTGAGCGAAGACCTTAACGTTTGATTGCCCCTCCCAGCAAGCCGGCGATNAGGTACCTTTGGGCCACGACCAGGAAGAACAGCACCGGGGCCATCCCGATCACCATGGCAGCGGTGAGCGCTCCCCAGTCGATTCGGTACAGCTTCACGAACTCCATNAGGGTGAGCTGGAACGTTTTGAGCTCATCGGAGAAGAGCAAAAGCAAGGCGAAAATGAACTCGTTCCAGGAGAAGATGAACGCGAAGATCGCGGCTGTGGCCAGCCCCGGTACCGATAGGGGTAAGGTCACCCGCCACAGGGCGCCCAGGCGCGTACAGCCGTCCACCAGCGCCGACTCCTCCAGCTCCCGGGGGATGCCCTCGAAGTAGTTGCGCAAAAGAAAGGTAAGCAGGGGAAGGACCAATGCCTGGTAAGCTAGGATCAGCGCCCACAGCGTGTTTAGGAGGTGGAGGGTNCTGAGGAGCAGGAACANGGGGATCACGTTCACCACCGGGGGAATCAGGTACAACCCCAGGATGGTGGCGCTGAGGGCGTTTTTCCCTGGGAAGCGGAAGCGGGCCAGGGCATAACCAGCCATGCTTGCCGAGATAAGCGAGATCACGGTGACAGCAAGCGTGACCAAAAGGCTGTTTAAGATGCCCCGCACCACCCGGGTTTTCATGAACACGAACTCGTAGTGCTCAAGCGAAAACGTGTGGGGAAGCAGGGTGGGCGGGAAGCTCTCCACCTCGGTGGATGGCTTGACCGAGGTAACGAACACCCAGTAGATGGGGAGCAGGGTGAAGACGGTGTACAGGCACAAAAATAGGTAGACAAACACGGAAAAGATGTGCTTGCGTTTTCTCTTCACCGTCGCCTCCCNATGGTCCGGAAGTAGAGCACGGCCAAAAGCGCGTTTATGAGGAGCATCACGATGGTGATGGCCGAGCCGTAACCAAGAAGGCCGTATTCGAAGGCGGACTTGTACATGTACATGGCGGTGGTCAAGGTAGCGTTTGCCGGTCCCCCGCGGGTCATGACCAAGATGGTGTCGAACAGGTTGAAGGTCCACATGGTGACCAGGATGAGGTTGATGGCGATGGCCGGTCGCAAGAGCGGCAGAGTGATGTACCAGAAACTCTGCCAGGAGCTGGCCCCGTCCACTCTGGCGGCCTCATAGGGCTCGTTGGGGATGGTTTTCAAGGCCGCCTCCAGGAAGAGCATAGTGAACGGTGTTCCTCGCCAGATGTTGGCGATCACCAGAGCCCACAGCGCCATCTTCATGTTGTTCAACCAGTGGATCGGGCTCAGTCCCAAAAGGCGCAAAAGGGAGTTGATGAGCCCGAATCGATAGTTGTACATCCAGATCCAGCTGTAGCCGATGATCAGGGCTGACAGGATCCANGGGATGACGAAGACGACGCGAAAGAAGCGAGCTGGTCCAGGATAATAGTGAAGGATGAGGGCTAGCAGAAGCCCTAGGCCAAACTGTCCCACCATGGAACCCAGGACGAAATAGGCCGAGACCCCGAGGGAGTGGAAGAAAGTGGGGTCCTGGAATAGTTTGAAATAGTTGGCCAGCCCCACAAACGGAGCCCCAGTCTGTAGGTTGGTGGTCTTAAGATCGTGCATGCTGACATAGAAGTTCCACAGAAATGGGAATAAGGTGACTGAGAACATGAGCACGATCAGGGGCGCCAAAAGCAAATACGGCAGCGTCCGCTCGCTGTTTACAATCCCTCTCAACGTGAGCATGTCGAAAGTTTAGGGTAAAGAGAAGGGGAGGGAGCACAAGCTCCCTCCCCTTGGGTACTTAAGTTCAGCTTCCCAGGATGGTCCGAACCTTCTCCGCGGCCGCGTCCAAGGCCGCCTTCGGGTCCACGCCCTGGAAGATGGCCTTTTGCATGGCCTCGAAGACGGCGTCTGCCACCTGGCTCCACTGNGGGATGGCCGGGCGGACCCGGGCGATGGAGGCCATCTTGGAGTAGAAGCTGAAGAACTCGATGTTCTCAGCCAGCATGCTCCGATAGGGCTCCTCCATCAAAGCAGCCCGGACCGGGATCCGCGCCAGGGCGCTGGCGTACTCGGCCATGACGTCGGCGCGCAGGAAGGCCTCCATGACCTCGGCAGCCGTGGCGTAGCGGTCAGGTGCCTTCTGCTGGAGGATGGCGGGAATGGTCATGATCCAACCGCCAGCCAGGGTGACAGGGACCTTCCCCGGCTCGGAGACGGGGTAGGGCAGCACGGCGACCTTCTGCTCGCGCTCCTTGGCGGTCGTGCCCGGGAAGCGGGACTCACTGGTCGCCCAGTTCCCGTGGATGTAAGCGGCCCACTTGCGGGCGGCCCAGTCGTTCCCCCAGAAGCACTCCATCTGGGGCTCCACGCCGCCTTTCTTCACCAGATCCACCAGGAACTGGAGGGCCCGCACCCCGGCGTCGGAGTTGAACGCGGGGACGAGTTTGCCGTTCTCCTGGACCAGGATCTCTCCGCCCTCTGCCCACAGGAAGGGGTAGAAGAAGAAGTCAGCCGCCCAGGATCCAGCCATGTCGAACCGGAACCCGCCGATCCCCTCAGCGGCCAGGGCGTCGTTCAGCTTCTTGCAGGCGGTGATGAAGGTGTCCCAGTACAGGAGGTCCCCGGCGTTCACTCCCGCCTTGAGGAGGAGGTCCGGCCAGTACATGGTCACGCGGACGTCGGTGTCGTACCACAAGCCGTAGTAGGTGCCGCCGCCGGCCGGCCACTGGGAGCCGTCGCGGAAGGCAGTGAACCAGTCGGCCGCCTCGTCCGCCACCACGTCAGTGAGGTCCGCGAGATACCCACCCTCGACGAACTCACCCAGCCAGATGGAGTCCACCATCACGATGTCCGGGACGACACTGGGATCCCCGGCGGCCAGCGTGGTNAACAGCTTCATGCGGAGCTCACCGTAGGGGTACTCGGAGATCTGAAGGTCGATCCCTGGCACCAAGCTCTCGATAGCCTCTTCCACGGCCTCAAGCCCATAGCCCTCAGACTGCCAAACCTTGATCACCACAGGGGCGCCCCACGCCATCATGCTGAGGCCAAGCCCCAATACCATGCTCCATACAATAGCGCGCTTTAACATTTACTCTCACCCTCCTTGTTTGGAATCAGGTTCTGGTTTGGTTCGCAAAGGTTTTTCCCGTTTGATCACCTCCTTTTTCCTTTTCTTTGGATTGGCACCCACAAGACTCGCGTACCACGAGCTCCCCTGGGATAAGGACGGGGTGCTCGGTCCTTTCTCCGTCAATCGTTTGGACCAGGCGCTTCACTGCCCAATAGCCAAGCCAGTATTCGTGCAGGTCCACAGCGGTGAGGGAGGGGATGAAATGGCGAGTGAGATCNGTGTTGTTGACGCACACCACGGCCACGTCCTGTGGGACCTTCAGCCCCCGGGCCTGTAGTGCCCGGATGGCACCCACCGCCTGAACGTCACTTCCGGCGAACAGAGCGGTGAACTCGTGTTTGGGGGCGAGTTCCCACACCACCTCGTAGGCGGCTCCCTCCATCAGGTCGGATTGCCACACCAGGCGCTCGTCGTAGGAAAGTCCTGCCTCCTCCAGGGCGCCCCGGTACCCCAAAAGCCGGTCAACACAGAAGGTNAAGTGTGTGGGGCCGTTTAGGAAGGCGATTCGTTTGTGGCCGCACTCGATGAGGTGTCGGACGCCGATGCGGCTCACCTCCACGTTGTCGTTGTCCACGTAGGTGGCTTCCTCCAGGGGGCGGCCGATGAACACGAACGGGATGCGGTGGCGTTTCAGGTCCCGTAGGTAGGGACANGTTACAGTGGGGTTAGTGATGAGGAGCCCATCCACGCTGCGGCCGCGTACCGCCGAGCGGACGCGGGAGACGGCCTCGTCTTCGGACTCGGCGATGTGGAGCGAGAGATTGTAGCCGTGTTCGGCGGCGGCCCGATGCATTCCCCTGAGCAGGCAGGAGAAGAAGCCGGCGGATGCGAACAGGTGTTCCAGGGAGATGGGGGTGATCAGGCCCAGGTTCCTGGTACGTCCGTCCGCTAGGTTCTTGGCTAGGGTATGGGGGTGATAACCCAGCTCCTCGGCTGCCTGAAGGACCTTGAAGCGCGTTTCCCTGCTTACGTGTGGCTTTCCATTCAGGGCGAGGGAGGCGGTCGAAACCGCCACCCCTGCACGTTTGGCTACGTCTCGAATGGTAGGCGATCTATTCATCGAACCGTTTCGACAATAGCGGGTACGAGGTTGTTCGTCAAGACCTCCTGCAAACTTCGGCTCGGCATGATGGTCGATGTGCGCTCTAGATATGGGTTTTTACCTCTTGGTTTCGTTTTATTCCTTTTTCTGAACACATGTTGTCAGTTCTTTAAATAACGAAACGCGCGATCGGAAGCGCAGTCCATCATCGAACCGATTCGATAAATTAGGTGCAGTACCCCTTTTGCTTGAGAGGAGGCGCTAAGCTGTTTCGAACTGGACGGAGTGATGCACGGTCCAGCCGCGGCGGGCCGCCTCGGGGAGGAACCTTTCCCCGGAGAGAGCTCGTTCGATAGGCGTGGCCCCGGGTGGGATCTCCTCCTTCACTGCTAGCTCAAGGACGATGGCGGCGTGCCAGCCGGTGAGCTTTTCCATGGCCTGGAAGCCAGTGGCCTTGTCGTAGTAGTCCACGAGCTGCACCCGGGCCTCTGCTGGGCGGCCGTCCTTTCTCCCCCGGGCCCGGATGTGAATCACGCACACGTCACGGGCCTCTGGATCCCGGAGCCTCTCCTCGAGCAGGGTACAAAGGAGCTCCCGGGGGACGACTTCTTGGTCTCCCAGGCGAACCGGTTTCTCCGAAAACAGGCCCGCTTCTTTCAAGCCCCGCATGAGGGCGCAGTGGCCTGGGTAGCGCAGCGTTTTGTTCTCCAGTACTCGGAGCTTTCCCGCGAAGCTCCAGGGCATGGTGGACAGGCCCCCGGAGGTGACGAACGCCTCGAGCACCCTAAGCGGCGGGATCTTTACTTCCTCCAGCTCGGAGAGGGTGGGGACCGGGGTGACCTTCCCGTCCCGGATGAAGTAGGCCTCGCCGTCGTACTCGTTGATGAGCCCGTAGACGTTGAAGAACAGGGCGTAGTTCCACGGGGGCTTCGGGACCTGGGGGAGCCCGCCGTCGTAAATCCGTACCTCTTCAGCTTCGTCCAGGAGGGACATGGCGTAAAGCGCCAAGGTGATGTTCATCCCTGGGCCCATGCCGCAGTCTGGCACCACGGCCACCCCCGCACCCCTGGCCTCACGGTCCAGGGCGAGTTGCTTGCGCACGATTCCGGTATGTCCCCCAAGGTCCACCATGTGGGTATGGGTCTCGATGGCGGCCTGGGTGAGTGCGAGGTTGAAGCGGTAGGGAATTGCGGACAGGAGCCCGTCGGCTTTGCCCAAAAGCTCCGTCACCGACCTGATGTCGTCAGCGTCCGCCACGGCCGGGCGAACGAGCTCCTTCCCAAGGAGGTGGTTCACCCGTGTGGCCCCGCTCTCTGCTGCCTG
>Ga0180877_1132_pt1 | contig 18066 bp, 22 predicted proteins | sample Deesub1362A_J573_FD_124316 | JGI IMG/M metagenome (GOLD analysis project Ga0180877, IMG submission 124316) | Candidatus Acetothermia bacterium JdFR-47 | reverse complement strand
AATGGAAACGAATCGGGAGATGCGAGGACGTTCCGCCTGAAGTACAAGAGCTGGTACAGAGGCTGCGGAAGCTGCGGCAGCAAGGGGATTGGGAAGGATACATCGCCGCTTATCTCCGAGGTGTACGAGAGATCATCACCCGCCTCCCGGCGCCCGTGGGAGTGGGCCCATAACAGGCGCATCATTGCACCGTCGAGGCTAGGCCTTGAAGCTCAAGCGCTTTCAGACCGCGCACCCTTCTCTATTGTTGTGCTACGGTGGGGACGGGCAGGCGTTAGGGTAGAGGAATAGAGAAGAACCTCCTGCCGCATACGTGGACAATGGGGTCAGGTGTTGTTTTTTAACGTAAACCGAGCTAGTCTTAAAGCATGGTTAGGCCGTTGCGGTGGGGGTGTTCGGAGGCCGTGCATCGTATTACGTGGGATGGGATGACGCCCGTCAGCCTAACTTCCTTGCCAACCCAGTTCGCCGCCAGGCCAAGATCGACCGATCGTTGAGGCTCCACCCGAAGGGGTCGGAGGAAAGCCAAGATTAAAGACCTGGCCTTACTACCACGCCACGGACTAACTACTTGTGTAGCTGTTGGAGGGGAATCATGAGCAGAGAACTTGTTGTGCTGTTTGGCAGTCTTCTACTCCTGGTCTGCTGTAGCGTGGAGGGCGGGAACGGGGATCCACCAGCTGCGAATGAACAACTTGCTTACATGACACAAGCGCAGACCAAGCGTGGCGAGATTTACGTGGACGTATACGACCCAGAGAAAGCCTGCAACGGCACAACACTGTTCGCTGACCTCCATGATCGCCAGAGACCTCGGATCGTGGAAGTGAACATGGTGGGGGAAATCGTCTGGGAATACGTGATCCCACAGCACTTGAGACAACACACACAACCTGGATTGGACGTTGAGGCGCTGGCAAACGGCAACGTCTTGTTCGTGCTCCCCGGGAACGGCGTGTACGAGATCAACCGCGAGGGGCGAATCGTCTGGTCTCATCTCGATGAAAAGATCTCGCACGACGCTGATCGCTTGCCGAACGGCAACACCCTTTACGTGTACGGAGACAATGATCGCATAGACGAGGCCCAAGTGAAGGAGGTCGATCCTTCCGGGAACCTCGTGTGGTCCTGGTCAGCGAAAAGCGCTTTCGATGTCGAACCGTACCGAGGTATCGAGGAGCAAGGCTGGACTCACGCCAACGCAGTGTCGCGCCTGTCTAACGGGAACACGCTTGTCAACCTGCGCAACTTTGATCTCACCGTCGAGGTGAACCCTGAGGGGGGAGTAGTCTGGTCATTCGACTGGAAAACGCTCTTCGATCGAACCCCAGTCAGAGGAACTTATGGCCCGCATGAGCCCGAGATCCTTCCCGAAAATCACCTCCTCATCTGCCTCCAGTGGGACACGCCCTACCAGGTGGTGGAGATCGACAGAGGTACCGGCGAACTCGTTTGGGCGTACCGCCGAGAAGGGTTACGGACTGCGCGGGACAGCGACAGATTGCCGAACGGCAATACGCTGATCGTGGGAGTAATCAAAGGGAAGGAAGAGTCCGTGATCTTTGAGGTAACCCCCGAAGGCGAGATCGTGTGGCAGCTCAAACTGAAGGATATGCCGGCCCTACATAGTCCTGGGTGGTTCTACAAGGCGGAGAGGATCTGCACGAACAATTGAATTCTGGCGCTACAGCAAACTTCGGGGGCAGATGCTGTATCAGGCGTCAAAGCCTGGCCTCCTGGAGTGACTTGATCCGTTTAGATGACATGTGGAAGAGGAGCAGTAGCTTCCGCGCCGCTTCTCCAGACCGCCATCGGCAACCCGAGGGCACCTGATGCAATCACGTTTTTCTCTGCTCAGCGTAGGGGGAAGGGCTAAGGGAACGTGAGCGCCTCGGGGCCTAGGAACCGCTCGAGGTGGAGGCGCTCCCCGTCGAAGGAGCAAACGAGGGCGAAGGTCGCGACGCCGGCAGAGAGGGCTTCTCGGAACCCCTCGGCGAAAGTGGGGTCGATGGGGCTAGGCCCGAAGGCGACCGCGTCCGGTCGCTGGACCACGAACACGATGGCGGCCCGCGTGCCATCCTTCACGGCTTGGGCCAGCTCCGCAAGGTGCCGCCGGCCGCGGGCGGTGGGGGCATCCGGGAACAGGGCCACCCCGTTCTCCACCCAGGTCACCGACTTCACCTCCACCAGCAGTTTCTCTCCTGCTTTCTCGAGGAGGAAGTCAGCTCTCCCGGCTCCTAGGCGGGGCTCCCTTCGTACGAGCACCCAACCGGCAAGGGGCGGAATGAACCCTTGGGCCAGGGCCTCGGGGAAGAACCTGTTGGGAAGGGTGGAGTCGAGGGAGACGAGCATGCCGGAAAGATCAGCGCCGATCGCGGCCCAGCGCGTCTTCCGGTACTCACCTGTAGCGGGCCTGAGGAGGACGGGCCGTCCGGGCGTGAGGACTTGGAGCAACCGTCCCGGATTGGGAAGGTGAGCGAGCTCTTTCCGCCCGTTCACGCGCACCCACACCGAAAAGCGATTGGGCCGCTCCAGGAACTCCCCCCACACCGGTTTCTCGTTTGGCTTACCTGTCCTTCCGTTGACTGACTCAACTACCACGGCGCGAAATCACCCAAGACACGCCATTTTTACCTTTTGTTGAACTCCAGCCAAAAAGTTCACCGTTGTCTATAGTTGCCAGGAACTCCGTGTCTAGACGCCTTTGGTATAGAGCCAGAACTCAGCCGAGGAAATGGCGGGAGGCGGGGCAGCCATGGCAGGGGTCGCGGTAGCGGGGGCACTCGGGGCAGTAGGCCCCGCACGGCGACCGATCTCCCTTTTCCTCCGGGATGCGGGGCTCCATCCCCAGGGGGAAGGCGGGCCGGTCCGTCACGTACAGGGCAGCCCGGGTCAGGCCCAGGGTGGCCTGAGGGTTCTCAGCCACCGCCCGCAGCCACCAGCGGTGCGCCCCAGTGACGAAGTAGATCCCCACCACCATCTTCCCGAACGCGGCCATGAAATAGACGTAGGGGCAGGATGAAAACACCTCGGCGATCCGGGTCGCCGACTCCTCCGTGGGCGCCTCCCCGATGAGGAAGTGACACTCCCCTTTTACTTCCCTTTCTTCCATAGCTTGTACAGAGCCTCCAAGGCAGGTCGGAAGCGGTCGGCGAAGTCCTCCGGGGTCAGGGGCTCGGGCTCGTTCTCCACCGTTATGTAGGGGACGCGTATCCCTTCGACCTCTAGATACCCCTGCGGCTCGGGGGCGAGCTCAGCCCAGTCATCGGTCCTGTAGGTGCGCTCCATCTCCTCCCAGGGGACGGCGTGGGTGAGGATGCCGTCGCGCTTATCACGGTCGTAGCGGGCCTGATTTCTGCGCCAGGACTCCTCAAACGAGACGGAGAGGTACAAAATGGCCCCCTGCTCCAAGGCCCGGCGGGAAAGATTCGCCAGGGCCTTCCGGTACGCCCCCTCGCCGCCCCGGGAGAACTCCACGAGTAGCGTCCTTCCCGGAAGCAGCGCCTCCCCCTCGATCACCTGGTTGAGCCGCTCGATCAAAAAAGGCCACACGTAATCGTCCGTCACGTAGTAGTTCTCCTCCGCTCGGGCGGAGATGAGGCGGCCTTTCCCTACCTTCTCCCAGATGTCGTCCTCGATAAACTTATCCCACAGGATGGGGAAGTCGTCCAACACCGCGATGGTCCCCAGGTGATAGCGTTCCGCCCGCTCGTCGGGAGGAAGCCCTTTCAAAAATTGGATGAGTTCGGATTTGCCGGCGGCCGGGCGACCCAGGAGGATGAGGTAGGGGAGCACCTCCCCGTANGGGAGGGAGCGGTAGGCAAGCCCCAGGGCCTCCGTGAGGTCGGCGAGCACCTCCTGCGGCGGCCGGTCGGCGTCAAGTGGCACGACCTCGCTTCCCCGCCGGGCATGCCAAGAAGAAAGCCAGGAAAGCATCTTGGAGAGGACCTCCCTCCCCACTGTCCACCGCGGCTCACCCCGGACGGCCTGGCGGGCCAGGGACACCTCGATCGGGGCCTCTAGGCGGAGGAACTGCTCCGGCCACAGGAGCTCCCCCTCTAGGCGCGCGAACTCCGAGAGGAACGCGTCATCCCCCAAGGCGGCGCAGTAGGCGGCGTGCACCCCAAGGTGCGATTCCTCCACCACCGTGAGCCCCTGAGAGAGGGCAGCACGGACCGCGGCCTGCCTCTCCGGCAAGGCCGCGAGGATGGCCCGATTGAGCCGGTCCCTGTCTCGGAAGGGGTTGAGGTCCTCGCGGTTTCCGACCTCCTTCACGAGCTCGGGGAGGACAAGCACCTGCCCGGGGAAGAAAAGGCGCAGCGCCGCGAGGAGCTCGCTCTTTCCCAGGGCAGGCAAGCCTTCTAGCGAGAGATAACTCGACATAACAAAAAGAAATGGGCGGAGGAGGACTCGAACCCCCGACTTCTCCCCCGTGAAGGGAGCGCTCTACCAACTGAGCTATCCGCCCTCGGCTGGATTCTAGCCCTGGGGCCGTGAGGCATCAAGCTTCGCCCAAGTCCTCGAGCATCGCGGCCAGGGACTCTCCTTCCTTCCTGCGCGTGATCTCGATCAAGCCCAATTTCGTGATATCGATGAAGTCCGCCGGAACCCGATCCTTCTTGAGCTCTTCCTTGAGCCGCTCGATCACCTTGCGCTCGTCCGCTTTCCTGGCCATGTCCACGAAGTCCACGACGATGATCCCGGAGATCTTCCGGAGCCGGAGGAGCCTGGGGATCTCGGTCGCGGCCTCCAGGTTCGTGTTCAGGATCGCNGCCTCCTGGTTCTTGTGACGCACGTCCGAGCCTGTGTTCACGTCTATCGCGGTCAGGGCCTCTGTCTCGTCGATGGATAGGAACCCCCCACCCTTCAAGGGGACCCGCCGTTGGAGCGCCTCCCTGAGCTGCCTCTCCACGTCGTAGCGCACGAACAGGGGCATCTTTCCCTGGTACAGCTTCACCTTTCCCTTCAGACGGTCCAGGTGCAGGTAGTGGAGGAACTCCATGATTTCCTTATGCTGCTCTTCGTCGTCCACGATCAGGGAGTCCACCTCTTCGGTGAACCGGTCGCGGATGACGCTGCGCACGAGGTCCAAGCCTTCATAGAGGAGCTTGGGAGGGGTGGCCTTCTCCGCCGCCTCCTCGATCCCCTTCCAGGTGCCAAGAAGGAACTTGAAGTCCCGCTCCAAGTCCTCCTTGGAGGCCCCTTCTGCGGCGGTGCGGGCTATCAGTCCTTCCCCGGGGGCCTTGAGCTCGTAGGCGATCTGCCGGAGTCGCTTAATCTCCTCGGGGTTGGTGATGCGCCTGGACACCGCCACCCGGTCTTCTTTCGGGAGAAACACCCAGTACCTCCCGGGCAAACTGATCTTGGTCGTGCCCTGGGGGTTCTTTTTGCCCACACCCTCCCGGCGGACCTGGATGATCACCGCCTGCCCCGGACGGAGGATCTTCTGGATGGGAGCCGACTCCCTCCAGGGCTCGAACCCCTTGGCGATGAGCATGGCGTCGTTGATCTCATGCTGGGAGAGGAACAGGGACTGCCGTTCCCCCACGTCCACGAAGGCGGCCCCCATCCCGGGGAGGACCGTTTCCACCTTACCCTTGTAGATGTTGCCCACCAAGGGTTTGTGCCCCGGGACGTCGAAATGCACTTCCACCAGGCGGCCCTCCTCCACGATGGCCACCCGCTTTCTCGTGCCCATGGGGCCCCGTTCAACCGTTATCAGGATATGGTTTCCCTTAAGCGTACTACCCTCCTTTCATCGGGAAGACAGGAAAGGAGCTCCGCCACGGTGCGGCCAAGCCGAGGATGCCGTGCCTGCGGGGCGATCTCAGCCAAGGGCACGAGCACGAACCCCCGCTCGGCCAGATGCGGATGGGGAATAATGAGATCGGCCTCCTCGAGGACAAGGTCCCCGTAGAGGAGGATGTCGATGTCCACCTCCCTCGGGCCCCAACGCCCCCGATCCACCCGGCCCAGCGACCGCTCCACCTCCTTGCAGAGGTGGAGGAGTTCCCGCGGCGAAAGCTCTGTATCTATCTCCACCACCAGATTCGTGAACCAGGGCTGGTCAGGGCGTCCCCAGGGCTCCGTGCGGTAAAGCGACGAAACCTTGGTCNGGGAAGCCCCCGCTGCGGACAACAGCTCAAGCGCCTGCCGCAGCCGTTCTTCCTCAGGTGGGACGTTTGCCCCCAGCCCCAGATAAGCCCTCACCATCGCGACTTCTAGTCACCTCAGCCCATTCGCATTCCAGGTGGGCCGCTACTGGAGGGAGGGGCTTTGAGACGCGGACCCGGGCCGCCCGTACCAGCGGGGAAAGGGATAGCACCCCACCGGCTACCTGCGCGGCCAGGTCTTCCAGGAGGCGGAATTCCTTTCCTTCTAGGTTCTGCACCACGCAAAGAACCGCCTCCAAGTCCACCGTCCCAGCCAACTCCCCAGAACCGTCGTATTCCACCTGAAGCTCCACGTCTATAAGGAGGGGGCGCAAGATCCGCCGCTCCTCCTCACGCCAACCTACGAAAGTTGAAACACGAACACCTTGAATCCCCAGTCTTACGATCTCTCTCAAGGCACCACCAAGCGGCTTAAGTCCCCCACCTCCAGGAACAGGTCCACGACCGCCCGCAGAAGGCCAAGGCGGTTTTTGCGCAGCCCCTTGTCCTCTGTCATGACGAGCACATCGTCAAAGTAGCGGTCGATAGGGCCCTTCAGCTCCAGGAGTTGCCGCAGGGCTTCCTCATAATCGCGCCGCTCGAGCGCCCGGCGCAGGTGCCCCTCCGCTTTGAGGTAGGCCCGCCAAAGCTCCCGCTCGGCCTCCTCGCGGAACGCGTCCGGGTCAAAGGAGGGATCCTCGTGGCCCTTGGTGATGTTGCGCACCCGGGAGAAGGCGACCGCGAGGTCGGAAAGGGCCGGCTCCCCCCTGAGGCGCGTCAGGGCCCGCGCTCGCTCCAAAGTCCCCAAGAAATCGCCCCGGGGCTCGGCGAGCACGGCCTCCACCACGTCGTGGGGAATCTCGTAATCGGAAAGCAGNGCCGACCGCAGTCGGTCGACCAGGAACCGCTTGACGTCATCGGGCGACTTCCCCCCCTCTACTTGGGGGTAGAGCTCGGCCGTGGCGTCGATGATTTCGAACAGATCTAGGCGGAGTCCCTTTTCCAGGATCAGCCTTACCACCGCGCCCCCCCGGCGGCGGATCCCGTAAGGGTCGCGGGAACCGGTGGGGACCTCCCCCACCCGGATGGCCCCGGCCACGGCGTCGAGCTTGTCCGCAAGAGATAGCACCGTCCCCAAAGGCGTCTCCGGCAGGAGATCGGTCCTGGTCCTGGGCAGCACGTGCTCCCCAATGGCCCGGGCCACCTCCTCGGGCTCCCCGTCCAGGCGGGCGTAAACTTCCCCCATCACCCCCTCGAGCTCCGGGAACTCCCGCACCATCTCGGTGGTGAGATCTGCCTTGCAGAGAAACGCCGCCCGGTCCAAGAGCTCGGCTGGAAGCCCCAAGGCCTCGGCCAAGTGTGCACAGATGGCGCGGATGCGCTCCACCCGCTGCCACATCGTGCCCAAGCGAGCCTCGTAGATGACCTCTCTGAGGTCCCGCACCCTATCGGCAAGGGGCCGCTTGCGATCGTTCTCGAAAAAGAAGGTGGAGTCCCTGAGGCGCGCCTTGACCACTCGCTCATATCCCTTACGCACCACGCCTGTCTCGTCCGGGGCGCCGTCCCGAAAGCCCAGGAACACCTCCGCCGGGTCACCGTCCCGGGAGAAGGGCACGAACTTCCCTTCCTCATGCAGGGTGGCCTCGATGACCGGCGCCGGGAGCCTTAGGAACTCCCGTGGGATCGTGCCCAGCACCCCCACCGGCCACTCCACCGCGCCGACCAAGCGCCCGAGGAGCTCCTCGGAGAGCAAGGCCTTGGCCCCGCGCTCCTCCTCCACCTTCCGCACCTCGGCGAGGATCCGTTCCTGACGCTCCTCGGCACAGGTGAGGACGCGCGCCTCCCGCAATCTCTCCACGTACTCCTCGGGGGCGGAGATCTCCACCTCCCGGGGGCCGAAAAACCGATGGCCTCGGGTCGTTCTCCCTGCCACGAGGTGCCCCAGTTTCACGGGCACGACCTCGCCATCGAGGAGGCACACNAGCCAGCGGATNGGCCTGAGGAAGGACAGGCCTGAGTCGTCCCAGCGCATGGTCTTGGAGCAGGGGATGCCCCGCACCGCCTCCGGCAAAAGCTCAAGCAAAACCTCCCGCGTGGGGCGGCCCGGCGTTTTCACCGTGAGAAACAGATACTCCCGGTCCCCCACCTTCCTCTTCACGAGCTGCTCCGGGGACGCCCCGTGGCGCTTGGCGAACCCCACGGCCGCCTGCGTCGGCTGGCCCTCGGCATCGAGGCCCACGGCCGCGGCCGGGCCCCGCAGCTCCTCCACCCGGTCCTCCTGACGCTCGGGGAGGTCCTCGATGAAAAGCGCAAGCCGCCTTGGAGTCCAGTAGACCTTGACCTCCCCGTGAGGAAGGCGGGCCTCCTTGAGGGCCGTCTCCACCCGATCACGCAGGGCCTGGGCCAGCCTAGGGGCCTCCAGGGCGGGAAGCTCCTCGGTGCCGACCTCAAACAGGAGCTTCACTTTTCTCCTCCAACTTTGCGAGGTAGGCTTCCGCACAGCCCTTGGCCAGGGCGCGGATGCGCGCGATGTAGGACTCTCGCTCGGTGACGGAGATCGCCCCCCGGGCATCCAGCACGTTGAACAGGTGCGAGCAGCGCAGGGTCTGGTCGTAGGCCGGGAACACAAGTCCGGCGGAAAGGCACTCCTTGGCCTCCGCCTCGCAGAGCTCGAACATCTGGCGGATGCGCTCGATGTTGGCGCGCTCGAAGTTGTAAACAGAGAATTCGCGCTCCTTCTCGAGCCAGATCTCCCCGTACCTTACGCCCTCGCTCCAGCAGAGGTCGAAGGCTGACTCTACGCCTTGGAGGAACATGGCGATCCTCTCCAGGCCGTAGGTGAGCTCCACCGAGATCGGGTTCAGGTCCACCCCGCCTACCTGCTGGAAGTAGGTGAACTGGGTGATCTCCATCTCATCGAGCCAGATCTGCCACCCCACGCCCCAAGCGCCCAGGGTGGGGGACTCCCAATCGTCCTCGGAGAACTTCACGTCGTGGTCCTTGAGCACGATCCCGATGTGTTCCAGTGACGCCAGGTACAGGTCCTGAATGTCCTCGGGCGGGGGCTTCAAGATGACCTGGTACTGGTGATGGAGCCTAAGGCGGATGGGGTTCTCCCCGTAACGCCCGTCGGTGGGGCGTCGGGAGGGCTCCACATAAGCCACCCGCCAGGGCTTGGGGCCCAGGGCGCCGAAGAAGGTGGCGGGGTTGAACGTCCCGGCCCCTTTCTCGATGTCGTACGGGTGGGCGATCACGCAGCCCTGCTTTCGCCAGTAGTCATGCAGGGCCAGCACCAGGTCCTGGAACGTCTTCACGCGCCCATCGCCTCCTTGGCCACCTTAGCGAGCTCGGCGAACGCCTCCGGGTCGTGGATGGCAAGGTCCGCCAGCATCTTGCGGTTGACCTTCACCTCCGCCTTGCGCAGGCCCCCCATGAGCTTGGAGTAGGAGAGCCCTTGCTGGCGGGCGGCGGCCCCGATGCGGATGATCCACAAGCGGCGCATGTCGCGCTTTCTGAGCTTCCTCGACACGTACTTGTGGACCAGGGCCTTGACAACCGCCTGCTTGGCGATGCGGTAGCAGTTTTTGCGCTTGCCCTTGAATCCCTTGGCGAGCTTTAGGATCTTACGACGACGCTTGGCGTGCTTTACCCCTCCAGGTACGCGCATCGTCCCCTCCTAGCTGGAAAGCAGCTGCCGGAGCCGGCGGTACTCGGCCCCGACGACCTCCACCGGGCGTCGCGCCTGGCGGCGGTACTGGGACCGCTTTTTCGAGAGCTTGTGCACGTAGCCGGCCCGCCGCCGAAAGATCTTGCCGCTTGGCTTGACCTTAAACCGCTTGGCCGCGGACTTGTGCGTCTTTTTCTTCATTGCGTCCTCCTTTACGGGGCAAGGGCGTGAGCAGCATCTGAAGTGTCCTGCCCTTCGTCACCGGGTTCTGGTCGACCTTGGCCACGTCCTGGGTCGCCTCCGCCACCCGGGCCAAGAGTTCTTGCCCTTTCCCGATGTGGATGATCTGTCGCCCCTTGAAGAATATCGTCACCCGTACCTTGTCCCCATGCTCCAGGAACTCCCGAATCCGCGAGAGCTTGGTCTGGAAGTCGTGCTCACCCGTTTGAATGGTGAACTTGACTTCCTTCAGCCGCGATGGTTTCTTCTGCTTCTTCTCACGCTTTTCCAGCTGATATCGGTATTTCCCGTAGTCTACGATCTTGCAGACCACAGGATTGGCCTCCGGGGCCACCTCTACCAGGTCCAACCCACGCTCCCTGGCAAGTTCCAGGGCGCGGTCCAAGGGAGTCACTCCAAGGTTACGACCGTCCGAGTCGATGAGGAGTACCTCCCGAGCCCGTATCTGTTCGTTTACGCGAAACTGCCGCTTGATACGACCTACCCCCTTTCGCACAGGATTTTATCCTCGTTTCCCTACTTCGGCCACGCCGTAGAGGCCGCGGGCGCGGATGAATTCATCCACCGCAGGAGGGACGAGTCCTTTCGTGGGGAGCCCTTCTCGGTACCGGCGGCGGATGTCGGAGGAGGAAAGGTCTATCTCCTCCATCTCCAAAAAATAGAGCTCAGCTACGTCGAACGGAGGACGGCAAAACGCCTCCTGAGGGATGCCCTTGCGGGGCGCGATGATGAAGGGACAGCTCCGGAGCAACCTCGGGTAGTCCTTCCAAAACTCAATCGCGAGGAAGATGTCCGCCCCCACGATGTAGGCCACCCCTTGGGGATAACGCTCTTTCATGGCGGCGATGGTGTCCACCGTGTAGCAGGGGCCCGGACAGTCAAGCTCGTACCGCGATACCTCGAGGCCCGGTCTCCCTTGGATGGCGAGTCGCACCATCTCGTAGCGCAGCTCCCCCGGCACCCCCTCGGCCACCTCCTTGTGGGGAGGGTGCCCAGTGGGGAGGAAGATCACCTTGGACAGCCCGAACTGGCGCAGGGCCTCCTCTGCCACCCGCAGGTGTCCCACGTGGATGGGGTTGAACGTCCCTCCGAACAGGCCCACCCTATTCCGCAAACTCAAACTCCACCTCGCCGATCCTCACGGTGTCCCCGTGGGAGAGGCCCTGCCGGCGCAGGGCAGCCATTACCCCCATCCGCTCCAGGCGCTCGATCAAGTACTCCTGGGCATCCCGGGTGGAGAAGTCGAGCCTCTGCACGAGCCGCTCTACCTCACTGCCCCTGACCACGAACGTGTCACCGTCTTTGGTCACCTCGAACGCCGGCCCCGGTGGGGTAAGCTGCCACACGCGCTTGCGGGGGCGTTCGGCCCCCACCTCCTTTGGCGGGAGCTCCTTGATCTTCCGCCAAAGGAGGTATACGAGATCTTTTACCCCGTCCCCTCTAACCGCCGAAATGGGGTGGAGCTCGATTCCCTCCTTGCGGAACCGCTCCACCTCTTTTGCCACCTCCCCCGGGGTGAGGAGGTCGATCTTGTTCCCCGCCACCACCTCGGGCTTGTCCTTGAGTTCCTCCCAGGCTTCGAGCTCCCGCCTGAGGGCGAAGTAGTCCTCCAGGGGGTCGCGCCCTTCCACCCGGGCCAGGTCCACCATGTGGAGGAGAAGGCGCGCTCGGGTGGCGTGTTTCAGGAACCTGTCGCCGAGGCCCTTCCCTTTGTGGGCCCCCTCCACCAAGCCGGGCAAGTCCGCGATCACGAACGACTCGTGCTCCCCCACGCGCACCACGCCTAAATTTGGGACCAAGGTGGTGAAGGGGTAGGAGGCTACCTTGGCCTTTTTCTGGGAGATGCGCGAGATCAGGGACGACTTCCCCACATTTGGGAACCCCACGATGCCCACGTCCGCAAGGAGCCGAAGCTCCAGCTTCAGCCACCGTTCCTCGCCAGGCTCCCCGAGCTCGCGGATGCGGGGCNCCTGTCGGGTGGAGGTGGTGAAGGCCTTATTTCCCCGGCCGCCCCGGCCGCCCCGGGCGATGACCACCTCCTGCCCCTCCTCAGCGAGATCGGCGAGCACCTCCCCGGTGTGCAGATCCCGCACCACCGTGCCCACGGGGACCAAGATCACGCAGTCCTTGCCCCGGGCACCGGTGCGGCAGTTGGGCCCGCCGGGGGCCCCGTCTCCGGCACGGAAGTGGATTTGGCGCTGAAAGTGAAGGAGCGTGTTCATGGAGCGGGTTGCCCGAAGGATCACATCACCACCGTCTCCCCCGTCCCCCCCATCCGGGGAACCGCGGGGGTTATAGCGGGTACGGTGGAAACTGATAAGCCCATCCCCTCCCCGGCCGGAGGCGACGTGGATCTTCGCCTCGTCCAGCCACATCTGGAGGGGTTATCCTTGCTCTTCCAGCGGGATAACGTTCACGTACTTGCGTTTGCGGCCGGCGAACTCCACGATTCCACGGACTTTGGCGAAGATCGTGAAGTCACGTCCCATGCCCACGTTCCTACCGGGGTGAAAGCGGGTACCGCGCTGGCGCACGATGATGCACCCGGGCCAGACGAGCTCCCCACCGAACCGCTTGATCCCTAGTCGCTGCCCTGGGGAGTCGTGAACGTTTTGCGTAGACCCCTGGCTGCTCTTATGGGCCATCCTCTCTCCCTCCCTAAACCTTTACGTCCAAACCTATTTCCCGCACGGCGAGTTTGTCGGGCCGATCCCGCTCGAGTGACCTCAAGCCCAGCACCATCGTCTCCAGGATGGCGTCGATCTCCCGGTCCAGGAAGATGTCGGACCGGTCGACCCGAAAGCGGAACGTGTCCCCCTCCCGGTACGCCTCGGGGGTGAGGTGAAGGTAATGGCGCATGCCGAGCACCGGCGCCTCCACGAGCGCCGCCGCGGCCAGGGCCTCGGGGGAATCATCCCCCCGCAGGGTCACGGCCTGCACCCTTCCCTCTTCGTCCCGCTCGATCAGCACCTCTACCATGCCTTTATCCCTTCTCGATCTTAAGGATCCGGGTTCGCATGTAGGGCTGGCGGTAACCCTTCTTGCGGCGGTAGCCCTTCTTGGGCTTGAACCGCTGCACGATCACCTTGGGCCCGCGCCCCACCTCCTCCACTTCCCCTACTACCTTGACCTCGGTGAGGTAGGGGCGCCCGATGGCAACTCCCTCCCCGTTCCGAACGAGGAGAACCCGGTCGAAGGTGATCTCGTCTCCGGGCCCATGGCCGGGAACCATCTCATGGACGACACTTTCCCCCGGCTCCACCCGGTATTGTTTGCCACCAATTTCGACGACGGCGTACATTTCGGCCTCCTTGCGATTCTAGCTTGCTAGGTGAGCGGGCACAATCCTAGCGGATCTTGGTGCCGGGTTCCACCTCTTTGTCCGGGGAAAGCAGAGCAAGTGTCCCATCCGAGGCCGCTAGGATCATGCACTCAGAGCGCACTCCCCGGATCGTGGCCGGCTTCAGGTTCGCCACCACCGCTACCAGTTTCCCCATGAGGTCCTGGGGATCGTAGTGCTTCCGAATCCCGGCCACTGCTTGTGCTTGCCGATCGCCGAGGTCGATCGAGAGCTTGAGAAGCTTGTCCGCCCCGGCGATCTCCTCGGCCGCCACGATCCTCCCTACCCTGAGGTCGAGCCGCTGGAACTCCTCTATCCCCACCAGGCCTTCTTCCTTCATCGCCTCGTACCTCCTCTTCAGATCTTCCACGTCCACGTGCTCAAGGAGCGGCTCAGGCTTCTTGGCCAGGGCTCGGCCGGCCAATCCCTCCCGCACGTCGGAAAGCTTTCTCTCCTCGATCCCCAGCACCTCGTATACAGACCGGCTAAACATGGGGATGAATGGCTCGAGGAAGATGGCCAGGGCCTTGGCGAGGTGCGCGGCCGAGGCCACCGCGGCCCCATCGTGCGTCTTCCAGGGGGCCTTGCGCTGGAAGTACTCGTTCCCGATGCGGGCGAGCTGGGCTATCTTGCGCAGGGCCGGGGCGAGCGCCCCTCCCTCTACCGTCCGCACCACGAACTCGTAGGCCTCCTCGATGGCGGAGGCGATCTCGGGGTCTGTGGCGGCCTCGGGCACCCGTCCCTCGTGACGCGACCACACGAAGGACAGCACCCGGTGGATGAAGTTGGCTATGTTGTCCACCAGGATGGCGTTCACCGCCTTGTCGAATTCCTCCCAAGAGAAGCTCGTGTCCTTGGTCTCCGGGCGGTGATAGAGGAGGTAGAACCGCCAGTACACCGGGGGCAGGAGCTTCAGGGCCTCATCAGCGTATCCCGACCCTGCGGGTCTTGGAGAACTGTTCCCCGCCGATCCAGTTCAGGTACTCAGTGGCCGAGATCTGGTCCGGCAGGTGGTAGCCTTTACCGGAGGCGATTAGCTGGCCCGGGAAGATCAGGGTGTGAAAGGGGATGTTGTCCTTCCCCTGAGCGTAGACCTGCCATACCTCATCCCCGAACCAGAAGTCCTTCCAGCGCTCCTCCTCGCCGAGCTTGCGAAAGTGCTCGATGGTAGCGGAGACGTACCCCAGGGCTGCCTCGGCCCACACGTAGATTACCTTGCCCTCGGCCCCCTCGAATGGCGCTGGGATGCCCCACTCGATATCGCGCGTCACCGCCCGGGGGCGAAGGCCCTCCTGGATCATGCGCTCGGTGAAAAGCTTCACGTTGCCTTGGAAGTTTCGGCTTTGCACGTACTCGAGGAGCTTGGGGGCCAGTTTTTCAAGATCCAGGTACCAGTGACGGGTTTTCCGCCGCACGATGTCGGTGGAACCGCAGAAGGCACAATGCGGGGAGACGAGCTCCTCCGGCTCGAGCAGTGCTCCACAGGCGTCGCACTGGTTGCCCTGGGCGGCCGGGTAGCCGCAGCGGGGGCAAGTGCCCACTATGAACCGGTCAGCGAGAAACCGCCCACACCCGTTGCAGAAGGCGCGCTCTTCCTCCCGGGAGATGATGTAGCCGTTTGCGTCCATCTCCCGGTAGATCTGGGTCACGAACTCCTTGTGGACCTCCGACTCGGTGGTGGTGTAGTTGTCGATCGCGACCTCAAACTGGCGCAGAACCTCGGAGATCTCCTGGTGTACGCGGTCGGAAAGCTCCTTGGGGGAGATCCCTAAGCGCTGGGCCTCGTACTCGATCTTGGTGCCATGGGCGTCGGTGCCGGAGACATGCAGCACCTCGTAGCCCATGAGGCGGTAAAATCGGGTGAAGACGCCCCCGGAAAGGAGACATCCCACCAGGTTTCCCAGGTGCAGCATCCCGGAACCATACGGCCAGGCACTACATACGAGAACGCGCTTTACGCCTTCTTTCAACGCTTCCCCCTCCCGACGGGTGAGGATTATAGGGGCTATCGGTGTCGCGTTCCATTCGGCTTTGCGGAAGTGCGACCTACGCTCCCAGGGCCGGGATGAAGATCATCGCGCCTTCAGGGAAGCCCCGCATCAGTGGCACTCGTCTTCGTAGCAGGAAATAGGTCGCGCGCAGGCCGGACAGCGCCAGCCACTCGGAATATGAACCCGGCCCACAACCAGCATCTAAAACACGTTTTCCTTCAACATCAGGCAGCAAGGAGAGCGTAGCGGGACGTTCGCAGTATGCATTTTCAGCTTTAGAATCCACAAGCGCTGCGTAACGTTCCGCCAAGGCTTCGTAGGCGTCCAAAGCAATGGGTTTCTCGCCTTCTTGGTTTCTCATCTCCAGCCTTCCTGCAATGGCATATTGCACTTCCAGCTTGGTGAAGCTGCCGAAGGCAGTTTGGCTAAGCACAACGGGCTGCAAAGCCTGCGTTATGCGTCCCGCTGCCACTGAACTTGGTGCCCCTCTTGAGATAAAACCAAGATTGCTCTCTCCAGATCCTTCTCTTTAATCAGCAAGTAATCCGTATCATAAGTTGACACCACAAAGATGCTGATACCTGCATGGGCCAATGGTGTAGCAAGCGAGGCGATAATTCCGGTCAAAGAGAAATCCAATGGCCCTTCGACTTTTAGGCATCGCCATCCTTTCTCGCACTTTGCCCCTTCCGGAACGCTGCTTTGGGGACAGACAACCGATAGCTCGTTGGGTGTCCGTGTAATCGAGATAAAGCTACCCTTGCACGCCCAATCAGGAAGTTGAGCCCCCTTGTCAAGCCGGCAAATCGCAAGCGTGTCTTGCAAAACGGACAGTGTAAGTCTTGGCCTATCCATTACTCCCCACCAAATCGTAATAAAGTACCTTGGAGCGCAGTGGAATAGCGCTCCATCGTCCTCGCCGCGCGTTGGCCGACAAGTCACCGTTGCTGGGCTACGGCGGCTCACTGTCGACACCACTCACCATAACGAAGCGGCAGGTTTGAGCGAGCGCAGCGAGCCGCCAACGGCACGTTAGGTGGTTAGCGGTAACTAGCCTTAACCTATTTCCTGGCTCTCCTCACGGAAGAGGAGCTACAAGGACTACCCCCTTGCCTGCCCCATCGGCGGGACAACGCCGAGCTGTTCCATCATGCCCAGGTCGTCCATTTCGTTCCATTCTTCCACGATCTTGCCGCCTACGACGCGGTCAATGCTGATCCCTGTCACCGTCACCTGCTTGCCAGTAGGGGCGATGCCCATGAGCTCACCTGTGTGTGTGCCGCGAAAGGCCCAACGGGTCACTACCNTGTNGCCTTCGGCGATCTGGTCTTCAATGGTGGATTGCCTATCGGCTAAGCCAGCGCCGACCCTACCGACCCATTGTTTGTAGGCCTCCAAGTTGGGTANCCCTCCGGAAGGGGTGGGGTGGAGGACGAAGTTGGAGGCGAGAAATTCATCTGCTACAGTTGGGTCCCCCTTGACCCACACCTCTTCAAAAAAACGGCGGACCAAGGCTTTGTTTTCTTCTGTTGACATCGAAACCCTCCTTTCGACCGAGATTTGTAAAAACTAACTTCACTAGAAATAGCTACATTCTCTGCTGATCACCTCCTTTTAGGCATCGCTGGTTGTAGCCATTCCACCTAACGTTCCGAGCGCATCTGAAGCTAGCAGACGAAGTGGCCCAATTTGGACGGAGTACGAAGTCAAGGCCAGATACGCCTTGTTAGGCAAAGTGCTCCCAAACCACACCCGCCCTGCGGCTTGCCTGCCGAATTTTTTAAACCTCTTGCTAATTCATACTAGCACACCGTCTGCTCTAGAGCATCGGGATAGGCAGTCCTCTGTTGAGCAACCAACGGCCGCGCCACTTCCTGGAACAAATCGGCCGTCCGCCTTGCAAGCCTTGGCCGTCGTTTCTCTTTTCTTTAGCGGATGAACAGGAACATCCGCAAGCCGACGTTGCACAGGGCAGCAACGCCAACGATTATCGCTCTCCACCAGCGTACCTTCTGAGACACAGCAACGGCGAGGGGGAAGAGCAAAAGATACCAACCCAGTGCCACGAGCTGGTAAATTGAAGAGAAGGCACGCCAAAAGCCCGGCCGGCTTGTGGCCTCCAGCCACTGCTCCTGTGTCATCACGCCGGTCAGCATTAAAACGGTCATCAGCGTCTCCGGTATCCAGGTCACGAAGGCAGGTATCGTCATGGCAAGGCCCAGCACGGCCAGGGTGCCCTCAAAGGTCCCAGTTCCACCAAAAAGCTTGCTCCCTAGCTGAACCAGGCCCGCCGCCAGTTCGACAGCCGGGGCACGCACCCGTTTCAAGGTTCTCAAGGAACCGCCAGAACTCTGGGAACCCGGGGAAGCCAGCTCCCCAGCTTGGCCACCCCTCATCGGCCATCGCTCGCTTGAGCGCCGTGGCCAGCTTAGGGATCCGCGCCCTCTCAGCACACAGCCCACAATACAGTCCACAGTAGGCCACGTATTCCAGCCTCTCGCCTTTCTCCTCGTCCATGAGCCCTTCCAGACGTCAAAGGGGGAAATCAGGGGTAAACTATGCAGAAGCGTGGCTGCGATATTTCACTCTAAGCCGATGCGGGGAAAAGGACAAACCCGATCCCGTGAGCCAGTGGTCGTCAGCTTGGCCTTGCAGGCAGAAGCTTGAACCGGATCC
>Ga0180877_1220_pt1 | contig 19830 bp, 17 predicted proteins | sample Deesub1362A_J573_FD_124316 | JGI IMG/M metagenome (GOLD analysis project Ga0180877, IMG submission 124316) | Candidatus Acetothermia bacterium JdFR-47 | reverse complement strand
CGGAGCCGCCCAGGGAAAGGTGCAGACGTTCGCTCAGCTCCTCCGTTCCCGGTAGGGGGAACCGTGGGACCGGAAGCGTCACGTCAACGTTCACGTCACCGAGCAACGCCACCCTGGCCAAAGGTCCTGAGGTCACTCGCGCCGGTAGGGAACGCCGAGTGCCTTGGGGAAGCGCACCCGGCCGATGACGCCCGCCACGACGAGCAGGGTCACGACGTAGGGAATCATGGCCACGAACTGCCAGGGCACGACCTCCTTGATCCCCGGCAGGTTCGAGATCCAGATCGCCAGGGAGTCAAAGAAGCCGAAGATGAACCCCCCTACCAACGTGAGGAGGGGGTTGAGCCCGGAGAACACCACCGTGGCCAGGGCGATGAAGCCGCGGCCGGCGGCGATCTCCTTTGTGACTGAGCCCAACCACGACACGGACATGTAGGCCCCGGCAAGGCCCGCTAAGGCTGCCCCCACCGTGGTCGAGAGGAGGCGGATGAGCTCGACCCTGATGCCGGCCACGTCGGCNGCCTCCGGGTTTTCCCCCACCGCTTTGATGCGAAGGCCCAGCTGCGTTCGCGAAAGCACGAAGTGGATGATGAACGGCACGACGAGGGCCACCAGGATGATGGGGCTCAGGCCTCCCACCGGGGTGCGGATGGGGGAAACCTGGCAGGACCGCGGCACGGTGTGGAACCCCGGGGTGCCCAGGACCTGAAGGCCGAACGCCACGAACCCCAGGGCGAACAGGTTGATCCCCACCCCGGTGATCAGCTGGTTCCCCTTCCAGTAGACGTTGATGAGCCCGAACACGAGGCCGACGGCCACCCCGGTCCCGATCCCGATGAGGAGTCCTACCACTGCCCCTCCGCTCTCGGCTCCCAACGCCCCGGTGAACGCCGAAAGCAGCAGGATCCCCTCCAGTCCGATGTTGAACAGGCCGGCTGTCTCCCCGATCACCTCGCCAGCGGCGGTCAGGGTGATGGGCACCATGGCGTGGAGCGATATGAAAAAGAGGCTCCAGAAATAAGCGAGGTTCATGCCGCCCTCCTCCGCAAAAGACGCGATATGTGAAGGCGCATCACCCGGAAGATCCGCAAAAGCTCGGGGAGCGCCAGCGCCAACACGATCACGCCCTGTACCACCCGGACCATTTCCAAGGGGACCCCGGCGGTCATCTGCATCATCCGGGCTCCCGCTTCCAGGCCCCCGTAGAAGATGGCGGCGAAGATGATCCCNATGGGGTGGTTGCGGCCAATCATGGCCACCCCGATCCCGTTGAACCCGATGCCCGCGATCTGGCCGAGGCCGGAGTACAGGGCGTAAGTGGGCGGCCGACCCATGACTTGGGTCGCCCCGGCCAGGCCGGCCGTGAGCCCTCCCAGGGTGAACACGAGCAGGATGGTCTTCCACTCCTTCACCCCGGCGTAGCGGGCTGCGTCCGGGTTGAGNCCGGCTGCCCGGACCTCGTAGCCGGTCGCGGTATGCCAAAGCAGGAAGTAGATGAGGAAGGCGAGGAACACGGCCACGAAGATCCCGTAGGAGAGGTCGGTTCCGCGGATCAGGATCGGGAAGCGGCTGGTTTGGGCCACCGAGATCGTCTTCTCGCCCCGCACGGGGTCCACGAGCACGTTGGCCACGAGCCAAAATGCGAAGAAGTGGCCGATCCAGTTGAACATGATCGTGGAGATGACCTCGGACACCCCGCGGGCGGCCCGCAGGATNGCCGGCACCAGCCCCCACAGGGCCCCGGCGATCACGGCGAAGGCCAGAGCCACAAGGAGGTGGATCCCCACTGGGAGGCGGAACAGACTCGCCGCCACCGCGGCGAGTGCCCCCATGTAGAGCTGCCCCTCGGCCCCGATATTGAACAGGCCTGCCCTCGCCCCCACGGCGAAGGTGAGGGCGGTGAGGATGAGGGGGGTGGNGTTAGCGAGTGCCCCGGCGATCCCGTACACGTCGCCGAAGCTCCCCCGGAACAGGGCGATGTAGGCGGGGATGGGCCGGTACCCCCAGATGAGCATGAGGATCGCCCCCACCGCCAGCCCCACCAGGCCAGCGGTGATCGACTCCGCCACGGGACGCGTCCCGGCTCCCAGGCGTTTGATGATCGCAAGCGGGCTGCGCAGGCTCGGTTGGTTCATGAGGTCCCTTCCTTGAGGCCGCCCATGTACATCCCGACCGTCTCCCGGGAGAGCTCCCCAGGCCGGGCCACAGTGGTGAAACCGCCCTCGTACATGAACGCAACCCGGTCCGAGAGGTCGAGCACCTCGTCCAGGTCCGCGGACACGAGCAGGATGGCGCGGCCCTCGTCCCGCATCTCGAGGAGGAGGTCACGGATGAACTGGGTNGCCCCGATGTCCAAGCCCCGGGTGGGCTGGGCCGCCACTACCACTTTGGGCTCCTTGGAGAGCTCCCGCCCCACGATGAGCTTCTGCTGGTTGCCCCCCGACAGGCTCTTGGCAGGGGCGGTGAGTCCGATGGTCTGGATGTTGAACCTTTCCACCAAGGACTTGGCGTGCTCCCGGACCTTTCCCCACCGCAGGATCGACATCGGTCCCTGGAACTCAGGCGTCCGCTGGATCCCCAGGATGCTGTTCTCCATGACCGTGAACTGGAGGACGAGCCCGTACTTCCAGCGGTCCTCGGGCACGTGGGCCAGCCCCAGCCGGTACAGCTCGGTGGGGGGCTGGCCTACAATTTCTTTTCCCAACAGCTTTATCGATCCCCCCTCAACCGGGCGCAACCCGCAGATGGCCTCCACCAGCTCCGTCTGTCCGTTCCCCTCCACGCCAGCGATGCCGAAGATCTCCCCGGGGTAGACCTCGAAGGAGAGGTCCCGCACCGCCTCCTCGCCGGCGTCGGAGCGGACGCGGAGGTCGCGGACCACCAGCGCCGGNTCCTCCGCGCGGGGGCGCTCTGCGGCCCCCCCTGCCCGAGCCGTGATCTCCTCCGTGGAGAGTTCTACCGGCCGCCGGCCTTCGATCTTGAGCTCCTCCCCGATCATCATGCGGGCCAGTTCCTCGGCCGTGGTCTCGGCCGTGCGGACCTCGCCCACCATCTGTCCCCGCCTGAGCACGGCGATCCGGTCGGTGATGGCCAGGACCTCCTTGAGCTTGTGGGTGATGAGGACGACGGCCTTCCCCTGGTCCCGTAGCCGGCGCAGAAGGGCGAACAGCTCGTCCACCTCCGCTGGGGTGAGGACTGAGGTGGGCTCGTCTAGGATGAGGAGGTCCACGTTGCGGTAAAGGACTTTGAGGATCTCCACCCGCTGGCGTTCCCCCACGGCCAGCTTCTCCACCGGCACGTCCAAGGGCACCTGGAGGCCGGACTCTTCCATCAGGGCCTCCAGGCGCTCCCGCAGGTGAGCCAGCCGGATCCGGGACAGTGCCCTCGCCTCGCCCAAGGCCACGTTCTCCAGGGCGGTGAACGTGTCCACCAGGGCGAAGTGCTGGTGGACCATCCCGATCCCGAAGGCGAGCGCCTCCCGCGGGGAATGGAAGCGAACCGGCCCTTTGGGGGAGAGGACCCTCCCTTCGGTGGGGGGGAGAAGTCCGGACAGGATCTTGGTGAGGGTGGTCTTGCCGGCGCCGTTCTCCCCGAGCAGCCCCAAGATCTCCCCGGGGCGGATCTCGAGGTCCACCCCGCGAAGGGCCACCGTTCCGTCGGGGTAGATCTTTACGATGCCTTCAGCCCGAAGGAAATAGCCGTCGTGCGTCGGTGTGGTCATTGGAAAGAAACGAGGGGGAGGGGACAAAACCCTCCCCCTCGGCTGGGTNTCCTAACCCCTGGTCAGGGGATACTGCTCCCGTACCTGGAGCATCTCGTCCCTGGTCTCCGGCTTGGGCACGGAGATCTCTCCGGCCACGATCAACTCTTCAAGCTCGTCGATTGCCCTCCAGATCCAAGTGGGGATTGAGGCACGCACACGGGCCCAGTTGGCCGCAATCTCCGGCTTCTCCTCAGCCGAGATGGCCCCGGCGCCGATGCCGAAGTCGGCGAAGTCGAGGAGGTCTATGAAGCGGGAGATGCCCACGCCGCGGTTCTTGAGGCCCAGGCTCAGGAGCCCGCCTTCGAAGGCCCCCTCGTGCACCAACCGGATGGCGGTGTAGCAGCCCACGTCCACGCGCTTCATCATGGAGGCAATGACCTTGTTGCCGTTACCCATCCAGTCCTGGTTGGCGTCCACGCCGATCATGAACGGAGGTCCGGCCTCGCGTCCCTCCTGCTCGAGCTTGGCGGTCACCGCTTCCAGGATCCCGATTCCCAAGGGACCGGCCACGTTGTAGACTGCCACCGCCCCCTGCTCCAGCTGGGCCTCGGCTGCGGCCTTACCCTTGGCGATGTCGGAGAAGGTCCCGGTGTACACGTACAGCAGGCCCACGTCGGGCTGCTCCCCGGTCTCCTCGGCGTACTTCTTGAGCCCCCAGTCGACCCCGAATCGGTAGCCGGCCTCGAAGTGGTACAGGACAGGGATTTCGATCCCGAGCACTACCCCGACGTAGGGGTAGCCGAAGTAGGCTGCGAGCATCCCAGCCAAGGCCCCTACCAGTGCGGAACCTTCCTGCTCCTCGAAGATGATGGAAAGGACGTTAGGCTGGTCCACAACCGCATCGATGATGGCGAAATTCTGGTCGGGAAACTCAGGCGCCACTTGGTTTAGGGCGTCGGCGAGGAGGAATCCTACGCAAATGATGAGGTCGAATTGTCGAGACCGGGCTGCGTTTCGAATGTTGGGAAGATAATCCGCTGCTGTCGCCGACTGAATGACTGCCAAGTCCCATCCGAACTCGGCAATGGCCTCTTCTGTTCCCTTAAATCCCATATCGTTGAAGGAAAGATCACCGCGGCCGCCCACGTCCAGGATGAGAGCCACCCTGGCTGAAAGTGCGGGGACCGATAGGAGAAACGCCGCCACCACAAGGACACCGACCCACCTACGCACAACAATCACCCCTCCTTGAGGGCCTCCAGCCCTCAGATTTATAGCATTCTACCTGGCTCATCTCGGCCAGACAAACCGGGGAGGAGTACAATTCTGGGTTATGAAAAACATGACTAGCGCGCTGGTTTGCGTGATCTTGGGCGTCTCCACGTGGGGGCTAGGAGCCCTGGGGCCAGCCAAGCTAGGAGCGGAGCTCGCCAAGCTCCTTACCGCGCTCGCTCCCGTGGAGATCTACCGGCAGGGTGTTTTGCTCATGGTACTTTCGGGGACGGCGGAGCCAGACGCGGAGGGCGCCCTGAGCGCTTTGGACGAGCTCGAAGCGCGGTTGGGGGAACTGGTCCAGCTTCTTGCCGATGATCCCATGTGGGAAGGGACATATGCTGAGCTGGCGGGGGCGAGGAAGGGGGTGGAGCAGGCCCGGGCTGTGCTTTCGGCAGCTCTCCCACAGGGGCTTGCGGCCCTTCCCGAGGAGGAGCGTGATGCCGTGGTGGAGGCCCTGGGGCAGGTCCGCAAGTCCCTGGAGCAGGTGGTGCTTGTCGCCACCGAGGAGGCCGGGGACGAGGAGCTGGGGTGGCCGTTCCAGGTGGCGTTTTTGGCGCAGACGGTGCTCCTCTCCCCCTCCCCTCTGTACTTGAGGATCGGGGAGGATTGGCAGGGTTTCCTTTCTCAGGGCTTGCCCCAGGATGTCCCCCCGGGGAGCGTGGAGGCCTTAAATACGTTGTTTGCTCTTTCGAATCGCACGCTGACCGAGGAAGAGGAGGACGAGGCCCGGCAGGCTGCCCAGCTACTTTTGGACTTGCTGTTGAGCCTTGAGGGGGGCGAGGGAGGGGGATGATCCCCCTCCCTCGCGGAACCGAGGCTCCCCGGGCGGGAAAGGGAGCCAAGTAAGAGGGTTCAGTTCCCACGTGCCCCGCCGATTCGAACGGCAGCCTTGCGGACCGGGGCGCTTGGGCGTTTCCTCAATCTCTGCCATCCCCCTTGGCCCCGGTCCGGGGGGTCGGAAACCCCGCTTGGCCGGCACCTCGCCTTTGGGCACGTGGCCATAACCTCACTAGCAAGTACACAGCAGTGGGGGATGAGGTTACAGGACGTAGGACACTCCCCGAGAGGGGGTTTGTCGGCCAAGCAAGGGACAAGCGCCGCTCTTACTCCGGCAGGCGGGCGATGCGCCAGTACTCCCAGACCGTGGTGAGCAGGCGGTCGAAGTCCTCGGGGGAGGCGGGCTTGTTCAAAAAGCCGGCGGCACCGGAGTCATACGCCCGGACCATTTCCTCCTCGTTGGTGGAGACCGTGAGCACTACCACCGGGATCTTGCGCAGTCGCTCATCTTTCTTGATCTCCCCGAGTACGTCCATCCCCGACTTCTTGGGGAGGCGCAGGTCGAGGAGAATCAGGTTAGGTCGGGGGGCATCGGCGTATTCGCCTTTCCTGAACAGGAACTTAAGGGCTTCTTCCCCGTCCTTGGCCCAGTGGAGGTCGTACCTGACCCCCGCCTTTTCCAGCGACCTCACCGATCGCTCGATGAGTTCGTAGTCGAGCGGGTCGTCTTCCACCACCAAGATAACCATCCGGCGTTCAATGGGCATGGTTTTCCACCCCTTTTCTCACGGGCACCTTGGGCAGGGTAAAGTAGAACGTGCTGCCCTTTCCCACCTCTGACTCAACCCAAATCCGCCCACCATGTTCCTCCACGATCCTTCTGCAGATGGCCAGGCCCGCGCCCGTGCCCTCCTTGCTGGGATCGAGTTGCTCAAAAATCCCGAATATCTTTTCCCGATATTCCGCTTCGATTCCAGGACCGTTGTCCCGCACGTAGAAGAGGTAGGAGTCGTTTTCGGCTTCCTTCCATCCCACCTCGACGACCGGCAGGGCTTTGTCGTTGAACTTCACCGCGTTGTGGATGAGGTTGGAGAAGAGCTCGGCAAGCAGGGTGGGAACTCCCCACACCACTGGCAGATCGTCTGGCAAACGCAGGTTCACCCCGATCAACGCCGAAGCCAGGTCCTCTTTCGTCTCCTTCAGCAAGCGCCTCAAGTCTACCCGGTCGAAGGCGGAGGGGTTGAGGCGGATGGAGGAGAAGTGCGACAGGTCCTCGATTAGCCTGTCCATGTTGAGCAAGCGTCCCTGCACTTTCTCCAGGTCCTCCCTCACCCCAGGCGGCAGCTCCCCATTACAGTGGGAGAGGATCATCTTCACGTAGCCCAGGGCGGTGCGGGCGGGCTTGCGCAGGTCATGGGACACGGCGGTGTTGAACTCCTTGAGCTTGGCGTTGACCTCCTCTAGCTGCCGGGTCTGCTCGCGCAGTTCCTCCTCCAGGCGTTTGAGCTCGGTGATGTCCGCGTAATAGTCGATGCGTCCGCCCCGATAGCGTTCTGTTTCGATGGGAATGGAGCGGTACTGGAGCACCCGCTCTTTCCTCCCCGGTCCCGGGCGCACCCGCACGGTCTCCCCTTCGATGGGCTCACCACGTTTGTACGCCTCCCGCACTAGGTGTGCGAACTCGTGTGGCTCCTCGAACACGTGGACGAACCTCGCCAGGGCCCGTATGGCCGGAACCCCGATGAGTTCGTCNCGGCTTATCCCGAAGAACTCCTCCACCGCCCGGTTGGCCCACAACACATGGCCCTGTCGGTCCATGAGCAGCACCCCGAGGTCAAGGGTATCGATCCCGTCCTCGATGAGATACCGGTAGCGAGCCTCCTCTTCGGCGATGCGCCGCTCCAGGGCCACCACCTCGCTGCGGTCGCGAGCCTCCACCACCGCCACTCGACCGGTAACCCGTTTGGCCTGAAGTTCAACCGGGACCGACCTTTTGCCCTCGGACACGAACCGGACCTCGACGCCTCTCACCTCGCCCCGCTCGAATAAAAGCTCCAGTTCCGCTTTGAACCGGCCGATGTCCTGAGGGTGTACGTACTCAGTGAGGTGCAGGGTGCGCTTGTGGGGCCAGCCCAGGAGCTCCCGGGAGGCGCGGTTCCGGCGGAGCACGTTGCCCTCTCGGTCCGTCACGTGGACGATGTTCAGGGAGTTCTCGAACACCTCCTCCCCATAGCACACCTCCACCCGCTTGTTGACCGCACGGCTACGCGTCCGACGTCGCCACACGTACTCGAGCCCCAGGGAGATCAGGGCCACGCCCGCCAAAAGTAGGGTTGTCGCCGCTCCCAGGACGGCTGGTTTGCTGACCAGGGTGGGCAACGCCAGGGCCACGCTGGCAGCAGTCCCGACGAGGGCCCCCGGCCACCCCAGCGTGAGCGCTGCAGCAGCGAGCGGGATCGATAGCAGGATGAACGTGAGCGGCAGGGAGAGGTAGCCAGCGAGGCCAAACAACAAACCCGCTGCCGCTGCGTAGACCGCCGCCGCGAAGAGCAGACGGTCCCGCCGAACCTTGCCCCGTCTCCTTCTTGTTCTCCTCATGTTCGTTATGTACCTCGAGGGAGGGTGCACCATGGACGGGAGTTAGGCCAAGGACACCGATCACCGCCCCCCTAGCCCTTTGTCGGAAAGACGCTTCTAGATAATGACGGCGTCGTCCACTTCCACAGCGAACGGTTCCATCAGACGCCTGAGGTACTCCTCCTTGAGCACGTTGATTTTGCGGTTGTCGAGGGAGATGATCCCCCGTGACTCCAGCTCCCCTAGGGTGCGGATAGCGGTTTTGGAGGAAACGCCGGCCATCTCGGCGAGCTCGCTGCGGGAGAGCTCGATCCCAGAGCGGCCCAGGGCCAAGATGAGACGGGCCAGGCGTTCCTTGCTGGAGGCGTATGAGCGTTCGGCCAATTTGTTCTGGAAGGCCTTTATCTCGAGGGAGAGGCGCTCGAAAAACCGGAAGATCACCTTGGGATGATGCTCCAGGAAGTAGAAGAAATCGCCTCGTTCGATGAACCCCACCGTGGAGGGGACCAGGGTCTTGGCATAGGCGTTGTGCACGCCCTTGTCGAACAGGGTGGTTTCACCCAGGAGCCCCCCCGGCCCCACGATCTTGAGGATCTGGGACTTCCCCTTGGCGGATCGCTTTACAACCTTCACCGCCCCGGAGAAGACGAGGTAGAACCCGAACGCGGGTGCCCCCTCCATGTAGATGAGCTCGTCTGCCCCGTAGTCGATCTGCCTGACGAGCTTACCAAGCTTTTCCAGATCCTCCGGTTTGAGGTCCGCGAATACTCTAAAATCTTTAAGTTCGACCATCCCCCTCACCCAACGCGCAGTCTACCGGATTACACCTGTCCTCGTCAAATGTTCTTGACTTGCCCCCGGTCAGCCATAGAATTGGCGAGAAGGCCGGGGTGGCGGAATTGGTAGACGCGCTGGACTCAGGATCCAGTGGGGCCTTCACCCCGTGTGGGTTCGAGTCCCACCCCCGGCACCAATCATGACCCCAAGAAGTCGCGCGGCTTTTTGGGGGCTCCTTGTCCGGGGGCCTCACGGAAATCCCGGGATTTCCGTGAGGTGGTACGAGTGACCCTGAGCGAGGCCCTGGCTGCCCTGGGCCGGGGCGACACCAGCGTTTCCGAGCTCGTGGCATCCCTGTGGCGCAGGATCGAAGAGTTAGAGCCCTCCGTCCACGCTTTTGTCTCCTTGGGGGATCCGGAAGACCTAGTACGAAATGCCAATTCCCTTTCCCAGCGCCCCCTGCGGGGCCTTCCCATCGCGGTGAAGGACAACCTCGCTACCCTTGACTTTCCAACCACCTGTGGCTCCCGGATCCTCACGGGTTTTCGGCCCCCGTTCGACGCCACGGTAGTAGCGCGGCTCAAGGCCGCCGGGGCCCAGGTGCAGGGGAAGACGAACCTGGATGAGTTCGCCATGGGTTCCTCCACGGAGCACTCAGCGTTTGGTCCCACCCGTAACCCTTATGATTTTGACCGGGTGCCCGGCGGCTCCTCGGGGGGCTCGGCCGCGGCCGTGGCCGCAGGCGAAGCCTTGGCCGCCCTGGGGACCGACACCGGGGGATCCGTGCGTCAGCCCGCTGCCCTGTGCGGGGTGGTGGGCCTCCGGCCCACCTACGGGCGCGTCTCCCGCTGGGGCTTGGTGGCGTTCGCCTCCTCTTTGGACACGGTTGGGGTGCTGGCGCGGAGCGTGCGCGACGCGGCCCTGATCATGTCCATCATCGCCGGGCACGATCCTCGCGACGCCACTTCCCTTCCTCTTCCTTCTCAGGATTACACCCAGGGGCTAGGGGAAGACCTCACAGGGATGCGGATCGGCCTCCCCCGGGAGTACGTGCCAGAGGAGCTTTCAACGGAGGCCCGGGGGCTCGTCGAGCGGTGGTGCGAGGCTGCTCGAGACCTCGGGGCAGAGGTGGTTGAGCTTTCCCTTCCGCTTACGGAGTACGCCTTGCCTACCTACTACCTTATTTCCTCGGCTGAGGCATCGGCGAACTTGGCCCGTTACGACGGGGTGCGGTACGGCCTGCGGGTGATGGGCGAGCGGGTGGCAGAGATGATGGCCGCGACCCGCACCGCGGGCTTTGGCCGGGAGGTGAAGCGCCGCATCGCCCTGGGCACCTTTGCCCTGTCCGCAGGCTACTACGACCAGTACTACGGCAAGGCCCAACGTGTGCGCACGCTGATCGCCAGGGAGTTCGAGGAGGCGTTTGCGAAGGTGGACCTGATCATAGGGCCCACCTCCCCCACCCCGGCGTTCCGCATCGGAGAGAAGGAAGACCCGATCAGCATGTACCTCTCGGACGTGTTCACGCTCCCTTCCGCCTTGGCCGGCTTGCCCGCGATCTCCATCCCTGGGGGGGAGGTGGAGGGACTGCCGTTTGGACTCCAGCTCATCGGTCCTCGGCTGTCGGAGGAAAAGCTCCTCCGGGCCGCCCACGCTTTGGAAAGGGCCCTGTCCTAGATCGCTTTCGCTAGGACCCCAAGGAGCACGCAGGCCCCGCACAGGATCCACAGGCGGACCACGACCTTCGGCTCCGGCCAGTTCGCCCCGGGGAGGAAGTGTGGCCACGGGACGTCCCCCGCTTCGAGGTGATGGTGCAGGGGTGACATCTTAAGCAGGCGTTTCCCCGTGAGCTTGAACGAGGCCACCTGCAGGATCACCGACAGGGCCTCGAGCACGAACAGTCCTCCCAGGATGGGGAGGAGAAACACCATCCCCCCGGAAAACGCGATCCCGAAGAGAAGCCCTCCCAGTCCCATGGAACCCACGTCCCCGAGGAACGCCCCCGCGGGGTAAGCGTTCACCCATAGGAACCCCCCCACCGCTCCGGCGGAGAGGAGGGAGAGCCCGGCGAGGTCTTCTTGGCCCCGGACCAGCGGAAGAAGGCCTAGAAGGACGATGAGCACCGCCCCCGGAGCCAGGCCGTCCAAGCCGTCCGTCAGGTTCACCGCGTTGGTGGTTCCCCAGAACGCGGTGAGAAGGAGGAGAAAGAGCGCCCACGGGGGAAGGGAGACGAGGGAAAACTTAAACGGGGAAAAGGGGACCAGGACTTCCACGTCGGGCAAGAGGGGCACGAGGGCGAACAGGAGGGCCGCTGCCCCTGCCCCGAGGAGGAGCTTATGGGCGGGGGCGAGTCCCAGGGAGGTGCGCCGTCTTTGGGACAGGAGATCGTCGAGGAGACCAATTCCCCCGGCGAGCCAGGTGGCGGCGAGCGCAAACCACGCCCGGGGCATGGAGTGGAAACTCAGAGCCCAAGCGAGGAGCACTGCCAGTGTGAGGGCGGAAAGCGGCACGATCCCGGCCATGGTGGGGGTCCCGGCCTTGGCAGTGTGGGCCATCGGCCTTCGGGGCGGATGTACTGACCGACCCTGATCATGCGGGCGAAGAGCTGCGTTCCCCAAGCCACGAGTGGAATTTCAAACAGCGTCAGGAGCACGATGGGCCAGCTCACTTAAGCCTCCACCGTGAGGGAGCGAAGATCCCGCGGGTAGCGGGTGAGGACCTCGGCGCCGTCTTCGGTGATGAGCACCGTGTCCGAGTGGCGAAAGCCCCCTAGGCCGGGGACGTACACCCCGGGCTCGATGGAGAAGACCTGCCCTGGCCGCATCTCCCCTTGTGCGAACGCGTCGATGTAGGGCGGCTCGTGTCCCTCCCAGCCCAGGTGGTGGCCGGTGTGGTGGCGGAGGTAGCGCCCCAGGCCCTCGGCGAGGAGCACCCCTCGCACCCGCCGGTCCACCTCCCGCAGCGGCACCCCGGGTCCGCAGGCGGAGAGGCCCGCCTCTTGGGCGCGCTGCATGGCGGAGAAAAAGCGAGTTTGCTCTGGCGTGGGTTTCCCTAGGATCAAGGTGCGCTCGAGCTCCACCGAGTAGCCGAAAACCTCCACCCCCACCCCAGAGATCAAGACGTCCCCCGCTTGCAGTGTCCGTTCACGGCTCATGGCGTGGGGGAGGGCGCTTCGGGCGCCGGAGATGATCCCTGCCGATACCGGGGTGCCTCCGCGCAGGAACCCCCCGTACCCCTCCCCCATCGCCGCCAGGAACTCCTGGGAAGCCTGGGCCGAGACTTGGATTGAGAGGGAGAGCTCCCGTTCTCCGGGCCGGATGGCCTCTTGGAGGAGCCGGTGAGCCCGGTCGGCCCACTCGGCGGAGACTCGAAGCAGCTCTATCTCCTCGGGGAATTTGACCTGCCAACTTCCCTCCACCAAAGCGGGGTCTATCTCCACCACGGTTCCGGGGAGGAGTTCGGAAAGCTGGGGGCCTTCATAGCCGTAGCGGCGGCCCCAGCCAGGGGCATCGGCGATAAGCCTTTTCAGGCCGAGCCCCTTCAGGCGTCGGGCCAGGTAAGAGAGCGGAGGTGCTGGTCCTGGGTACTCGAAGTACCGCCACACCTCCCCGATGGTCGGGACCCTGGAGGCAGCATCCCATTCCACTCCGGGCACGAACGCGTAGGGATCCCCGGCCCGCGGCACCAGCAAGGCAAGCGGCCGCTCGGTGGGGAGGGTGAAGTAACCTGTGAGCCAGGCGATGGCTTGTGGGGAGAAGAGCACCGCCCCGTCGGCCCCTCGGGAGGCAAGATCACCCTGCAGGCGCTCGATGCGGGCCCGGAAGACCTTTTGGGCTAGGGCTTCCACCGCCACTCCCCCTCCCCCGAGAGCAGGGCCTCCCTTACCTTGCCCGGGTCCCCTCCCGAAAGCACGTGCTCCAGGGCCAGGAAGAGCTGGTATCCGGAAAGGAGGGCGATCCTGTGCTCCAAGCAGCCCCGCCGGACAGCCTCCGACCACTGAGGCCCACGCCGGCGGGGATCGAGGCGCGGCTCGGCCACCGTCACCAGAACCCCGTGGGCATCCCTCCCGCCCTCCGTGCGCAGGCGGTCGAGGGCGAGGACCAGGGCCCGGTGTTCCTCCGGCCCCACGGGGCCGGAGAGGGACAAGGCCACCCGTACCAGGGCCGTTCCCTCCTCTCCTCGGGCCAGGAGCGTTCCCTCCTCAGCCGGCTCGCAGGAGAACTCGAGGCGCTCCAGGGCCGCCTGCACGGCGGCGAGGAGCCCTTGCACCCCGCGGGGGTAGAGGAGCCCCTTCAGGGCGTCGTAACCCTCTTGAACGGTCCTGAGTTCCTCCTCCTTCCTCTTCAGGCGCTCGCGCTCTTCTTCCAAGGCGGAAAGCTCGCTTGTGATCTCCTCTTCCCCGGGAAGGCGGTAGCGGGCGAGCCACTTCGGGGCCCCGGCGGCAAGGGGCGCGGACAGGATCGCTCCCAGGGCGGGGAGGAGGAGCTCCCCAGAGANCTGAGGATCCGCTCCGGGGAAGGCGGGGAGGAAGATGAGGCGGCCTGCTCCCACCGGCACGTCCCAGGCCAGCACGTCCCCCACCCGATTTTTCGCGAGCACCCTCCCGAAAGCGGAGAGTGGCGCCCCCAAGGAGGAGACGAGCACAGCCTCGTACCCCAAGCCGCGTAGCGATTCAAGGTACGGGGAAAAAGGGTGGGCGGGCTCCACCCAGGAGATGTCCCGTCCCCGGCGGGGGATGAACTTGAGCCCCTGGGGCAGCACTAGGTGATGCGGGTCGGAGACCAGGGAGAGTCGGGGGAGGAGGGCATAAGGTGTGAACCGATGGGGAGGGGAGCTCGCGATCTCTACCCCGTCGTCGGGCGGGCGAACCCGGATGACCACTGCACCCCCGCCGCGTTGAAGGAGAGCGGTGAGTTCCTCCCTCCTTACAGTGAACAACCGTTCCAGGGCCCGGGAAAGCCCCAGGTCCCGGCCTGGATACAGGCGCCATACCCCGTCGCCCTCAAGCTGCGCGTGGCCACGCCACAGGTCCGGGATGGAAGCAGGATCGATCAGGACCGCGTCGAAGCTCGCCAGGGAGTCGGCATGGGGAAGCTCCGCCCGGGTCACCCCGGGGCCGTCCACGTCCCAGCCCAGCGCCAAGACCCTCATATCGGGCATTGTACGGGGGCGGCCTAGGCGAGCCAATCGATGCCGCCTGGATTACACTGAAAGGGGTATGTACTGGGGCAAAGTGCGAACATGCTGGGGGACGTTCCACGCCGCGTGGGAGGAAGGGAAGCTGTGTGCCCTCTTCTTCCCGGATCAGCCCCCGCCTCAGGGAAAAAGAAGGCGCTCGCCACTCCTTTTCGAACTCGGGCGGCAGCTCGATGCCTACTTCCAAGGGGAGCTGAGGTCGTTCGACGTGCCGCTACGCCTCCGGGGAACCCGTTTTCAGCTCGCCGTATGGGGAGCGCTCCAGGAGATCCCGTACGGACAGGCGGTGACCTATGGGGAGCTGGCAGAGCTGGTGGGAAGGCCCCGCGCGGCCCGGGCGGTGGGCAGGGCGGTGGGGACCAACCCCTTGCCCATCCTCGTTCCCTGTCACCGGGTGGTCGCCGCTGGAGGACTGGGAGGCTATGGGCCCGGGCCCTCTTGGAAGGAGAGACTCCTCGCCCTGGAGGGGTGGAAGAGAGGGAAATGAGGGTGGCCCGGAGGGATCCGAGCCACCCTCAAGCAGGCCCCCGCAGCTAGGAGCCGCCCTCCAACGCCTCTATGGTCGTGCTGTAGAACACGATCCGGACGTGCTCGGTGTAGGTGAGGGCGGTCCCTATCCGGAAGTTGATGCTGGGCACAAACGGACCTGAGTAACCCTCCGGTGTCCCCACTACAAACGGGTTGGAGAGAGGGTTGACCATGAACTGCCTGAGGTGCACGAACCCAGGCGACCGCTCCAGGTCCCCGTCACCGTCCACGTCGAGCTTCAGGTCCATGTAGATGGAGGACGCCCCCGTGACCTGGAATGTGTAGGTGACCCGGCCCGAGACCACCGATCCTTCGAACACGAGTTTCCAGCCTTCGTCGGTGGGCTCCGGGATGAGGCCCAAGGGTGAGGGCCCGGCTTCGGTGCTCACCCCCACGAAGGTGCCGTCGGTGCGGAGTTCGATGCGGAAGGCGTGTGGCGTGGTCCAAGTGGAGGCCCCGTTCACCGTGATGTGCCAGGTGTCCGTGCCCCACACGTAGATGCCGGGGACCCCGTCCATAGGCGGCATCCCCGGCGGGCCAGCGAACACCACTTGTACTGGCTGACTGGTTTGACTTGTGGCGCCTTGGTTATCGGTTACGTACAGGGTGACCGTGTAGATGCCAGAGGTGTAATACGTCCCCGTGACCACGGGGCCAAAGTGGTCCACCAGGCCGTCCCCGTCCAGGTCCCATTGGTAGCTCGTGATCGCCCCGTCCGGATCGTAGGAGGACGTGGCGTCAAACGTGACCGGGATCCCCACGACGGGGAGGGGTGGGCTCACCGTGAACTGGGCCACCGGCGGCTGATTGACAGCGAGCACCGTCACCGACTGCGTAGTCTGGCCAGAGGCACCTTCGTTGTCGGTGACCACCAAGCGCACGGGATGCGTGCCGGCGGCGGTGAACTGGTAGAACACCACTTGGCCGTTTGCGTCGAATATCCCGTCGCCGTTGAAGTCCCACTGGTAGCTCGTGATCGTCCCATCGGGATCATAGGATGCCGAGGCGTCGAACTGGATCCACTGGCCGGGCTGCGGGCTCGCCGGAGAGAAGGTGAACTGGGCCACCGGCGGCTGGTTGGCCGCGATGGGGGTGAGGGTGACGTTGAGGGTGCGGGTGCGACCCTGCATGATGAATACCCGGGCCGTGTAGTCCTCGTAGCCCGCCTTGCGGATGAGGATGTCGTGGAAGCCCTGCACCAGGGTCAGGGTCCTCGGGGTCCAGCCCCGGAAGATGCCGTCCACGTAAAGCCTGGCGAGTGAGGGCACGGTGGTGACCTGCAGGGTCCCGTAGCCGGGTGCGGTTCCGGAGACCACCTCGAACGAGGTGAAGTCGAACGCCCTGTTCGTCGGCTCTGGGATCAGCCCCTGGATTTGAACCTGGAGCTGGGCTCGCCAGCTCTCCGGGTCGTCCCCNAACAAGGGGAAGGGGATGCTGATCGAGAAGCCGCCGGAGAGTGCGGGGACGGGTTGCGTGGTGGCCATGATTTGGAGCCACTCGGTGCCCGTGGGGCTGTCAGGNGCGAACCCGAACTGGTACCCCTTGCCCGGACTGGGGATGGTGTGGGTACCGGCCTGGAAGAAGTTGTTTGGTTCGTAATAGTTGGGGAGGAGCAAGGTGACCTTCCCCTCCGGGTCGATGTCCCAGATGTAGACGTATGCGTCCTGGTTGAGCTCGAAGTGGATCCGCACCTTTTCTTGAAGCGTGTAAACGGGTTTGTCCACCCAGATGCGGACCGAAAGGCCCTCCGGCTCCGGGGGTTCAATGATGATCCCCAGGGGCTCTACCTGGGCGAAGGCCANGGCAGAGAGGGCGAGCACTACCGCTCCTAAGAGCACCGTTTTTCGCATAACTACCTCCTTTCCGGATTAAGGGCCAGCCTGGTGATCTCCTGCATCAAGGCCGGCGACAGCACTGCTAAAAGTGGGTTCACCACCTGGGAGGGCAAAACGGACCCGCTCAGGCGCGTGAGCCTCATCCGCACAAGCGCTTCCATCCCAGCCCCGTCGGCTGGGTTTCCCCCTGCGATCAGGAAGTCCCCTATCGCCCACGCCGTCTCCAAGATCACCTTCGCCGAGGGAGACGGGGTTGGGACAGTGGAGCGATAGCCAGGGGGAGGTGACTCCGGGACCAGCCTCTGGCCGGTGAGGACGTCCCGGGTTGCCTCAAGTAGGGCAAGCCGCAGCCTGAGTATCCCCGTCACTTCCGGCCAGGGGCGCGACAAGCGTATCCCCTTGAGGGCCTCGTTGAGCAATGGGTCGACGATGAACTCCCCGGCCANCGCATGAAGCACGATCAAGAGGACCTCTTCCGTCTGCTCCGGCGGAAGGGTGGCACATTCTTGGAGGAATGGGAGGGCGACCCCGGGGGTGAGTCGCCCCTCGGCCATGGCGGCCGTCATCTCACCCGTGAGGTCCAGTTTGAGCTCGGTGGGGATCGGCATGCTCTGGAGGAACGCGAGTACCTCCGCGGGGCCCACGGCTGGCGCCAGGGGCACCTGTCCCCAGGTCGCCGTCCCCAGGGCCAAGAGCAGGACGGGAAGAAAGAGCTTCGTCATGCTCCACCTCCTGTCCCCACGTACCGCACGGAGGCGTACTCGCCGAAGCTGCGCACATACTCGTCCGCCTGGGGATCCTGGCCGATCCAGCGCCCGTCTACCACGAACGCGTACTCATAGCGTCCCGGGGGAAGATCGAGGACCGTGGTCCAGATCCCGTCCCCGTCGGGGTCAGACAGGGGAACCGGTTGCCAGGCGGAGAAATCTCCTACTACGGCCACGGAGTGGGCACCGGGGTCGACCACCGCGAACAGGGTGCCACCTTGCGCGTGGGCGGGGAGCGGCAGCGGGGNGGGGGTCAAGATCCGGCCGAGGAGGAAGCCCAGCGTCAAGGCCAAGGTCACGCCTCCAGCAAATGCAAGGCGCGGGGACAGCTTCGGCAGCCCCAGCCCGTGTAGCAGCCTTTCCCAGACGGAAAGCCGCTGTTGCCTTCCGGCGAGCTGGGCGATGACCTTTTTTTCCAGGTCCTCCAAGTGGGGACGGGCCGCCTCGATCTCCGCGGAAAACGCCTCCCGGATCCGGTCGTCAAGGTCACGAGACCACATCAGGGATCACCCCTCGTTCGGCCAGGCGGGCACGTACCAGCGCCCGGCCGCGGTGGAGTCGGGTTTTCACGGTCCCGAGCCTCAAGCCCAGAATTTGCGCTATTTCTGCTAGGTCNAGTTCGTGCCAGTACCTCAGGACCATGGGAGCACGGTAGGTCTCGGGCAGAGACCATACCACCTCACGTACCGCCTCCTCCATTTCCTCTTTCCACACCGCATCGGCGGGGTCGGGNGCCTGATGAAGGCGAGGGAGCGGATCGTGGCGACGACGCCGGCGGAGCATGTTCTTGGCCACGTTCGCGGTGACGGTGAGGAGCCAGGTGGAGAACTTGCGCGAGAGGTCATAGCGGTCGAGGCGCTCGTAGGCACGGATGAACGCCTCTTGGGTGGCGTCTTCGGCGTCGGCCCGGTTTCTCAGNATCGAGAGGGCCACGCCGAACACCGCTTCCTTGTATCTACGCACGATCTCCCCCCATGCTTCGAGATCACCGTCCAAGCTCCGCTGCACGAGCTCCAGTTCTCCGGGGAACAACCCCGCCTCCTTCCACTCCAATATACACTTCGGTTGGGAGGTGGGTTTCCTGGGACACTTGTCCCCCGGGTTTCGGACGGACCCCCCTCGCTTCCGGCCCCCAGGTCCTGAGGCATCGCGGGAACCTTCGCTAAGGTGGTCATGCTAGACTGATTTCAAGGAGGGAAGAGATGCGAAAGAAGCTTTTGGCGGGAATGCTCCTGTTAAGCTTGGCCATNGGCCTCGTCGCCTGCCGAGGTTTTTTCACCCAGGCCCCGGTCGCTGTGCTGAAGTACACGCCACAGGGGTTGTTTGAGGCGCCCATCACCGTGACCTTCGACCTCTCGGACTCCACTGACCCGGACGGGACCATCGTGGCCTACACCTTGGACTTCGGGGATGGAAGTACACCGGCCACCGGGACGGACATCACGGTTCCGGTGGTCCACAAGTACGAGGCCGAGGGCACCTATACGGCCACGCTCGAGGTGGAGGACAACGCGGGAAAGAAGGATCAGGACTCGGTAGTGATCACCGTGCTTGCGCCGCGGGTCTACTTCTCCTCGGACCGCAACGGTTGGCGNCAGATCTTCCGGGTGAAGTTGGACGGCACAGAGGAAGAGGGACTTTGGTTCGGCGATATAACCCCAGCCTTGAACTGGAACACCCGCGACAAGCTGGCCGTGTCCTTCTGGGACGGCGGTGATTGGGACATCGGGGTGGCGGATGTGAGCGACCTGGCCCTCGAGCACTTGAACACTCAGACNTATTCCGAGATCCAGCCCACCTGGTACTACGACGGCTCCAAGATCGCCTTCGCCTCCGATCAATCGGGGAACTGGGAGATCTGGACCGTGGAGTACCCGTGGGGGCTCGCCAGCACCATGTCCCAGCTCACGGTGCAGACCCCGTACTGGGCCCTGTCGCCCTCATACTCGCCNACAAGCGGCGACCTGGTGTTCGTCTCCAACAAGGGGACGGCGGGCGCGGCCAACGGCGGATCAGCACTGTGGATCTGGCGCGCGGGCCAGCCTGCCCCTGAGGTCCTGTACGACTCCGCGGGGCACGACGGCGCCATCGACCCTGGCCTCGGGATCGTGGCCGGCCTTCCCGCCGACGGAGGGCTCTCCACCCCGGCCTGGTCGCCAGACGGGACNAAGATCGCCTTCACCTCCGACCAGGGGGGTGACCTCGACATCTACGTGATCAACGCCGACGGGACTGGGGTTCANAACCTGAACGCTTTCTGTGGCGGCACGCCCAACACCACTGCGGACGAGTTNGATCCCTGGTGGGTGGAGACGGGCGACGCCATCGCCTTCGTCCGGTACGACGGGGCGAACTATCACGTGTACTTGGTAAACCTGAACACCGGCACGGTGAC